>RCND010000496.1_pt1 | contig 22550 bp, 23 predicted proteins | sample 2041351 | NCBI WGS metagenome assembly RCND01 (sample SAMN09708230, study PRJNA481090) | Marine sediment metagenome, whole genome shotgun sequencing project. | biome: marine sediment; feature: ocean; material: sediment; isolation source: Sewage treatment plant 12B marine sediment (STP12B) ... | reverse complement strand
TAATTCATTTCTATAAGAATTGCACATGACCCAAGCTATTTTAAAAAACTGAAGCTAAAGGTTCTATTGTTGGCATTTGTTGCTGCCAAAGATTATAATACGCTCCCTTTTCTTGATATAGTTTTTGGTGAGGTCCTTCCTCAAGAACTTTTCCTTTGTCGAGTACCACAATTTTATCAGCATTGGTAATCGTGCTTAACCGATGTGCGATTATTATTATCGTCTTATTTTTTTCTCTAAGGTTGCTAACTGTTTTTTGAATATAATTCTCTGAGGAGCTGTCTAATGATGAAGTTGCCTCGTCCAATACTAAAATCTCCGGCTTTTTGTACAATGCTCTGGCAATAGCAATCCGTTGTTTTTGCCCCCCTGATAATGTAGCTCCATTTTCTCCTAAATAAGTACCGAAGCCATTTGGCAAGTTCTCTACAAATTCCAAGATGCCTATCGCCTTGCAAATATGGGTAACACGCTTCATATCAGGAGCAAATTCCCCTATGGCGATATTTTCAATTACATTGCCAGCGAATAAATCAATTTTTTGAGGAACCACACTTACCAAATCTCTAAGACTTCTATTGTCTATATATTTTAAATCATTATCTCCGATAAGAATATTCCCTTTTTGAATAGGATAGATATTTTGCAGAAGAGACATTAATGTGGATTTACCAGAGCCGCTCTCGCCAATAATTGCTGTAATTTTACCTTTAGGAATATTCAAATTAAAGTCTTTAAATACTTCTACCCGAGTACCATACCTGAAGTCAACATTCTTGAATTCGATGTCGGCAATATTTTTTTTCTTTAATACTATTTTATTTTCTGAGTCTTCGCGTTCTAAGTCAATTATTTCAAATAAACGATCTGCAGCGATTAAAGCATTTTGTATTTGTTTGTTTGCGCCAATTAGGCTAGCCACTGGACCTGTAAAATATCCTAGAATAGCATAAAATGACATTAATTCTCCTGGAGTAATTTCCCTGTCAATTACAAAATACGAGCCAGACCATAATAAAATGATGGTGAATAATCGTGAAACAAATCCGCTACTCGTCCCGGAAAAAATACTGTTTAAGGCAGATTGATATCCTGTTTTCAATAGAGCAATGAATCGAATTTCTGTTTTTATGTTTGCAAAATCCTCCAAGCCAAAACGTTTTATAGTGCTAACGGAATTTAATGATTCTACTAATTGACTTTCGAGATCGGCTGATTTCTCCATTATTTTTCGTTCAGTCTTCTTATTTAATTTATTTACGATGAAGTATATAACCAAATACAATGGAATGACCGATAACATTATTAAAGCAAGTTTCCAATAATAAGAGAACATCAATGCAAATGAAAAAACGATAATCAAAACATTGACAGTAAGATTCAGGGATACTCCATTAATAAACGTTCTTATTTTAACTGCGTCGTTAATACGAGATATAATTTCTCCTACACGCATGGTGTCAAAAAATTGTTGAGGCAACTTCAAAAGATGTTTGTAGTAACCTAGAATAAGACGGACATCAATTTGTTGACCAGATTTTATGAGAAAGACATCCTTAAATATCCCAATGATAAACTGCAGGACTAGTAAAACCAGCATTATGACACCTAAAAGATTGAGCAACTTTGTATTACCACCTACAAGAACAAAATCAGTAATTTTTTGAACATAAATGGCTGTTGAAAACCCCAAAAGAGTGTAAATCACAGCTCCCACTAAGGCCTGCAACAAAACAAATTTATGAGGCCGAAGTAAATACCAAAAACGCTTATAGACCGAAACTTTTTCATTGCCGGCGGCAAACTCCTCTTTTGGTAGTAAGAGGACCAAAACTCCAGTCCATTCTTTTTTAAATTCTTCGTGGGGTTTTTTGTGAATCTTACCATCGCCGGGATCCATGATCTTGATATGGGTCTTTGTCACTTCATAGATGACTACATAATGTTGTAATTTTTGGTTAACGATAACATGGGCAATACTTGGTTTTGGAATTTTGAAAAGACTATCAAAATCACCACGGACACCCTTGGCTTCAAAACCTAATTTCTCAGCGGCCTCTAAAAGGCCTAGGACATTGGTGCCCTTTTTATCGGTACCTGCATATTGCCGAATACGCGCAATAGGAATCTGAAGATCATATTGTGCTGCTATTGAAGCTAAACATGCTGCTCCACAATCAGTGATGTCATGTTGTTTAATAGTAACCTTCGCCATAATTATTATTTGTTATGGCAGCAAGGTAGATTTTGAAACTGCAAAAAGTTTGCAGGGAATCTCACATTTTGAAAGTTTGTACTAAAATCATAAACTTTTTAAAACTAATAAATCCTGTATATCATAGTGCTCAGATAATTCTCGATTATTATAAATGGTTAGCGGTGTTTTTAATATATTGTTTTTCGCACACCATTTAAGGTGCGACCTAAGTATTTGGCAAGCCCTATCGGTAATTTTTAAATTATATTTATTTGCCAAATGGTTAATTCTTTTTGTTTTAAACCAAAAATTGAGTTCATTAATATAAACATCTGGATCAACCTTATAATATAGTTCAATCAGTAATTTTGAAATATTGTTTTCTTTGGATGCCGCAAAAACTAATAAAAATTTAGACCTAACCCCATGGGTACTTAGGTTTTCTATTTTTTCCGCACATAAAGGGCAAAATGGATTTATAACAAGGGTCGTTGTAGTACCCAAAATGGGTGTCGGGTTAAGTTCAATGGAATTTCCTTCAAAAGAGGTTTCGTGAACGTTCTTTCTCCCCTGCAACAGTTCAAAAACATCCGGGTTATTTTTTAAACGTAAATATTTATAATTGTTTGCTTGAAATTTGAAAAACTCTGCTATCGGGTTTTTTAAGTGAGACCATGTTAATACAGTAACCAAAAATGACATTCCAATAATTATAATGGAATCGGTGGGAACCTGTAATGTACTTATCCATAAATAGTAAGAAGAAATGATTGCTTCAAGGGTAAGAATTGCTTGAATGTAGAGACAGAGTAAGCACCATTTTTTAATTACTTTATATTGATAATATATTGAAAAAAAGACATAGGGAAATGTAAATAAAGCAAATAGAGACAGTAAAGGAACAATAATTGGAAGGTTGCCGGATATTGCGCCCAATAATAATGAAACTCCACTACCCACAAAGTATACTAATCCCAAATCCGACGCAGAGAGCCATGAAAATATTTTTGATGCTGATGAATTCAAAACATCATTACAGTCAACCTTCTTGGATGCTTCACAGAAACTTAACTGATTTATTTTACTAGCATGTGTAATGATAATCAGGATACTTAGGAAGACTCCAACTAACTTAGTTATAAAAAAAGGGCGATACATGCCGAAATTTCCATTGAGTAATAGGAGTGACGAAATAAATAAAAAAACAATAACTCCGATTTGTTTTAGGATTCTAATAATTCTATTGGAAGAGATATTTTTTGAGGTATGGATGTTCGGTTTTTCATCAAACAACAATACCACCCCTGACCATTTAAGTAAAAAAGTATCCAAGCTTTCTGTAATCGGATTGCGAGAATTATCCGTGAAATATTTTATCTGGGACTTAGAAATGTCTTTAATAAGTACAAGACCGTCCTGGAGCGTATGAGCAAGAAATAGTGGAGAAAGTTTTAATAGACTTTCAACGGATATTTTCCCAGATTTATTTTCGATTCCCAACGACGTTAAGGTGCTGGAAAGTGAGAAAATACTGGGATAACTATGGTGGCCCAACAACAAAGTCCTTAGTTGTTTTTTCGGAATTTTAAGCATTAGTTCCGAATTAAGCCTATAAAGTAACCTTAGTAAAACCGTTTCCATGTTCTAGCATGCATTGGTAAGGTCCTTGGACTCATACCGTTGAATCTCATTTAATTTTTTAATGAGCTTCATATCTTGAATTTTTTCAATTTTCATCGTCTCAATATTGGTTTCGGATAAATTTCCGAATATATTCAGGTGTAAATTCATACTTTCTATGATTTCAGTCTTTTCTAGGTCAATGGATAGAATTCCAAATGTTCTGGAGTATTCATGGTAATGCCAGTGACATGTATCATATAATCCATTCAATTCCTTAATTAATATTGAAGCTTTGAGAACACTGTCACTGTTTCTACCCTCAATAGTGCACTTTCGTGAAGTTTCGTTAATATTTTCGAATGAAATATCAAAGCCTGGTAAAATTGATCTAATCTGGTTTATTTGATTTTTCTTAATCTCCATATCTTGAGAAATTAAGGTCTTCTTTTCATGGTCAACAATATAGAGCGTATTAAATTTTTTAAGGTAAATAAAATCTCCGTTTTCAGATTCAGTATACAAGCAATCAGAAGTGATATACTCGTTCAGGTTAATATCTATTCCTTTCAGGTTACTTTTCTTTTCTATTCTAAATATGTTCATAAAAATTTATATTATTTCTAAAGATATTTTATGTTGCTTATTATAAATAAACTACTGTTATATTTTACCTTCTTTTAGTGCTTAGTGTTCATTTTATGACTCTGTGTTTGTTCTATTCAGTCATTCGTGCTCGCTAAATTGCAACCTTAATTCCTCATAAGTATTCTCCAAAGTTATGGCCGAATCTGCAATCTTTTTAAAAGAGAGTTTTTTCTCAGTTAAAAGATAGTAAGTGGTAATTCTATACTTTATATACTTATCTTGATTGGTAATATATTTATTATAATCTTTTTGGATATTTATTTTTTTGTCATATGCTATGAATTCACAGTAACCCTCGTTTTTCCATGTATCAATATGATGTAGTCCCTTATCCATTAGAAGACTATGTGTTATTTCATGTGCCAATAATTTGTCCAGGTCTTCATTGTAATCCCTATAAAGGCTTTTGGATAGATTTTCGTCTAACGATACAGAAGCGATAAATATATTGCCTCTTCTAACATAGTTAGAGGCGAGGCCGTCAAAATTAAATGGTGTTATATATGTAAAGAGTAATTTGTTATTGCATATAAAGAGTCTTCTTTTCTTAGCATTGAAATATTGGGATTTACGAATTTTTTTTTCAACATTTTCTAAAACTGATTTTAATTTGGTAGTATCAATACTGGTATCATTATAATAAACTTCAAATAAGTTTTTGAACTGGATTTTTTCCGAAAACAAATATGCAGGATTTCTAATGCTGATAATCCAAGATACCAAGACTATCAAAATGATGACAAGTACTATTGCTACAAAATTATTTTTCATGCTAAAAAATTTAAGGAAAAATTTCCTAATTACGGGAAATCTTTCCTTTAAATCAAACTAATTTACGAATGATGATGAACTACTTCGCTTACAGCCCAACCCACTAGACCGCCAACTACTATAGCAATACCAGCAATACACAACCCGCCACAAACAAAACCACCATCAATATTCTGTAGTTCTTGTTTGGATAGTTCATTTGCATCTAAAAAAACTTCAAGGTTTTTCATTTGTTTACATTTTAAATTATACATTCTAGTTTTCTATCCTTTTCAGGGATATCAATCAAACAGCCAACCGATAACATATCCAATGTAATACCCCGGTCCTTTACCTGCTTTCATAGGGCAATTATCTGTTCCACCATTGATATTCAATAACTCTTTTTGTGATAATTTTTTCATGATTATTAATTAACAGTTAGCACCTGATCCATCATTAAAACCTTCTCTGAACTCTTTTTTTATCGAGTCCCATAAATCTGAAAAGAAACATCCTCCATTTATAGTATTTGCGTCTTCTATTCTTAGTTCTACAACTTTGAAATAACGTAGTTCTTTCATTTTTCTGTTTTTAAAAATTTACAAATAATAGATGACGTTTAATTGAGCCATCTACTTTCTTTTTTAGTGGTGATGAGCGATTTCCGAAGCAATAACACCTATAGCAGCACCAACTACAAAGGCTATTACCCCAATACATAGACCACCGCAAACAAAGCCTCCTTCAATATTTTGAAGCTCTTCATTGGACAGTTCTTTTACTTCTGATAATAATTTTAAATTTTCCATTTTTATAAATTTTAATTATACATTCATTTACAAAACTTCTATTGCGCACCTAGATTGTTTTGTTATTGCTAATGTATATTGGCCCACTGCACAATGCTTGCAGAGATGTATCTTTTAATTTAATGTAGAGACAAGAGAATTATTGCATGTCATAAATGAGGCTTTATTTTTAATAAAATAGCTTCCTCCAAAAATTTGAGTAATTTCATTATTACTCATCACTGAGACAGAGATATTAACCTCTAGCCTAAAATCTTCGCAGTAGTAATATGTTTTTCTTCCTCTATCATAACAAATGGCCGCTTTAAAATCCTTTAATTGTTCTATCAAATTATAAACCAGTCGTTCGCTTACATGCAACTTTCCTGCAAGTTCAGAGGGTGACCCGGTTCGTTCAATATCTATTAATTGATGAATTTGCTGTAGGCGTTCTAAGTTCTTTATTGTCTTCATTTGTGTTTGATTTAGTTTTTAAGTTCTGCTAATTCATTTTGCCTAGGATTTAGCCAATCATCTACGTTATCATAGAGTAAGTCATATAAGGAGCGTTCAGTAAGCTCAAAATTGGCGCTTAATGTCATCCCCTTTTTCAAATTTCCTTGAAAACCATTTTTTAGCTCTAGATATTTTTGGTCCATTTTACAGCGAACCTTGAATACTGGTGTATTATTTAATAGTTCAATGTCTCTACCAATCTCTATGATCCTTCCCGTAGCCATACCCCATTGGTTGTAATTATAGGCATCAATCTGAAAATTGATTTTCGTATCTTTTTTTAAAAGCCCTATATCAGAAGGATTTACGTAGCATTCAACTAATAGGTTAGTATCTGGGGATATTTCTCCAAGAAGAGTACCATGTGTTATGAAACTTCCTAATTCTTGAGATTTCACATTTAATAAAGTGCCATTCACAGGGGCCGTTACAAGAAATTGAGTTTTTGATTTTAGCAACTGATCTTCCTGACTTTTAACTTCTATTAACCGATTTTGATATTGTGTAAAATCAACTTGCCAGATATTGAGTTGTTGCTTTTTGTATTGATTAATGTCACTTTGTGCTATAACATATTCAAACTTTTTGTTTTCAAATTCGGACATAGAAATCACCCCCTTTTCATATATAATCTCATGCCTATTAAAATCTCTTTTAACTTTCTGGAACCTAACACCCAGTTCTCTAAGCTTCTGCGAATATTGCAAAAATGCTCTTTGGTACTTAGAAGACCTTAGATCATTTAGTTTGAGTGATTTTCTTTCCAGTAGAAGGGAAAGGTCATCAAGAAATAGCTTTGCTTCTTCCTGTTGATAATTTGATAAATCAATACGGTCATCTATTCCATTGTTGTCTATCACCAACAAAGTATCTCCTTTAAGGACTTTTTTATTGTTTTTGATATCACTGTAAATAATACGGCCTGAATTGATGACACTTATACTAACTCTTTCCTTATTTGGTTTAACAATTCCTCTAGCTGAAGAATAAACGTCTACCTTCAAAAAAGGGAGTAGATTAAAAATGCCTACAAAAACCAATAGGAGAATTGAATAAATGATTTTACTTCTTGTAGAATGTTTGAACTGATGAACCTCAGCTGTATTCTCGATAATCTCTTTGGGGAAGATTTGTTTCATAGTTCTTGATTCTTTTTCAATCTTACTTGATGCCATGTAATATCAATTGCCTGTAAATGATATGAGCAAACATAATCAGTGCCTTTAGGAAATTAAAACTTATAAATGTTTAATTCATGAATTAACTCCTACTAATTAATTCGAATTTTCAGCTTACTCCTGTCAATTTTATCGCGATTTGACAGGTCGAATTTGGTTCTATTTGTTTTGATTTGCAACCAGTTGACACGATGATTTATAAATGAAACCTCTCATTTATAAATTATCGGTAGTCAAAATATCAAATGGTAGAGTTTGAATTTATTTAGAAAAGAAGTAGAGAAAAATAACTTAGGAAAAGATTATATAAAGCAGTCTGCATAAACTTATAACATCTAGTTTAAGTTAAATAAATGGAAATTTCATGGTGTTTGCGCCTTTTTAATATAAACACGAAAACAGATCGAATTAAAGAACTATCAAGAGGCAGAACTATCGAGGTAATTAAGGCAGGAGTTTTATTAGTAGTTTGACGAAAACCTAAGGTTTTAAAACTTGCCTAAAAGCCCCGAATTAAGTCCAAGGACATTCTGATGCTAGATTCCAATATCATGTTCGGCCACGGAAAAGGCAAAAGAGAATATCCTACCGAAGTATACATAAAAGTCTGTGACTGAATTATGGGACCCATTGCGGTCGATATCCAATAGAACAGGATTCGACCCAATATTATTCTTTTGCATTTTTGCAACGAACTTCAAGGGTTCATGGAGGTATATACGATCATCTTGCAAACCATGTAGAACCAATGTAGAAGGAAAAACAGTCTTTGAGGGAATATTTAAAAAGGGGTCCATTGCTATTAATGCCAAGGCCTGAGTAGAATCTTTCATTGTTCCATCTTCAAGAAAATCGGCAGATTTATAAATAGCTTCTCTCCTGTATGGATTTAGGACACCAGAACCTATAATTAAAGCTCCAGCTAAGTTTGGATTTTTATTTATAGCCATTGCAGTAGAGATGGCACCAGCACTTTCAGAGAAAAGTGTTATTTTGGAATGCTGTGTATAATTCTTCTCCACTAAATAGTTCATACACGCGGTTAAATCCATCCAAGAATTATACTTTGTTTCGTTTTTCCCAGCCTCATGCCATTGTTTCCCTTTTGCACCACCACCTCTTATATGGGGAAAAACTAAAACACCACCTAAAGAAACAAAGCTTAGTAGGTGTGTTTGAAAACTGATGTCGTCATGTGAACCATAAGCCCCATAACTATTACTAAATACAGGGTTGTCTCCATTTTTGGACATATCTTTCCTATGTATAATAGACATAGGTACCATTGCTCCGTCATGAGATTCAACTTCTACTAGTTCATATACAAAATTCTGCAAAGTTGGAAAATTTCCAGGCAAGTAGAATTGCTCCTTCTTTAGTCCTGTCTCGGGTTTATAAGAAAAGTTTTGTAATTGGTTTAAACTACTCTTGACTTCAATCCAAATGGAATTGTTGTAATCCCGCGTTATATCAATTTTTGAAGCTTGAACAGGAATTTCGATTTCTTTGTAGTCTCCTTTTTCATATAGAAATAATTTGGAGGAGATCCCATATTTGGAGGTCGTAAAGTATATTTTATCTTCTGCCAAAACGAAATCCTTTATTATGTCTGACTCCCTTTTTATTATTTTCTCTGTAGAATGATGCTTTAAATTGATTGATGATATAGTAAATCCAAAACTATCTGTTTCTGTTATAAAATAAAAATTAGAGCCATTCAGTTTTCCTCTTGCCTGGTAAACATTGTCCTTTGTGGTAAATAATTTCTTCCAATCTGGATTTGGATTTGTTAAATCTTCAAAGGAAGTATAATACGAGTCCCAAAATTTAGATGGCCCTCCTGTATACACAATAATATATTGATCTGTACTGGATGTTATTCGTGTTACAGGGAACAAACGATTATCAGTTTTTGGTTTCATGCCGTTTCCGAATATGATACGGCTTTGCCCTGTTTCCACGGAATATAGTGATAGGCTTGAATTCTGTTTTATTTTAGGGTCTTTTGGGTCAGTAGTAGAAAGAGAGGTATAGGTAAACGAATCACCTAATGGAGTCCAATGCAATCCTAAATATTCCCCTGGGCGAGAGTTCTCTATTCCGGTTTGTTTAATAACTCTAGTTGTAACGTCCAAGAGAATAATTTCCGAAGTAAAACCGTGCTCGATTGAAACCGATATCGCAACCTTACTACCATCCCATGAAGGCTGAAAGGCAGTTATTTCATAATTCCCTTGTGTCCTACCATCATACTTTTCGGGATTAAATAGAACTACTTCGTGTTCGTTAATGCTAGCACGATAATATATTTTCCAGGAATAATCGTTTTTGGCCATTTTAAGGTAGAAATAAGCCCCAAGCTCGGAAACTTTCATTTCACCCATTTCATCATTAGCACCTCGATCTATTCTTTCTAAGTATCGTTGATACTTTTTTGCACTAGGTAAAGTTTTAAAATGAGCTTCTGCCTTCTGATCCTGAAGTTTAGAATATTGTTCTACTCTTGAGTCGTCTTTGTTTTCAAAATATCGGAAAGGATCTTCGACAGTTGTTCCAAAAAAGTTCTCTTTTATTGTTAGTGTATCATGCGAAACGGGTATTTTTTGGCCCCAAGAGCATGCCCCAAATATTATGGACATGCCCAGAAACCAAAATAATGTTATTAGTCTATTCATTAAATTAATCTTACGAATGATAATGAATTCCTAATTAATCCCAACGAGACCTTTTAACCATTGCCAAAAAGTTTTCTTTTTTTTCTTTTTCGTCCCTTTGTTATCACCTATATCGTCAGCATTACCACCTGTGATGTAACTCGGATTTAAAATTTGTTTTTGTCTTAATTCTTCATTTTTCATTTTTCATTGGTTTTAGAATAATTAGTAATAAGTAAGAATACTAGATTAATTAATAACTTGTATATTATTAAAATCCTTTTTTGCCTAAAATTTATAAATTCACGGAACATTTTTCCTTTTTGCTAGTTCATTTATAAAAAGTGAAGGATTTATTTTCGTTATTTCCTTGAATGCCTTCGAAAATGAATCGGCATTATTAAAACCAAACTCCTCAGCAAGACCGTTCATCGAATACTTTTGATAGACAGGGTCATTGATAAGCACATCGGTTGCATTGTTTATCCGTAGTCTCTTTAGGTAGGTGGCAAAGTTCATTTCTTTATCCGTATTAACAATCGAAGAAAGATAACTGGAATTCGTATTCAACTCTTTTGCTAGACCAGAAAGTGTTATTGATGAATTTAAGAAGCCTTTGCTTTTTTCGAAATCCCTGAGCTGCGAAAGAAGTTGGTTCTTAACATCATCTTTAATGCTATTACCATTTTCTGAGTATTCGATCACCATGGAAGGTCTTGCATCTTTGGACACTCTGCCTTTATTTTCGGTCAAAAGTTTCTCTAAGCGTTGTTTTTGAAACTTTACCTGCTTTTTCTGAAAGAGTATAAAAGTAAAAGCACCTAATAACAAAAGCACCAGTAAGCTGTAGCCAACAATATTTAGCTTACTTTTTTTTAAGATCTTCTGGTTCTCGATTTTTAATCTAGGAATGCTATACAGACTATGCATTCGCTCACTAATAGCAGATTCCCGGGAAATAAAGGTGCTATCTATTGCAAAGAATTTTTGTAGGTACATTTTTGAATTTAAAGTATCCCCTTTGTCCCTGTAATACTTATATGTCTGTTTATAGGCATCCTTTAATTCTGGAAATGCGGATGCCTTGGAAATCTGCAATACTGAATCCGATTTTTTAAAATTACGGACTGCATTATCCAAATCTCCACCCAAACTGTTCGCACTACCTATATAGTAATAAGACTGTGCCTTATCGTGTTCGGATATCCCCTTGATTGATTGTTCTAATAATCTTATTGCAGCATCCAATTCCCCTTTTCCGAGATAGCCGATTCCCTCACTTCGTGTGAAACTATTATGATATTCATCGTTTTTGTAAAAAGTAAGAAGGTGTTTTCCTTCCTTGGCGTAACTCAAAGTGGAATCATATTGCTTAAGTTCATAAAATGTAAGGGTAAGGTTATAGACGACATCCAAGTAGTTTTCTTTTCTACTTAACTCGTTAAAATCAACATCGTTGTACTTATTATAGGCCTCCTTATAAATTTCATGGGCTTCATGATAACGTTGCAGGATATATTTAATGCTTGCCATTCTCGTTGAAACATGAAATTCGTCTTCTGCATTACCATCTAGCACCGCCCATTTATATGCTTTTGAAAGATATTCCATGGCTTTTTCATAGTTGCCATTGAAGTATTCGATATTGGCCTTGGCATAAAAGGAATCCGTGAGCAAATATTTTTTTTCACTTAGCCTTGAAAAAAAGAGCATTGAATCAGTATAGTTTTCCCTTAACTCTTTATTGGTTTGTAGACTTGCTAAACTATAAAAGCCCCTTGCCGCATATTCGTAATCCTTTTCCGTCTTAGATTTCAATACCAACTTTTCCGCGGCGATTGTTCCTTTTATACTATCGAAACCTATTTCCAGGTCGACCGTTAGATCATCCAGTTCCAAAAGACTTAATTCGGTGATGCTATCGGAAAATCGAATGATGTCTTGGTCCTGAGCGTACATCAGTAACGTATTGAATAAAAAAAGAAATACAAATTTTCTCATACTGAATTTCAAAATAATCTATTTCAGTTAGCTTGGGTCCCATAACCCTCTAAAATGATAAAATACTCGTTGTAATATACTTAGTTCCTCCACGAGTATATCGACGGAACCGAGCATTTTGCTCTCCGCGGTTATCCGTTTGTTCCTTGTTGTAACCATGGAATCAATATAAACATGACCTATAATGTATGCACCATTTTTATCTATGGAAGAGTTGGCCAATTCAATTATTTTCCCATTTAAATACCCGTATTCTTCAAAAGGAAAGTCATAAAGTTTTAACAAAACTTGTTGATTCACTTTGATTTTATCTTTATCCTTAAAGGGAATCTTTAACACACTCTCGAATCCAGTTTTACAATTGCTATTAGATAGCATTTCCATATCGGTCGTGACTATCGTATTAAATGAAAAAAAATGCGAGCCAAGAATCAATGTAATCAGGAAAAGGGCAATAACGGTATTTCCCCACCGGACAATCCAAGATGGAATTTTTTCCAAATAGTCCACCTCGTAGAGTTCCTCTTCATTTACATTTTTCATCTACAGTTGGTTTTTTACAAGTTCGAAATACTTACCCTTTAGCGCAACGAGTTCCTTGTGAGTACCTATCTCGGAAATTTTGCTTTGATCCAATACTACTATTTGATCTGCGTTTTTTACTGTGGATAACCTATGAGCAATCACCACTACCGTCCTTTCTTTGAAAAATTTGTTCAATTCATTCATTATCCGCTTTTCATTGGAAGAATCCAAGGAACTCGTCGCTTCATCGAAAAATAGCAATCTCGGATTTTTATATATGGCCCTGGCGATTAATACCCGTTGCCTTTCCCCACCACTTAATAGGCTTCCCTCACTACCTAGTATTGTTTCCATGTTATTTGGCAAATCCGAAATAAGTTCTTTCAAATTTGCCACCTCGATAGCTCTATCCAAACGATTTAGGTCAATAGGATTTTTAGAATCGGATTCTGTGATATTATTTTTCATAGAATCATTGAAAATGAAACCATTTTGCATTACCACACCACAATTTGATCGCCAAAACTCAGTATCATAAGTTTCCAACTTGGACTTCCCAAAATAAATATCACCCTCAATTGGCTCATAAAACTTTAAAAGGAGTTTCATCAAAGTTGTTTTTCCGGAACCACTTGGACCTACAATTGCAGTTACTTTCCCAGAAGGGATTAAAAGATTGATGTTTTGCAAAACCATTTTAGACTCTGGCGGACCGTAGCGATAAGAGAGATTTCGTAATTCTATACCTTCATTATCTTGGAAATCCATTTTTCCTCTGACCAATAAGTCACATTCATTCGCAACGTCATGTATTTCTGCCAACCTTTTTATACTTAAAACAGCCTCTTGATAAACTATAAAAAAATCAACAAAGCTGTTTATCGGGCCATTAAGTTGACCAAGGATATATTGTATAGCCAACATTACCCCTAAAGTTATCGTTCCATCAATTACAGAGGTAGCTGCAATGAAAAGGATAAGTATATTCTTCATTTCGTTTAAAAAAAGTCCGCCGTGCATCTGTTTATGATGCAACACAAGACCTTTCATTGAAATATTGAAAAGTTTATATTGAATGGTTTTCCACTCCATTTTTCTTCTTTGTTCAGAACCGTTAAGCTTTATTTCCGTAATACTCGATAGAAGTTGATAGAGTGATGATTGGTTTCTAGAATTTTGTTGAAATTCAATCAAATCGATATATGCTCTTTGTTTCATAAAATACAAAGACCATAAAATATAAATGAAGGTTCCAATTAAGAAAACCACAAAAATCGTTAGATTATAATAGGCTAATACCGCACTAAAAAGAATGATATTTAACATTCCAAAAGCAACTGAGAGTGTTTCTGATGATAAAAATGTCTCGATTCTATCATGATCATATATTCTTTGCAACAAGTCGCCTTTCTGTTTGGTTTGAAAGTAGGCAATTGGCAATTTTAGAAGTTTAGACAAAAAATCAGATATCAGTTTAATACTAATCCTTGCTGTAATATGTAGCAAAATCCAATTTCTAAGCATGTTTATAGAACCTGCCGATATAAAAAAAACTATTTGTGCTATTAATATTAAATACACAAAATGTAAGTCTTGGTATTTAATACCGTAATCAACCAAGCTTTGCGTCAAAAAAGGAAAAGTCAATTGTATTAAGGAAGTAACCAATATTCCTAAGAAAAGCTGAAATATTAGTTTTCTGTACGGTTTAAAATAGGACTTCAAAAAATGAATATCCGTATGCTTTTCCAAAGCACTTTGCTGATCATAAAACTCTTTCCTAGGCTCTATCAGTAGTAGAGACCCCTCCTTGTTGGCCTTATTCAACCAACCTTCTTCAAATTCTCTAATGCCATAATCTAAAATCCCATATTTGGGGTCAGCAATATAAATACGGTTTTTTGATATCTTATAAATAACAATGAAATGATTATTGTTCCAATGTGCAATGCAGGGAAGATCAACCTTTTCCATGAGGTCCTTCATTGAAACTTTTATAGGCATCGTTTCCATACCCATTTTCTCTGAAGCGGCCATCATTCCAGAAAATGACACCCCTTGCTTAGTTAAGTAACAGTTCCGCTTAATTTCCTTAAAGTCAATCTTTTTACCATAGTACTCTGCAACCATCTTCAGGCAGGCAGGACCACAATCCATAGCATCTAGTTGCTTGTGTAGTGGAAAGCTGGATTTCGATCTAAACATTAACTTTTGAGATTTAACCACAATATAATATTTACTAACTAGTAGTTCAAAATATCTAAAAGTAAATCACCAACTATACTCGTGTATTTATAAATGTATAACCTTAATTTATGAATAGTCATATTAACCTTTAGGAGTCCTTAGTATTATATCGCAAATTCAAAATAAATCATAGCTATAATTTTCCAACTTATATTCCCGCAGCCTATTAAAGTTAATTTAACTAATAGCGAAGTTTTATGTATCGCCTATAATTCCTCAATTATGCCCATGTAAGTTTTTTCAATTAGAACCCCAAAAGAAAAAGACATGGATTTTGAATACAAAGTTGAAATTCTAAAGAAACAAATTGATGCCATAAATTCTGAGACTTCGGATATTTTAGATGCAACAAATCAAGCCATAATACTCTATCGCAATTTACTTTTGGAATTAACGAAACCCTTCCCTTCTCCAAACTCGGGGGAATAATCTATTATGATGAAGAAAAAATCATTGAAATCATAGAGAATAACGAAACAACCTTTAAAAGAAAATTAGCATGAAAATAGCATCTTTTAATATTCAAAATCTGTTCCATAGAGATAAATCACTAGTCAAGGAAAACAAACTTCAGAATGGTGATTCCCGAACTCAAGAGTTTGAAAAATTAATTTGAATTAAGCACAAGACATCAAGAGATTATTCTCGAATACATGAGTTGGCGGGACTTATAGGTTTAAATACCTCGCCATTCGACTCTTACTTGTGACCCGTCCTGAATAAAGGCTAACTGGTCTTGCACTTTTTGAGGTAAGTTGCCTTCAAAAACTTCTCGTTATGTTCTGACAAAATCTGCTCGTTAGATACGGTTGGCAAATAAGAAAACAATCGATTTTCATTGGATTCTACAACTCCTGTTTTTGGGTTTTTCCAAATATAGTCAGGCGAAAATAATTTTCTGAGTGATTTAAATTCTTCATCTTGTTTGAATTTGGTTTTAAAAATTTTCAACAATAGCAATTCAATAATATATTCAACTCGTTGAACAGGAGTACCAGCAGGCCTTAGCTTGTTATGTAACTTCTTTAAAGCATTATTGGTTTTATTATCAGCGTAGTGTACTGTAGATCTTCCCATTATTTTTCCTCTATTATGAGTTCATAAATCTTATGCCAATAGAAGAATGCCTCCGGATTTGATTTTTTAAGTTTGTTCAGCTTGTTATTCATTGGCTCATCAATCAACCAATCTTTCATTTCCAAAGGGTTGTTAAATTTTTCAATAGTCTCTGCATCATATTTTATTAATGTGGAAAGATATGCTGCCTTTGATGCGTGAATTATTGCTTTTTCAATATGGTAATTTTCCGAAAAGATGAAACTTCCAATTCTTCGAATGCCCGATTGCAATTGTTCAAAATCTCCTTTTCCATCAGTTCCTCGGCTTACAATACATAGAGCTGTTTGATAAATGTCTTCCAAAACATCTTCTTCTTTAAGTCCATCTGTATTTCTATAAATCAGTTCGGTTTTAGCAAATCGATAAAAAGTTGATTTAATTATACTAGCATCATTCACAATGTCCAGTAAGTTTCCAATATCATAGAGCTGCTTGATAATTTCCATACTCATACTATCTTCTTTTTTAAAATATGGAATTCCTGTAGTGTTTGGGGCAAATGCTGTGAGTTTGTCACCCAATAAATCTTCCACACAAGGAACATCAACAAGTAAAGGAGTGTCTTTTATGGGGACAAAAACGGACTCAATGGGTAGTTGTACTATTTTGGAATAATTCACTTCTTCAAATAAAATATCCAGCAGAACATTTTCTTCTTCTTTATTGGATTTATGATGAGGGATATAGAAGAATTTGTAATGTTCTTTTTTGATTTTTGTTAAGGTGCTTCTATGTTGTAACTCTTTTCTAATAAATCCTTGTTCTTTTGCCACTTTATCTAAAATATTTTCAAGGTTTTCATGAGTTTGTGGGAGAATAATATCAATGTCTATGGATAATCGTTTTGTTGAATTCAAATGAAGCATTAATGCCGTTCCTCCTTTAAACACAAAAGGAAGTTTTTGTTTGATGAGGCCTTCTAAAAGCAATAATACACGAATAACTTTTTCAATAAGTATTTTGTCTGCATTACGGTTAGCTTTGGAAACTTCGTTTATCCAATCTATTGATATTTTTTGTTGGTTTATCATTTTCTATAAATTGGCAGCTATTTAGTATTGCTACCGTAAATTTGCCAATGAGTTCATGTATTTTTTAAAACTTTCTTTTTTTCTTCTTCTATCAGCATATCTATACATTCTGCTTTCATTGATGGTGTATTTAGTAAATGCTTCTTTAAAAATTGTTCGCATTTCCGCACCTTGTTGAGCAGAAAAAATAACATTATCACAAAAAATATCTACCAACATTTTTTCTAATGAAGTTGTGTTTATTCCCTTAATGTTTTGAATTGGAGCTTCAGATACTAAAGACTTAACAATTATTGAATCTTTATTCACTGGCAGATACTTGTCAAGCAGGTCATTTGTGGGATCTATAAATACTGAATAATTGGTCTCTTTTAAAAAATAGAATATTGATTGAGTTGCGTCTTTTTCAACCTCAACTAAAACATAAAAATTCCCAGATTGATGTAGCATAAATTCATTAAGAATAGATGTATGCCAAATGCAAATTTTTAAATAAGGAAATTCTTTTTTTAGCTTGGAATAAATGGTCTTTAATTTAGGGGTTATTTCCGGAATATAATTTTTCCCTTCTCCTGTTTCAAATTTCCCCCTGCCAATTCTATTTAAAATACCCATTTGAACCAATGAGTATATTCTCCAATTAATAGTGTTTTGTTTTAAATCTGGTTCAAACCCTCTGTAAAAAGATGAAATATCAATTGACCTAAAGCCTTTTTCGTCTTTAAAACGTTCTTTTAATTTGTCAATATGAAGTTTACTATTTGCGATGTTCTTTTTTTTTGATAAAAATACAAAACTATATTACGGCAGCAAAGCAAATTAGCTGCCAATAATTGGTTTTGAAATTAGTAGGAAAAAATAGCCCTTTCGGCAAGTCACAAAGCTGCCATTGGGCAGTTCCAAAATCAGGGAAAGCACCATACTTTATCTTGTCTCATTGAAGAAAGCAAATTGTCGACCTTTATCTTGTTTCAGGAGAATTTGTATAAATTTGGTAACTTAACTAATATCCTTTAAAATGCATTCTAGAACTATATTTTTGAAAACCATTCTTTTTATTACAATATTCTTTTCTTGTGCTGAAAAAAAATCTGAGAATCAAGATTATACAGGGAATGAGAAAAATGAGATTATACAAAAAACCTACGCCCATATCAAAGAAATTGAAATAGAGATATTAATTGCAGATAGTTTAGAAAGATATGAAAATTACAGTACTCCTGAGAAGGCAATACTTAATGCTAATAGAAGAGGATATGCTGACTATGGTGAAGATATATTGATAAAAATGAAAGATGATTTATTGATGGATAATCCAAATTACTCACATTTGAATAAATTAAATAAAAAATGGGTGGTCACCAAAAATTATTTTGAATCAAACATGAAATAATATAGTCAGAAGAAGAACAAATCCACTAATAATTCAAGTAAAGTCGATAATTCTTAAGATATTAAAATCTACTTTACCATACATTAATCGTACATATTATGAAAAGACAAAACCTCAACCTATTGATTTGCAATTAGTTGAGGTTTTTATAAGTGGAGAATACCGGAGTAACTTCGTTGCTCCCTTGCTCACGCACTACTGTAAATAAAAAAGCTGAACGAAAGTTCAGCTTTTTTGCTTAATGTGGAGAATACCGGAGTCGAACCGGTGACCTCTTGCCTGCCAGTCCTCAATTTTAGGTGTCCTCAATTATGAAAAACACCTTAATGATTTGATAATCAGATTTTTAATAAATTTTCAAATCAATTGGAATCATCTGGTTTCAAATAAAAGTGTGCACAAACTGTGCATTTTTATTCCTAACTTGAAGTAGATTAAGCACTAAAAATGGCTAAAGTTAGGCTCATATTAGACACTAGAAAATCATCTAAAAATACGGTTTTGGAATTGTACCCGATTGCACTAAGAGTGTTCCATATTAAACCAAGAATAATTCGTTTGCCGTATAAAACTTCAACAATCGGATGGGATTCAAATTCATTTTGTCTAAAACGTTCCGTTTTGGTTAATAAGAGTCTAGATTGTATTAAAATCAATCAGATTCTATATGAAAAATTTCATACAGCTCGAAGTTTGATAAACGAACTTGGAGAGGGCATTCAATATATGGATGTGGATACCTTAGTGAAAGAAATTAAAAATAAATGGCAAGATCAGATAAGTCCCGAGCTTAGAAGTAAAATGTCTAACGGATTAATGCTTAGAGACTGGGGGCAAGTTATCATTGACCGAAAACTGAAAACAAACAAACCCAGTTCTGCCGAATGGTATCTCAGTGGTATAAAAGCCTTTATCAAATTCAATAATAACCAAGATATCAGGCTAGATCAACTTAACGTGAGCATTCTCAAAGACTTTCAGATAGATAAGGAGTCGAGAGGGGTAAAACCGAACAGTATAAGCTCTCATATGAGGGCAATAAGAGCTGTATACAATGCCGCTATAAATGAAGATAGAATAGAAGTTACTAAAAATCCTTTTCATCGGTACAAGATCCCTTCATCAAACCAAACTAAGAAAAAAGCGGTTTCAAAAGACGACTTCTTAAACATTCGTAAACTCAAATATGAAGAAGGTACGGCTTTATGGCATACTAAAAACTATGCACTAATAATGTTCAATTGCCGAGGCATGAACTTGATAGATTTGGTTAAACTCAAAAAATCAAATGTGTGTCAGGGTAGAATATTTTATGGTAGAAGCAAAACCTCAGATCCTTTGTCTGTAAAGTTGACCAGTGAGTTACAAGAAATCCTTAGTCACTATATAAAAGGCAAATCCGATGATGACTTCTTGTTTCCTGCAAATTATGATGGCAGTACGGCTAAATATGAGAAATACAAAACTATAAGAAGAAGGGTAAACGAAAGACTGAAAATTATTGCCTCAGATGCTGGAATTGGGCAACATTTCACAACATACTCCATACGTCATTCTTGGGCAACAATTGCAAAGTTCATGGGAATTTCAACTGCTATAATAAGTGAAGGTTTGGGGCATAGTTCCTTAAAAACTACTGAAATCTACCTGAAACGTTTTGATAATACCACCTTAGATGAGGCTAACGAATTGATAGTTGCATAGTTCAAACCCAAATCTTACCATAACTAAACTGCGCAGGATCCTATTGGATTTTTGTAGCGTCCCGATAGGTAAGCGTAAAATAAAAATCCGACAGGGCGCAAACTACTTTTTGCCTGGTAAAGTACCATTTAGAATATTCGAATCTTTGAAGTGAAACGGATAAGATAGGAATAGCAAGAGGATAACACGCTAAAGCGGTGTTACGATTTGTAAATAATTAAAAATCAATTATTTGATTGCCGAATAAAGATTGTTGTTATTGCAAATTTGCTGCAAAACCTCTGAAAGGACCCATTTTATGGGAAATATTTACAGCAAAAATTTCAAATAAGGGAATTACTTAGATTCTATTCAAAAAGTAGGAGTGCCCTATTTCGTTCGCATTTGCCACTCATCTTCCCGATTCGCGATGCCAACGAAACAGGATCCGGCACTAAGTCTTGAGGTAAGCTTTGGGACTTGTAACACATCAATTTGTTTCGTTTGCTTAGTTAATCATAATAATCCGCTATCTGGCGATCATAACTATTTTTTATTTGAACATTAGTGGTTTTAACATTATGAAATTAATCCCATTAAAGGCAAATTAACGAGAATACTAAAAGAAACCAAGAATGGGACGCAATTGATTAAAGTTTTAAGTCCTTTTAAAACGGCCGTTTTGTAGAACTCTAAATACTAATATATTGTTGTCGTATACTAGCTACTTTATGTGATTTTTTCTATTTCCTAATTTTTTTCTTACAGATAAACACCTTGTTGATTTTATTTTGTAAGTTTAAACCTAATTAAGGCTTTGAAAAAGCCAAATAAAATAAGTATAATTAAAACTTCTGGGTTATGAATGACACTAAAGAATTAAAGAATTTCAAAGTAGAAGAACTGGAACAACGTCTGGAAATGGCAAAATGGAGGAGTGAAACAAATGCTGCGTGTACTGGTAGCGATTGTAGAGGCTATGTAGGGGTTAGCGTCAAATTTTGATGACAATTCCTTAATTAATTGCTAATATTTTTTAAAGTCCAAGTTTTTGTTATATTTAAAACTTGGACTTTTTTAGCGTTCAAATAATCGGGTCGTTATGAAACTATGCACGTTACTTTTAATGATTTTTAGTGTTCCTCTTTATTCACAAATTGTTTGTGACTCTTTAACCAAAGAACCAATTGCCTTCGTGAATATTTCTGATGAAACTGGGATAGGGACCGTAACTAATGAAAAAGGTTTGTTTTCAAGTGATTATTTTGATGATTTTGAGTTTTTAAGTTTTTCTCATTTGACATATACACAAAAGAAGGTTAACGTTAATGAAATTGAAAATAGAGATACTATTTATCTTGCTCCTCTTAGGGTTTATTTAAATGAGGTAATTGTCACGAATTTTACAGCTAAGGACACAATAGTTAAAGCAATCGATAAAATAACGATTAATTATTCCTTTGAACCTTTTAATTTATATGGATTTTATCGTGAAAGTATTAAAGAAGACCATAGGGGCGCTGCCCTTACCGAAGTATCTTTTGTAACATATAACAGAAAAGGCAAAAAAGAATCTGAAATATATGAGGCTGAAATAGTTCAGGGACGTAGAACAGAAAACCATACAACTTTTGGATTAGACATTATTGGCGGCGTGGCCAATATTGTTCAAGATGCAGATATGGTGAGACAGAAGGCAAGAATGTTTGACTTAAACAACCTTTCAAAATACATGTTCAATTATCTAGGAAATATCGAATCCCCTAGCAGTATGATTTATATTATTGGCTTTGAGCCAGCCACTAACGACATATACAACAATAATTTTGGGAGATTGTTCGTAGACAGCAAAACCTTGGCAATAATTCAAATAGAAACTGAAAAAGACAAGGAAAAAGTCAAGCGGATAATAGAAACTCTAAAACCCCAGGAATCTAAATCCAATAATCCCAAATTCATGCTATTGGAAGCTAGTGCATTAATTAAATACAGAGAAATTAATGACAAATTTTATCTGTCATTCGTAGATATAAGCAATACTAGAAAAGGCGTTCAAAAAAATAAGAGTTATAATTATGATATTAATGTGAAATTCATTCTTACAAATATTAATAATACAAATCCTAGAAAATTATCGACTAATTACAATCTCGAAAAAGGTTTTAATGAGCAAGTAAAAGGAATTCCCGCACTGGCC
>RCND010000674.1_pt1 | contig 22552 bp, 20 predicted proteins | sample 2041351 | NCBI WGS metagenome assembly RCND01 (sample SAMN09708230, study PRJNA481090) | Marine sediment metagenome, whole genome shotgun sequencing project. | biome: marine sediment; feature: ocean; material: sediment; isolation source: Sewage treatment plant 12B marine sediment (STP12B) ... | reverse complement strand
TAATTGCTCAAAACACAATTGACATCAATGCCGTTGTGGATGTAGAAACCAAAACCATTTCTATTTCTCAAAGCATTGTTTATAAAAATGAATCGAATGATGTTCTATCCGAGATCTATCTTAACGATTGGAATAATAGTTACTCTACGAAATCAACGCCTCTAGCAAAGCGTTTTGAAGAAGAATTTAGCACTAAATTTCATTTAGCAAAAAGCGAACAACGCGGTTATACCATTGTAACATCAATTAAGAATAAAGCAAATGAGCAATTAGAATACAGCAACCTAGAAGATCATCCAGATATTATAAAAGTTGTTTTAAAAAATCATTTACTACCCGGTGAGTCTTATCACTTAAGTCTAAAGTATCTTCTTGTAATTCCTGATGCCACATTTACAGGTTATGGTTTTACAAAGAGTAAAGACTTTGAGCTTAAATATTGGTATATTACTCCAACCGTATATAACGGAAAATGGAATTATTACAGTAATAAAAATTTAGACGATTTGTTTATTCCTAAGACAGATATTGCCATAAACATTACACACCCTTTAAATTACAGAGCGACCTCAGAGTTGGGTGTTATTGCAATGAATCCCGATAATATAAGCAGAACACAAACCACAAGTTTGTATGGAAAAGACAGAGTAGATACTTATTTGTCACTTAATAAATTCCCACGATATAGTTTTGTACAAACAGATGATTTTATAGTAATTTCTAATATTAACGAAAAAGGCCTAGTAGGCAAAAACAAAGCCATTTTAACGGATAAAATAACACGATTTCTAACTAAAAATATTGGTAAATACCCTCATAGAAGGCTATTAGTATCTAATATTGATTACAACAGAAATCCACTTTATGGTTTAAATCAATTACCAGATTTTTTCCGCCCGTTCCCGAATGAGTTTCAGCATGAATTAAAACTTCTTAAAACAGCTTTAAAAAAATACATTGACAATGTACTACTTCTTAATCCCAGAAAAGAGCATTGGCTAAGTGAAGGCCTTCAAATTTATTTTTTAATTAAGTATGTTGATGAAAACTATCCAGACATGAAATTACTAGGAACTCTAGCAAATATTTGGGGAATTAGAGCGTCTCATGCAGCGGATTTAGATTTCAATTTTCAGTATTTTCTATATTCTATGGAAATCGCTAGAAAAAATAGAGACCAGCCTTTAACCACTTCAAAAGATTCTTTAATTAAATTTAACGCTAATATCGCTGGCAAATACAAAGCAGGAGTTGGATTAAACTATTTAGATGAGTTTACGGATGATATTAATTTATCAAATAGTATTACTGAGTTTTTAAAAACTAATCAATTAAAATCTGTGAGTATTGGTGATTTTGAATCTTTTATCACCTCAAAAACCAAAAAAGATATTAGCTGGTTCTTTACAGACTATGTAAACACAAGAAAAAAGATTGATTTCAAAATAAAATCTATAGAAACAACCAAGGACTCTATAAAACTCACTATCAGAAACAAAAGGGATAATCGCATGCCGATTTCTCTGTTTAAGTTATCTAATGATTCTGTTATAGGCAAATTATGGATAGAAGACATAAAAGACACCAAAACCATAACCTTACCAAAAGACGCTACAGAAAGTTTTGTCTTAGATTATGATAATGTGATACCAGAATTCAATCAGCGTGATAATTACAAATCCGTCAATGGTGCCTTTTTTAATAATAAACCCTTGCAGTTTCGACTTTTTAAAGACATTGAAGATCCTGAGTATAACCAGGTATTCTTTATGCCTCTGATACAATTTAATAATATTTACGACGGGCTAACACTGGGGACAAAGGTTTACAACAAAACGATACTAAGAAAACGTTTAAACTATAGATTTTCACCACAATACGCTACAAAGTCCAATTCTATTACAGGTGCTGCGTCTCTATTTTACACCCATAATATTGAAAACAAAAACCTTTTTAACATCACTTACGGTATTGCTGCTGGCTATCAATCTTTTGCCGAGGATGCGTTTTTTACTAGGATTAGACCTTCTGTATCATTTACGTTTAGAGATGATGACGATTTTAGATCCGATAAAATAGATCAAATTACTGCTAGATACGTTAGTATTAAAAGAGATATTGGTGAAAATGCGACAGTAGAAATTGATGAGCCAGACTATGGTGTTTTCAATTTAAGGTACACGCATTCGAACCCTGGAATTATAAGTTTTTCAAGATTCAACACCGATTTTCAAATTGCAGATAGTTTTAGCAAACTATCCCTAAATTATGAATTTAGAAAACTAACCAAAAACAACCAAAATATCAACTTCAGGTTTTTTGCAGGTTATTTCATCGATAATAATACAGATCCTACATCAGACTATTTTAGCTTTGCATTAGACAGGCCTACCGATTATTTATTCGAATTAAATTATTTAGGGCGCTCTGAAGCTGACGGTCTTTTTAGCCAACAAATTATAATTGCCGAAGGTGGTTTTAAATCTAAGCTTGCCACTCCTTTTGCAAATCAGTGGATCACCACAGCGAACTTCAGTACTTCTATTTGGCGTTATATACAAGTTTATGGTGATGTTGGTTTGGTGAAAAACAAGTATGACTCTGCGAATTTTGTTTACGATTCGGGTATTAGACTTAACCTGGTAGAAGATTATTTTGAAATCTACTTACCAATTTATTCTAACTTAGGTTGGGAAATTGCACAACCCAATTACGATCAGAGCATACGCTTTATGTTCACCCTTGACCCTCAAGTTCTTTTAGGTCTTTTTAGGAGAAAGTGGTATTAGCAAATTCTTATCAAAAAGTTAAAAATCTATGTTTTTTTAAACAATCGCTTGGATAAAGTGTGTTTTTTTGAGAATAACTCAATAATATAACATTCTTATCTATTGCGTAAAATTTCAAAAATTCTTACTTTTGCGTTACTCAAAAAAGCAACCTCAATGAAGATAAACCCTAACACCAAAACCGAAATTACGTTTGATGATTTTAAAGCTGAAGTTTTAAAAGACTATAAACTTGCTGTTACTAGTCGCGAATGTAGTTTACTTGGTCGTAGAGAGGTTTTAACAGGTAAGGCAAAGTTTGGGATTTTTGGTGACGGTAAAGAGGTTCCACAAATTGCTTGGGCAAAAGCTTTTGAAAATGGTGATTTTAGGTCTGGTTATTACCGGGATCAAACTTTTATGATGGCAATCGGACAACTTACTATAGAACAGTTTTTTGCTGGTTTATACGCTAATACCGATTTAAAGGAAGAACCGATGTCTGCTGGACGCCAAATGGGAGGTCATTTTTCTACACATAGTTTAGATGAAAATGGTCATTGGAAAAACTTAACTCAACAAAAAAATTCTAGTGCAGACATCTCACCAACAGCTGGGCAAATGCCTCGATTACTAGGATTAGCTCAAGCTTCTAAAATCTACAGAAATGTTAACGGGATAGATACAACTAACTTTTCTACAAAAGGCAACGAGATTGCTTGGGGTACTATTGGTAATGCCAGTACAAGTGAGGGTGTGTTTTTTGAAACTATTAACGCGGCTGGTGTATTACAAGTACCTATGGTAATTAGTATTTGGGATGATGAATATGGGATTTCGGTACACGCAAAGCATCAAACAACAAAAGAAAATATTTCTGAAATTTTAAAAGGATTTCAACGCGATAAAAAACATAAAGGTTATGAAATTTTTAGGGTAGATGGGTGGAACTATCCTGAACTCATTGATATCTATCAGCGTGCGGCACAAATTTCTAGAAAAGAGCATGTGCCTGTTATGATACATGTACAAGAATTAACACAACCTCAAGGCCACTCTACCTCTGGTTCGCACGAACGATACAAAAATCAAGAGCGTTTGGAATGGGAAGCAGAATACGATTGCAATGTCCAACTGAGAAAATGGATGATTAGCAATAATATTGCTACTGATGAAGAATTAATAACTATAGAAAGAGGAATTAAAAAGTCAGTTAGAGAAGGTAAAAAAGCTGCTTGGGCCTCATTTATTAGTCCAATTTTATCTGAAAGTAAAGAAACAATCAGTCTGTTAGAAAATTTGGCTTCATCGAGCCCTAATGGTGTATTTATCACAAAATTAAAAAATGATTTAGTAACTATAGACGAGCCTTTAAGAAGAGATTTGCTTTCAGCTGCTCGTAAAGCTTTACGCTATGTTGTTTCTGAAGATTCTTCTGAAAAAATCGCACTTCAAAATTGGATAAACGGTTATTTAGATACGGTTCAACAAAAATACAGCTCTCACTTACACAGTGAATCTGATCTCAACGCTTTAAACCAATCTGAAGTTTTACCAACTTACGACTCTAATCCAAAAGACGTAGATGGACGGGTGGTTTTAAGAGAAAACTTTGATGCTATTTTTAATAATTACCCTGAAGCCTTAATATTTGGTGAAGATGCTGGGTATATTGGTGATGTTAACCAAGGTTTAGAAGGGCTTCAAGAAAAATATGGTGAACTTAGAGTCTCAGACACAGGTATTAGAGAAGCCACTATTATTGGACAAGGTATAGGTATGGCCATGCGAGGTTTAAGACCAATTGCTGAAATTCAATATTTAGATTATGTGATGTACGCGCTTCAAATAATGAGTGATGATTTAGCAACCTTACAATACAGAACAAAAGGTCGTCAAAAAGCACCGTTAATCGTAAGAACTAGAGGTCATCGCTTAGAAGGTATTTGGCATTCTGGCTCACAAATGGGTGGCATTTTAAATCTTATTAGAGGCATACACGTTCTTGTTCCAAGAAACATGACTAAAGCTGCTGGATTCTATAATACTTTATTAGAAAGTGATGAACCTGCTTTAGTTGTAGAATGTTTAAACGGTTACCGACTTAAAGAAAAATTACCAAATAATATTGGTGAGTTTAGAACACCTATTGGTATTGTTGAAACAGTTAGAGAAGGTGACGATATTACTTTAGTATCTTATGGTTCTACTCTACGTTTAGTTGAGCAAGCTGCTAAAGAATTGCAAGAAGTTGGTATCGATGCAGAAATTATTGACGTGCAATCCTTATTACCTTTTGATTTAAACCACGATATCGTTAAAAGCATTGCGAAAACTAATCGTGTTATGGTAATTGACGAGGATATAAAAGGAGGAGCTTCAGCCTATATTTTGAATGAAATATTAAACACACAAAATGCATTTCAATATTTAGACAGTCAACCCAAAACTTTGGCAGCAAAGCCTCACCGCCCTGCTTATGGTACTGACGGTGACTATTTCTCAAAACCTTCTGTAGAAGATATTTTTGAAGCGATATATAGTGTTATGCACGAATTGAGTCCTATGGACTTTCCTAAATTGAGATAATCAAATAATTAGCATAAAAAGAAAGACCTTCCCTTAAATTAAGGGAAGGTCTTTTTTATAGCATGACATATGTCATGTAATATATATTGATATATTTATAGCTTTGATAGTCAATAAATAATTAGACATATATGCTAACACCCGATATTCTAAGTACATTTAAAAAGAAGGCCGATTTGGTCAATTTCCTTGAAAAAAACAAGGATAGCAATCCCACCTTTCAATCCGCATTGGATAAGCATGCCTATGAACAGGAATTACTACCATTACAGGCAGAACTTGTCGATTTTCAACGTTGGGTACAGAAAGAAAATAAAAAAATTGCTATTATTTTTGAAGGTAGAGATGCCTCTGGTAAAGGAGGTACTATAAAACGTTTTACAGAACATCTTAATCCTAGAGCACGCCGCATAGTTGCCTTGAATAAACCAACAGAAATTGAAAAAAATCAGTGGTACTTTAATAGATATATAAAGGAATTACCAAATGCTGGAGAAATTGTTTTTTTTGACAGAAGCTGGTATAATAGAGCTGTTGTAGAACCAGTTATGGGCTTTTGTTCAAAAGAACAATACAACCGATTCATGATTCAAGTACCAGAATTTGAAAATATGTTATATGAATCTGGCACTACAGTTATTAAGTTTTGGTTCTCAGTATCGAAAGAAGAACAGCAACGACGTTTTGAAAAACGATTGAAAAATGCGCTCAAAAAGTGGAAATTTAGTCCCGTAGATGAAAAAGGTCAAGAACTTTGGGATGACTTTACGAAATATAAAAATCAAATGTTCTCGAGAACTCATAACGCCTTTAGTCCATGGGTTGTTATAAAATCTAATGATAAGCAACGTGCGCGATTAGAAAGTATTAAGTATGTTTTAAGCCTTTTTGATTATGATAATAAAGGGAGTAATTGCAAGGCTCTTTTGCCAGATCCCAATATCGTTCAACGTTACTTTAGAAACACCGTTCAACTTGACCAATAATGAAATCGACTTCAACAATGACAGAAAAAAGTTTACATATTATTAATACTAAAAAAGGGATTGAAGCGCTTTTGCGACAAAAAAACCTGAATATTAATAAGACAATAAATAATGTAAAATACGAAAAGCGCCTCGAAAAACTTCAAGAAGAAATGCTTATCCTTCAACAATGGGTTGCAAAGAACAATAAAAAAGTGATTGTCCTTTTTGAAGGACGTGATGCTGCAGGAAAAGGTGGAGCTATTAGACGAATCATTCAGCACTTACCACCTCGTGCTATTCGTGTTGTAGCACTACCTAAACCAAATGAAACTGAAATGGGGCAATGGTATTTGCAGCGTTATATCAATCGCCTACCTAATAAAGGTGAAATTGTTTTTTTTGATAGAAGTTGGTATAATAGAGCTGTAGTAGAGCCTGTTAATGATTTTTGTACACAGAAAGAATATGACGTTTTTATGAGTCAAGTCAATGAATTTGAAAAAATGATACAAGAGTCTGGTATTTATTTACTCAAACTCTATTTTTCTATTACAAAGAAAGAGCAAGAGCGTCGTTTTAAGGATATCGTTAGTACACCAATAAAGAAATGGAAATATAGCGATGTTGATAAACGTGCCTTATCGCTGTGGGATGAATATACCAAGTATAAAGAAACGATGTTTAAAGATACTCAAGTCCACGCGCCTTGGAAAATCATAAAGGCCAACCGAAAAACGAATGCTAGAATTAGGGCTTTTGAATATATTTTGAAATCCATACCTTATGAAGTGAAGGATTTGGAAAAAATCCGTCATAAATCACTGCGCTCAATTTTAAATGATTAAAAACTATTAGTAGTTCTCAAATTTTTAAAACACTTTAATAGGTTTTACACAAAATGAGACCTATTGATTTTTATAAACTGAGATAATAATACTACTTTAGTTTTCTGATCAAGTAGTATATGTTTCCAGATTTTAATCGTTGGAGTTTACCCTTATTAATTCTCGTTTTACAAGGATTAGTATTTGTGATGCTTTTGTTTTTACGTTATTACAAAAAACGAAACATTTCAGACCTATTTCTTTGTCTTATCTTATTATTGACTTGCTATGCTCAAATATGTTATACAGTCGGGTTTATGGGTTGGTATAATGTATTTAAAACTACTAAAATCAACTACTTTCTCATCAATATTGGAATCGCTTTAGCCCCACTAATTTATCTTTATACGAAGTCTATAACAACCTCTAATTTTCAATTTAAAAAATCATACTGGTGGCATTTTGCTTTAGCTTTTACTATTCTAATTTACCGTTTTGGTATTTACACCTATGATGCTCTACAACCTGGTTTTAATGAAACTCAAAACGGCATTTTAAAAATTGAACTAGATGAGGCCTACGTTCAATCGATTATGGGCTATATAGAAACCCCTTTTATACTGGTTTATTTAGCTTTTACCTTTCAACTTTTTTATAGTTATAGAAAAAAAATTATCCAATATTTCTCTAACACCTATACACTTGAATTAAACTGGATTTTAAGTTTTCTTGTACTATTTAGCCTCTCATTCTTATACGGCACAATTCAGGATATCATAGGATCTAGGTTTATGGATCTTGGATATGAACAACGTTGGTGGCTAAACCTCTTTATGGCAATAGTAACGCTCTATGTTGGTGTAAAAGGCTACTTTACGGATACAACTAAACTCAATAAACTCGATTTTACTTTTACACCAAAAACCATAGGTATTCCTGATGACACAAATGATTTTGACAATACATCTATCTTAGAGGAAGACATTTTCAATGTGAAACAACTTATGGAAACTAATAAGGCTTATCTAAATCCAGAACTTAATCTGTCAGATTTAGCAAAAATGGCGAACATGTCGAGAGGTCAACTCTCAGAAATTATTAATACTGCTTTTAAAAAGAACTTTAATGATTTTGTTAATGGATATCGTGTTGAGGCTTTCAAAGACATGTTAAAAGAGAATAAGCAGAAACAACTGTCTCTGCTAGGAATCGCTCAAGAGTGTGGTTTTAATAGTAAAGCAACCTTCAATCGCGTTTTTAAAAAGATAACCAGCCACTCACCTACTGAATATTTAAATTCAAAACTCAATTGAGACGTCTCAAATCGTATTTAAGACTCTCAAATACTATATAAGTCGCCTTAAGCTAAGTCTTAGACGAAATTTGTGTCATCAAATAAATCATATTCTGATGACACGATTAAAATCCCTTCTTAAAATTCTTATTACGCCAGTGGTACAAAAGCATTGGTTTACAGATGTAATATTCGCTATACCAAGAGTACTTTGTGGTTTCTTTTTAACCGCCATGTTTGGAGCCGATAAATTCGGAATGCCATGGACAGCAGAAACTCAAAACTTAAACCTATTTGAAGTTGCTGCTTGGTTTCCTGAAGATGTAGCTTCTTATGGTGGCATTTTTGCAGTTGCACCAATATTCTTTGCATGGATGGGCGCTTTTAGCGAGGCTGTTGGAGGCTTATTTTTAATGCTAGGATTAAAAACGCGTATCGCTTCATTTTTAATTATGTGCACCATGCTGGTTGCTATATTTATGCAAAAATGGAATCAAGGTTTATGGGCAATGCTTCCGGCTATGGGCTTTCTATGGGTTGCTATATATAATTTATTACTTGGCTCTGGACGTTTCGGAATCGATTATCTCATCTCTAAAAAATTAAACAAATAACATCTAAAAACTAATATTATGAAAGCAGTTTTCACAACAACACTTTATCTTTTTCTTTTTACATTTTACAGTAATGTACAAGACACACTAAAGCTATCTGACTTTGAAATCTTAAATAACACCAATTGGAAAGGGCAACTTACTTACAAGGACTATCAATCTGGAGAACCGAGAAGTATTGATGCCACAATGCAAATTAAAATTGAGGGAGAAAAAATCACATCTAATGTTCAATACACTTATGAACCTCATAAAAACAATAAATCTTCAGTAAAGATTAAAAAGAATGGGACTTATTATGGTAATGAAAAATTAATAAGCAATACCAATGAAAACGGAACAACAACTTTCGTTACGACTTACAAAGGCAGAGATGATGGAAAAAAGGCTACGATGTTTATGACCCATCATTTTAATGATACTACATATAAAGTAACTAAGGAAGTGCAGTTTAAAAACTCAAATGAACGCTTTATAAGAAACACTTATGAATTCACTAAACTTTAATACTTACGATATGAAATTTTTAAAACAATTATACGTGCCATTATTAGTCCTAGTTTTTGCGAGTTGCGTTCAAGAAGCAAAGCCAAAAACTATTACAGTAAAGGTTGATATGACTAGCATATTGAGTCCAAAGGGAGTAGGTATAAGAGGTGATGATCCATTATCATGGGATGAAACTACATTTTTAAACGATACTGATGGCGATGGTATTTATGAAGAGACATTTGATATATACACTGCCAGGCAAGATGTTGAATTCAAATTTGTGACCAATAACAACGAATTTGAATTACAAGATCGAAACAACAGAAGCCTCACTTTTGAATATAAACCAGAAACCATAGTTTACAAAGGGATTTTTGATAATGAAAAAGACATAATTATTACAAAAAAGTAAATCATGAAAAAACTCACACTATTGCTATTGCTTGTTGGACTGTCAGGAATAGCACAAATAAAAGGAAACAAAACTATTGAAACACGAACCTATGCTATTGATAGCTTAGAACATATAAAAATTAACTTTTATGCAAAAGTTACAATTGATCAGTCTGCAGAGGAAGCAATGCACATTACAACAGATAGCAATCTCTTTGATTTAATTGACACTAAAGTTGTAGATGGCGTCTTGCATCTCAACCAAAAAGAATGGATTTCACCATCTCAAAAAGCAACAATTACAATAGGTGCGCCTCACTTAAAACGAGTAGAATCTGGTACACATGATACCACTCGAATTATTAATATTAATAACGACGAGCTTAGAGTTAATGCACCTATAGGAACTATTATCATAGAAGGAAAAACTAAAGCATTAAGAATAGGAAGCGAACTCTCTACTATTGATGCATCAAAATTAATAGCTGAAAATGCGTATGTAAATTTGTGGAGTTGTGGAAAAGTCACGGTCAATGTTACCAACTTGCTTTGGGCGGATGTCTCTAATGATGGTAAATTAATTTATGTGAAAAAACCTAAAAAAATTCAGACTAAAACAAAAGATGGAGGTCGTATTTATGATTTAAACGCTATCGATAAAGTTAAAAACCCAGAAACCATTTACATCAATTTTAGAATTAAAAACAATTCGTCTAACAGGAATAATTTTTATGTTGTAGGTCCTAAACCAAATGGCTCACGATTTAGTTATGGGTTTCCGATGATGCCACACCAAAAGCGCACAGAAAACTGGACTGTTGGCACGAAAATTTACAAAGTCAACAGCTTAGGGTTTAAAAAACTACTAATCGAAATTAAAAAAGAAGACGACGGTGAAGTGATTGACCTCTTCAACTAATTTGTAGTACTTTTTAACATTAAAACCATCATTCTAATGATGGTTTTTTTATATTTAGATATAATCCAATCTCTCATGCTAGCAAAATCGGATAAATCGAAATTAAGAAGTACAATATTTAGACATCTTGATGGAATTGCGGCTGCGACCTCGGCTTATGCGCTTCATAAAAGAGGGGTTTTAGACCATCTTTTAAAACTCGAAAAAGTTGAACTAAAAGATTTAGCAAAAAGATTTAGCGCAAACGAAGGCTATTTAAATGTAGCCCTACGTGTATTGTGTTCTCAAGGCTGGTTAAAGCAACAATTAGATAATAAATCAGATCAGATATCTTTCTCAATAAATGAAAATAGTGAAAGCGCATTTAAATTGGTTCATTTGTATGAAGATGGAGTAAGCCTATTAAAGTACTCAGATGGTTTTGCTTTAGATAAAATGATAAGTTCAGATGCTTTCATAGTCCTCGAACGCATATTTAAAAAATTTGAAACCAATTTTGACTTAAAGTTCTCTGGCGAAGATGCAATAGAATATCAAATTTTAAAACATATTGAAGGAGTTATTGCAGGGCCAATCATTGTACTTTTAGGGGTTAATGGTTTATTTCATAAGTACTTTATGGAAGCTTCTTTTACTGCAGAAGAATATCATAAAGACCCAGAAAGCTTCAAAAAAATACTCGACTTTTTATCTCATTTAGGATGGTTTAACAAAAAGAAAAATACCTATCAATTTACTGAGAAAGGATTATTTTTTGCCAAACGAGCAAGTGCATATGGTGTAACGGTATCCTACATTCCTACATTTTTACAATTAGACGAATTAATTTTTGGCAATCCACTGGTTTTAAAAACAGAGTCTCCAAATGAACCCGAAAAGCATGTCCATCGTGAGATGAATGTTTGGGGAAGTGGTGGTGCTCACACCACTTATTTTAAAGTTATCGATAAAGTTATTATTGATTTGTTTAACAGACCTATAGAACAACAACCCAAAGGCATTTTAGATATGGGTTGCGGGAATGGAGCATTTATTGAACACATATTTAATGTTATTGAACAACAAACATTAAGAGGAAAACTATTAGATGATCATCCTTTATTTCTCGTAGGTGCAGATTTTAATAAAGCCGCGCTCCGAGTTACCAGAGCAAATCTTATTACGGCAGATATTTGGGCAAAAGTAATTTGGGGAGACATTGGACGACCAGATTTATTAGCTAATGACTTGAAAGAGGATTATAATATTGAATTACACGATTTATTAAATGTACGTACATTTCTAGATCATAATCGAATCTGGGAAGCTCCAAAACTACAATATGACTTTATAAGTGAATCTTCTGGAGCATATGCCTATAAAGGAAAACGTTTAAGGAATAATGACGTAGAAGCTTCATTAATGGAACATCTAAGCAAATGGAAACCCTATGTAGAAAAGTTTGGATTATTAATTATAGAACTACATACCATAAATCCAAGTTTGACTTCAAGAAACCTTGGTAAAACTGCGGCGACTGCATACGATGCAACCCATGGTTATAGTGATCAATATATCTTGGAAGTAGACGTATTTAAAACAGCTGCTAAAAAAGTTGGACTCATACCAGATGACAATCATTTTGCAAAGTTTCCAAATAATGAACTGGCAACGGTAAGTATAAATCTTCTAAAAGGAAATTTTTAAAACTATGACCTATAGTTATGTGTTCATTTGTCTTCTTTTGCTTTATCCATAAATTGTATGGCAGTAGTTGCTTCTTGTTTGTCGAAATTTGTTGCAACAAAAAGCAAATATGAAGAGTTTAGCTAAAACTTTTAAAAACTACGTATTATGAAAACCAAAGGAATAATTTTAATCTTAGCCATTTTACTATTTAGCTCTTGTATTGTAAAGTCACTACACCCCTTTTACACAAAAGACAGTTTAAGCTTTAATGAAAAACTTTTAGGTAACTGGACAGATAATAAAAAAGGGCAATGGACTGTAGAATCTATGATAGATAAATTTGAACAAGAGAAAAAAGAAGGTGTAGAACTTTCTGCGGAGGATTTACTCGCGTTAGAAACTTATAAAGAAGGTTACTATATAACATATATTAAAAAAGATAAAGAAGCGGCATTTATTGCTATGCCATTTAAGATAAATGAACAATACTTTCTAGATTTCATTCCTATTGAGATTGAAGATGACGAAATTAATAGTTTAGCTGCTGAACACTTATTGAAAACACACTCAGTAACAAAACTAGATATCAATTCTGACAAAGATCTTACATTTTCATGGCTTAGTGAAGATCGTATTAATAACTTATTTAGTGCTAATAAAATCCGCCTGAAGCACGAAAATATAGGATTTCAAGAAGATTTATTACTTACAGCATCTTCGGAAGAATTGTACGCATTCATAAAGAAATTTATGAATGCAGATATAGAAGACAAATGGAAAAAAGCAGATATGTTAACCTTAGCAAGAACTAATGCAAAGCCTTAAAATAAATTCACTCATAAAAAAAACTAATTACCACAGGCCACTAATTTTTAATAGTGTGCTGTGGTCATTAGCGTTTGTGATTCTATTGTTTATATTCTCAAAAGGAAAATCACCAATTAACGTAGATTATATTTATACCATAATTTTTCTATCGGCATTAGCTATTCCTGTAGTTATTAATTTCTACGTTCTAATTCCAAAGCTTTTAAAACAAGAAAAATATCTCGCTTATTTTACTTCATTTATTATAAATCTTATTCTTTTTGCTCTTTTAAGTTGTTGGTTATTGCAACCTGTTTTAGATAATTTATTTCCGAATTATTTTTTCATATCATATCTATCTAAAACTAGCATCTTTTTAGTATTCACAATATTTTTGATAGCTACTACTCTTTTTAAATTGGCTGAAGATTGGTTTTATTTTAATACTAAAGAAAATAAGATTCTCCGTCTGAAGAACCAGCAAATAGAAACACAGCTCTCTGTTTTAAGAGCGCAAATTAATCCCCATTTTTTATTTAATTCGCTAAATGTAATTTATGCTTTAGCACTAGAGAAAAAAGAAGGAACAACAAAAGCTATTGTCGAGCTTTCAGACATTTTACGCTATGTTATTTACGATTCCGATACCGAACGAGTTACACTAAAAGATGAAATTGTATTAATTCAAAACTATATAGCTTTTCAAAATCATCGTGTTGTAACACCAAACGCAACAAACTTAGAAATTAATGTTAAGGATCTACAATTCAAAATATATCCAATGCTATTGCTACCCTTACTAGAGAACAGTTACAAGCACGGCATCATTGCTGGAGAAACTAAAACACCGATTCATTTAGAACTGTATCAAAATGAAAATCAGTTTAAATTTACAATAACAAATGCTAACCTCAATACAAAAAACAATCTTGACGATAAGCATTCTGGAATTGGACTAGAAAACCTTAGAAATAACTTAAATTTGGTATATCCTAAGCAGCATCAATTTATAATTGAAGAATCAAAAAATATATTTAAAGTAACACTTAGCATTACTAATGAGTAATAAGAAATCTATAACGTGTTTAATTATAGATGACGAATTATCGTCGCAACGCGTGCTTCAACATTTTGTAGCAGAAACAGATGTTTTAGATTTAAAAGCAACTTGTAATACTGCTGCTGAAGCATTTAAATATTTGCAACTAAACGTTAACATTGATTTGTTGTTTCTAGATATAAATATGCCACAGCAATCTGGTTTAGATTTCTATAAAACCTTAAAAAATCCACCGCAAGTAATTTTTACTACAGCTTACCCTCAATATGCTGTTGATGGTTTTGAGGTTAATGCCGTTGATTATTTACTAAAACCAATAGCTTATGATCGCTTCTTAACTGCAATCAATAAAGTCTTAAGTTATCAAAACACAACTAAACAAACTGAGAATTTTATTGTTTTAAAGGAAAACAAAGCCTTACACAAACTGTATTTTAAAGAGATCCAATTTATTGAAGCTTTTGGTGATTATGTAAAAGTACATACAGAAGAAAAAACCATTACAACACATAGTACGTTCTCAAAATTCATAGAAAGTTTACCAAACTATTTTCTTCGTACACACAAATCTTTCAGCATTAATCTCAACAAAATGAATCATCTTTCTGGTAATCAAATTACAGTAGACACGCATACGATTCCTATTGGTCAAACGTATAAGCAAACTGTTTTAAAAGCTTTAAATTTGTAATATGAAGATTGAATCTATAGTCACCATAAAAAAAGAATTAAAACACTTATCTAAAGAAGAGCTTTTAGAATTATGTTTACGTTTAGGGAAATTCAAAAAAGAGAATAAAGCACTACTTACCTATTTACTTTTTGAATCTCATGACGAAGATGGCTATGTCGCTAGTGTAAAAACGTCTTTAGATGAATTGTTCGAAGGTATTAATACAGATAGTTATTTCTACATGAAAAAAACCATCAGAAAGATTCTTAGACAGATTAGAGTCTATAGTCGTTATTCCTTGCAGAAATCTACTGAAGTTGAACTACTACTCTATTTCTGCGAACGCTTAAATGAATTAAAGCCATCGATTCATAGAAACGTTACATTGAGTAATTTATATGAAAGACAAATACTGTCTATTAAGAAAAAGATCAGTATTCTACATGAAGACTTGCAATACGATTATAATCTACAATTAGAAGCTTTAGATAAATGAAAATTGTACTTAAATTTAATTTTCAAAACTTGATATTTATCATAGTATTAGTAAGCTAAAATTCAGACCTTAAGTAACATTCTAAATTCTAGAGTTATGAGAGTTTATAAATTCCTTTCAGGTTTAATTTTAGTATTACTTTTTAATTGTGCTGCAACTAATGAAGTTGTATATGATTACAATCTAGAAACCGACTTTAACCAGTACGACACTTTTGTGCTTTGCATTGAGGATTTTTTTGTAGAATATGATAAACATCCTAACTTAGATAATGAAGCTATTCGCAGACATATCGGAGGTGCTGTAGAAGCAGAAATGACAAACACTGGTCACCACACCAATGTTATGCACCCACAATTACAAGCAGGCTTTAGATTACTTATAAGCGAAGAAACTGCAGAATTTGAAAACTGTGAACATTCGGCTGAATTAGAATACTGGGAAAGCTGCACCATACATCAAGAAACGTATGAAGAAGAAACGTTAGTTGTATACGTAGCTGATTTTGAGACTAGCAAAATTTTATGGCACGCATCCATTTTGTGCGATTTAAATAAATCGAAAAAGAAACTCCAACCCTATATAAATGGTTTAGTAAAGGATTTATTCGCAACCTATCCAAAAGCCTTGGCAGCCAAAAATCCAGAAGCTTTTAAGGACCTTTAGATATTTTGTTTTTTAGTCTTTTTACTACCCTCGTACATTTCGTATTTTACTAGACGTGCTTCGAGCTTCGCATTAAAAACTTTTATTTTACGAGAAGGACGAAGTCCAACAAACTTTAAAGCTTCTAGATTAGATGTAATCAACCAGGCATTTGTATTCGGATAACCATGCTTAAGCGTTGTACCAATATCCCCATAGAATTCTTCAACATTTAAATTTTCTAAACGCTCACCATAAGGTGGATTAAACACCATGTGCAGTTTATCGCTTCCCGATTTTTGAGTTTTAAAGAAATCCTCATGCTGAATATGAACAAACTCCTCTAAATGTGCATTCTTAATATTCTCTTTCGCTTTTACTACGGCAGAAGGTGACTTATCGTAACCTATTATTTTATGATGAAAATCACGCGTTTTCTTCAATAAAGACTCTTCAATTTTTTCAAATAATTCTACATCCCAATCTTCCCAACGCTCAAAGGCGAATTCCTTACGCATTAAATTTGGTGGAATATTACATGCAATCATTGCAGCTTCAGCTAACATGGTTCCACTACCACACATTGGGTCCATAAAATCGGATTGTCCATCCCAACCACTCATTATAATTAAACCAGCTGCAAGTACTTCATTAATTGGCGCAATGTTAGTCGCTGTTTTGTAACCACGTCGGTGTAACGATTCGCCTGATGCATCTAAAGAGATTGTACAACGTTCTCGGTCAATATGAACATTAATTTTTAAATCTGGGAAACGTAAATCTACATCTGGTCTTGTACCATCAATTTCTCTAAATCGATCTACAATGGCATCTTTAGTTTTTAAGGCAGTATATTGAGAATGCGTAAACACACTATTATGTACTGTAGCATCAACAGCTAATGATCCTGTCGCTTTTAAATAGTTTTCCCATTTAATTTTTTTGACGTTTTTATAAAGATCTTCTTCTCTATTGACTTTAAAAGACTCAATAGGTTTTAAAATTTTTATTGCTGTTCTAAGACCAAGATTAGCTTTATACATAAAGCCTTTATCACCAGAAAAGCTTACATTTCGTATACCCTTCTCTACCTGTATGGCACCGAGTTGCGTGAGTTCGTTTGCTAAAATATCTTCGAAGCCAAATAAAGTTTTGGCCACCATCTTGAAATTATTGTCCATGTGCTAAATAAAATACCTCAGAGCAAGCTCATTAGGAATTAATTGAAAACATCATCAGTTTTAGATGTGTGTCATTATATTCAAATCTCGCTTAGCGAGCAAATAGATTGCAAAAATACAGTATTTTTGCAGGACATTTTACAATATGACTAAATCAACAAAACAATGGTACGCATCGTGGTTTGATTCGCCTTACTACCATATTTTATATAAAGACCGAGATTATTCAGAAGCGCAAGGGTTCATGGACAATCTCACCAACTACCTTAACATACCAGAAGGTGGTAAAATCTTAGATTTAGCCTGTGGTAAAGGCAGACATTCAGTGTACTTAAATACATTGGGATATCATGTTACTGGTGTCGATTTATCAGAGCAAAGTATTACACATGCTAAGCAGTTTGAAAACGAAACACTAAATTTCGATGTACATGATATGAGTAAAGCATATCCTGATACGTTCGATGCTGTTTTTAATCTTTTCACAAGCTTCGGCTATTTTGAAGATCAAAATTGTAATCTTGAAACCATAAAGTCCATTAAAGTTGAATTAAACGAATTTGGCTTTGGAGTGATTGACTTTATGAATGTCAATTACATTATAGAAAATTTAGTTGAAGAAAATATAAAAACGGTAGAAGGCATCGACTTTCATCAGAAACGAAGTGTCATAGACGGTTATATTGTTAAAGATATTCGTTTTGAAGCTGATGGTGAATCTTACGAATTTCAAGAACGTGTTAAGGCTTTTACATTAGACGACTTTCAAGAATTGTTTGAAAAAGCTGGTGTTTATTTATTAGATATTTTTGGAGATTACAAATTGCGTCCATATCATTCTAAAACATCAGAACGTTTGATTATGATTTTTAAGTAAATTGCAAGCATGAATAAGTATTTATTTCCGGTATATGCTATCATCATAGGTGTAATTATTGCTTTTTTAACCAAGAAGCAAAAATCTATAGGTACTAAACTACTCCTCTCTTTTAGTGGAGCTTTTTTACTAGCGCTTACACTTTTTGATTTGTTACCAGAAGTCTATGAGCATTTAGATGCTAAACGCACAGGGCTGTTTATAATGTGTGGTATTCTGCTACAAATTATATTAGAGTTTTTCTCTAAAGGTGCTGAACATGGCCATGTACACATCCACAAAGAAGATACAGAGTTTCCTTGGTTACTATTTGTAAGTTTATGTATTCACAGTTTTTTAGAGGGTTTTCCTATTCATCAGCATAACGATATGGTGTATGGAGTATTGATTCATAAAATACCTATTGCGGCGCTAATCACAGCGTTTTTATTGCAATCTAGTTTTACTAAAATACAAATTGTAAGCTTCTTAGTACTTTTTGCGGTAATGACTCCTTTAGGTACTTATATTTCTAACAACACCACTTTTGTTGCAGATTACGTGGACGTCATAAATGCTATTGTTATAGGTATCTTTTTTCATATTTCTACAACTATTTTGTTTGAAACAGGTGAAGGTCATAAATTCAATCTATCTAAGCTGGTTGCGATTTGCTTGGGTATTTTAATTGCTTATTTTATTTAAATGGAAACGTCATTGCGAGGACGAAGGACGTGGCAATCTCATCAATTATTCCTTTCTGTCACACTGAGTAAAGTCAAGATGCTTTCTTAACTTCTGAGCTTATAGAATTCTATATTTTCTTTTTCTCCTGTTCATTTTGTCTTGACACAAAACGAACCAAAAAGTCAAAACGATTTATTAGGAAATTACATGCACCAATCGCTAATACATTAATGTATTAGGATTTCATTTATTCATTTATTTCAATCCTTGATTTCTTTACATAACAATATTCCTTGCTCATTATTTCTGAAAATCGTTGCTTCCGACTGTGTCGGAATTCCAAGTACATTAATAGTCCATAATTTATTAGAAACGCTCGTCAGTTCGAGTGAATTTAGCAGATGATAATCTGATAAATTTGTATCGAGAACCAATAGTACTTCATACAGACTAGTTCTCAATACATACCGACGAAAGTGCCTGAACATTCGTAATGACAAAACAAGAAAATTATCACTAAATTTAAGCCTAAACTAAATTCATGTTTAAATTCTTTCGCAAAATCCAAAATCCGCTTAGATCTTATGAGTCAAAACAAAACCAGTAAATACTTTAAATATGCAATTGGTGAGATTATTCTTGTAGTTATTGGGATTCTTATAGCTCTAGCAATAAGTAATTGGAATTCTCAAAGACTTAATAAAAATAGAAACAACGTACTATTAACAAAACTATCAAAAGAATTAGATTTAAATATAGATCGTGCATTTCTGTTAGACTCTACCAAAACAGGTTTTAGAGATAGACTTATGTTTACTGATAGCTTAGTTAAGATTTTAGATCGTGGTATAGAATTAAATGACCTAGACTATATGGTTGTTGATGACATAATGCCAATATTCTTCGTTAACACCTTTAATTTAAATACGTCTGTATTTGAAGAATTAAAAAACACCGGGAGTTTGTACTCCATAGGTTCAGATAGTCTAGTTACAGAAATTCAGCGCTACTACCAATTATGTGATAGAGAAGCGTTTTATAATTTAAGTTACAGCGAAAACGTCATCAAGTTTCAGGATAAATGTCATGAAGGCTGGTTTGATTTTAATTATAAAGAATCCTGAGAATGCTATAAAACACCATCAGTGGGTATTTAACTCTAGATCACAAGACTATATTCAGTTTAGACAATTCGTAGATTATACAAATATTCATAGTGGACTAATGTTAAGTAAATTAGAGGGGATTATTAGGGCATCTGAAGAATTAAAGAAAATGATTGCACAAGAATAAAAGACATATTAGCATTTGCAACAAACTCATCTTAATAAAAAAATTCTTCCACCACTTACACAATAGCTATTAAATGTTCTCAAAAGAAGAAAGCCGCATACTAAGACAAGAATTCTGGACCAGCTTCGGAAAATCATTCCCAAGAAAATGGCTCTTGTACGATACCAAAATAAAAGGCGTTGCTTTTAAATTTCATTTCGACACGAAATCTGCATTAATCGCTTTAGACTTAGAAGACGATCTCGAAAACCGAATTAACTGTTGGGAAAAGCTCGTGGCATTAAAAAAAATTCTTAAGAGCGAATACTTAGCAGATGTCATTTATGAAGAAGAATACTTTTTAGAAAACGGCAAAGAGATCTCACGCATCTACTTACCTTTAGAACAAAAGGTCTCCATACATAATAAAAATACTTGGCGAGATGTTATGGAATTCTTCAATGAAAACATGTCTTTTTTTGAAATTTTTTTTGAGGAGTATCGGGATATGATAAAAGTGTAATACTATCTGTTAAATAAAAAATAAAGCAAATTAAAATCTCCTAAATAATTACTACAAAAAAGTTATATTTACGGGGTAACAAAAACTTTCTATAACCTATTGTATTTATGGGATATGAGTAATAAAGGTTGCTATACAACTAGCGAGTTGTGCTTCATTAAAACCAACCGCTAACCCATAATAAAATTCTTTAGACTATCTGAATATAATTTTGCAACGCAAAATCAAAGGTCTAACAGACCTTTCATGAGGATACAATTATTAACCCAAATTTAAAGTTATGGTTACGTTTTTTAGAACACTAAGAAAAGACCTTATGCCAAAAAACAAAGCTAGAGCCGATATCAAGTTTAAAAATAACTCTGGAAAGCTACAAACGAATTACGTGGCACATTAGAAGAGAACCTATATAAATACTATATTATAGCCCTTTATTGTTCCAAACCTACTTGCTAAGAACGTGGCAAAATTAAAGTGCAAAGCAGAGGCACAATGTTCAACTGAATTAAATGATGATTAATATGAAGTATTTTATTTTATTTTTTAGCTTAAGTTTTATTGGTTTTTCGCAAGAAAAAAAAGTAGTCACTCATGATGATTACGATTTGTGGAAACGTATCTCTTCATCTCAATTAAGTCCTAACGGAGCTATTTTGCTCAACGAAGTAAAAACGACAACAGGTCGAGGTGACGGTTTTTTACAAATAGACCACTTGAATGAAGGCGTTTCATCGCAGTTTCTCAACGGAACAGACGCCAAAATCACTAAAGACGAAAAGTTTATTGTCTTTTTGCAACAGCCTGTTTACGATAGTATACGAGCGGAGAAAAAAAGAGAAGTAAAAAAAGATAAACAGTCAAAACCGTGGTTAAAAATCTATAGTGTTGAGAGCAAAAAAGTTATAGACAGCATTAGCCAAGTTAAAAAATTCCATATTCCAGAAGAAGGCGGTTCTTGGGCTGTTATTGAGAAATATAAAGACGAAAAACCTGAACCTAAAAAGGACGAAACTACTTCAAAAAAGAAAAAGAGGAAGAAGAAGAGGGAGAAGAAAAAACAAAAAGAAGAAAAACCAAAACGGCTAAATCAAGAAGCAGATTATGCCATAATCTATAAATTTTCTTCACAAGAAAAAGACAGTATTTTTCAAGTCGATGAAATTGTACTAGCCAAAACTGCCAACCATTTTTTTCTTTCAAAAACACAAGGTAAAAAGAAACCTGCTTTAGGTGTTTATAAATATGATGTTAACAACCTTAAAGAGGAAATAATCGATTCCTCCTACTATCGTTATCAAAAATTAAGTGCTTCCAACACAGGAAAACATCTTGCATTTTATGCTGCAAAAGGATCAATCGCACAAGATTCAATTGGAAAAGACTCTCTTAAATATGAATTATTGCACTTTAACCAGCAACTTATTTCAAAAATTACAGATACAATCGGAACAAATCTTCGTGAAAACTGGGAAGTAAGTCCCTATCAAAAACCTAGTTTTTCTGAAGATGAAAAGCGTTTGTATTTTTATTCAAAACCTACACCTAACGTCAGTATCGACAGTACGTTATTAAAAGATGAAATTCCAGAAGTAGATGTTTGGACCTACACGGATAAGCGCCTTCAACCAGAGCAAAAAGTGAACGCGAAGGAATTGGAAAACGAAGCCTTTATTTCCTATTTTGATTTGGCCAAAAACCAACTTGTTAACTTACAGGATGACGCATTAGACGGCCTTCTTTTTGATGAAGATAAAGCTCAAAAATGGATTTTAGGTTATACTGATGAAGCTTATCGTTTGCAACGTTCATGGAGTTATCCTTGG
>RCND010000494.1_pt1 | contig 22572 bp, 22 predicted proteins | sample 2041351 | NCBI WGS metagenome assembly RCND01 (sample SAMN09708230, study PRJNA481090) | Marine sediment metagenome, whole genome shotgun sequencing project. | biome: marine sediment; feature: ocean; material: sediment; isolation source: Sewage treatment plant 12B marine sediment (STP12B) ... | reverse complement strand
ATTTTTCCAGATGACTTTAAGCTTTAATGTTCACCTGTTTCTATTCCTATGATTTTACCGCTCTCATTGATCAATAAATAATGAGACCAGGTTCCTTTCTCTACTTTGAATTTATATACATTAATATCCTTCTTTTTCATATAGGTCACTTCATTGGATATTTTGTAATTTGAATAATCTTTCAATGATTCTTTTACTTTTTTCGGTGTCTTCTCTTTGGTTGTTTTATAAACCTCTTTTGCGGTTTTCTTACTCTCCTGAGCGAAACTACCCTGAACACTGAAAAGTGCAAAGACAAAAAGCATGATGATAATTTTTAAACTTTTCATGGTTAATGGTTTCTTTTAATTATTAAACAAATAGTTAGCGGGGAGTTGATTATATTAGTTATGATAGAGTTCAACCAAACGTTGAAAAACTCAATATAACAAACAACATTAAAAACAAGATTATTTTGATCTTTTTCATAGCTCAAATATTTATATTCTCTTAAACAATTTTCTTTTTCTAGCACTACCATCTGGGACTTCCTCTTTTGGATTCAAAATCATATCCAAGTGTCAACATATGTGTCCCTCCATGATTTAACTCATTTGCTTCATTAATATTGTATTGGAAAGCATATCCTACGTAAAAATCTTTCTTTTTTATACCTAAAAGCGGTACAATTGCCAGAGGTTCAAAGCTTTGGTCATTCAAAAACCTTGTACTGAAGCCGGCCCAATAGTACCCATCATCAGTATTTTTCTTTGCTTTTACATTGATATCTGAGATCGATCTGGTATCACTTTCAAAATATTTAAAATATAACGAGGGCTCTATTTCCCAGTCTCCTTCACTTAACTCAAATACATAACCTGTGTAGATATAATAGTTCCTCAATTTTTTAGGTTCCGATTCATCAAAAACCTTAACATTTTTGTTCAAAATATTGGAGGCATTAAAACTAAAATAGAAACCTTGTAGCTTATATAGAAAAGCTGCATCAAAATTTGAATTATGAGACGACACGTTAGCACCTATATTCGGATCATCATTGGGATTGTCAAAATCCGAAACGTCAATTTTAAATTGAGTGAACTTATAAGACAAACCAAAAGAAATATACTGAGCATTGGCAGTGTTGATGGTCAAATGGTGTGCAAAAGACAACTGCCCTCCAATTTGTGAGGTATTCCCATTATTATCCACATAGATGACACCCCCTACTCCTGAACGTTCCAGGATATGAGCGTCATAAGACAGGGTCTGGGTATTCGGCGCATTGCTCAAACCAACCCACTGAAACGCACTGGTTAACCTCAACCTATTCATTTCACTGTCTCCTGCATACGCCGGCGAGATCAAAAAAGGATTCTCGACCAGATATTGCGTATAAGGGGTTAATTTAAACTCCTGTGCATTGGTCCATCCGGTAACAAACAATATGATTACTATGATTACTTTTTTCATAATATGTTATCTAACTAAGCTGAAATTCCCTTTAAATTCTCTATTATCTGATGATTCGTTTAATCGAACCACATACCAGTAATCGCCACTTGGCAGGGGTTTACTTTTGTAACTACCATCCCAGCTTTTGGTATTTCCTTTATAACTTGCGATCAGTCTTTGGTATCTGTCAAAGACCTTAACAGATATTTGAGGATAGATCTCTATATTTATTGGATACCAGGTATCATTGATTCCATCTCCCTCTGGAGTAAAGAAATCGGGGATCTCTATATCGAGGAACTCTAAAAAGACAGTTTTTTCCTGAATACAACCTCTTTGATCCTTTACATAGAATGAATAGTCTCTGGTTTGTCGTGTAGATTTCAAGTCAAGAATATTATTGCTGCCATAATCATCATCCGAATCCAGACTATACTCATAATCAGGTCTTCCTCCACTAGCTACCACAGTATATTCATTGATATTGGTTTCTATGATATTAAAAGTAATAGGGGTGTATTCCTCTATTACCACTTCAACGGGAACATCCGTACAGCCATATTCCTTATGCCTCACCGAAACCATATGCTTTCCTTTTGAAACATTCTCAAAAATTCCAGAATCCTGGGTTAAACTACCATCCAAAATATAAGTAACCTCACTATCATATATAGGGTCTACGGAGGCAATAATGATATTGCTGGCACCTTGACAGGAGAAATCGGTTTCTGCTTTTAATTCGAGAAATATAAGCTGTTCCACTTCAGCTGATTGCTGAGTCACACAGGTATGGAAGGCATTTTCTTTTTTCACCCAAATATCATAGGTTCCTTTAGTCAGACCTGTGAAACTTGGACTTGTTTTAAAATTAGTGCCATCCATACTATAACTCACGTTATAGCCTTGGTCATTGGCCATATCTATAGTGATCCTTCCGTCATTTTCCCCTTCACATATTACATCTTCCTTATTAATGATATATTCGATCTCTTCATCAAAACCAACATCAACACTGGTCACTGAAGTACATCCATTTGCATCTTTAACGGTTATGTCATACGTTCTTGCTGTAGCAACGGAGAAAAAGTTTTCAACCTGATAAGTCTGTCCACCATCGATACTGTATTCATATGGAGGTGTTCCTCCTGCTCCGGCGGCCTCAAGACTACCATTCAAGATCTCACCATTACAGGTGGTAATATTGTATAATTTTGCTGAAGTAGAAGTCAACAATGTCGGTTCGCTAATAGAGAATTGAGAAATATCAAAACAGCCATTGGCATTGGTTGATCTCACTTCGTAATTTCCAATGTCAAGATTGTTAAATACATGACTGTCATTCGTTTTAACAATTGAATTGATGATACTGCCATTTTGAAAAAGCTCAAAAGTATATGAGGTTGAAGCCTCATTTATTTTAACATCAACACTTCCGTTACTATCCTTACATAAGGCATCAGCAGGTGTTACGGTCACGTCAAGGCCCAATACATTGACCACTCTAATCGTTTCAGTACAACCTGTTCTTCTTTGCGTCGCTGTATAGACACCGGCACCCGTTACGGTAACGTCTTTAGTGTTACTAATTACATTTCCATTCTCATCTGTCCATATATAGGTATCATATCCCTCGTCACCTGTAAAAGTCAGGGTATTATTACAAAAGAATAATTCACTGTCAAAGGAACATGAACTCGTATCCACAAAAAGATCCATTGACCCTATGCTACCCAATCCACATCCATTTATACCGTTTAAACCTGGTTGGCCGGAAACGTTTTGTCCTGAAGTTTCTCCGTCGTAGTAAGAAGTGATACTGTTTTCCAATAAATTGGTACAGGCATCAGAATAGTCAAAACATTCGTTAGAGGCTGTCACCTGGTAGCGAATACTGTGTGATGTAGAAAGTAATTTTCGTTCAACAAGTGTGTTATCAATGACAAATCTCAATTCTCTTGAAACCTGGTTAAATGTATAAGTAACTCCTGCTGGAAGAACAAACGAGCTTTCATCTAGCGTTACGTTAATCGGTAAAGTATTGAGTATATATGTATTTTGCGCATTATCGGTTCCAATATTCTGAAAATCTATATTATACCAAACGGTAGATCCCAGAGGTACTGGGGATTGATGCGTAATGGCATTATTAGAAGTGTCTTCCACACTGGTAATGACCTGAAGATTAGGCTCAATGATGTTTATGGCAAAAGTGTTCAAAAAAGTATAAATATGATCTCCTCCCACGTTGTTTGTTACCCTCACTGTTGCACCAGTCTCTCCATTTCCAATTAAGGAATTTCCAGGATTTAGATCGGTAAGGTTTAGTAATTTTTGATCCCATCCCAGTGTATTAGTGCCATTTAAGTTCCTATCCGTAACCTGTGCTCCGTCTTTTGTAATTTTACTGTTAAAGAAATTATCTACGTTATTCTCTGCATCGTATAATGCAGTGAAATTGGCATTACCGTCTGCTTGAAACAGCATTTGGTCACCAAACCAACCTAAATCTCCTTCCAGTGCAGCAACACCCACTCTTCCTTCCACAGGCCCTGAAGGAGGCGTTGTGAACCCTGAATAGGCAAAATCCACCTGGTTATTAGGTGAATTCCTTACCGCTGAAAATCCATCAAAAGTTGAAATATATTTTCGCGATTCTGTCGGGTCTTCATAAACGATAACCAGTGACCAACCTGCCGAGGAATTATTCCCTTCTGTGGTGCTCACATTAGCAACAAAATACTCACCCGAGGGATTGTTCAAACCACTCAATAAACTGGTAACGTCTTTATAGTATATTCTGTCAATAGCTGTGTCAGCCGTAAGATTTTGGTATGAACCCCCTGGAATTTTGAACTTAACTTCTTCAGGTAAAGGTGTTGCTGGTGCAGCAATTGATCCCCAATACAATCCGGCATACACTACTCTGTTACATCTTTTCGAGGAAAAGGTAGCACTACTTGAGTTAAAAGTTGAGGCATCATTATCCACATCTATAAATACCATGTCGATAAAATTATTCTGAGTATCCCCATTATAAGGAGTATCAACTGATTCTCCTAAAATTGAATTTCCAATAATAGTAAGATCTCCATTGATACCTGAGGTTTCATACCTTTTGACAAAAGGAACTGTTGTTTGTGAATGAACTGAAATACTTGTCAGTATCAGCACAAAAAATAAAAGCCTTAAGAATTGTGTTTGATAATCTGTTTTCATAACTTATTTAATTAAACGATAACGTTGAAAAAAATAATGACAAAACAGGGAGAGGATTTGTATCATTATAACATAACAAACAGAATAACACAAAAAACCTTAATAAATTGTGTTGAGGTTCTATAATTATTCAAAAATTGTACGGTATACGGCGTTTTTTAGCACTTTTAATACAGATTCAATTGATTTTCAAATCTTTTGAAAATAGTTTCTAAATACCATAAAATCGAAAAAAAGCGGCTTTGAAAATCATAATACTCCCTTAAATTGGCTAAATTTGATCTTGATTAATCCCCAAATTCTTATTCAATGAAAACATTAAGTACACTAAAATTAAAAAGCCTGGTAATGTTCATGACAATATTTGTTGTGGCAAGCCTACAGGCTCAGGTTGGCGGCTGGAAAGCGGACCTTATTGAAGATTCTGGCAAAGCCCTGGACGCCATGATTGAAAAACAACCTAAATTACAATCGTTCAAGGATAAATCATATGGATATGCAGTATTTCCTAAAGTAACGAAGGGAGCTCTTGGAATAGGTGGTGCAGGAGGAAAAGGTATTGTATATAAGGATCATACCCCTACCGGACAGTCTACTTTGTCGCAAGTAACCATTGGGTTTCAAGCAGGAGGACAACAATATAAAGAAGTAATCTTTTTTGAAAACGAAGACGCTTATCAAAAATTCACTAATAAAAAAGTGAAATTTGATGGTCAGGCTTCAGCTGTAGCCATTACAGAAGGTGGATCGGTTGATGTGGCCTTTAAAGACGGTTTGGCTGTTTTCACTCAAACCAGTGGTGGACTCATGTTTGAAGCCTCTATTGGAGGACAACATTTCTCTTTTAAAGCTAAAGAATAGTTAAACGTCTTTAAGTATTTAATAAATAAGGGTTTAGATATTTCTACTCCCTTATTTTTTTATCGTATTCTCAATTACTGATAACAAGACATAAAGTAAAATCGTCAAGGGAATAGCAATGGTTTGCAAAGTAATTAACATAAGCACTGTACCTAAAAGAAACAGGTATTTGGTTTCATTTCCCTTCCATCCATAATTTTTAAATTTTAAGGAGAAAAGTGGAATTTCGGCATTCATCAAATAGCAACCTAACAAAGTAATCCCGAGAAGCACATAAAAATTTTGAAGCAATTCTTGGAAAAATGAATTGTCAGTGTAAAATAGTATCAAAGGAAGGGATACCACAAAAATGGCGAAGGCAGGAGTCGGTAGCCCTATAAATGAATTTGTTTGTCTTTCATCAATGTTGAAATTTGCCAATCTGTAGGCAGCAGCCAAGGTAATGAATAAGCCACTAAATGGCAGAAAATAATAGTAAGTGTCCTGGTATTCATGCCAATTGCCAACCTCACAGCTCAACTCCATAAACCAATGCCCTTTAGCAGCATGAAGCATTAATTGAAACATTATGATTCCGGGAACAACCCCTGAAGTCACCACATCTGCAAGTGAGTCAAGTTGCTTTCCCAATTCACCTTCTACACTGAACTTTCTGGCAAAAAACCCATCAAAAAAATCAAAAAAGATTCCTAGAAACACAAAAAAAGCAGCCATAACAAGCTCATCAGTAGCCGCCATAATCACGGCAATCATACCTGAAAATAAGTTCATCAGGGTAAACAGATTTGGTATGTGTTTTTTCATTCTTGTTTTGTGGTTAATCTGAGTAAAAATAACAAATTAATGCACATACTAACTTTTAATTATTGTGTTAATAAAAATTTGAACTACTATTTCATTTTAATGCCGTAATTACTACTTTAGCACAGCTACATAATCCAAAATCTTAATGTCAGACCAAACTTCATACACAGAAGACAATATTCGTTCGCTAGACTGGAAGGAACACATTAGGATGCGCCCTGGTATGTATATAGGTAAATTGGGTGACGGATCGGCTCCGGATGATGGCATTTATATTCTTATCAAAGAAGTTCTTGATAACTCCGTTGATGAATATGTGATGGGAGCTGGAAAAACCATTGAAATTTCTATAAAAAATAATCAGGTATCTGTGCGTGATTACGGAAGAGGTATTCCATTGGGTAAGGTTGTTGATGTGGTGTCTAAAATGAATACAGGAGGTAAATACGATTCAAAAGCCTTTAAAAAATCGGTGGGGCTTAATGGAGTCGGAACAAAAGCCGTTAATGCCTTGTCTTCTTACTTCAAAGTTCAATCGGTTAGAGATAGCCTTTCCAAGGTGGCTGAATTTGAACAAGGAAATCTGGTCAGTGACGATGCTCCCGAAGCCTCCAGCCTAAGAAAAGGAACCAAAGTTTCATTTATACCAGATCTTACGATATTTCCACACTATAAGTTCAGAAATGAATATGTGGTAAAAATGATTAAGAACTATGTATACCTCAATACAGGTCTTACCATCCTGTTTAACGGAGAAAAATACCGATCTGAACATGGCCTAAAAGACCTGCTCAATGAGAATATCTCGGAAGAATCTAAACTCTTCCCCATTATTCATTTGATGGAAGATGATATTGAAATTGCGCTGACCTATAGCAAATCTCAATACAGTGAGGAATATCACTCCTTTGTCAACGGACAGCATACCACGCAAGGTGGAACACATCAGAATGCTTTCAGAGAAACCATTGTCAAAACAATTCGAGAATTTTTCGGAAAAAATTTCGATGCATCAGATATTCGGAAATCCATCGTTTGTGCCATCAGCATCAAAGTGATGGAACCTATTTTCGAGAGTCAGACCAAGACCAAATTAGGTTCTACTGAAATGGGAGGCAACCTACCTACCGTAAGGACCTTTATCCATGATTTTGTAAAAAGAAGACTTGACAATTATCTTCATAGAAATCCTGAGACGGCCGAAAATATACAGAGAAAGATCGTTCAGGCCGAAAAGGAACGTAAAGAATTATCTGGTATTAGAAAAATTGCCAGAGAAAGAGCGAAAAAGGCAAGCCTTCACAATAAAAAATTACGCGATTGCCGGATTCATCTAAGTGATATGAAAAAAAATGACCGGCTTGAGAGTACCCTTTTTATTACTGAGGGAGATTCTGCAAGCGGCTCGATTACAAAATCAAGGAATGTGAATACCCAAGCTGTGTTTAGCTTAAAGGGTAAGCCTTTGAATTCGTATGGACTCAGTAAAAAGATCGTATACGAAAATGAAGAGTTTAACTTGCTACAGGCTGCGCTTAATATAGAAGATGGTATTGAAAACTTACGCTATAATAATATAGTGATTGCAACAGATGCCGATGTAGATGGTATGCATATTCGTTTGCTACTGATCACATTTTTCCTTCAGTTTTTCCCTGAAGTGATCAAGGAAGGGCATTTGTATATTTTGGACACGCCGCTTTTTAGGGTAAGGGACAAAAAAGAAACCCATTATTGCTATTCTGAAAAAGAAAGACAAAAGGCCATGAATAAGTTAAGGGGTAAACCCGAGATAACCCGATTCAAGGGGCTTGGAGAAATATCTCCAAATGAATTTGTGCATTTTATAGGGAAAGACATCCGGCTTGACCCTGTCATGCTCAATAAGGAAACTTCAATTGAAAAATTACTTGAATTTTACATGGGGAAAAACACACCGGAAAGACAAAAATTCATTATCAACAACCTCAAGGTTGAATTAGACCTGATCGAGGAGGTATAAATTAATATCCGTACAGTAAAAGTCAATGGCTGAATACGAAGAGTTAGAAGAAAATAAAGATCAAAACGAAGATACCATCACAAAAATTGATGGTATGTATGAAGGCTGGTTTCTGGATTATGCCTCTTATGTAATTCTGGAAAGAGCAGTTCCTGGCATTAATGATGGCTTTAAGCCTGTTCAGAGAAGGATCATGCAATCAATGAAGGATCTGGATGACGGACGCTATAATAAAGTAGCCAATCTGGTTGGACATACCATGCAATATCATCCTCATGGGGATGCAAGTATTGCTGATGCCATGGTGCAATTGGGGCAAAAGGAATTATTGATTGACATGCAAGGTAACTGGGGTAATATCCTTACAGGTGACCGTGCAGCGGCCTCCAGATACATTGAAGCCAGGCTGTCAAAATTTGCCACAGCCGTTGTTTTTAATCCCAAAACCACTAAATGGCAGGCTTCTTATGACGGAAGAAGAAAAGAACCCATTGATCTCCCGGTAAAGTTTCCTCTATTACTCGCGCAGGGCGCTGAAGGAATTGCTGTAGGTCTTTCTACCAAGATTCTTCCTCATAATTTCCTTGAATTGATTCAGGCCTCTATTAAAATTTTAAAAGGTCAAAGTTTTTCTATATTTCCTGATTTTTTAACGGGCGGAATTGCAGATGTCACCAATTACAATGAAGGAAAAAGGGGCGGCAAGGTCAGAGTTCGGGCTAAAATTTCTCAAAAAGACAAAACTTCACTTGTTGTTACTGAGGTTCCATATGGCACTACTACCTCTTCACTCATTGAGTCTATTTTAAAGGCCAATGAAAAAGGGAAGATCAAGATCAAAAAGATCGAAGACAATACGGCCAAGGATGTAGAAATTTTGATTCAATTGCCAAGCGGGGTATCGCCTGATAAGACAATTGATGCACTTTATGCCTTTACCAATTGTGAAGTGTCCATTTCTCCGATCTGTTGTATTATAGAAAACAATAAACCTGTTTTTATTGGTGTAAGAGATGCGCTCAAGCATTCAACAAATCATACTGTAGACCTGTTGACTCAAGAACTTGAGATCCAATTGGCAGAGTTGGAAGAGCAATGGCATTTCTCCTCTCTGGAAAGAATTTTTATAGAAAACAGAATCTATCGGGACATTGAAGAAGAGGAAACCTGGCAGGGCGTTATTGATGCTATTGATAAGGGTTTAAAACCGCATACCAAAAACCTTAAAAGGGCTGTCACCGAAGAGGATATTGTCAAACTAACTGATATTCGTATCAAAAAGATTTCAAAATTCGATATAGACAAGGCAAAGCAGTTTATCGAAGGACTGGAAGAAAAGATTGCCCTTGTAAAAAAAGATTTAGCCAATATTATTGACTATACAATCAATTATTTCAAGAACTTAAAAGATAAATTCGGTAAAGGAAAAGAGCGGAAAACGGATATTAGAATTTTTGAGGATATCGTAGCCACAAAAGTGGTTATGCGAAATTCAAAATTATATGTCAATCGGGCTGAAGGCTTTGTCGGTACTTCCTTAAAGAAGGATGAATTTGTAGCTGATTGTGCTGACATAGATGATGTGATCGTTTTTAGAAGCGACGGAAAAATGATGGTCACAAAGGTTGACACTAAAACCTTTGTAGGTAAAAACATCATTCATACTGCTGTCTTTAAGAAGAAAGACAAAAGAACCATATATAATATGCTCTATAAAGATGGAAAAACCGGGTATGCCTATATGAAAAGGTTTGCCGTTACATCTATCACCAGAGATAAGGAATATGATCTCACAACCGGATCTAAAGGGTCTAAGGTGCTATATTTTACACCAAATCCAAATGGGGAGGCTGAGGTGATTTCGATCAATTTAAGAGCAGTAGGGCTTGTAAAAAAGCTTAAATGGGATGTTGACCTGGCAGAATTAACCATCAAAGGCAGGGCCAGTCGAGGTAATATTGTTACCAAATATCCGATCAAGAAGATCGAATTAAAAGAAAAAGGAGTTTCTACATTAAAACCTAGAAAGATTTGGTTTGACGAAACCGTACAAAGGCTTAATGTTGACGAGAGAGGAGATCTCATTGGAGAATTTACAGCCGATGACAGGTTATTGATCATCAATCAAAAAGGTGAAGTCAAGACGATAATCCCTAATCTGAATACCCATTTTGAAAGTGACATGATCGTCCTGGAAAAATGGAAACCCAATAAACCCATTTCGGTAGTTTATTTTGACGGAGAAAGAGACCGCTATTATGTGAAGAGATTTATGATTGAGCATCCTGATCGTGAAGAGAAATTTATTTCGGAACATGCAGGATCAAAACTTATGATTGTAGCCATGGATTTCCGCCCTATGGCTGAGGTGATCTATTCGAAAAGAAGTCTTGAGAACGAAATTATAAACTTTGAAGAATTTATTGCGATAAAAGGAATTAAAGCACTTGGAAATCAATTTACTGTAGAAAAAATAAAAGATATTAATTTATTGGAACCACTTCCATATAGTGAACCTGTTCTTGAAGAGGTAGAACTTGTTGAAGAGGAAATAATTGAGCCACCTAAACATCCAAATAAAGATGAATCAGCATCAGAAAATGATAGTGAGGATACAGATGATGATGAAGATGGGCAGATTACGTTATTTTAAAGTTGTGCATTAAGGTATTCAACCAATTTTTTAACAGCCAAGCCCCTGTGTGAAATGCGCCCTTTTTGCTTGAGATCCATTTCCGCAAAGGTAATATCAAATGCATTCGGTTTAAATACAGGGTCATAGCCAAAACCTTTTTCACCCGAAGTACTCTCTTCAATGGTTCCGTCGCAAACTCCTTCAAAAAACAGCTGTTTTCCATTCAAAAATAAAGAGATCACGGTTCTAAAACGGGCATTCCTGTTTGATATTCCTTCCAAGGCTTGTAGCAACTTTTGCACATTATCCTCAAATGTTGCCTCCTCCCCTGCGTATCTTGCAGAATATACTCCAGGAGCTCCGTTAAGTGCCTCAACTTCTAAGCCCGTATCATCTGCAAAACAATCAAAACCGTAATGATTCTTTACATGATCTGATTTAATTTTCGCATTACCTTCAAGGGTTTCTGCTGTTTCTTCTATATCCTCATGGCATCCGATCTCTGCAAGGGTCAATACTTCTATCACTTCTGGTAATAGATCTTTGACTTCCTCTACTTTATATTTATTATTTGTGGCAAATACAATTTTCATCAATTTATCTTTGTTTCAAAAATAGCAATAATGTGACTTCCACCAATATTATTTTAGATCATTTAAACAGTGTTAGATTCGGAATTAAAAAGGATTTATCCTTGTTATTGAGCCTGCATTTTCTTAATTTTATAGGTGTTTTTCAATCTTTCAACGGAAGTCTCATGAAAAATTCTATCTATTTCACGGTGATGCTAGGAGTTATTTTACTGGTCATCCATTTTATAAGCCTGTTTCTTGAACTTGGTTATAGTGACCTATTTCTTATTATAGGATTGGGTATTTTACTAGTTATTACCCTGCCCCTTTTTTATCTAGATCGGTCTCGATATACTAAACAGAAGAAGCAAATTATTAAGTCTTTCCAACAAGAAAAGGGAAACCTCAAACGAAAAAAAGCAAAGAAAGCAGAGACCCCTAAATATCCTTCTTTTAGACAACAAAAAAGTGGTTTGACATGGGGAGGCGGTAATATTCATGGTTCAGGCGCGAAACGAGGTTCTAAACGAGGTTTTCTAAACCATTAATGATAATTGTTAACGTAATTTTTACTTTGAGCAGATAACTTTGGCCATTTCTTGACTTACGCATAAATTCATTATTTCAATATTTCATTTTCTCATTATTTCATTGTCTCTTTGTCTCATTGTCTCATTATTTTATTGATTCAATTGTCTGCCCTCTTCTTTAGCTTTCTTGTCTAGCGTGGTTCCGTATGCAATTCCCATTGCCATCCCAAAAGGTAGACCAAGTCCAAATAATGACATATTACCTGTACCTGTTCCAAGGGCACTTCCTATTGCCACTCCAAGGGCCATTCCAACACCCAACCACATATTTCGATAATGATTTTTAACAACTAGTTTAAGTTCTTTCTCAACTAGTTTTAGAATCTCCAATTGTGACCTCCTTAGTTGTTTTTTCAATTCCTTTTCAGAATTTGAAATAGAATTTACCTGCTTAATTTGATCATTAATAGTACTGATTATGTCATCAGTTAATTCCTTTCTTTTCAACTCATTGATAAGCGTCTCAAATTGAAAATATTTTTTAGACAGCTTTTTATTTTGATTAAGGTTAGGCCGTCTATTTAATTCGAAAATTTCCATTATCGTTTTTATTAATTAATTGCTTATTTCTTCGCTTTAATCGCATAGACCATTGGAATTTTATTTTCCAAATGCGCGATTCTGAATTTTTTAGGTTCAAATTCAATCGTGTGCTTAAAACAATTATAGGGTGAATAATCATATTCATCAAATGAATTAATGCTAAGTCCGCTCTTAATCAGACTATTGATAACTTCGCTTATACTGTGATTCCACATGATGCATTCCTGGTTTATCTCTGCTTTCTTCTCTGCATATGTCCCGCTTTCTGTCTCAACAATAGCTCCTGAATTGAAATAATTATATCCAACTTTATCAAAGTCATCGTCAAACATCCACACCACCGGATGAAACTCTACAAAGATAAACTGGCCTTCAGGCATTAAATAACGAGAAACTATACTCGCCCATTTATCTAAATCTGGAAGCCATCCAATCGTTCCATAACTGGTAAAAACAATATCAAACTGCGCATCCAAATGATTCGGGAGGTCAAAAATATCACAACAAATAAAGGTAGCGTCGACCTTGCATTCCTCAGCAATCCCTCGAGCCTTTTGAATTGCTTTATCAGATAAATCCACTCCTGTGATTATTGCGCCTTTTCTTGCCAGTGATATTGTGTCTTGTCCAAAATGACATTGAAGATGTAAGATTCTTTTACCCTTGATATTTCCAAGCAATTCAAGTTCAATGCTGTTTAAGGAAGAATTCCCCTTAAGAAATCCCTTCATATCATAAAATTCAGAACCAATGTGGGTATCCACTCTGTTATTCCAGGACTGTCTGTTTATTTCTATATAATTCAAGTTTGATTTCGAATTCATTATTTCTATCTTATTTCATTTGAAGGCCTTTCACTGCCTTTTCGACTAGATTAATTTATCAGAACAATGCGTCACCCCCTCACTTCCAATACCCTCAGAGGTGAAACCCTCAGTTCCGAGGTCCTCACTTTCCAGAAAATTTCACCGAAGCAATAATTTACAGCCCCTGTTTTCCAGTTACCATGATCTTAATCCTCTTAATCCCTTCAACAAAGAAGAAGGCAATTAAGCCCACGATCAAACCCATCAACAACTCTGAAATAATGATGGGTAAGGTGTGTAAAAAATCATGAATTTCTTGAATGTTGTGAACAAACATACCTCCTCCTACCAACAACATAGCTATTGTACCAACAACAGCCAGCAGTTGTATCAATTTTGGAAGGGACCAAACCAAGCCCTTTCCCATAATAACAAAGGAAGATTTAACAAATTGACTTTTACCTCTAGCCATATGAATCAACTTCATCCCCATGTCATCCATGCGAACCATTAAAGCTACAATTCCATAAACACCAATAGTAGCAACAATTGCCACAATGGAAACTACTAGAATTTGTTCTACAAGAGGTTGACCGGTTACGGTTCCTAAGGCAATCATTATAATCTCTAAAGACAAAATAAAATCGGTAATAATGGTTGATTTTATCTTGGCCTTTTCAATAATAAGCAGCTCTTCTTCAGTGATGACCTGAATATTTTCATGCTGCTCATGATTTTTATGAAAAAAAGTGTGAATTACCTTTTCTACGCCCTCAAAGCTCAAATAGACGCCCCCAATAAGTAAAATGGGTATGATCAATTGAGGCGCATAAGCACTCAATAAAAAAGCAAAAGGTAAAATAATCAATTTGTTAAAGAAGGAACCTTTTGTGATGGCCCAAAGTACTGGTAACTCCCTGGAAGCCCTAAAACTAGATGCTTTTTCAGCCCCAACGGCCAAATCATCACCAAGAACACCAGCTGTTTTTCTGGTTGCTACTTTCGCCATAACAGCTACATCATCCATTAAGGCACCTATATCATCTAAAATTGCAAAAAAACCCGTCATTTAATTTCTTTCTTAAATTTTATTAGTCAACCTTATATTTATTCATGATGATAAGGCTCATTCTTTAAAATGGTGAAGGCTCTGTAAACCTGTTCAACCGCAAATAACCTGATCATCTGATGGGAAAAAGTCATTTTCGAAAAAGACACCTTTCCCTGAGCCTTTTTATAAACTGCCTCTGAAAAGCCATAGGGGCCACCAATTACCAGGACCAATTGCTTGATTCCGCCGTTCATCTTTTTTTGCATAAATTTCGAAAAACCTATAGAACTATAACTTTCCCCTTTATCATCGAGAAGGATCAACTGGTCCATGGCGCCTAGCTTACTTAATATCAGCTCTCCTTCCTTTTCTTTTTGTTCCGTTTCGGATAAGTTTTTGACGTTTCTAATGTCTGGAATGATCTCCAACTCAAATTTTATATAATGCTTTAAACGCTTTTCGTATTTCTGAATCAATTCCTGGAGATTCTTGTCGTCGGTTTTACCAATGGCCAGTAATTTGATTTTCATTGATTGATTGTTTCCGTAAATATAAAAACTTATTTTTGTAATGCTAAATCTATTGCAATGATCAGTAAAATTCAAATGGCCAAAGAGCTTGAAGGTATTATAAAAAATGGAATTCGAGAAGATATTGGAGAAGGTGATCACAGTTCCCTTGCCTGCATCCCTGAAGATGCAAAGGGTAAGGCCAAACTTTTAGTTAAAGAGGAAGGTATCATAGCCGGAGTTGAATTTGCTAAAATGATATTTAAAGAAGTAGATCCTGACTTGCAAATCGAAACATTCTTAGCAGACGGTGAAGCAGTTAAAGTTGGAGATATTGTTTTCTTTGTCACCGGAAGCTCGCAATCCATATTGAAGGCTGAAAGGTTGGTTCTCAATGCCATGCAGCGTATGAGTGCCATTGCTAGCAAAACCAAAAAATTTGTTGATGTGCTAAAGGGTACCAAAACCCGAATTCTGGATACCAGAAAAACCACACCAGGCATACGTGCCATAGAAAAATGGGCGGTGACCATAGGTGGTGGAGTCAACCACAGATTTGCCTTATATGACATGATCATGTTAAAAGACAATCATATAGATTTTGCAGGAGGCGTTGATAAAGCCATTAAAATGACCAAGGATTATTTGAAAGATAACAATTTGGATCTCAAAATTATTGTTGAGGCCAGAAATATGGATGAGATCAAACTCATTCTTGATCATCAGGGCATACACAGGATTCTTATCGATAATTTCAATTATCAAGAAACTGAACAAGCTGTAAAATTGATCGCTGGTCAGTGCGAAACTGAGTCATCAGGAGGAATTACCTTAAAAACCGCCAGAAAATACGCTGAATGTGGGGTAGATTATATTTCTTCGGGTGCATTGACCCATTCAGTTTACAATATGGATCTAAGTCTGAAGGCCATTTAAGCCTGTTCCCCTTTTTCAATAGGAAGTTCGGGTATACTTCCCCATTCCGTCCAGGAACCATCGTATACAGCTATATCCTTATAGCCTGCAAGCTCAGCACCCAGAGCTAAAACACATGCTGTTATCCCCGAGCCACAGGATAATACCAATTTTTTATTTTTAGATATTTTTGAATGCATGATGTTATTTAGGCCTGACTCCTCAATCAATTTCCCTTTGACTAATAGGTCTGTATAGGGTAGATTTGAAGATCCTGGAATATGGCCGCTTCGAAGTCCCTTTCTGGGCTCCTCAACCAATCCCAGAAATCGATTTTCAGCCCTTGCATCGATCACCAGTTCTTTATTATCGCTCAGATGAGCAAGTACATCTTGATGATCCTTAAAAAAATCAGGATGGTATGAACCACTGAAATTACCTCGAGAAGCAGGATGGGCTGTTTTCTTTTCCAATCCAAAACCGGCTTCCTCCCATGCCGGCAGACCACCATTCAAGACAGCTACGTTTTGATGGCCCATAGATTTGAACATCCACCAGGCTCTGGCACTTGAATAAATCCCATGATCATCATATACCACGATCGCACTATCGTTGTTTATACCTAAATCCTTTGCGGCTTGATTAAAAGCATCCTGACCTGGCCAGGTATTCGGATAGGTAGCTGAAGTATCACTGAAAACATTCTTAATATCAAAAAAACGGGCTCCTGGAATTTGATCTTTTGAAATTCCTCCACTAGTATCTTCTGCTAATGCTTTTGGCAGGGTTGCATCAAAGACAATTAAATCATCAATTTCAAGATGTTCCTTAAGCCATTTCACTTCAACTAATGGTCCATCGATTTTAATTGTCTTCATCATTAAATATATATTTTATGAGTTCTTTTCCTTCAGCATAGGAACGAATCTAAAATCCCCATATTCAAGCTTGTCAAATTTCTTTTCGGAAGTTCTTGTATACACTGTCATTACTTGTACATCATCACCGACGGGAATTACCAGCTTAGCCCCAATTTTCAGTTGACCCAGTAAAGTTTTTGGAACATATGGTGCCCCTGCAGTGACAATAATTCCATCAAATGGAGCATTTTCAGGAAGGCCTGCATAACCATCTCCATAAACCAATTTCTTAGGTACATAGCCTACTTTTGGAAGGAATTTCTTTGCTTTGGTGTATAACTCTTTTTGCCGTTCTATGCTGTATACCTCAGTTTTCAACTCGATCAAAATCGCAGTCTGATATCCTGACCCGGTCCCGATTTCCAGAATCTTTTGACCCGGTTCTACTTCCAATAATTCTGTCTGAAATGCCACTGTATACGGTTGTGAAATGGTTTGGTCTGCACCAATTGGAAAAGGTTTATCCTGATATGCAAAATCTACAAATCCTGAATCCATGAACAAATGTCTCGGTACTTTAGAAACGGCATCTAAGACCTTTTTATCCTTGATTCCCTTATTTCTAATTGTAGTAACCAATTGGTTTCGTAAGCCTTTATGTCTGTTCGAGTCATTTATTATCATAGGGTAAAAATAGATAAATAATCGGCTTCATAAAACAGGCTTTATCTATTTTTTCATAAATAATTACTACTTAAATATTTTTCGTATTAAGAACTATATATGTGATGCTTATAAAATTTATTCATAAAATAAATTTACAAGACATATCAGATCAATATTCGCCCGACATGTTATTAAATTCCTCAAACAATACCTGATATTCACCTGATGAAAGGATATAAATATGCCATATCATGGATAAAACACCTACAACAATCCCAATAATTGAAGTCGTTCTTCCGGTTTGGGCATTATTAACGCCATCAAAACTGTTTGGGTCTTCTTCATGAATACGAATGGCTTTATTGGCATTATTAAGGCCGATGATCCCTAAAATAATACCAATCACGCCCCAACAACAACATGCCGTGACAATTGAACTGATTCCTAAAATAAGTGCGCTTTGTGAATAGGGTAATTTTTCTTTAAACATGTTTAGATAAATTTAAGTAGGTAATTTGTGAGAATGATGACCACATTTAGAATAAAGAGTCCTTGTAAAATACTGTGTCCTTTGGTAAAGTTAAATTTGATATGGAGTGCTAAAAAGAAAAACATAAAAATTAAAGTGTAAATGGCCGGATAGCTTAAAAAAGCATCGGTGAAATTTCCTTTAAGCAGATGAATGACTGACCGCTGCAAACCACAACCCATACATTCCATCCCCATTTTCTTCCATTGACAGGAGAGCATATTCTCTTCCAAACTAGAAATAAATCCCATGTGTAAACAATTTGATCAGCGAACTAAAATTACAACAATTTTACCTATATATTTGTGGCCATGAAAGCCAAAAACGATTTTAAAATTGGGGATCCGGTAAGTGTGATCAATGATACTATGATCGGAAAAGTCATTAAGACAGCGCATCAGATGATCACCATAGAATGTACCGATGGTTTTTTGTATACCTTTCATCCTGCAGAACTTGTACCCTATAAAGAATGGAACCCTCTGATCAAAAACGATGTAAAGGATCATGAAAAGGAATCAGCAAGTATCAAGAAGGAACGTTTTAGATCAAAAAAGGGTACTATTGTCAAGGAGATTGATTTACATATACATGAACTGATTGACTCAGAGAAAGGCATGAGCAATTATGATAAATTATCGCTTCAGTTAAAAACTGTTCAACGCGAGCTGGAATTAGCTATAGATAAAAAGCAACAGAAGATCATTTTCATCCATGGACGTGGAGAAGGTGTTTTAAAAAAGGAACTTCGAATCTTATGTAGTAAATATCCGGTTGAATACCACGATGCCTCCTATAGCGAGTATGGCATGGGTGCCACAGAAGTTATTATTTTTCAAAATAAAAAGTAAAAGTTAGGAAGCCGGACCTGTTTCAGCCGTTCCATAAAGGAAAGTTTCATCAAGTTTTAATTCCTGATCATCCACTTGCAGCACTACATCGATCAACACCACATAATGTTTCCAACCGATAATGCTTTCACCATCCGTATCATAAATCGGATCATTTTCAACAACAATAGTTCCTGAAACACCCCGCCAGTCTTTGACAACGGTAGGTTCTACCGGAGGAACGGCACTACAGAAATAATCATCTGTAACTGGATCATTAAAAAGTCGGTAGGTTACTGTATAGTCTCCAGATTCACTGACGCTTACCGGAATTACTAAATCCTCATCTTTTCTAACCTGTTGATCTGTAAGCGTAACGATAAGAGCTTCTCTTTGTTCTGTTGTGCTCAAACGGTAAAGTGTATATTGGTTTACACCACAAATATTGACCTCATCCTCAAATTCAAAACTGGAAATATCCAGATCGCCATCATTGCATGACAATCCAACAAGTAAAACAAACAAAACAACTATCTTCTTCATCTATCTAAGATCAAATAACATATTAAACTTCTCGATCAAAAGGAGGGACAAAAGTAAAGGTTTTATCGCCATTATAAAACATTAGAACTAAGAAAAATAATTACTTTTGTAGCATGCAAAAAATCTATTTCGATAACGCAGCAACAACTCCATTAGATAAAGAGGTCGTAAAAGCGATGACTGAGCATATGCTCAACAATTTTGGAAATCCATCTTCCAGTCATGAATTTGGCAGAAAAGCCAAGGTTCAGGTAGAAACTGCCAGAAAGCGTATTGCATCTTATTTTAATTGTACCGCCTCTGAAGTAATTTTTACAGCGGGAGGTAGTGAAGCTGATAACTTGGTCTTGCTTAATGCAGTCAAAAATCTGGGTGTAAAAAGGATTATCAGTTCTCCCATCGAACACCATGCTGTCTTGCATACCATAGAAGCGCTTGAAAGAAATTTTGGAGTTGAAGTAGATTATTTATCAGTAGATCAGCAAGGAGAATTCGATTATCAAGAGCTTGAAACCAAATTGCATAGTTCAGAAAAGAAAAGTCTGGTCAGCCTGATGCAGGTCAATAATGAAATAGGCAATATTCTTGATATTCATAAAGTAAGCAATCTTTGCATTCAAGCAGGTGCCTTATTCCATTCCGATACGGTTCAGGCTATTGGGCATGTACCTTTAGACTTGAAAGAAAACCCTATAGATTTTATAGCGGCCAGTGCGCACAAATTTCACGGACCAAAGGGCGTAGGCTTTGCTATCATTAAAAAAGGCTATAAAATCACCCCTATGCTGCATGGAGGTGAACAGGAAATGGGATCAAGGGCCGGTACGGAAAATACACATAGTATTGTTGGTCTTGATAAAAGCTTAACAATGGCTATGGATCATTATGAGGAAGACAAAGATTATATTTCAGGTATAAAAAGATACTTTATCCAGCAGATCAGCGAAAAAATTCCTGGAGTTTCTTTTAACGGACTTTCAGCTGACCTCAATCGTTCCGCTTTCCATATACTAAATGTGCGATTCCCAGTGGACAAACCCATGATGCTATTTAATCTTGATCTTAAAGGAATAGCCGCTTCCGGTGGATCTGCCTGTCAGAGTGGAAGTAATAAAGGTTCTCATGTATTATCTGCTATTCTTGATGAGGAAGCTGCTAAGCTTACTTCTATCAGGTTCTCCTTTAGTAAATTCAATACCAAAGAAGAGGTTGATACTGTGATCAAAGAAGTGACTTCAATACTAAACAATTAGGACATAAAAAAAGGCTGTGAAAATTCACAACCTTTATATTACTATTATTCTGGATTAACTATCGGCATCCAGATAGTCTGGGACACCATCACCATCCGTATCGTCGTTGGTGGGATCACCGTCACCATCGGCATCTTCATCTTTAGTTAAAATACCATCATTGTCATCATCAGCATCGTTAAAATTAGCAACTCCATCTTCATCGGTATCATCATTTGTAACGTTTCCATCACCATCAACATCCTCATCATTGTTCGACACAGAATCTCCATCTGCATCTGCAATGACTACTCTTCCCAAATCAATGAAATAATAAATGGGTGCATTTGCCGGAATAGCTCCACCAGATCCAATATTCGCATAAGCCAGACCAGAAGGCATAAAAAAGACGCCATTTCCTGTATTTTCATAACCAAACGATTCATCAGGGAAAATTACTTTTTCACCTTCCTTATAATAACTCGCACCATATCTAAAACCTGGAATCGTATTCGGTAAATAAAACCAAGATTTACTAGCGGTATAACTCGTGTTTTCATCGAACTTGGTACTGTCTAATAAAAATCCTTCATATAGGATCTGTACCGAATCATTCCTACTAGGCTGATTACCAACTCCTTGTTGATTAATATAATAATACATTTTGTAATCGACATCAAAATACTCCATATCATCTGTTTCAACAATATCATATAAAGGTGTCTCTCCGTTGGTGATCGTATCGATCTCTCTTTCTGGAGTCAAATAATGCGTTTGTAGAAACTCTATCAATATAGCATCATCAATGAGCGCTTGAGCAGCCGGATCATACGGCGCCTCTTTTGGACCATCGTCATCACTACATGAAAAAATGCCAATCCCAAGGATCAACAGGAATACATATTTCAATTTCATTTTCATCATTTTGTAGCGCAATTTACAATTTTAAAGCTTTTTGAAATAAAGTCTATTTAATTTTTAACAAATTATTAATTGATCTGGATGAGCTTCTTGTAATCAATTCCCAAATGCAGATTATCTGAATTGGATTTTTCTCATTCTAAGACTAAGTGGTGTGACTTCCAGATATTCGTCTTCTCTGATATATTCCATGCACTCCTCCAAAGAAAAATCGACCTTAGGAAATATCTTGGCAGCCTCATCAGTTCCTGATTTTCTAACGTTAGTCAATTTTTTTCCTTTAATAAGGTTTACTGCCATATCTTCCTGCCTAGTGTTTTCACCAACTACTTGCCCTTTGTAGATCTCATCATTTGGATCAATAAAGAACTTACCTCTGTCTTGAAGTCTATCAATGGCATAGGCTGTTGCTTTGCCAGGCTCAGATGATACAATCGCTCCGTTGTTTACTTCACTAAATTCACCTTTGTAAGCATCATACCCTCTCAATCTGTGATTGATAATGGCTTCCCCTTGCGTAGCAGTAAGGATTTTATTTCGAAGTCCGATCAATCCTCTGGAAGGAATATCAAATTCAAGATGTTGCAAATCTCCCTTAGGTTCCATTACGTGAAGATCACCCTTTCTAATAGTTACTAAATGAACAGCTTTGCTGGACAATTCTTCAGGAACATCAATCACAAGGGTTTCAAACGGTTCGCTTTTAACCCCGTCAATTTCTTTTATTATTACTTTAGGTCTCCCAACTTGAAGTTCGTACCCTTCTCTTCGCATGGTCTCTATAAGTACTGATAAATGTAAAATTCCTCTTCCAAAAACGATAAATTTATCTTCCGTATCTGTTTCATCAACTCTAAGTGCAAGGTTCTTTTCAGTTTCCTTGAACAATCTGTCTCTTAAGTGACGTGACGTAACAAACTTTCCTTCTTTACCAAAAAACGGTGAGTTATTGATTGTAAACAACATACTCATGGTTGGCTTATCTACTTCAATCCTTGGCAGGGCTTCTGGGTTTTCCAAATCAGCAATGGTATCACCAATATCAAATCCTTC
>RCND010000493.1_pt1 | contig 22573 bp, 22 predicted proteins | sample 2041351 | NCBI WGS metagenome assembly RCND01 (sample SAMN09708230, study PRJNA481090) | Marine sediment metagenome, whole genome shotgun sequencing project. | biome: marine sediment; feature: ocean; material: sediment; isolation source: Sewage treatment plant 12B marine sediment (STP12B) ... | reverse complement strand
ACTTCCGCCAATTGCAATAAAATGTACTCTCATGGAATAAAGAAATTCAAGAAAAACGCTGTTTTACAACGTCAGTGAAAAATATTATAAATTTTTAGTAAAGGTACATAATTTAGCCCGCAATCGGCCTGCCCGCATTTTGAAAATACGTTCGGGCGGGGATAACGGCAAGTAGCTTTTGTATTGCAAAACTACATTCAATAGCCTGCCTTTGCCGAAAGGCAGGCCCGACTCCTAACCGACTATTCGGGAACTAGGATTGCCCAACTTATCAATGAAATGAAATGCATTCTTCTATAATGCTTTGATTATTCTTTTCTCTTCCATCGCTTCTTTGAAATCTGGACGGCTGCTCAATGCTTTATTTATCCAAAGTAAAGCATTTTCTTTCTTACCCAAATTTTTGTAAATCTGAGCCATTCTAAAATATGCCCAATCCTTTGGCACACCATCTTTTACTGAATGGTTTTTAACGTATTCTTGAAGAGATTCAAGTCCTAATTGAGGATCAACATTATATTGAGCCGCTATCTTACCGATTTGATAATTTAGCTGATTGCGCTTATGAACTTTCAAAGATCTCGTAGAGGTCTCAATAGCTTCTTGCGGTTGGTTGTTTTTTTCGTAAAGTTCAGATAACTTGCCATAGGTATGAAGCGAACCTCCAACTTCGATGGCTTTCTTGTAAAAATTTTCGGCATCTAAAGGGCGTTCGGTATACTCGGCAATATATCCATTGGCTAAATACCCATCCACTGGTGATATTTTCCCCAATTCGTCAGCATATTCAATTGCTTTGGCCTCGCTACCTCCAATTAGCCCAGGCAATTGTATGTAAAATTCGACCAATGCCCAGCGAGTTTCTATATGCATAGGATCTAAACTGGCGGCGGTTTCAAAGGCTTCTTTTATATCACTCACATAAAGCAACGCCCGTACTTTACTAATTTCTAGTGCTTTCATACTTGTTGCGCCACCATATTTGAAATGATAATTGGCGTTAATTGCATCAATGGAGACTAAATCCTCATAATAATCGATTGCGGCTTCCCAATCTTTCGAATAACTGGCGATGTCACCTAAATATTCCTTGCTTTTTAAACTATTAGGATGCTTTTCCAAATAACTCTGAAAAAGTGGCTTTGCTAAATCAAATTTTTCTTGTTCAAAATATTCTTCTGCTCTCTCAAAATTACTTTGAGATAAACAGAAAAAAGGGAAAATTAGCAAGAGTGACAGTAAGTACTTCATTACAGAGAGTTGGGCGTTCAAATATATAAAAACTTACCTTGAGATAAATATTTCCAAATCGCTTCGATAATTATTCACTATCTTTCCAGCTAACTCACATCTAAACAAAACATTATGAATACAAAAGTTTTTATAGCGGTTCGCCTTTTACTTGGTCTTATGTTATTAATTTTTGGTTTAAATAAGTTTTTTGATTTCCTGCCAGCACCTGAAGGCATGTCTGCAGATGCAGGGGCATATTTTGGAGCCTTAATCAGTGCCAAAGTAATAACACTCGTTGCAGTTGTTGAAGTACTTGCTGGGCTGGCTTTAGTTATAAATAAGTTTGGAGCCTTGATGGCGATAATTCTTATGAGTATCTCGGTCAATGCGGTTTTATTTCACGTAACCTTAGATCCTGGAAACACAGCACCCGCAGTTGTACTACTTGTTTTAAACATAATAGTTCTTTATGGTTATAAAGACAAGTACAAAGCGTTACTAAGATAGCTGAACAAATGAAGCTGAATTAACTCCAGGCGCGTCCTAGTTTGTAAACTTGATTCGAAGTAGGTTAATTATTCAGGCCACTTAAGACTTATATTACTTTTCTAAAAAGCTATTTTTGTTTCGGCGGAAACTTTTTAAGTGCTTTATCAATTTCAGCAAAGTAATAAGCTACCTTTTGCTCGGGAGTAGCTTTTTCTTTTACTTCACCTTCGATTATAACTTGCCAGGCTAACGATTGACCTGCAGAAGCATCAACTATGTCGATGGTCAACCTTTGGTTAACAACATTACCACCTATTGGAATTCCACCACTTACTCCTACCCCAACATTTCCACCGCCTGCACCAACACCTATGCCCAGCGTATTCCTTGATTCTGAAAGATATTCACTGGCATAGAAATTAACGTAGAAACGACAATGATCGGTTTTCAAAAAGCCCCGATCTTGAAATGACTTATCTATAGCAGCCATAATACGCTTATCAGCCAACTGATCTAATCCAGAATCAATATCATTATAAAACTCATAGGACGTATACTCTGAAAAATCTTTTTCGTTATCGTAGTCCACAGTCAATGTAGCTCCGCAAGCAGAAAGAAATATTGACATAATTAGAATAGATACATACTTCATAACTTACTGTTTTTTGAAATTAGGTTTATCCAAGATTATTCCAAGAAAACCAACTAATTAGACTTGTCCTACTCCTCTTTTATATCAATTGACCTCGTGAGTGCCGATGATAGAATTCCTGTAGGTATTGCTACTACCCCTAAGCCAATCATTAGGATAAAGAAAGTAAATAAACGGCCCCCAATGGTAACTGGATACACGTCGCCATATCCCACGGTAGTAAGTGTTATGATCGCCCACCAAAGGCTATCAAAAATAGAAGAAAAATGCTCAGGTTGTGCATCATGCTCAAAATAATAAATACCAACCCCAGATAAATAAATAAGAATTAAGGTTATAAAAAAGAATAATATAATCTCTTCTTTAGCAATTGAAATAGCCCTACCAAAATGTTTTATAGCCCTATTGTAGCGAACCAGTTTAAACAATCTAAACAACCTCATGAAGCGCATGGCTCTAACAGATCTTAAATCAACTCCAAATGCCACATAAAATGGCAGGATCGCTAATAAGTCAATAATACCAAAAAAGCTGAAAATAAATTTCAATTTTTTATCAGCTACATAAATCCGAAGTACGTATTCTACAGAGAAAATGATTACACAAAATATTTCGAAAGATTTTAAAATACTTTTGGTCTGAGGTTTTAAATCTGGAATAGTTTCGATTGAAAAAGTAACTACGGATAGAATAATTAAAATCTGAATGGAAAATCCGAAGAATCGGCTTAATCTATTGTCATTAAGCTCGATAATACTCTTAATATAATCTTTCATTAAAAAATATTATTCTTTTATAACCTTTTTAGTGACACGTCCTTGATCCGTCCTAACCTCAACAAAATAAACTCCCTGAGAGAGGCTTGAAAAATTCACAATCCCCTCTGTAGAATTTATTAATTGTTGTCCTAAAATTGAGAAAACAGCAATCCTTTCTAGCACAATTCCTTCAGAGACATCTACCTGTAAAAGCTCTGAAACTGGATTAGGGTAAACTGCTATTGCTTCGTTCAATTCTATGTCTGAAATCGCTAAGATACAAGACGCCTCTACTTCTGGAATTGTATTACAACCTGCATTATTATTATAAATTGATTTTAGAACACTGGGGTCCGTAATTACAGTACACATAAATAAATTATTACATATAGCAAGACTAGTGTTATTGATTACTGCAACCTGATTAATCTGAGAAGTTGAAAGATTACTAATAGCATCAATAGACGTTAATGAAATATTTCTGCCTATGAACAAACGATTGCTTACAACTTGTAAATTCTCCAATCCCGATAATGACTCTAAATTATCATTTTCATAAACATCCAAGTCTCCGACACTATTTAAATTACTAAATACAGACATATCGGTTAGCGTGGTATTATATCCAATTCTGAGTCTTTCACTAATGTTTTGTATATTTTCCAGACCAGAAAAATTCGATAAACTGGGACATTTTATTACATATAATTCCTCTAGGGATTGAATATTACTAAAAATAGTGACATCATTAACCAGCATGTTATTGGTGATTTGTAATGATCGACCGATCGTTTGTAGGCTAGCGAGTTCATTGAAATTTAAGAGGGTTTCATTCGATATTGCTAAATCTTCAAAAATCGTATGTATATTCTCTAATCCATTAAGTGAGCCCAAAGCATTGTTGTTTATAGTAAGCGAATTAATAGTTTCAAGAAAGCTTAATTGTGAGATATCTGTCAAGGCTGTATTCGAGAATATATGCAAATTTTCAATAGTTTCTATACTATCCATACCAGATAAGTCAGTTATGCTGGTGCAAAAAAAGACATCTAAAGAAACCACAGTTTGTAAAGAGGTAAAACCATCTAGATTCTGAATATTATTATTAAACCAAAGAGACAAATGTGATACATCTTCAAGATTATTCAAACCTGAAAAGTCACTGATCTGCGTGTCGAATAAAAATATATTTTGCGAGCTCGTTATTAATGCTAATCCATTTAAATTTGTAATATTACTGTCCTTGGCACCAATCCGAATATCATTAGTAAGGGTTGAACAATTAGGATAATTCGCTGCAAAATTGTCTATGTCAGCTTGAGTTTCCAGATAGACCTCGGTAGTTGGGCATTGTGCAAAACCAATGAACGAGATCCAAAAAAGGGCAAAGGGTAGTATTTTTTTCATAGCGTTGAACTAAATATTTACCCTACCAATTTACACAATTAAAACGAGAAAAAAATAATCCGCTTTAAGAGGAAAAATTAGATTTTTTTTTAATTGGAGTGATATTAGTTCCTAATTCAGCATTGCCCAGAGCTTATCTTTTAATTCCATTAGCCCTTGTTGCGCGACAGATGAGAAAAATAGATACGGGATGCCCTCAAATTCTACGTCTAATAGTTCCTTCATTTCAGTCTTCAACTCATCATCCAGCATATCACTTTTAGAAATGGCAACCAGGCGTTCTTTATCCAAAAGTTCGGGATTGTAACGTTTCAATTCGTCGAGGAGAATATCATACTGTTCTTTAATGTCATCGGCATCCGCCGGAATTAAAAAGAGTAAGGTAGAATTTCGTTCTATATGTCGTAAAAATCGATGCCCAATTCCTTTGCCCTCAGCTGCCCCTTCAATAATCCCAGGAATATCTGCCATTACAAAGGTTTTATGATCGCGATAGTCCACAATTCCTAAATTGGGCTTTAGTGTTGTAAATTCATAATCGGCGATTTTTGGTTTTGCCGCTGTAATTACGGATAGTAAGGTAGATTTTCCTGCGTTTGGAAATCCGACCAATCCTACATCTGCCAATATTTTTAATTCGAGCGTGAAGTCTAATTCCTGCCCGTCGATTCCTGGTTGTGCGTAACGAGGGGTTTGATTCGTAGACGTTTTGAAATGTGCATTTCCTCGACCTCCCTTACCTCCTTCTCCGATAATTCGTTCTTCTCCGTGCTCTGTAAGTTCAAATAGAATTTCCTGCGTTTCAGTGTCACGAACTACAGTTCCCAAAGGAACTTCCACATAAACATCGGCTCCATCTGCTCCTGTACTTGTTTGCTTACTACCCTGAATGCCATGTCCAGCTTTAAAGTGACGCTTAAATTTTAAATGATAAAGTGTCCAAAGACCTTTATCGGCCTTAACAATAATATGACCTCCGCGCCCACCGTCGCCACCATCAGGCCCGCCTTTGGGGATGTATTTTTCTCTTCTTAAATGCGCGGACCCTTGGCCTCCCTTTCCGGAAGTCACATGAATCTTTACATAATCTACAAAATTGCCTTCAGTCATTGCAATTCCCTGCGCAGGCAGGGATCTTATTAAAATTAATACTAAATGCTCATTACTATGACGCGTTAGGGATAGAGGCGGCATACTTTTTTGTCACAACTTTTTGATTGCACTTAAAGGGACAAAAAAGATATAGCCGAAAGCCCGGCCGTGAAGTGAACCATCGGTTCTACTTTAGGGAACGCCCTACAGTTTATTAATTACAGAACTCAATCGAACCGTGATTTCTTCAATACTCCCTACACCATCGACGCCAAAATATTTGTCTTCTGCTTGGTAATAGTTTTTAAGTATATCTGTCTTTCGATAATACTCAGCAATACGTTCTCTTATCACGTCTTCGTTCGCATCATCTGCTCTACCGCTTGATTTACCACGTTCTAAAAGTCTTCCAACCAAAACCTCATCATCGACTTCCAAAGCCACCATGGCATTGATTTGAGAATTTTTATCAACCATTAACTGGGCCAATGCATCTGCTTGAGCAGCTGTACGTGGAAATCCGTCGAAGATAAATCCATTCGCATCAGAATTTTTATCAACTTCAGCATTCAACATATTAATGGTCACCTCATCCGGCACCAAATGCCCCTTGTCCATATAAGACTTGGCCGACATTCCTAGTGCCGTAGCATTCTTAATATTGTAACGAAACACATCTCCAGTCGAGATATGAACTAATTTATATTTCTCTTTTAAAACTTCTGCTTGAGTTCCTTTTCCTGCTCCCGGAGGGCCAAATAATACAATGTTCTTCATGTTAACTTCCCGTGATGACGGGTATAAATTTTGCGTTTTTTTATTATCTACTCTGAACAATGATCGTATCCAATTCCACATACTAACTTATGTTTCAATAAATAATAAAAATATTAATAATCAATAATTCGGCAAAGATAACAATTGCTAAGAAGATTGTACCTTTGCGCAAAGAAACCTTTATGGCAGATTATTTTTCTTCAGATTTTACTTTAGGAATACTTGGCGGCGGCCAATTAGGCAAAATGTTACTCTACGAAACTCGCAAATACGATATTAGGACTAAAGTAGTTGATCCTAGTATTGATGCACCCTGCCGAATAGCTTGTGATATTTTTGAACAAGGCGACCTTATGGACTATGATACTGTATATCGCTTTGGAAAAAACGTCGACCTCCTCACATTTGAGATTGAAAACGTAAATGTTGCAGCATTAGAAAAGCTGGAAGCTGAAGGAAAAAAAGTCTATCCGTCGTCTAAAACACTTCGGAACATTCAAAATAAGGGAATTCAAAAGCAATTCTACAAAACCCATGGAATCCCTACGGCACCTTTTAGTATCTTTCAGAATAAGAAAGAATTAAATGAAGTAATTGCTCAAAAAGAATCAGCCTTTCCTTTTGTTTGGAAGAGTTGTACCGGCGGATACGACGGGAAAGGAGTAAGTATTATTCGTGCCGCGGAAGACATCGTTGCATTACCGGACGTAGCCTGTATAACTGAAGAACTCATTCCTTTTAAAAACGAATTAGCGGTTATTGTCGCCCGCAATCCAAACGGCGAAGTTAAAACCTACCCAGTTGTCGAAATGGAATTTCACCCCGAAGCTAATCAGGTGGAATATGTAATCTGCCCAGCTAGAATTGAGGCTTCTGTGGCTAAGAGTGCACGAGAGATTGCCGAAAAAGTTTCTGAAGCATTTGAGCATGTGGGTCTTCTAGCAGTAGAAATGTTCCAAACTAAAGACGATGAAATTATAGTGAATGAGGTAGCTCCTAGACCCCATAACAGTGGTCATCATACCATCGAATCAAGTTACACCAATCAGTTTGAGCAGCATATACGTGCAGTTTTAAATCTACCTTTAGGGAAAACAGATAGTAAAGTTGGTGGCATAATGGTGAATCTCGTTGGTGCCGAAGGTCATACCGGCAATGTAATATATGAAAATATTGAAGCTGTTCTAGCAATGGATGGGGTTACACCTCATATCTATGGGAAAAAAGAAACTAGACCTTTTCGAAAAATGGGGCATATTACCATTATTGATGAGGACCTTAATGTCGCCAGAAAAATTGCGGCAGAAGTAAAGAAAACTATTAAAGTAATAAGTAGTAATTAGTGTGTAAAGCAGTAAATTTAAAAGATGCCCGCCTGCGCGGGCATGATAACCTTAAAAGATACCCGCAAAGCGGGCATGTGTTATGAGCAAAATAGGAATCATCATGGGTAGTACTAGTGACCTCCCGGTTATGCAGGAAGCAATAGACATTTTGAAAGGATTTGATATTGAAGTAGAAGTTGATATAGTTTCTGCACACCGTACTCCCGATAAGCTTTTTGATTATGGGAAAAATGCCCATACTCGTGGAATTTCTGTCATTGTTGCAGGAGCAGGGGGTGCTGCCCACCTTCCTGGGATGATCGCTGCGTTATCACCTCTTCCCGTGATTGGTGTTCCCGTAAAATCTAGCAATTCAATTGATGGCTGGGATTCTATCCTATCAATTTTACAAATGCCAGGTGGTGTTCCTGTTGCTACAGTTGCATTGAACGGCGCCAAAAATGCTGGGATACTAGCAGCTCAGATCATTGGAACTTCAGACAAATGTGTCTTAGACAAAGTTCTGGCTTATAAAGAAGGACTTAAAATGAAGGTGGAGAAAGGGGCTGAGGAAATGAAAAAGTGATGTCAGGTTGAGTCCAATCAAGACCTCAATGACATTTAACTTTGTTAGTAAGGCGATGTCCGGTCGAGCGCAGTCGAGACCTTCTCTAATAACTGATTCTAATGAAATCATATTTCATTTGCATTTTACAATGCTCCGATGGATTACTTTATACAGGATTTACTAATAATATTGCACGAAGATTTGAAGAGCATCAACAAGGATTAAATAAATCTTGTTTTACTTTTAAAAGAAGACATTTGATCTTAATTTTCCATCAAGAATTCAATGATGTGAAGCAAGCAATTTATTTTGAAAATAAAAAGATGGAGTGCTAAAAAGAAAATTGCCCTTGCTAATAATGACTTTGAAATGCTTCAAATTTTAGCTGAATGTCGAAATCAAACTCATTCTAAATATAAACCCACTAAAGAAGAGGTCTCGACTGCGCTCGACCAGACATTTGAAAAATAAATTCCTATGAAAAACCCCTTATTACAAGCCTTTGATACTGCTCCCTTTTCAAAAGTAAAAAACGAGCATTTTCTTCCGGCGATAAAAGAATTGATAGAAGTTACAAAAGCGGAAATTGAGCTAATTACTTCGAATGCGGAACCCCCTACTTTTGAGAATACGGTTGAGGCTCTAGATAATACTGGTTTGCAATTAGACCGAGTAACGAGTATATTCTTTAACTTAAACAGTGCTGAAACAAGCGAAGAAATTCAGAAAATTGCGCAAGAAGTATCTCCCCTCCTATCAGAGTTCGGCAATGATATTTTACTGAACGAGTTACTCTTCAAAAGAGTAAAGGGGGTTTTTGACACAAAGGATGAGTTAGTTTTAAATGGGGAGGGGGAAATGCTCCTCGAGAAGCAATACAAAGGGTTTTCAAGGAACGGAGCTAATCTTTCCGAGGCAAATAAACTCGAACTTCGAAAAATCGACGCAGCATCATCAAAACTCAAACTTACTTTTGGTGAGAATGTTTTAGCTGAAACTAATAAGTTCGAAATGCTCATTTCTAATGAAGATGAGCTCTCGGGTCTTCCTGAAGGCGCTAAAGAAGCTGCTGCTCAAACCGCTAAAGAAAAGAAAAAAGAAGGCTGGTTGTTTACGCTGGATTACCCAAGTTACATCCCGTTTATGATGTATGCCGATAACAGGGATCTTCGAAAAAAAATGTCGCTTGCCGCTGGCGCTAAATCATTCCAAGGTGACGAATTAGACAATCAGAAAAACGTTTTAAATATAGTACAACTTCGTCACAAACGAGCAGTACTATTAGGCTACGAAACACACGCACACTTTGTATTGGAAGAACGAATGGCAGAATCACCTGAAAAGGTACAATCATTTTTAAGCGAGTTACTTGAAAAAGCGAAGCCTGCTGCTCTGAAAGAATTTATTGAATTAGAAGCTTTTGCTAAGGAATTAGATGGTATCGACCAACTTCAAAAATGGGATGGCGCATATTACGCTGAAAAGCTCAAGGAGAAACTATTCAATCTCGACGATGAAAAACTCAAACCATATTTTGAACTTGATAAAGTTATCGAGGGTGTATTCACGGTGGCTGAAAAACTTTACGGACTTCGTTTCGAGGAGGTAAATAACATTGATAAATACCATGAGGATGTAAAAACTTATAGAGTTGAGGACTATGATGGCGAATTAGTTTCAATCTTCTACGCAGATTTCCATCCCCGACCAGGAAAGAGAGGAGGCGCCTGGATGACATCCTACAAACCTCAACAGATTCAAAATGGAATAAACGATCGACCTCACGTATCCATTGTTTGTAATTTTACAAAACCTACCGAAAGTAAGCCATCTTTGCTAACTTTCAACGAGGTAACCACGTTGTTTCATGAGTTTGGACATGCTTTACATGGAATGCTCGCCAATACAATTTATAAAGGCCTATCAGGAACCAATGTGTTCTGGGATTTCGTGGAACTTCCAAGTCAGGTTTTAGAGAATTGGTGTTATGAAAAAGAAGCCCTTGAACTCTTTGCTACTCACTATGAACACGGAGAAGTAATCCCTATCGAATTAATTGAGAAAATTAAAGATTCGGCAACTTTTCACGAAGGAATGCAAACATTAAGGCAACTGAGTTTTGGACTGCTAGACATGGCATGGCATGGAAACAACCCATCTAACATCAAAGACGTAAAAGCATTTGAGAAAGCTGCATTTGCCGACACTTCTTTATATCCTGACATTGCTGAAAATTGCATGAGCACATCGTTTTCACATATTTTTCAAGGTGGATATTCTGCAGGTTATTATAGTTACAAATGGGCTGAGGTTCTAGATGCGGATGCTTTTGCTTACTTTAAGCAAGAAGGGATTTTCAATAAAGAAATAGCCTCTAAATTTAAAAATTATGTTTTATCGCAAGGAGGCACACAAGATCCCATGGATTTATATATAAAATTCAGGGGACAGAAACCAAACCCAGAGGCGCTATTGAAACGGGCCGGCCTTATAAAAAGTTAATTAATCCATTGAATCTAAAAATCTAGATAAACTTTCTTATTTTTGGTAAAAAGCAATGGGTTCAGAAAAATTATTTCCTAATACTTGGGTAGCGAGATATGCCGATTACTTGTACAATTATACGATTGTACGAGTGAACGATCATGAGGTCGCGCAGGATTTAATTTCTGAAACTTTTTTGGCTGGATTAAAATCAAAGGATAACTTTAAAGGAGAAGCAAGCGAGAGAACTTGGTTAATTTCAATTCTGAAACGAAAAATAATCGACCATTATCGAAAGAAGAATTCCCGGAAAGGAAAAGCAGAAGTACGCATGTCTTATTCAGATCAAGACGCGGAAGGGGATTGGCTAGAAGAACGAGTAAAAGATCCCTTCGATAAAACTGCAGAAGACACTATGCAGAATGAAGAATTAGGTCTTGCAATTTTGGGTTGCATGGACAACTTGAATGAAAAACAGGCCGCAATATTTAAAATGAAAACTATCGATAGTTTTGATACTGAAGCTATTTGTAATGAATTTAATATAACGCCGTCTAATCTTTGGGTAATTATACATCGAGCTAGAAAATCTATGGCTGATTGCCTAGAAACTAATTGGTTTTAAAACATGAAAGTATTTATTAAGTGCGATGAAGCGAACCACACCTGTGATAAAACTCAGTATAAAGAGGCTTCTTTTTGGGAAAAAATAAAATTAAACATTCACTTAATTTATTGTTCTGCGTGCCGTAAATATACCGCCAGGAACACAAAACTAACACAAGTTGTTGACAAGTCGAAACCTAAAACTCTAGGAACGGAGCAAAAAGAAAAAATGGAAGAAGCGCTTCAAAGAGAAATTTCAAAATAATTTCGATAATAATAACAATACCCCGAACCAAACAATCGGTATTCCCTCAATCCAAAACGAGGCAAAGTATTTGAATTGCTGCTTACTTGAGCCAACTAACGCTCCTCCAATTAAGAGACAAGCTATTAATAGGCTAAAAAAATATCGCATTGAGAATTCATCTTTGAACCCTTGCATAATCATACATATCAATAGTAAAAAAAAACCTAACGCTTTTACTCTTGTGATTCCTAATTGTTGAGGGAGTGTTCTTAGGGATGCAACGTCAAACTCCAGATCTCTAATTTCGAAAGGAATTGTTAGAACAATGACTATAAAAAATCGTTGTATAAATGTAAGTAAGATATCTACGTTGAGCTCAACACCTGCTGACAGCACAGGCACGACCACGGTTACACCGGCCCAAACCAGCGCAACAACAAAAATCTTTAAACTAGTTAAACTTCTTAAACTTTTCAATTTCAGAAAAGGTACCGCATAAAAAAATGTGAGCAATGCAAATCCGCCGATTAAGAGCAAAGTATCAAAAGACAACTGAAAGGCAAAATAGGAAGTAATTCCGAAGCATATAAAAGAAAATATTTGAATAAATCTAAGTGAATTCGTTAGTTCACGATGACGTAATCCAGCAATCTTTGCGTACTTCACAAAGTTGTAGCCTGTAATTGTTCCAAAGAAAATAAATGCCCATAAAGCATTTGGTATTTGTAAATCGTATTCCATATTACTAATCCCAACCAAAGCCAAAACTGCAAATGCGACATGAATACTTGCATTAATATAAAAACTGAAAACACTTGAAAGGAGCTTCATTCTGTAAAAATAGCCAAAGTGTTCATAACCTCTATTTTTCGTTGAAAAAATGTTCCTTCAAAAGGTTTAAAACCCAAAATTTTAGTTATTTAAATTGTAATTTTGCAAGCTAAATATAATAGCAATTCGATGAATACAGATTCTTTTGCCTTACGACATATAGGTCCGCGGAACAGCGACCTTCCAGAAATGCTTTCTACCATTGGCGCCGATTCGATGGAGCAGTTAATCTTTGAGACAATCCCAAGTGACATTCGCTTAAAAGAAGGATTACAGCTCGATCCTGCACTCAGTGAAAATGAATACCTAGAACACATCAATGAGTTAGCATCCAAAAATAAAATCTTCAAAACCTATATTGGATTAGGTTACAACCAGTCCATTACACCTCCTGTAATACAAAGAAATATCTTGGAAAATCCGGGATGGTATACGGCTTATACACCATATCAAGCAGAAATTGCCCAAGGAAGATTGGAAGCGCTACTAAACTTCCAGACGATGGTTATTGACCTTACGGGGATGGAATTGGCAAATGCATCTTTATTAGATGAGGCTACTGCCGCAGCGGAAGCTATGGCTCTATTATTCGCTGTAAGAGAAAGAGATCAAAAGAAAAGTGAGATTCGAAAGTTTTTTGTTTCAGAAGAGGTCTTACCCCAAACACTCTCACTCCTTCAAACAAGATCGGAGCCCTTAGGGATTGAATTAGTTATTGGAAACCATGAAACTTTCGATTTTTCGGAAGCATTTTTTGGTTGTATTTTACAATATCCTGGGAAATCAGGAAAAGTCTATGATTTTAAAGGATTTGTTTCAAAGGCAAAAGCAGCACGAATAAAAGTAGCAGTGGCTGCTGATATCTTAAGTTTGGTGAAATTAGAAGCTCCTGGAAATTATGGAGTTGATGTCGTGGTTGGAACAACACAGCGCTTTGGCATACCTCTGGGTTATGGTGGGCCACACGCAGGATATTTTGCTACTAAGGAAGAATACAAACGATCTATTCCTGGGCGTATAATTGGTGTTACAAAAGATACCGATAACAACCGCGCTTTGCGAATGGCGTTGCAGACCCGTGAACAGCATATTAAACGTGATAGAGCGACTTCTAATATTTGCACGGCACAAGTATTACTTGCAGTGATGGCAGGAATGTACGCTGTATATCATGGACCAGAAGGGTTAAAATATATAGCATCAAAAGTACATAGCGGAGCCGTTACACTTAGTACTGCCTTAGGAAAAATAGGGTACAATGAGTTAAATGGATCTTATTTTGACACCTTGTCTATCAAAACAAATGCCTCTAAAATTAGAGCCATAGCCGAAACAAATGAGGTGAATTTCTTCTACCCTGATTCGGAAACCGTTTCAATTTCGATTAATGAAACGACTACGCTTAAAGATTTAAATGCTATTGTAGCAGTTTTTGCAAAAGCCGCTAATATGGAGGCTTCAATTATTTCAGAGTTAGTTTCCGAAAGTAAGATTCCTATCGAGGTATCAAGAAAAACTGAATTCCTTAGCAATCCGGTTTTCAACACCTATCACAGCGAAACTGAGTTAATGCGCTATATTAAAAAATTAGAGCGCAAGGATCTTTCATTAAATCATTCTATGATATCACTGGGATCTTGTACGATGAAATTAAATGCTGCCGCCGAAATGCTTCCTTTAAGCGACCCACAATGGGGTAATATGCATCCGTTTGTACCTGTAGAACAAGCAGAAGGTTATCAAATGATGCTAAAAAAATTAGAGGCACAGCTTACCGAAATTACGGGCTTTGCCGGAACTTCTTTGCAGCCTAATTCTGGTGCACAAGGGGAATATGCTGGTTTAATGGTGATAAGAGCTTATCATGAATCACGCGGTGAGGGACATCGAAATATTTGTTTAATTCCATCTTCCGCACATGGAACAAATCCTGCAAGTGCAGTGATGGCAGGAATGAAAGTTGTAGTTACAAAGGCTACTGAAGATGGCAATATTGACGTAGAAGACCTTCGTGAAAAAGCTATTCTTCACAAGGATAATCTTTCGGCATTAATGATCACTTATCCTTCGACTCATGGTGTTTACGAGTCGGCAATTAAAGAAATTACGAGTTTAATACACGAAAACGGCGCGCAAGTATATATGGACGGCGCAAATATGAATGCGCAGGTTGCACTAACCAACCCAGGTGCTATTGGAGCGGATGTTTGTCATCTAAACTTACACAAAACATTTGCCATCCCTCATGGAGGTGGTGGTCCTGGGGTTGGTCCAATATGTGTTGCGAAACAATTACTTCCATTTTTACCTTCAAATCCAGTAATTCCTACTGGAGGTGACAAAGCGATTACCGCAATTTCTGCTGCCCCTTGGGGAAGCTCTCTTGCTTGTCTGATTTCATATGCATATATCTGTATGTTAAGCACGGATGGACTAAAAGCTTCAACAGAATATGCAATTCTAAATGCGAACTATATTAAGGAGCGTCTTCATGGGCACTTCGAAGTATTATACGCTGGAGAGCAAGGACGTGCTGCTCACGAAATGATTGTTGACTGTCGACCGTTCAAAGAAAATGGCATCGAGGTCACAGATATTGCAAAGCGATTAATGGATTATGGTTTTCATGCGCCAACGGTTTCGTTTCCTGTTGCTGGCACCATGATGATAGAACCTACTGAAAGTGAGAGTAAGGCTGAATTAGATCGTTTTTGTGACGCTATGATTTCAATTAGAAGAGAAATAAATGCATCTAGTAAAGAAGATGCCAATAATATACTTAAAAACTCTCCCCATACTTTAGCAATGATAACATCAGATACTTGGGTCTTTCCGTACTCAAGACAAGATGCTGCGTTCCCATTATCTTATGTGTCGGAGAATAAGTTCTGGCCTTCAGTTAGAAGAGTGGACGATGCATATGGAGATCGTAATCTTGTATGTAGTTGTGAACCTATTGAAGCTTATATGGAGGCTTAAGTATATATTTTTGAATTTATAAAAAAGGCTTTTCTTCGGAAAGGCCTTTCGTTTTTCGACCCAAGCAAGACTATTTTTCACGTTATCAAATTCCTGATTTTTAGGGAAATATTTATAGAATCATCATAAATAACTCGTATTTTTACGAATCATTGAAATTGTAATTATTTCAGCTATCTTAAGACTGAAACATTATTCGATTTTACTATTTTTGAAAAAAAGAAAACAAATGGGTGTAACCATTACAGGTACCGGCAGCTATATCCCGAACGGAATCGCTAAAAATAATCGGTTTGAAAAGAATAGTTTTTTTACTGAAGACGGTACCCTTATCGGGCAGAAGAATGAAGTTATTATTCATAAATTTAAAGCGATTACCGGTATTGCTGAAAGACGGTATGTTCAGGATAATTTATTGACCTCAGATATTGCCTCTTATGCGGCTTTAAAGGCGATTGAGAATGCGAAGATCGATATTGAAGATTTGGACTATATAATTGTAGCCCACAATTATGGAGACATAAAACATGGTACTATTCAAAGTGATACTGTTCCAAGTATTGCATCGCGTGTGAAGCACAATCTGAAAATTAAAAATCCATCCTGCGTTGCTTATGACGTTTTGTTTGGATGTCCGGGTTGGATTGAAGGTGTTATACAAGCAAATGCCTTTATCAAGGCTGGAATAGCCAAAAAAGCCTTAGTCATTGGTGCCGAAGCTCTTTCCAGGGTCATTGATCAACATGATCGAGATTCGATGATCTTTAGTGATGGCGCCGGAGCTATAGTTCTTGAATCTTTAGATAGCGCTAGCGATATTTTAGCACATGTTAGTGCAACTCATACATATGATGAAGCGCACTTTATTTATTTTGGGGAATCAAACAACAAAGAATTAACGGATTCTCCTAGATACATAAAAATGCAAGGCAGAAAAATCTACGAATTCTCCTTAATTCATGTTCCGGATGCAATGAAGTCCTGCTTGGATAAAAGTGGCGTTCCTATTACAGATTTGAAGAAAATTTTTATTCATCAGGCGAATGAAAAGATGGACGAGGCCATAATGAAGCGGTTTTACGCTTTGTATGATGTAGCCCCCCCAGAAGGCGTTATGCCTATGACCATAGACAAGCTTGGAAATTCCAGTGTTGCGACTGTTCCAACATTATATGATCTTGTCCTAAATGGTAAAATGGAAGGTCAGAAAGTGGAAAAAGGAGACGTCGTGATGTTCGCAAGTGTTGGCGCAGGAATGAATATTAACGCTATAGTTTACAGAGTATAGACATGTACGAAGGTAAATTTCCCGTCAAAAGATACAAACATACCTTAGACTTTTTAGAAAATACAATTTCAAAAGAACACTCAATTCTTGATTTAGGAGTGGTAAATCCTTTTTCTGAATTATTAGAGAATGAGGGATTCAAAGTGACAAATACAATAGGCGAAGATCTCGACATTGACACTTCATCCGTGCAAACCAATAATTTTGATGTTGTTACTGCCTTTGAAATTTTTGAGCATTTAGTCTCTCCATTTAATGTATTGAACGATATAAAAGCAAAGAAATTAGTTGCTTCGGTACCATTAAAACTATGGTTTGCTTCAGCTTATAGAAGCAAAACAGACGAACGTGACCGTCATTATCACGAGTTTGAAGATTGGCAGTTTGATTGGCTTTTAGAAAAAGCTGGTTGGAGAATAATCAAACGAGAAAAGTTCACAAATCCTGTGAAAAAACTTGGCTTCCGACCAATTTTAAGACGCTTCACCCCTAGATATTATTTGGTATACGCTGAAAGAATTTAATGAGAATTTATATTGTCATACCAACGTATAATGAAGAAGCCTATCTAGCTCAAACACTTCAGTCGTTAGTCGAACAAACAATTATTCCAAATAAATTAGTTATTGTTAATGATAATTCTACCGATAACAGTCAAAAAGTTATTGATGATTTCTCAAGGAAGTATAATTTTATTACTAGCGTTTCGAATATTTCTGCCGCTATTCATGAACCAGGGAGTAAAGTGATTAATGCTTTCAATAAGGGTTTAGAAGAATTAGACGATAACTATGATGTAATTTGCAAATTCGATGCAGATTTAATTTTTCCGAAGCATTACCTCGAGTCCATCATTTCAATATTCAAAACAAAACCAGAATACGGGATGGTAGGAGGATTTTGTCATATCCTAGATAAAGGTGTTTGGAAATTGGAAAACCTAACCAATAAAGATCATATTCGTGGGGCATTAAAAGCCTATAAAAAGGAATGTTTTAAACAGATTGGCGGACTAAAGAGTACTATGGGCTGGGACACCATCGATGAATTACTAGCACAATATCACGGCTGGAAAATACAAACCGACACCTCTTTACACGTTAAACATATGAGGCCCACAGGAGGGTCTTATTCTAAAACTGCAACATACAAACAAGGAGAGGCATTCTATAAGATGCGATATGGGTTCCTACTTACCTTAATAGCCACAATAAAATTAGGGACAAGAAAAAAAAGTTTTATGTTTATAATTAATACCATGAAAGGGTATTATAAGGCCTTAAAAAATAGCCAACCCTACTCAGTTTCAGAAGAGGAAGGTACATTTATACGCAACCTGAGATGGAGAGGGATAAAAAAGAAATTATTATAGGCTTTCTTTAGCAATGAACTTTTATTTATCCCTATTTTTGATATTACACCAAATAAATACACTATGAGAGCTCGTTTTTACCTATTAATTATTTCAATATTCTTCATTAGTCCCGGAGTCTCTAGCCTATCTGCGCAAGAGAACACAAATGCAAATACTGAGAATCCAAAACCAAAAAACATTATACTTCTCATAGGAGATGGGATGGGGTTAAGTGAGGTTTCGGCAAGTCTATTTTACAATAAGACAACAACTAACTTCGAACGATTCTCTACAATTGGCCTTATCAAAACCTCCTCCTCTAACGAATTGATTACAGATTCCGCTGCCGGTGCTACAGCATTTTCAACTGGAATTAAAACCTACAATGGAGCTATAGGAGTAGACAAAGATAGTATTGCTGTTGAAACAATTTTAGAGCAGCTAGTTAAGAAAGGATATGCAACTGGCTTGGTTGCGACATCATCAATAGTACACGCCACACCTGCAAGTTTTTATGCACATTCTAAATCTAGACGGTTATACGAGGATATCGCCACTTTTTTACCTTCCGCTAATATTGACTTTTTAGCTGGCGGAGGAACGAAATTTTTCAACAGTCGCGAAGATGGAAAGGATTTGTTTTCAGAATTTAAAAAAAATGGGTACAAAGTGCATACTAAAGAATTACCTAAGTCCATATCAAAGAAAAAACAAGTCATTCTGCTTAGAGAAGATGAAATGCCAAAAATGTTGGATGGGCGAGGAGATTTCCTTCCTAATGCTACCAAATTGGCGCTCGAAGCTTTGTCAAAAAATGAGACTGGCTTTTTTCTAATGATAGAAGGTTCACAAATTGACTGGGGTGGCCACGACAATGATGCAGATTATTTGATTAGTGAATTACTAGATTTTGATAAAACCATAGGTGCCGTTTTAGATTTTTCTAAGAAAAACGGAGAGACCTTAGTCATAGTTACTGCAGATCATGAAACAGGGGGATTCACTCTGAGTGCAGACAGTGGAGACTATAATAAAATTAAACCAAAATTTTCTACAAGTGGACATTCAGCTACTATGGTGCCCGTGTTTGCAGAAGGCCCAGGGGCTTCATTATTTGGTGGTATCTATGAAAATACTGAAATCTATCACAAAATGAAATCCCTTCTTTTAGAATAACTATTCTAAAATGACTAAACAATGTTTTCAGAAAAAAATTAGCAAAAATCGTTACTTTAGCGGTACTTAAAATTATATGAAATATATTGAAGACATAGGTTCCTACTTCTTAATGCTAAAAAAAGTCTTTAGTAGTCCAACCAAAACGTCTGTTTTGAAAGACCTAATTTTAAAGGAAATTGATGATCTAATCATTGGTTCGATACCTATCGTTGCTTTTATATCATTTTTTGTTGGGGGTGTAGTTGCTATCCAAACAGCATTAAATATTGACAACCCTTTAATCCCTGCATATTTGGTTGGCTTCGCTACAAGGCAATCGATTATCCTTGAATTTGCTCCAACTTTTATTTCTATAATCATGGCCGGTAAGGTTGGATCTTTCATCACCTCGAGTATAGGATCAATGCGCGTAACGGAGCAGATTGACGCCCTTGAAGTAATGGGTATTAATTCACTTAATTACCTAGTTTTCCCAAAAATAATAGCACTTCTACTCTATCCATTTGTTATTGCAATTGCCATGTTCTTAGGTATATTTGGTGGATGGGTCGCCGGCGTATACGGTGGATTTAGCAGTTCAGATGCTTTTATTCAAGGACTTCAGCAAGACTTCATTCCATTTCACATAGTTTACGCTTTTCTTAAAACATTTGTATTTGCTCTTATCTTGGCTACGGTTCCATCTTGGCAAGGATATTATATGAAAGGTGGTGCCTTAGAAGTAGGAAAAGCAAGTACCAACTCTTTTGTTTGGACAAGTGTTCTAATTATTTTGTCAAATTATATAATCACTCAACTTCTTTTAAGCTAATGATCAAAGTAGACAGTATAAAAAAGAGCTTTGGTGAAGAAGAGATTCTAAAAGGGATTTCTACCACCTTCGACAAAGGAAAAACAAACCTAATAATTGGTCAGAGTGGAAGTGGAAAGACAGTATTACTGAAATGTTTAATAGGCTTGTTCGAGCCTAATGATGGTCTTATTTATTTTGAAGATAAGATCTTACAGGAGATGAATGATGAGGATCATCGGATCCTAAGAGAAGATATCGGTATGCTATTTCAAGGCGGCGCACTCTTCGATTCTATGACGATAGAAGAAAATGTTATGTTCCCCTTGAGGATGTTCACGAATCAGAAGAAGAGTGAAATGTTGGAACGTGTAAACGAAGTTCTAAAACGTGTAAATCTTGAAAATGTCAATAAGAAGTATCCTTCAGAAATCTCTGGTGGGATGCAGAAAAGAGTATCAATCGCCCGAGCAATTGTAAACAAACCTAAATATCTTTTTTGTGACGAGCCTAACTCAGGTTTGGACCCAAAGACTGCTACTGTAATAGATAATTTAATTCAGGAAATTACACACGAATATAATATTACTACAGTCGTTGTAACCCACGACATGAACTCAGTAATGGAGATAGGTGAGAAAATTGTCTTCCTGAAAAATGGTTTGCTTGTTTGGCAAGGAACCAAGGATGAAATTTTTAAAACCGACAATGAAGATATTACTAACTTCGTTTATTCGTCAGACTTATTCAAAAAAATTCGAGATGTTCAAATTAAAGAAGGTTAAGATTTCAGGCCTAAGCCTTTATAAATCAATTAATTTCTCTTAATTTAGCTCGATTCAAAACACTAATTGATATGAAAAAATATTTACTAATATGTTCTTCACTACTAGTAGGAGCATCTCTTATGGCCCAAGTCTCATTTACTAACCAAGGAAGTCTGCTTGGAAATTTCTCTGATTCTTCGGAAGTGGGTGTTGATATGAATGGTGATTATCTTGACGATTATGTTCGTGTTTCTCAAAATGGAATTGGTATAGACTATCAAAAACCGGATCAAACCTTTAATTCAGTGTGGATTCCTATGTCTATCCAAAATGTTCCTAACTGGAGTGTTGCGGCCGGAGATTTGGATAAGAACGGCTTTAACGATCTTGTTTTAGGGAATGGGTCAAGAGTATCTTTTCTTCTTGCTAACGCTGACGGAACTGCATATACCTTACAGAATTTTCCAGAATTTATTTTTTGTCAACGTTCCACTATGGCCGACATTGATAATGACGGAGATTTAGATGCATTTGTTTGTCACGATGTCGATTTAAGTCATCCCTACAGAAATGATGGTAGTGGTAATATGACACTTGATCAAACGCTAATCGAAACAATCGATGCTCCAGGTAACTATGCAGCGATATGGGTTGATTACGACAATGATGGAGATCAAGATATGTACCTTACCAAGTGTAGAGGTGGCGCATCTCCCGGAGATCCATACAGAGATAATGCAATGTACACCAACGACGGGACAGGTGTATTTACTGAAAATGCACAAGACATTGGAATGCGTGATAACGCACAGTCTTGGGCCACCGTCTTTGAAGATTTTGATAATGATGGAGATTTTGATGCATTTATTGTAAATCATGATTTTCAAAATCGCTTTATGCTGAATGACGGTACAGGTAATTTTTCTGATATTATTCAAACCACTCAAATTAACCCGAACGATTTAGGAGCTTGGGAAAACCAAGCAGGTGATTTTGACAATAATGGATTTGTAGATATTTTTTCTGAAATGTCTTCAGAACTATACCTAAACAATGGCGATCTTACATTTACCGGAATGAATTTGAATTTTGATGAAGGTGCGATTGGTGACTTTAATAATGATGGTTTCCTTGATGTTATGAACGACGGAAATTTCTACGCAAATAATGGAAATTCAAATAATTGGATGAAAATTGGGCTTTTAGGCACTACTAGTAATATAAATGGAATTGGAGCGCGTATTCAAATTCTTGGTGATTGGGGAACTCAAATGAGAGAGATTCGTTCTGGTCAAGGGTTTAGCCATATGAATTCCTTAATTGGACATTTCGGTATCGGAACAAGTACTTCTATAGACGAAATTATTGTTACCTGGCCTGATGGGACTGTAGACATAATTACAGATCCTACAATTAATACGCAAATTATTGTTGAACAAGGAAGCTCTCCTCTGGCGATAACCGATTTCCAAATAGAAGGAATTAGTTTATATCCTAATCCTACAGTTGATATTGTTAATTTTTCACTATCCGGCTTACAAGATATTCCTGTGAGAGTTATTGATGTGAATGGAAAAGTGGTTCTAAACACTAGAGTTTCATCAGAAAATAATATCGATGTAACTCCACTGCAGAGCGGCATCTATTTTGTACAAATGGAGATTGAGAAGAAAGCTGTGAATTATAAGTTTCTTAAGAACTAATTGTATTTAAAGTATAATAAAAAAGGCATCCATAATTATGGATG
>RCND010001521.1_pt1 | contig 22651 bp, 17 predicted proteins | sample 2041351 | NCBI WGS metagenome assembly RCND01 (sample SAMN09708230, study PRJNA481090) | Marine sediment metagenome, whole genome shotgun sequencing project. | biome: marine sediment; feature: ocean; material: sediment; isolation source: Sewage treatment plant 12B marine sediment (STP12B) ... | reverse complement strand
GAAGTTTCCAAAAAAGATGAAAAGGCTAGTTTGAACGCGCTTTACAATTGGATAGATCGCTTAAAGCTGGCTGAACCAACCCTGGAAAACTTTGCTTTACATTATGGTAGTGAGGAATTCGTAACCTATTTAAGCAAAGTGAGAGATCTTAAAGAGTTTGACCCAAAGCGTCAACTTCACCTTATCAAGAAAGCCCGCCAGAATTATTTGTCAAAAAGCGGTGACTTTCATATGAAACCAACTCAGGATTGGATAAACCCTTAGATATTTTATTAAAACTATGGTTGGAATATGGCATTTATCGGTAATACAAAACTCGAAATTCACCTTGATTTCAGGGGTGGTTATGAACATGACTAAGCCGCTGAAAAAAGAGTCCAGAGTCAAAAATTTTATATCCATACCCGCCAGCTATTTGAAAGACAGCTATGCTAATCAAGTGATTCATATAAAAACTATTGATCATTCCGTTAAAAGTTTAACTGATAACTATGGTACCTTTCAAATTAAACTTAAGGGAAAAATACCATCAAAAATTCAGATTTTAGATGTCGACATGAATGAGATTTCAACCAATCAAAACTACCCTGTTCTTTTTGAACAAAAAGAAAACGGCCGATTGGTGATTTCTGATATTGATGACACCATTATGATGTCTTTTACCAAAACCAAAGTCAAACGATTTATCACAACGCTTTTCAAACCAGCCTCTAAACGAAAAGTTATTGCCTATACACATCAACTGTACAAAGATATTGGACATGATGCAGATTTTTTTTACGTTTCAAAAAGTGAAAACAATCTATTTCATTTAATTACTGATTTTATCTTACACAACGATTTGCCCTTGGGGCCCTTGTTTCTGACACCCTTCCTAAATTTCACCCAATTGATTAAAGAAAAAAAGGACGGTTCATTTAAGTTTTTAAGCATTTGTTTCATTCTTGATCATTCAAAAAATAAAAGTGTCATACTCATTGGAGACGATACACAATCAGACATGAAAATCTATACTGACATTATAACTAAGTACGGTAAGCGGGTTGAGAAAGTGTATATTCGACAGACAAAGGCTAACAGAACAGAAGATCAAATTAATCATTGGAATAGACTCGTTAAAACTGGTGTAAACGCATTCTATTTTAAACATGATGAACTATTTAAAACGTTAAACTAACAATATGAAACTTCTTTTTATTGTAAACCCGATTTCAGGTGGTGTTGACAAAGGGCCCTTCTTAAAAGATGCCAAATTACTTTGTGATAAATACGGTATTTCTAATACTATTTTTATGACTACGGGTAAAAACGACAAGGAAGAGGCTTTGAAAGTGATCAATAAAATTAAGCCTGATAAAATTGCTTCAGTTGGAGGGGATGGCACAACGCTTTTTGTTGCAACCCTGCTATTACATTCTGATTATCCAATGGGCATTATTCCTTTAGGTTCAGCCAATGGAATGGCTACTGAACTATTTGTTAATTTGAATCCAATAAAGGCTTTAAAAGACCTTATTCTTTCGGAGATTGTGGGTGGTCTGGACATGCTTGTAATTAACGATAAACATCATACACTGCATATTGGAGATGTTGGAATCAACGCTAGTATAGTGGATTCATATGAAAAAGATAAAAACAGGGGTATGGCAACCTATGCTAAGTATTTTATCGAAGAAATGACCCGATTAAAACCATTCAGGGTTGTTGTAAATGCCAATGGCGAAAAGATAGAAAGGGAGGTTTTAATGTGCGCTATATGTAATGCCAGAAAATATGGAACTGGTGTCCCTTTAAATGTTATTGGTAACCCAATGGATGGGCAATTTGAAATTGTTCTTATTAAAAAAGTTGATACAGTTTCGCTTCTTGCTGCCGGACTTACTGTTCTAAATGAAAAATTTCATGACTCTCAAAGGAGCTTCGTAATTCAAACAGATAAGGCCGAAATAATTTTTGAAGAACCAAGATTATTACAACTTGATGGAGAAGTAATTCAAAAATACGACCGGCTCAGTATTGAATTATTAAAAGGTGCCGTGAAATTTATTACCACAAAGGATAACCTTTACTATAAAAGCTAGCTTTTTGGAAATCGTTTTGTCAAGAATTTAATTTGACCCCTGTGGTTAGATTCATGTTCACAAACATGAAACCACTTACAGTAATTATTAGTTGACTGATCATCAAAAAATGGTTCTGATTTCATGATCCATTCATCGTCTCGCTTAGCGAATTCCTTTTCAGTTTCGGCCCTTACTTGCTCTAGTTTTTTAAGATAAAAATCGATACTGTTTCCTTTAATGATTTCCCTTCCCTTGTCACCTAATCCCATGGGAACATCCCATTCATTTTTTATTTCATCGCTCCAGGTTCCCCATTCCATCTCAGCAAAAGTATTCAATTGATAATATTTTTCAGTTGCTGCAAGATGCAAGAGCATCGCTCCTATAGAATTCGATTTTTCATCTAATTGAAAATCCAGTTCCTCTATGCTTAAATCTTTAACTGAATCTATCAACCAAGCGCGCATCATGGTCATGGTTGATAATAAGGTTCCGACTTGTGGCGAAAACCCTTCTCTTGGGCCAATCAAATACATATTATCAGGAGGAATTACAATCGGGTCATTAGCATAATTCAACATGGGAATCATACCAACTCCTGCAGTCAATAATGTAGATTTTTTGATAAAATTTCGTCTTGCATTATTTGTTTTATTTTTCATAATTGTGACATCATAGATTTAGGTTACTAAATATAAACAAAAATTAGGAGTCCAATTCTATTTTACAAATTGCCTTTCTTCATTTGCTCAACTGCATAATTGGCGGCTCTTGCCGTAAATGCCATATAAGTAAGAGAAGGATTCTGACAGCCTGCTGATGTCATAAAAGAACCATCCGTAACAAATAAATTTGGAACATCATGACAGGCATTCCATTTATTAAGCACAGATGTTTTAGGATCTTTTCCCATACGGGCTGTTCCCATTTCATGTATTCCATCCCCAAAAATCCATTCATCCTTTGGTCGGCTGTAAACGTTTTTATACCCAGCTTTTTCTAACATTTCTTTTCCATGCGTTAACATAGCTTCCTGGATTTTATGCTCATTTTCCTTTAGTTCACAACTGATATTTAATATTGGCATTCCCCATTCATCTTTTATTTCAGGATGAAGTTCAACCATATTGTCAAAATAAGGTAGACATTCTCCATAACCCCCCAAAGATATATGCCAAGGACCAGGTTTTGCCAATGAATCTTTAAACTCACCCCCAAAACCTTTTTTATTATTACCCCTTTTCCAATCTTGCCTACTCGCACCACCCTGGAAGCCAAAACCTCTGGCGTACTCTTCTTCTTGACCGTTTATATTTTGGTAACGTGGTATATATATACCATTGGGTCGGTGTCCATTGTAATACCCATCTTCAAACCCTTCAACACTAGCTCCAAACCCTATCATAAAATGATCCATAAGGTGATGCCCTAGCATTCCACTTGAATTTGCGATTCCATTTGGAAAGCTTTCTGAAGTGCTGTTCAACATGATTTGTGTACTGGGTAAAGTTGAGGCGCAAAGAAAAATTACTCTTGCAAAATATTCTGTTACTTCTTTTGTTTCAGCATTAATAACCCTTACCCCTGAAGCTTTTCCTTTCTCCTCATCGTATATAATGGAATGGACAACTGAATTTGGTTTAAAGGTCATATTGCCTGTTGCCTGTGCGTCTGGAAGCGTGACGCTTACACTATTAAAATAGCCATTAAACGGGCAGCCTGTTTCACACATATTCCTATACTGACAAGGCCCTCGTTCATTGTGTCTTACCGTCAGATGTGCAGTTCTGCCAATAGTCATGACTCTCCCATCAAAATTCTCCTTTAAAGATTCCTTCAAATCTTCTTCCACACAATTCATCTCCATAGGAGGTAAAAACTTGCCATCTGGTAATTGTTTTAATCCTTCTTTATTACCACTAATACCAATATATTCTTCAACATAGTCATACCATGGAGCAATATCAATATATCTGACCGGCCAATCAATACCATAACCATCCTGATGATGCGCTTCAAAATCAATTTCGCTCAATCTATATGATTGCCTATACCATAACAAACTTTTCCCTCCTGTTTGAAATCCTTTTAACCATCTAAAAGGTTTGTCTTTCGGATGCCTATAGGGATGCTTTTTATCACTAGCCCAAAAATCCTTGGTTGCCTCGTTAAATGCATAGACGTTTTTTTGAATAGGGAATTCCTCCCTTGTCTCTTTAGTTAGTTTTTTTCTAAACGAGAATTCCCAAGGCGCCATATTTGTATTCGGATAATCCTTTATATGTTCTATCATTCGGCCCCTTTCTAAAACCAAAGTTTGCATTCCTTTTTCTGTAAATTCTTTTGCAGCCCAACCTCCAGACATCCCTGAACCAATTACAATAACATCAAATTCGTTTTCTTTCATTTCAAGCCTTATATTATCGGTTTCCTACCAAGTTTTTTTCGTTTTCATCGATTTCAATACAACCATTAAATCTACCAGGTACGGGTAAATAATTCATACTTTTCATTCCAGGTTCCGAGGTGAAATAAGCCCATAATATTATAGTTTTAAAGGATCTAAAAAAAGAAGTTTTGTCTTCATCTTGGTCCACAAACTCTAGATAATCAGTTTGTTCTTCTCTAGGTAGGTTTAGAAATGATTTTCCTTTTTGGTTTTTGCAATTCTTCAAAAAAGTTGTTAAACCATTCAAGTAGGTAGCTTTTACATCTTCTTCAAAGAATTTACCAAATAATTGATCTATAAAAGGGGTGACTTTTGCATCATCCGCTCCTGGCGAATCTGTCTTGGGCAAGACCAGTTCCGCTATCTGCCAAATACTATCAAATTCCTCTTGTTCTAAGTAGACCGGAACATCCGCAGTGGGTCTTTTCCTGGAGCAACTTTCAAGTGACATTAGCAAAGCCGGTGACAAGGATAAACCTAAGGAAGCAATTACTGATTTTCTTAGTAGTTCTCTTCTATTCATAATTATTTTCTTCTAAGTCTAAAGATATAAAAATTAGTATGTGATTATGAATACAGTAGCATAGTTTATTGTCAAGAATTTTAGGTCTTAATTCTATAAATTATTCATTCTTAAGCCGAAAGAACAATTGTGACAAAGGGATTAGCATCAATCCGCAAACTATAAAAAGAATAAAAGCATATTTCAAACCTACCAAATGGGCTAGATACCCTACTAAAGGTGGCCCTATCAACATACCAATGATCCCATAAGTCGATATGATTGATATCGCCATTCCAGGTGAATACTTTTTTGAATTTCCAGCGAGAGAAAAGGTCATTGGAATTACTGATGACACTCCAATACCTACCAACGAGAAACCAATCAAAACAGGCCAATAGGTTGGGTAAATAATAACCAAAGACATTCCCAGAGTCACTATTCCCGCACCTAACCAATAGGTTGTTTGCATTCCAATTTGTTCCACCAATCTATCCGAAAAAAACCTTGAAATAGTCATAAAAGTCATAAAGATGAGATAGCCAAGTGTAAAAACTTCTTCTCCAACTACTTCTTTAAAATACACACCACTCCAATCAAACATCCCACCTTCACATAGTGCTCCAAAAAACACCATAAGACCAAGATACAGGATATACTTGTCTGGTTTTCCTAAAATTAATTTATTACCGGCTGTAGATTTATCATCCGTCATTAGAAATGGAAATACCACTAAGCCCCCTACCAAACTAAACAAACAGACATATAAAAAATGATCTATCATGTGCACATGAGCATGTACCATAAGTGTAGAAAAAAGTGCACCTCCTAACCCTCCTAGACTCCAAAGCCCGTGAAAAGAGCCAATAATCTTTCTTTCTTGTGTCTTCTGCAAAGCAAGCGCCATCGTATTTACCGAGATATTTGCTATTCGTGTGCAAAAGGCAAATAAGGCCACACCTATCACCAAATCAATGAGACTTGTTGCATTTCCTATGACAAATATAGAAAATACAAAAAAAACATAAGAAACAATTAATGGAACCCGGCTATTGTACTTTGAAACCAACCAGCCTGAAATGGGTAATCCAATTAGTGAACTTATTGGCATAACAAGTAAAAGGTTGCCTAATTCTGCTTCATTAAAATCAAAATTTGACTTGATCGATGGGATTCTGGAAGCCCAACTGGCAAAGCCAAATCCAAGCAGAAAAAAATAAACACTTAAAGACAGCCTTTGGGACTTTTTTTGATTCATCCCGCAAATATACATTACAAACTTGAGTTGAAATTCTAAGTCTTAAAAAAATATGAGAACAAGCCTATTGATGCAATGAACAATGAGATTGCTTAAAATCTATTTTCACCTTTTAAACCAACTACAAAAGCACCCGCATATCCATTTTTCCTCATTAATCTCATATGATTTCTTGCCTCAGAAGAAGTTTCGAAAATACCAGAATAATACCTGTTTAACCCGTCATCATATTTATGGTTAAATAAGTTAGTCAGTTTACTGTACTTATTTGTTTGAACCTTTCCTTTAAACGCACCAATCTGTACTGTATAAACCTCTTTATCCTTATAAAAATTATAGTTCATAAAAAGGCCTGAATTTGAGGTATAGCTTTTTTCTTGCTGATTCAAAGTGTTTTTCCTGTTTACAGATTTAACTATAATCTGATCAGATGATTTATCAATGATAGCAAATTCTGATCTCCTATTCAGCTGGTGCTGAAAACCAGAACAAGGCGATTCCTTAGTACATTTTTCTGCTGGACGTAATTCACCAAACCAATAAGATGAAATTCTTTTTGAATCAACACCATTTTCAACTAAATAACTTGTCGTAGCGTCTGCCCTTTTATTAGACAATCCATCATTATATTTTTTCTTTCCTCTTAAATCAGTATGTGCATTCACTTCAATCTTCATCTCAGGATATTCCTTCATCACATTTATCAACTTATCTAATTCTATTTTAGCGTCATATCTAATTTTATGTTTGTCGAAGTCGAAATAAATTGTATTGATCTTTAATCCATCTAAGTCAACTTTACTTTGTTCATAGTTAATTGCCAAATCAGATCCTGCGACGTTTTTGGTATTTGATACGACTCCCACCTCAGCCTCTTTTTCGACACTACTTTGATCTCCAATATTTTTAGATGATGATAACTGTTCTGTTTGTTCAAAACCTTCATTAGATGATACAGTCTGTCTATTTATTTGAGCTGATTCTACAGTAAGACTTTCTTGATCTAAACTGTTATTAACACTCTTATCTTCTATCTCAACGTTTGTTAATTGGGTATCTTTTGAATTATCTTCTTTTTCCGAAACAACCTCATTGATTGACTCCTCAGAACTAGAAACTGTCATAGGGATTGCTCCTGTTGCTTCTGTAATTTCACTTTCTTGAACCTCAGTCTCGGCAATTTCTAATTGAGAATTAACATCATTGCTACTAGATGCAATTGATTCCTTTTCAAAATTTTCCTCAGAATCCGTTACTTCTGAGGCTTCTGCTGAATCAGAAATTATAGCCTCTTTTTCAGACGATGCATTTTTATCATTATCAGGAACCAAAGCTGCCGCTGCAATAACTGCAGAAGAATTAACATCATTGCCACTAGATGCAATTGACTCCTTTTCAAAACTTTCCTCAGAATTCGTTACTTCTGAGACTTCTGCTGAATCAGAAATCATAGCCTCTTTTTCAGATGATTCATTTTTATCATTATCAGAAACCAAAGCTGCCGCTGCAATAACTGCAGGAGAATTAACATCACTGCTGTTAGACGCAATTGACTCCTTTTCAAAACTTTCCTCAGAATTCGTTACTTCTGAGACTTCTGCTGAATCAGAAATTATAGCCTCTTTTTCAGACGATGCATTTTTATCATTATCAGGAACCAAAGCTGCTGCTGCAATAACTACAGGAGAAGAATTTTTAGCCGTAGTAGAAGGAACTTCAACCGTTGAATTTGTTGAGATCGTTGAATCCTTTTCCCCAACTTCCGCAGATGCTATTGAACCTGAAGTAACTTGTTCACCTTGAGTAATTGTATTATTTTGCTCCTGATCTCCAACAGATTCTGAAGCTACAACAGCCGTCACTGAAGTTACATTCTCTTCAGAAATGACAGCATTCCCTTCACTTGCAATCTGAGAATCGCTAATTTGCTCTTCATCCATTTCCTGGCTATCAACCTTATTAACTTCTGTTGCTTCAGCTATAATATTAGGATCAAGGTTTGGATCAACCCTCATGTTTAATACGATCTCTACCGGCTCCGCATTTAAATCATTTACAGTTTGAATATCCATTTCCCCTACTAAATACCCCTCCAAAAAACCTTGAATTTTATAATTGGTATCGCAAGATTGCATAAAACTGAAAGACGCTCCATCTTCATTAGACATAAAAGATTGTAATTTTTCTCCGTCTTCATCAAACAGTATAATCGTCACATTCGAAATTAATTCTTGGGTATCGATATTCTTTACTACACCAGTTATTTCTTGCTGACATTCGATGTATATGGGAGGAGAAGCAGTAAATGAATAGATATCATCATCGCCTTTCCCTCCTTCTCTGTTTGAAGAAAAATAACCTTTGTGTTTGTGGTCATCAATAATATAAGCGAAATCGTCACTAATACTGTTAACCGGTTCTTCCAAATTTATAGGATCCGAAACTGTATTGTCAAATATTTTACTGGCAAAAATATCCAATTCTCCAAATCCTGAAAGTCCATCTGAAGCATAATATAAAACATTGTCTTTTCCGATAAAGGGAAACATTTCTCTTCCAATTGTATTGATCTTAGGTCCTAAATTAACAGGTTGACCATAAGTTCCATCTTCATATAAATCAACCACAAAAATATCAGTTTGCCCCAAAGATTCAGGGCTGTCAGAAACAAAATATAGTTTGGTATCATCTCTGTTTAAAACAGGATGACCTGTTGAATAACTGTCATCATTAAAGGGTAGCATTTCTAAATTACCCCAGTCGCCATTTTCATCTATAATTGCCTTAAACAAATGAATATTAGCTGTTCCTTTGGTTTTCACTTCACTATCCTTGTCCTTCTTCCTTTTGGTCCTTTTAATTTTACCGTTAGCACTAAAATAAACCGTTTTCATATCCTTTGAAAAGGTAACCATACCCTCATGGTATTTGGTGTTAACATCTCCAGGAAGCTTTTGCTTTTTAATGAGTTTGCCGTCTTCAGAAACCTCAGCAACATGAAGATCTAAAAAAGGTTGCCCCTTGTATTCTTCTCTATTCAATGTGAATCCATCTCTTGGTGCGGCAAAAACGACTTTATCATTTCCTAGAAATGCAGTCCCGAAATCTGAATGAGAAGTATTGATTTTGACATTTTTTATGGTATAAATACCAGGAGTATCTTGTGCGAAAACCCCAAAGGAAGCACACAAAAATAAAAATAAAATTAATTTCTTCATTGATCTATTAGTTAGAGTAATAATTAGGATCGGTTAACAACACTACATAGTACCAACTTATTAGGACATATGCTATAGGCCTGACAATTAGTTATTAAAATATTTATTAACGATATTTTATATTCCCTTATAGACTAATAGGGTAATCTAAAAATATAAAAACACCCCTATTACGAGGTGTTTTATAAAGCTACTTTTAGTTGTTTCGAAATAACATTTTAAATTCTGTAAATAATTTCAATGGTCTTATTCAAAAACATCTTCAATGGCTAATTTAAATAGTTTCGAAATTCTAAAAACAGTTGGTAAACTCGGATCAAACTTCTCCTTTTCAATTGCATTTATAGTTTGACGTGAAACACCAATAATTTCAATAATATTTTACTCTATGTCAAGTTTTGTTTACATTTTAAAAAATTAATCCTATCCAAAACTAAATAAAACCCGTTTAACTCTTTTATTAATCACTTTTCAAGATAGTTAATTTTCTGTCATTCTAAACGATTAATAGTTGATTGGCAGATAGTTATTTAATTTGACTATCTTTAGGTTTGAGACCTTCTCAAATTAATTTCAATTATTAATTCAGTGCCCAAGGAATCAACTACCAACTCGTTCTTCATGCATTGATATTTGTTACGATAACATTGTTATTAACTGTTGGTTTTTGTTAGTCCTTAAAATAGCTGCGAATCACTCAGTTGAATGTTCTAATTATTACTCTTCCGTTTGAAATCAAGGAGTTGTCGGTTTACAACTTTACGAATACCATTGAATCGATGAGAAAATCGTTACATAGAAATACTGGCTTATTCATTTTGCTAATTGTATCAGTTATTGAAATGAATTATGGTCAAAACTCTGAATCCTTTGATAAGGATATCAGGTCTTCAAATACTGCAGATAAAAAAAATACCAATTTCTTAAATGATATATTAAACTCCAACAAGAATAATAAGCGTGACAGTTTAAAGCCACTTCCAAAAATAAAAATTGGGGGTGCACTCCGGCTGAATTATTCATATAAAAATTATGACCAGGAAAGCATGGACAGGTTAGGAGATTTTGGCTTTGAATTGTTCAGATTGAATGCAGATATCGATTACAAGGATATATTTTTATCGGTTGAATACCGATGGTATGGAAACTTTAACGCTATTCACCACGGATATTTTGGATACCACCTGACAGCTCATTCCTCAATAGAGATTGGTATTCATCAAGTTCCTTTTGGGATCCTACCCTACTCCTCCCATAGCTTTTGGTTTAATGCAACCTATTATTTAGGTTTTGAAGATGACTATGATGCAGGAATAAAGTTTATTTATGATAGTCAGTTATGGAATCTTCAAGGGGCTTTTTACAAAAATCCTGAATATATCGATTCAGAACGTTATGGGAGATATTCATTTGATCTAGTAACAGATGAGATTCAAGGAAATGAAGAAATCAATCAATTCAACCTAAGATCTGAATACAAATGGAGCCTAAATGAAGACTTATTGATGAAACTTGGGGCATCGTTTGAAGTGGGTCAAATCTATAACAAAATTACAACTGAGAAAGGGAACAGACATGCCATTGCTATTCATAATAATTTATTTTATAAAAATTGGAATTTACAATTACAATGGATAGAATACGAATTCAATCCCAAAAACCCTATAGATCTTAGTGATAAAACAATACAATTAGGGGCTTTTATGTATCCGTTTGAAGTAAGTAGTAAGGCAAATGTGTACACTTTCAACCTGGCCAATGATATTAATATTGATGGAAAATACCTGGATAGGATAAAACTCTATATCAACATGAGCATGGTAAATCCTAAACAAGGTTATGGGAGTAATTCAAAACAAATCGTTCTTGGGACAACCCTTATAAAAAGAGGACTATATGCCTATTTTGACTATATTTTTGGACAAAATATGTGGTTTTCTGGTGGTCCAGGAATTGGATTGGCTCACCCCGAAGATAAAACCTGGAATTCGAGGTTAAACATCAACTTCGGGTATTATTTTTGATGATTATAATTTCTAAATATAGTTTGACATGAAGGCTATTCACATATTAAAAATCAATTTTCTATCACTCCTAGTGCTGTTCATCATTGGTTTCAAAACAACAGCTCAGGAAACCAGTATTGAGTTCACTCAGGAGGAAATGGAATGGATTTCTTCTCATCAAACTTTGAATGTTGCCAATGAAATGGATTGGCCCCCCTTTGATTTTGTTGATGACAAGCAACGGCCGGCTGGATACTCTATAGATTTGATTAACCTTATTGCGAAAAAAACAGGTTTAGACATTAAGTTCGTCAACGGTAATTCATGGGATGAGATTCTAGCATTGTTCAAAAAAGATCAGATTCACATTTTACCTGCTGTATTTAAAGATGACGAAAGAAGTACTTATATGGAATTTACTTCCAGCTACTATATACAACCTAGTATTTTGGTAACGAATAAAAACGACACCATAAATTCAATTCACGATTTATCAAATAAAAAAATAGCAGTACTCAAAGGATTTGCCATAACCGCTGAATTGGAGCGGAATTATCCTGACATTATTCTTGTTCCGGTTGAAACCGTTTCTGACGGCTTGATGAAAGTGTCCACCGGAGAATTACATGGATTTGTTGAAAGCATTGGGGTAGTCACGTATTATCTGGAATCTAGTTTTATTCCTAATCTTAAAATTTCATCCGAAGTGCAATTAGATAGAATGGATTTACCTCCGCTTCGCATCGCCGTTCATAAAAAGAACTTGATTTTAAAAAACATTTTACAAAAAGGTTTGGAAAGCATTTCAACTGATGAAATGAATTCTATTCGTTCTAATTGGATTAGTACAAATACTGTTGATGATGTTGAAGCTATTAATTTCACTCATTTAATTTTTAAAAGCATTGCTGCAATTATTATTTTATTCATTATCGGTCATTATGCAATAAGATATTTCTTTCAGAAGGTTATCAAAGAAGAAATAGTCCTTGAAATTGGTTCTAGAAGGTTCAGAATTATAACACTTTTAGGAACCTTATTGATTCTGATTGCCATATCATTCTTGGGATGGATGGCTATGGAACAAAACAAGAAAAAAATACTTAATGATTTAGAGATTAATCTGGAAATGACATTGGAAAACACCCATGAAAGGCTTGAATTATGGGTTGATCAACATAAGTTAATTGTCAAAGAATTTGGAAGAGATCCGATTCTCGTTGAGGCCACTAAGGAAATATTATTAGTTTCAAAAGATAAAAACAAATTATTAAGATCAGAAGCCTTAAATAAATTAAGAACATTTTACGATGAGCATCAGAGCTCACTTCAAAGTGTCGGTTTTTTCATTATTAATAAAGAAAATATCAATCTGGCATCCTCAAGAAATGAAAATATCAATGTTGAAAATATCATCTACAGTGAACGGCCTGATTTAATGATAAGGGTTTTCGAAGGGAATTCAGTATTTGTTCCCCCCATAGCATCAGATATTCACCTAACTGAACAAGAAACTAATGGGGAAATCAGTAAACCCCCTACTATATTTTTCGTTACTCCAATTGAAAGTGCCTCCGGTGAAATTATTGCTGCCTTGGCGATTCGAATTGATCCTACCCTTGGATTTTCAAGAGTTATGCAATTAAGCAGGATAGGGAAAAGTGGAGAAAGTTATGTCTTTAACAGCAGTGGCAGACTATTATCTGAAAGCAGGTTTAAATCTGATTTAAGAAATATTGGATTAATTTCTTACGATCAAGAAGACATACTACAAATGGAGATAAGAGATCCTGGTGGAAATATGATGACTGGCTACCGAACAGACATTCCAAGGAATGAACAAGCGCTAACATTCATGGCTGCAGATGCCATAAAAGGAAATTCCGGAACCAACATGTCAGGGTATCGAGATTACCGAGGTGTACCCGTTTATGGATCTTGGCTGTGGGACCCTGAACTCGATTTGGGTTTTGCATCCAAAATTGATGTAAAAGAAGGCAAATCTACCTATACAACTATGCAAACAACTGTGTTTGGGATATTTGCAGGAGTAGTCATACTTATGGTTCTGGCCATTCTCTTTTCACTTGAATTAGGTGAAAAAGCAAATGCCGCTTTAACCAAAGCTAAAGACCAACTTGAGGAGAGAGTTGCTTTGAGAACTCAAGAATTGAACGAAGAGAAGGCCTTTTTAAAGATTCTTATTAATTCAATTCCAGACATCATTTTTTATAAGGATACAAACAAGCAGTACCTAGGTGCCAATAAAGCTTTTGAAAAACATATTGGGATCAATGCCAATGAATTAATTGGAAAAACTGATCTAGACATTTTACCTGAAGTGAGGGCAAATAAGCATATGAGTTCAGATGAATTGATTTTAACATCAGCTTCGTCAGAATTATTTGAATCTATCAATATAATGCCAGGCGGGAAACGAATTGTCATGGAAACCTTAAAAACCCCTTACTTTTCGGGAGAAGGAAAATTGGCAGGACTTATTGGAATAGGAAGAGATATTACAGAACACAAGGATGCTGAAGAAAAAATAACAGCTTCTGAAAACAGGTTTCGCTCAATTACTTCAAGTGCAATAGATGCTATAATTTCAGCCGATAAAAATGGAATTATAGAATCCTGGAACCCCGCGGCTACAAAAATATTTGGCTATACGGAAGAAGAGGCAATAGGGCAAAACCTAGATCTTATCATCCCAGAAAAATACCATTCGCATCACCATGCCGGAATGAAAAGGGTGTTGAATGGTGGAGAGAAGCGGGCCATTGGTCACATTGTTGACATGGAAGGACAACGGAAAGACAAAACGATTTTCCCAGTGAGTCTGGCCTTGTCAATGTGGGACGGAATAAATGACATGAATTTTAGCGGCATTATTAGAGATATCACAAAGCGGAAAAAAGACGAAGCCATTTTACTTAGGGCGAACAAACGAATGGAAACTGAATTAAATGTAGGTAAAGATATCCAAATGAGCATGTTACCCCTAAACTTTCCAGCATTTCCTGAAAGAAAAGAAATAGATATTTATGCAGATTTAATCCCCGCAAGGGAAGTTGGTGGCGATTTTTATGATTTTCACTTTTTGGACGAAAATCATATTTATTTTGCTGTTGGAGATGTTTCTGGGAAAGGTGTTCCTGCAGCCTTAGAAATGGCCGTTGCAAAAACTTTGCTGAAATCCAGAGCTGCAAATGACCAATCCACTGCGAGTATTTTAACTCAGGTTAATAATGAAATTGCCAAGGATAACGATGCATATATGTTTATTACCGTATTCGCAGCGATTTTAAACATTGAAACCGGGAAACTCATCTATTCAAATGCCGGACACAATCCATCTTATGTTATTGGTAAAAATGACAAAATTGCCATATTGGATGATTTACATGGCCCAGTAATTGGTGCAATGGAAGGCATGACTTATAAAGAATCAGAAATTTATATTGATAAAGATGACATTATATTGGCCTATACAGATGGCGTTACAGAGGCTCAAAACACAAAGGAAGAATTCTATTCAGTTGAAAGGTTGGTAAACCTAATTGAAAAAAGGGAATTCACTTCAACTAAATCACTTACCGATCTTATCATAAAAAGTGTCAATGCATTTGAAGAAGGTACAGAGCAGTTTGATGATATTACGGTACTTGCCTTGCAATATTTAAAAGACAATGACAAACATGCAAGTGAGCTAACATCCATTAAAATTAGCAATAAAATAGACGAAATGCCTAGAGTTATAGAACATTTTGAGGAATTCGCTAAAAGAAACGAGATGTCAATTGCAGCCGTCCAAAAATTCAATATTGTCTTGGATGAATTATTAAACAACATCATTTCATATGGTTTTACTGACTTTCATGAACACGAAATTGAAGTTAAGTTCCAACTTAAGTATTTACGATTAATCATTACCATTGAAGATGAGGGAATACCTTTTAACCCCTTTAGAAATGACCCACCAGATATTAAATTGGCGATTAATGAACGAAACTTGGGAGGCCTTGGTGTTCATATAGTTAAAAATTTAGTAGATGAATACGCTTATATCAGACAGTCAAACAGAAACATAATAAACTTGGTTAAATACAATATAAATATCAAATAAGGATGAGTTTAAAAATCACAATAAAAGAGATCAATGATGTTATCGTTATTGGCCTAATTGGAAATCTAGACACGAATACTTCACCAGAAGCAGAAGTGGAGATTAATAAATATTTGGAAAAAGGTTCGAAAAAAATACTAATTGATCTTCAAGGCACCAGATACGTCAGTAGTGCCGGGCTTAGAATATTTTTAGCGACCGCAAAAAAGATCATGGCCAATGATGGAATGGTTATGCTTTGTCATCCCAATGAAATTGTCAAGGATATTCTCGATGTTTCAGGATTTAGCACAATCATAGTTGTAAAATCCTCAGTAGAAGATGCGCTAGAAGAAATTTAAAATATGAAGCGCTCATACTGTGCCATATATATTTTAATTTGGGCTTATTGAAACAAAAAAAGTTACACTGAGTGTAACTTTTTTATGCTGTAATTATTTAAATAAAATATTGATTACTTATTCATCCCTTAAGAATATCTTAAAAAAACCTAATATTTGCTATTCAATTACTGTAACCAAGTCTTCCTTATGCTTACGGACTTTGGTAAGGTTTACCAACCAATCATTTTTATCATCACGATAACCTAATGGAAGCATTACACAGCTTCTAAGGCCTTTCTCTCTTAAACCAAGTATTTTGTCTAAAGCATCAGGATCAAAACCTTCTAAGGGTGTACTATCTACCCCTTCAAATGCAGCTGCAGCAATTGCTTGAGAAAAAGCGATATAAGCCTGTTTAGCCGCATGGTTAAAATTAACCTCTGGGTCCTTTTGAGGGTAACTTCCCAATAACATTTGACGGTAATTTTCCCATCCTTCGTTTTCAAAGCCACGAACCGTATTTGTTAAGTCAAACATTTTATTTATTCTTTCGGCAGTATAAGTATCCCAAGCTGCAAATACGATTAAATGTGAACAGTCAGTAATAACAGATTGATTCCATGAAATAGGTCGAATTTTCTCCTTCAATTCTTGATTCGTAATTACAATTATTTCAAATGGTTGTAATCCACTAGAAGTCGGCGACAACGAAATTGCCTCAATGATGTTATCAATCTTTTCCTGTGGCACTTTTTCTCCATTCATGGCTTTTGCCGCATATCTCCAATTTAATTTATCTAATAATTCCATATTTTATAATTTGTTCGTTTAAATATTTTCTTTATCAATCTGTATTATTCTGTAATAACAGATGTTATGTTTTTATCCGTAAGCACTGTTATCAATTCGCAAAGAGTTTCTTTTAGTTTAAGCATGTCTTTAGTTTCTATTTTATTAGATACTATTTCTTCGAATAACTTTTCAGGAATAGGTAGCGCTTCAGATCTTAAATCCTTTCCCTTTTGGCTTAATTCAATAATAACCAGTCTTTCATCTTCCTTTGAGCGAGTTCGATTTACTAGATTCATTTTCTCCATTCGCTTTAACAATGGCGACAGCGTATTACTGTTTAGAATTAGTTTTTCGGAAATTTGATTAACTGAAAGGCCATCGTTTTCCCATAATACCATGAGCACTAAATACTGAGGATACGTAATCCCTAATTGGTCTAAATGCGGTTTATATGACTTAGTGATAAGACGTGATACCGAATAAATAGGAAAGCAGATTTGACTACTTAATAATAATTTATTGTCGTTCATGATTGATCAGTTTTAATAGTTCTCCAGTCATTCCATGCCCCTGAAGACCATATTGCCCATACCACTAGAACTGGTTGAAAAAACAAACGTCTCAAGCGAGCTCCATCCGAATCTAAAACTCCAAAAGCATCCCTGCCTTCTAAATATTGTGAAATGTTACCAGGGAAGATCAAAATAAAAAAGATGGCCAATGCCCAACCAAAAAGGATGCGTTCCCTTTTCCAAAAGGCCAAACCCAAACCCAAGACCATTTCAAACATGCCTGATAAAATTACTACCAAGTCTTTACTTAACGGAACCCAATCGGGAACCTGGGCTTGAAAATCAATCCGATTAAATGTTAAATGGCTTAAGCCAGCATAAATCATAAAGACCGCTAATAATACGCGAAAAATATTTTGTAGTAATGTCGTTTTCGACTGCTTCATCATCTATATTTTTAGTCGTGCACGTTTTAGTCGTGCACGATGCAAATATACAAAATATTTCAAATAAGCCCATTCATAATTAATTTTAATTTTGCTCTACAATGAATCATAAATTATTCTTATATCATCATAAATAAAAACTAACTGCTTTACCAGAAATTCCTCTTTAAGTTCAGTAACTTAAGGGTTTAAAAACCTCAAATAAAACTAAGATGGATAATAACGAAAGTAAGTGCCCATTTCATGGTGGGACAGTGAAGCACACAGCAGGCCGAGGCACCTCTAACCGAGATTGGTGGCCAAACATGTTGAACCTAAACATTCTGAGACAACATTCTTCAAAATCTAACCCAATGGGTGAAGAGTTTGACTACGCAAAAGAATTTAAAAAACTTGACCTTAAGGCTATTAAGGAAGATTTATTCCAATTAATGACAAAGTCACAAGATTGGTGGCCAGCTGATTTCGGTCATTACGGACCATTCTTTATCAGAATGGCATGGCACAGTGCAGGTACTTACCGTATTCAGGATGGCCGCGGCGGTGGAGGTTCTGGAAGTCAGCGTTTTGCCCCTCTAAACAGTTGGCCAGATAATGGGAACCTTGACAAGGCACGTTTACTACTTTGGCCAATCAAACAGAAATACGGAAGAAAAATATCATGGGCGGATCTTATAATTTTGGCGGGTAATAGCGCTCTTGAGTCAATGGGGTTTAAGACCTTTGGTTTTGGCGGCGGACGTGAAGATATTTGGGAACCTGAACAAGATATTTATTGGGGTAATGAAACTGACTGGCTAGGAGATAAGCGCTATACTGGTGATCGAAATTTGGAGAACCCTTTGGGTGCTGTTCAAATGGGCCTCATATACGTTAACCCAGAAGGTCCCAATGGAAATCCTGATCCGCTGGCAGCAGCCCAGGATATCCGAGAAACTTTTGGTCGAATGGCTATGAATGACGAAGAAACCGTAGCTCTTATTGCGGGTGGTCACACATTTGGTAAAACCCATGGTGCTGCCGATCCTGATAAGTATGTTGGACGAGAACCTGCTGCCGCAGGTATCGAGGAGCAAGGTCTTGGCTGGAAAAACACCTATGGAACTGGTCATGGTAATGACACCATCACTAGTGGTCTAGAAGTCATATGGACAACTACTCCTACAAAGTGGAGTAATAACTTCTTCTGGAATCTATTTGGATACGACTGGGAATTAGAAAAAAGCCCAGCTGGAGCTCATCAATGGAGGCCAAAAGGTGGTGCCGGAGTCAATAGTGTTCCAGATGCACATGACAAGTCCAAGCGCCATGCACCGAAGATGCTTACAACTGACATCGCTCTCCGAATTGATCCAGAATACGAAAAAATATCAAGACGCTTTCATGAGAATCCAGATGATTTCGCAGAAGTATTTGCCAGAGCTTGGTTTAAATTAACGCATCGTGACATGGGCCCTATTGCTCTATATTTAGGTTCTGAAGTTCCTAAAGAAGCGCTTATTTGGCAGGACCCAATTCCAGCTGTTACCCATTCACTTATTAATGACAAGGACATTTCAAATCTGAAAACAAAAATACTTGCATCAGATTTAACTATATCTCAATTGGTTTCTACGGCCTGGGCATCTGCGTCTACGTTCCGTGGTTCTGATAAACGTGGAGGAGCAAATGGAGGTCGTATTCGCCTTGCACCACAAAACAAATGGGAAGTAAACAACCCTGCTCAATTATCAAATATTTTAGCCACATTAGAATCAATTAAAAAAGATTTTTCTAAGGATGTTTCAATCGCAGATCTAATTGTTCTAGGAGGTTGTGCAGGAATTGAGCAAGCAGCCAAGAACGCCGGACATACCGTTATAGTGCCATTCACACCTGGACGAACAGATGCCTCTATTGAGCAGACTGATGTAGAATCATTTGCTGCTTTGGAACCTGCTTCCGACGGATTCAGAAATTATTTCAAACCTAAGCATTCGGCATCCGCCGAAGAAATGTTGGTTGACAGGGCCCAACTCTTGACCCTAACTCCGCCTGAAATGACAGCACTTATTGGTGGCATGCGAGTATTAAATACAAACTTTGATAATTCAGGACACGGCGTATTTACGGATAGCTCTGAGTCGCTCACGAATGATTTCTTTGTGAATCTGCTCGATATGGGTGTTACATGGAGTGCAAATTCTGATTCTCAAGATGTATTTGAAGGCCGGGATCGCAAGACAGGTTCAATTAAATGGACCGGCACCCGTGTTGATCTCATATTCGGATCAAATTCTGAACTACGTGCCCTAGCAGAAGTTTATGCTTGTGAAGATTCTCAAGATAAATTCATTACTGACTTTATCGCAACATGGGACAAGGTGATGAACCTTGACCGTTTTGACGTGAAATAATTAAATTCCTAAATAGATTAAGCATTTTGTACAAAAACAGAATGCTTAATCTAATAATTAAATCAAAGACATACTCAAAGGAATTATCAAAACTTCATCCTATGAATAAAAATGGTCATTGTTAATAAAGAACGTGGTATCAATGCCAAACTCATTAATATTACCAACACTTTTGTTGACCTAATAAAACCTCCACTTTAAGGCACAAAAAAAGCAGCTATACAGCTGCTTTTTTTTGCTCCTCCTCAAGGACTCGAACCTTGGACCCTCTGATTAACAGTCAGATGCTCTAACCAACTGAGCTAAGGAGGAATATTGTTTCCTTTTTGAGGTGTGCAAATATAATTGTTTTTAGAAATTCAGCAAGTGTTTTTTAAAAAATATTTAAAAAAAAACACCCTCTTAAAACCAAACCTTCGTTTAAAGGGTCAAGAGGGCAATTTAAAAAGTATGTAAGTATCACATTTTCAATGAAAGGCTTCTGTTTCTTAAAAAATAATCAAGAAATAAAAGAGAGCTTAAGGCAAATACACTAATCGCAAATAAAGGAGAGACTAATATTCCTGGTAGGTTAAAAGAAAACAAACCATCAAATTTATCCTTAGCACTATTTAAGTAAATAGATGTTGTGGTTTCCTGACTCGGCATGGCTAACACATAGGTGACTATCATGGTTAAACAAAATCCAATAAAAGTCCAGGCTTTCTTACCAATAATAGGATTGTTTACAATGGCTACCGATGATTTTTCAATTTCTCCCATCACCCTATCCGTAAAATTAATAGAAGGGCTTTCAAGAACACTTCTCTTAAGCAATGAACTAAGTGCCTTTTCTTCTTGAGCATCTAGTGCTCCGATTTGGCCCATAATATTATTTGTAAAATCTTTAGATGGTTGCTCCATCTTAAGACTTTCACGTATCAGTTTGTCTATTTTTCCATCATCCTTCATAATATTGTCTTTAATTCGTCCTTCAATAATAACGATAATTCCTGATTCAATTTCTTTCTTGCTCTGAACAATTTCACCTTGATATTTGACTGGCTCAAACTTGTGATTTCTTCAATCTCTTCTATTGAATTATCATTCATATAAAACAGCGTAATCAATAAGGCATCTTTCTCTGGTAATTTTCCAATCGCCTTTCTAACATATTTTTGTTGCTCTTCATTTTTCAAAGCCTCAAGCTGAGGGAAATCATCGCCTTCATGATGATTGTCAATCACGTAGTCATCTATATCTGTTGTGGTCACCTTTTTCTTTCTAATCTTTGTAATTGCATTTCTATATACTATAGTGTACAACCAAGTAGAAAACTTGGCATTTCCTTTAAAAGTATTTAGCTTCTCGTATGCCTTTAAAAAGCTATCCTGAGCTACTTCTTCTGCATCCTCATGACTCTTTACAATTTTTATAGCTATCGTATACGACATATCCTTATACTTATTTATTAAATAAGCAAAAGCATTTGTATCACCTCCAAGGACTTTATCAATATATATCTGATCTGAATTCTTATCCATCTGCTATATAAGACACTTTATTTGATCTCGAGGTTACAAGTTAGGCCTAAAAAATTAGTTTAAAAAAAATGTAACCTGATTTTTGATTGCAACGTCTTATTTGGAAAGAAACATGTATAACTTAAATAACTAAATCATGGAAGAAGTTTTAATCCCCTTAATAGTATTCTCATCAATATTCGGAATTGCATATGTTTTTCTAAATACGAGAAACAAAGAAAGACTATCATTAATTGAAAAAGGAGCAGATGCTTCACTTTTCGCAACCAAAAAGAACCATCGTTCTAATCTTACCCTGAAATTTGGGATGTTGGCTGTAGGTATTGGAATCGGTATTTTAATTGCCTCCTTACTTGAAAGCTATACAGTATTAGATGAAGAAGTGGCATATCCTTCAATGATCTTTTTATTCGGCGGTTTGTTCTTAGTAGCAAATGCAATGATCGAAAAGAAAGACAAAGTTGAAGGAGAATCCTAAACTTTAGCTTATCAAAAAAAAAGCTGTCAATCACTGACAGCTTTTTTTTATTTAGTAGAATTACAGTTTTACTTTGAAGTTATATGCAATCTGTTAAATTCCTTCGTAACTACAAATGAATTGTCTCCATTTATCTTTAATTTTTTAAGATCTAGCTCCTCATTATCGATTTCTATCTTGACAATTTTGAAAGGCAAACCTTTCAAATTGATCTGAAAAGTCTCATAAGGAGTTATATACTTACCTGATTTAAATTGTTGGATAGTCAACGACTTTTTCTTTCCGATCAATTTAAAATCTCTTAGACTAAACCTTCCTTTCTTATAATCATAACCATCATGCGCGTCTTCGTATACCTGAGATTTTTCTTTACCCTCCTTGAAGTAAACATCAAGAATCAACTGATCTATCGTTTTTTCACCAACATACTGTTGCACAGGATACTTTGGTATAATGGCACCGGCTTTGATAAAAATTGGCATAGAATCCAAATCTGCATCAACCCATACTTCTTCTCCACCTTCAATCAATTCATTATCCCAGAAGTTATACCATT
>RCND010000490.1_pt1 | contig 22674 bp, 11 predicted proteins | sample 2041351 | NCBI WGS metagenome assembly RCND01 (sample SAMN09708230, study PRJNA481090) | Marine sediment metagenome, whole genome shotgun sequencing project. | biome: marine sediment; feature: ocean; material: sediment; isolation source: Sewage treatment plant 12B marine sediment (STP12B) ... | reverse complement strand
AAACCCAGACCGGGCTGGAGTAACGGCCGTCGTCCGGTTCGCCGGTGCCGCGGTCGAAGTGCCGACCGGATGAGGTCACCACCATCCCGGCTGCATCGAGGACGTCGCTCGGATGGAGCGCAGCGTCTGTCGATCGGATCAGACGCCCGGTGATGGAACCGATCTCGTTCGATGTCGGTGCCTGAGCGGCCGCGGTGAGCATCTGGGCGACAAAATCAGGTCTCGGCGCGCAGTCGGGGTTGAGCAGCAGGATCCACGGTGCAGAAGTCTCCGCCAACCCGCGGTTGACCGCAGCGGCAAAGCCGGTGTTGGTGCTCTCGCAAACCAAGCGAAGACCGGCTTTTGTGCGCGCTTCGACAAACTCCGCCGAGCCGTCCGACGAGGCATTGTCCACCACCACGACCTCGGCAGGAGGCGACTCGAGGGCCGTCACCGCATCGAAACACGCGGGCAAGGTTTCGACGTGGTTGTGGGTGACCACGATGACCGCGTAGCTTGAGTCGTCCTGCACGCAGCCAGTGTACGCCGACCCGGGTTTGTGGGGACAGCGCGTGCGGCGGCGGTGCCTGGCTCTCTTTTCGCCCGGAGAAAAGGTGCCTGGCATCCGCACGGGAACATCGCACACAGAATCATGCTCAGAAGCACGCCTGAGAGCCCGATACTCGCATCCATGGACCCGGTTGAAACACGAAGATCACAAAGGGTCACGAAGAAACCACAAAGGACGACTTTCCTGCCCATCGCAGCGATTCCGGATTGGGCTCGCTTTCCGGTGGCCCGCGGTACACTGACGGCGATGCCACTCGATGATGAAAAGCACGTTCGATCCGTAAGCATATCGAGAGTGGTTTCCTTGGCATCCTCATTCGCATTCGCCATCCTTGCCGTCACGTTGGCTGCTGTCGGTCGGATTGACCCGATCGAAGCAGCGTGGGCGGTGGCTTCGATCGCGATCATTTTTGTTCCCACCGGTTGGTGGGCCCCCGTGGGTTGGCGCCGGCGCGCGGCTGAGGCGGTGCTGGTGTTCCCCGCGTGGGCATTGATACTGCTCGCCGATCCGGTCCAGCGCATGATGGTGCTTCCGCCGCTGCTGGCGTTGGCGGCGTGGGCGTCCCTCGTTGCTGCCTGGCCTCGCATCCCGGTCACGCGAAGAGTGTTGTCGGTGGTGCTGCTTGCCGTCTCCGTCCGGGCTGCAACCGGGACGGGCCTCGTCGGATACGAGTGGTGGCGGATCGTACTCACCTTCGGCGCCTGCGCCGCGTTGGCTTGGGCGGCCACCCGACTCGGCGGCCGCGATCTCGGGATCTCGGTGGCGCTGCTGGCCGCGGTCGCGCCGTTCCAATCATCACCTCCGGCGGCCGGGGTTGTGTTGCTGATGGCTCTTATCGTGGGCCCCTTCGGTAACCCCAGAGACGACGGAAATGGTGGTCTCGGATGGGTGCCGGGGCTCGTGGGCGCCGCCCTTTTCGGAACAACGCTCGCAGCGTGGGGTGGCCTCGGCGTCGATTGGATTTTCCCCGAGATGGGCGGAATCGCGATCGGGGCGCTGGTGGGCGCCGTTGTCCTGACTCGTATCTTGCCGCCGGGTCTCGCAGGCGTCGTGTGGCTGATTGCGGCGATGGCCGTTGGCCCGGCGCTGGCGCCGACACCCGACCGGCGGGGCTTTGTCCTCGGCGGTGAACTCGCCGATGTCGATCTCCCGGCGGGCACTGGTGCACCGTATGTGCTCGACATCCGTCTCGATGGCCCGCGGGATATCCCACCCGGAGCCGCGGTGGCGTGGTTTCGGGTCGGAGACAGGACCCATCGGGTGGTTCACCCCGATCAAGCGATTCACCGATCGGGCGAAGGAGCTCCGAGTTCAGGGACCGTTTGGCGGCCCGAGGCGGTTGGGTCCGACGGCAACTGGCGAGCCGCGGTCCGGTCGGTCTACGTGGTTCCACCCGGCGTCGTGCCTCACCTGACCCGGCATCCGGATCTCGCCGAGGAGTTCACCGTCGTGCTCGAGACAGAAGGGGCGGCGCTGCCGACCCCGCCGCGCGACCGCACCATGGGTTGGTGGATGATTGCAGCGGCCGTGGCGGTGACGGCGATCCAACTCGGATCGGGGGCCTGGCGGTTGGCGATCGCGGTTCTGCCGTGGACGATTCTCGTCAGCGGCACGCTCATCGCCCGTGCCTCGGTTGAACCCCTCCGTCTGTTGGGCGAGCGCTTCGGGCCGGATCTTGCCCTTGCCGCGTTGCTTGCCGCGTGGGTGCCGGCCGCGGTGATCTGGCTGCGACACCGCCGGATTGCTCTTGCGGTGGCCGCCCTGCTTCTGCCGCTGGCCGCGGCCGCTCCTCACCTGACCCCCGCACTCTACGGCGACGAGCCGTTCCACCTCGCCGTCATGGAGTCGGCTCTCGGCGATGGCGACATCGACCTGGGCAATAACGTCGACATCGAGGCCCACCCGCAGGAAGCGGTCTTTGACCAGAATGGAGATCTCCTTCATTCACCGGCGCTCGGTGCGCTGTTGTTGCCGGGCTTTGCCGTGGCGGGAAGGACAGGCGCACTGCTGTTGCTCGCGCTGATGGGTGCCGCCGCGGTGGCTCTGGTGGCGCGCCGGGCGCGTCGACTCGGGGTGCCCGAAGCTCGGCTTCGTGGTTTGGCGTTGGTCCTTGCGGCAACCTATCCGGTGGCAATCTTCGCGACCCAGATCTGGGTCGAACTGCTGGGAGCGTTGGCGGTGGCGGCCATCCTGCTGGCGGCCGCGGGGAGTCGCGGCGGCCGATGGGTTGCGGTGGCGTGGGCCCTTCTCGCAACGGTGGTCAAGACTCGCCTCGGCCTGCTCGTCTTCCCGCCGGCGCTTGCCGCGTTGTGGGGCCACCGACGGGGTCGAGTTTTCGGGCTTCTGACCCTCCTCGGAGCCGCGGCGGCATCGGCGGCGGTGGGCTTTGTGACCATGGGCCACCCCTTTGGGATCTACCGGCGCCTCCACCACCTCGTTCCTTCGGATCCGGCGATGGCCGCCCGAGTCGTCGGCGGGCTGGCCTTCGATCCTGCCGGTGGTCTGCTTTTTACGGCCCCCCTGTGGCTGGTGGCGCTTGCCGGCGTGGTCGCCCTTTGGCGGCGCGGCGGTCCCGGTGAGCGGATGCTTCTGCTGGGCTGTGGCCTGACGGTTGCGGCGCTGATGCACTCCCTCGAGTGGTATGGCGGCGGTTCGCCGCCGGCGCGTTATCTGGTGCCCATGCTGCCCGCGGTGGCCCTCGCAGGTGGGATGATTCTGCGTCAACCGAAGCGATGGAGAGCCGCGGCCGAAGTTCTTCTCCTGCCGTCGCTCGCCGTCTGGTGGGTTTTGGTGACGAGACCCCACCTCTCCCTCAACCCCGGAGATGGTGGTTGGTGGGCCGCCGACGCCCTGGCCAGGTCCTATCTGGTCGATACGGCCTGGCTGGTGCCTTCATTTCTGGTGACACGAACGGCGACCTGGGTGGTTCCGCTTGTGGTGCTGGTGGTGGTTCTGCTCGTGTGGACGGCCACACGATGGAAACCGCTGGTCGCGCGGCGGGTGGCCGCTGCGGGGACGGCCGTGTGGTTGTTGGGCGCGGCCGGTCTGGTCGCCGCCATCGAGCTGCGGACCGATCGGGTGGTCGAGGCTGAAAGCCCTCAGGTGCGGCGTCACGGCGGCCAGCCCCATCCGGCCGAGGGCACCTTCTCGCGATTCACCCACCGCCGAGGCTGGATGCTCCGCGATGGTCAGGCGGTGACCGTTCCGCTCCGGCTGCCCGCCGGAGCTTCGGTCTGGATCGAGGGCTGGCTCCTCGGGACCGCGCAGCGGGGAGCCGAGGTCGAGGTGCGTTGGGATGGTGAAGACCCGGTGCTTCTCCGGGTGCAGGGCGACGATCCGGACGCCCGGTTGCTGGTGCCGGGAGTGCCCAACCAGGGCCGTTACCTGCTCAGGATCACCATGTGGGCTCAACCCCACGGAGCGGTTGTGCTCGACCGGGTGGTTGTGGAGTCAGGCCCTTGAAATATGACTGGATCTTCTTCGATGCCGACGGCACTCTCTTTGACTATGACGCTGCGGAGACGGCGGCTCTCGAGGGGGCGTTCGGGGAGTGCGGATTGCCGTGCGGGTCCGGGATCGGACCGCTCTACAGCGAGATCAACGCCGGGATGTGGCGCGACTTCGAGCTTGGCAAGATCAGCCAGCAGGATCTCAAGACTGCACGCTTCGATCGGCTCTTCGACGCCGTCGGACTGACGGCGGACGCGGAGGAGTTCAGCCGCCGTTACCTCGCGATCCTGGGCGCCCAGACCGCTCTCCTCGAAGGCGCTGAGAGCCTGATGCGGTCGCTGGTCGGCAAAGTTCGCATGCTGCTGATCACGAACGGATTGGCCGAGGTGCAGGTGCCGCGGTTCGCGGCGTCTTCCATCCGCGATTGTTTTACCGAGATCGTGATCTCGGGAGAGATCGGTCTCGCCAAGCCGGATCCTGCGATTTTTGACTTCGCCTTCGATCGAATCGATCGCCCGGCCAAGGACCGGGTCCTCATGATCGGCGACAATCTCGGCTCGGACATCCTCGGCGGCGCCAACTACAGTCTCGACACCTGTTGGTACAACCCGACCGGGGTGGCCAACGGTCACGCGGTCGAGCCGACTTATGAGATCCGGGAGCTCCGAGAGATCCTCGACCTGGTCGAAGGTTGAGACGGATCAGAGACGCGTCTCCGAGCATGGTTCTCAAGTCTCTGGCGGCCGAGGGAGCCACCCGTTGCATTGTTCGGACTCGACATGGCTGAATCACCGGAGTGACCTCAGCCGAACAATGCAACAAATGGCACCACGTTCGAACCCGAGAACTTCCGTCTTGCGGTTGCCGTTTCTCCCACCGGAGGGGATGATGCTCGTTGGGCCCACCACCGGAGATGACGACGTGAAGACCACGATCCGCGCGAACCGCTACACCGTCGGTGAGGAGATCGCCAACAGCCTCACCCACGGCCTGGGTGCGCTGCTCGCCATCGGTGGGTTGGCGGTGCTTGTCACTCTTGCCGCGCTGCGCGGTGATGTCTGGCACGTGGTTTCCTGCAGCATCTACGGCGCGGCGATGGTGGTGCTCTACACCGCGTCGACTTTGTATCACTCCATCACCAGCCCACGGGCCAAAGAGGCACTCCAGGTCTTCGACCACGCGGCGATCTTTCTGCTCATCGCCGGTACCTATACGCCGTTCACCCTGGTGACCCTGCGCGGACCATGGGGGTGGTCGATCTTCGGTGTCGTCTGGGGCCTCGCGGTGGCGGGCATCGTCCTCGAGATCGCCTTCCCGAACCGGTGGCCGGCGCTTTCGTTGGCGTTGTACGTGGCCATGGGCTGGGTCGTGGTTGTAGCGGTCAAGCCGCTGCTTGCGGTGTTGCCCACGGGTGGGCTGGTGCTGCTGGTTCTCGGGGGTCTCGCCTACACCGCGGGGATCGTTTTCTACGCCTGGCGACGGCTGCCGTACGGCCACGCGATCTGGCACGTGTTTGTCCTCGTCGGCACCATTCTCCACTTCTTTGCGGTTCTCTTCTACGTCGTGCCGTAGCTCACCGGCGCGATGTATTTGAAACACGAAGGACACAAAGAACCACGAAGAAATCACAAAGGCATTCATTTGGGCCCATCGCAGGCATTCAAGAGAGAGTCCCCGTTCCGTTTAAGAGAGGGTCCGGGTCAATACTGCGATGCTTGGTGGGACCTTGGTGGTTCTTAGTGACCTTTGTGTTTCAAGACGACGGACGCTTTGGAGTTCAGGCGGGTGGCAGGAATCAATGTTCGACGATGTAACCCAGAGCTTCGAGCTGGTCCTTGATTTCGTCATCCATGACCTGATCGCCCGGCACCGGCTGCAGCGCCTGCTGGGTCGCGACCCATGCCGTCAGCCGGGTTCGAAGCCAGGCAACCTCCAGTTCGTCGATGCCGGCGAGGTTGTGCTGTTCGTCCGGGTCGCTGACGAGATCGAAGACGTACTCCACATCCCAGCTTCGGCCGCGGCCCTTGCCCATGCCGCGCCTCGGTCCGTTGCGGGGTACCTGAATCAGTTTCCATCGATGGGAGCGAGCCATGACCGCTCCTTCGAGTCCCGGAGCGGCGGCGAAGGTGATGGGAGGCCGCGCGTCCGGTGCGCTTCGGCCGCTCATCAGAGGCCAGAGCGATGAGCCCGTGGATTCATCGGCCGAACCTCCCGCCAGCTCGACCATCGAGGTGTGGAGATCACGGGTGTTGGTCAGCGCATTGATCGTGGAGGGGCCGAGGTGCCCGGGCCACCGGAGGATCAGCGGGATCCGGAGCATCTCGTCGTAGAGGCTGTAGCCGTGCAGGACGCCGTCGTGTTCGAAGAGCTCTTCGCCGTGGTCCGATGTGAGGGCCAGGAAGACCTGGTTCGGCTCGTATCTTCGTCCGATCTCTTCGAGAAGCAGACCGAGTTCATCATCGTTGTAAGCGACACTGGCCGCATAGAGACTCTTGAGACGATCGACATCGTCGGGGGTGACGTCGCGCTTGAGATCGCGGACGGCTACGAGGGTTCGGGTTCGCCCGTCGATGGTCGATCCACCGGGGGGGGCGAAGCGATCGAGGAACTCTCGGGGAGGTGTGTAGGGGTTGTGCGGGTTCATGGAGTGGATGTAGAGGAAACCGCGCTCGTCGGGTCCAAGTTGGTCGATCCATCTCAGCGCCGCCTCGTGGAGCATCTCCGCACTGTTGTTGATCGTCGGCGGGTGCTCAGGGTGGTGGTCTTCCCGGACTCGGAGCATTTCGACCGACTCGAAGCCGGTGCCGAGATCGAGGTCCGCTGAGAGATGCGGGTTTCCGGTGATCGAGACGGTGCGATACCCGGCTTTCCGGAAGATCTCGGCCATTCGTGGGGGGCCCGGACTCGGAAGCTGGCGATCATCGAGCATGACCAACCCGCTGAAGAGCGCCCTGGTGGATGGAGGTGTGTTGGGCGCCACCGCGAAGTGGGACTCAAAGGTAATGCCCTCGGCCGCCAGGTGGTCGATATTCGGCGTCAGATGGCCACCCTCGCCGAGATTTCCCACATGGTCAGATCGGAGCGCGTCCATGACATAGAGCACCACGAGGCGGGGTGGCGAGCTGATGGTTGGGGGATTCAGAGACGACATGGGCACTCGGTCCTCGATGATTCGTGGGGCGGTCCAACGCGCGGGCCGTCCGCCGCCCTCCCCGATCAACCTGATCCGCACGAGTCCGGACTCATCGCCCAGGGGTGCCTGAACTGACCTTGCGGGGGCGGAATTCGAGCTCTCGCCTGTTCGCCACGAGAAGACCTCTCGAGGATCGCCGTGTCCGCGATCCACCGTGATGGAAAAGCGCTGGTCAGGCTGGGCTCCGGCGGGAGCTTCGAATTCGACGAGCATCCTCGCCCCGGGCTGCACCCTACGAACGATCTCGAGAATCGACCCGCCGCCTTGCTCGATCCCATCAGAGCCGATGAGGATCTCGCCGGGTACCAGACAGGGGGCAATCGAAATGCGCTCGATGGCGATCCCGGCCGTGTCCGTGAACTCGAGGGCGATGGCAATTCGGCCCAAGGGAAGATCAGCAGGAAGAGGGATCGAGGTGCGTTCGGTGAACTCGAACTCGCCGAGGTCGCGGCCTTCCCACCGGGCCCGCACCCTGGTTTGGGTGCTCGTATCATCGACGGCAGCCCGGATCTCCAGACTTCGCGGCCGATTCCGGACGTTGACGAACTCAACCACGGATTCCGAGCCGCTGGGAGCCCACCGAGGACCACCCGATTGACGAAGTAACCGCCAGCCCCGCACGAGACGATTCTGGTCGACCGAGTGGGGATCTGTCAGCACGTGCTGCTCGACCAGCACATCGGCGGCGTGGAGGGAATCCAGCAGCGGTCGTGTGGTCTCCTCTTTTCCACCACAGCCGTCCAATGTAAGGAGAAGCGCACCAAGAACGCTGGGGAACAATAGTGAACGTCTGAGAATCACGGTCCGAGTATGTCGAAGACGATGATCCCCGTCGAGGGTGAGCGAGACTTCGGCAGCCCGCGCCCATCGCTGTTTCACCGCAAAGACCGCCGAGGTCGCAATGACCATCGCAAAGAGCAGCGCATTTTTGACCCATCGCACCATCGCAATTGAGAGAGGGCGATTGCTTACTTGACGAAGGTCTGACTTCGTGATGATGTCCAGACTGCTTCAAGACCTCTGAAGGGCAGGCAGGATGCCCACCCCTACAACCATCACAAGCCCGTGCCCTCCTCCGGCGCATTGTAGGGGCGAGCTTCCAGCTTGCCCTTCAGACAAGCTCCAGCCGAGATATCGTCGCCACGAAATCAGGCAGCCTCCACGCAACGCATGACCAACTCTCAGTTGCGATGGCTTTGCGGTCTTTGCGTTTCAACCCTGCGATGGTGCGAAGTTATCCGTGACTCTCTGTGTGATCTGTGGGCGACCGCGATACGCTACAATTGATTCCTGATCTCGTATCAATCATGACAGCACAACGCGTTCGCCCCCGTTTCGAGCTCGAACTCGCCGACGATCCTGACCAGGTCATGGAGAAGCTGCGCGAACGCCTGCCCGAATGCCCGAACTGCACCGGAGTCTCGGTAGGCCGCCACGCGGAGCTATTCGTACCCGAAGAGGAGCAGCGGGTGTGGTCGCCCTGGCTCAGCGTGACCGCAGAAGAGGCTGACGAGGGCGGAGCGGTGGTGCGGGGTCGATTTGCCCCTCACCCGCACATCTGGACCTTCTATATGTTTCTCTCCTTCGGCCTCGGTTTCAGCCTGCTGGTCGGTGTCACCTGGGGTTATGCCCAATGGGCCATGGATCAGACTCCGTGGGCGCTGCTCAGTCTGCCGCTGGGGGTGGTTCTCGGGGGCGCGCTTTATCTCGTCAGCCTGACGGGGCAGAAGCTTGGTGAGGACCAGATCGAACACCTCGAGGATGCGCTGGTGGAGCTTCTTGAATTATGAATTATGAGTTATGAATTGCAGAAGCTCCTCGGCGCCCCTGTGAGCATCTGCGATGAAATTCAAAATTCATAGTGAATTGCGCTGCACCCGACCTACTATCGCAGTCGCAGTTCGGTGCGATGTCATTCATAATTCATAACTCATAATTGGTGTCTTGCAGCTCTCTTGAGCTGCGAGATGTCGACCTCATCCATCTGCTCTGATTGGAGATACTTCCGGCCGTAGTCGAGCCAGATTCCGCTATCCAAGAAGAGCTCGAAGAGATCGGGGCAGAGATGGCCGCTGTCGCGCATGGAAGCCATGATCTTGAGCGCGACGCTCATCGTCTTGGGCCTCATATACGGCCGGTCGGTGGCGGTGAGAGCCTCGAAGACATCGGCGATGGCCATGACCCTTTCCGGGATTGAAAGGTCATCCTTGCCGAGGCGGCGTGGATAGCCGGTGCCGTCGAGCTTTTCGTGGTGGTTTCCGGCCCAGTCGGTGACCCGCTTGAGCTCGCGCGGGAAGGGCAGCCGTCCGAGCATGTTGATCGTCTGGATGATGTGGTCGTTGATCTTGAAGCGTTCTTCGGTGGTGAGGGTCCCCCGCTGGATGCACAGATTGTAGATCTCGCCCTGGTTGTAGAGATACTCGGGCACATCCATGTCGAAGCCGTGCGGGTTCTCGCCGAAGATCGGTCCGTCGCCCGGTCGTTCGATGAGGTGCTCGATCTTGTCGGCGAGGAGATATTCGGTGGCCGGCAGATTTGCTCCTGGAACGCGCTTCTTGCGTTCGAGTTCTTCGTGGGATAGCCCGAGGCGGTCGTCGAGATGTCGTTCCCAGGTCTTTGACGCGATTCTGTCGACGCGATCGAGTCGCTCCTGGATCATGAAGATCTCGCCCTGATTGCACTCGGAGATGAAGGCCCAGTCCTCGCGGATCTCGTCCCACCGCTCTTCGAGACGTCGGCGGGCCTCCGGATTTTCGGGCAACCCGTCGGCGCACACACGCAGGTACTTGATCTCGGCGTCGCGCCAAAGCACCTCGAAGCGGGTGCGGATCTCGTGGATTCGATCGTAGAGGGTCTCGAGCTTGGTCGACTTGTCGACGACGTATTCGGGGGTGGTGACCTTGCCGCAGTCGTGCAGCCAGCTCGCGATATGGAGCTCGTACCACTCGTCCTCGGTGAGTTGGAAGTCGTCGAATGGCGGTGCCGCGGAGTCGTGCGCCACCTTTGCGAGGTGTTTGGCGATCACGGGGACCCGCTGGCAGTGGCCGTGGGTGTAGGGAGACTTGGCGTCGATGGCACCCGCAACCACGTGGATGAAGGCCTCCAGGAGGTCCTTCTGGGCCTTGAGCAGGCGGCGGAGATCGAGGGCGACCGCGGCGTCGGATGAAAGGGCCTCGACAAAGGGGACGACCTCCGGGTCGAAGACCGAGATGGTTCCCGACGCGTCCCTCGCGTTGACCAGTTGCATGAGCCCGACGAGATCGCCCTTCTGGTCGGCCAGAGGCACGCTCATCACCGATCGGCACTCGTAGTCGTCGTGATTGAAGCGTTCGTGGATCCGGCGCAGATCGAAACGGAAATCGTCGGCGGTGTCGTTGATTCTGATCGTCGTGAGCTCGCGGGCGGTCTCGGCATCGAGGCCGGGCCGGCCGGCGACATCGAGATCGGAGTGAACCGGGACCGGGGCGATCGGCGATTCGACTTCGCTGGTGCCGCCGAAGTGGACCCCGGCGCGGTCGATTTCGAGGATGGCGACCTCGAGTGAGGACTCGTCGTCGGTGAACATGAGGATCGCACCACCGTCGGCATGAGCGACCTTGCAGGCCTCGCGGAGGATCATCTCGAGGAGTCGCCGTTGGTCCTTCTCCGCCGACAGCGCCCGCGAGATCTCGAAGAATTGTTGTAACGAGTCCTTCATGATTCCCATGGTCTCGGCGAGCTCCGCGACCTCGGTGATGCGTGAGGTTACCTTGAACGACCGCCCGAGCTTGAAGCGACGGATATCGGCGGCCTCGGCCACGAGGGAGCGGAGAGACTTCGACACGTTGCGGGAGATCCACAACACGAGAGCGATGGCGAGGGCGAGGATCACCCCCGAGATGAGCAGGCTGCGATTGCGGATCCGATCGACATCGGCGAGCAGTTCGTTCCGGGGGATCGCTGTCAGGAGGAGGATCTCTCGGCCCGACCGGGCCGGGAGCGTGGTGGCCGATGCAAGCCAGCTTGCACCATCGACATCAACCTCGAATCGGTTCGAGTCTTCGTTACCGCCGAGTCGATCCGCCAACGCCCGGTAGGCGGGGTCGTCAAGGTCGGCGAGCCGTGGCATGGAGACCGAGCCCGGCTCGGACCCTGTCGGCAAGCTGGCGGTGAGCTCAGATTCCGACAGGGCGATGACCCGTCCCGTCAGGTCGGTGATGGCGAGCCTGGTGGACTCAGTGATGCGTTCCCGGGCGAGACCGCTCTCCAGAGTTTCGAGGGTGATGTCCGCACCCACCACGCCGCCTCCGTTGAAAAGCCGGCGGGCAAAGGTGAGTCCCACCTCACCGGTGGTGAAGAAGATGTAGTAATCCGTGGCGATCTGGGCGTCGGAAGCCGCGCCCCGGCGATACCAGTCGCGCTCCCGGGGATCAAAATCGGTTCCCTCGAGGGGACGCCGTTCGATCAATTGCAGTCTTTCGTCGAAGAAAAGCAGGGTTTCCACCGGGTCGGTCGAACCTTGTTCGATACTCTGGATCGCGTAGGCGCTGCCATCGGGCGCCTCGAGAGTCTCGCCGGCCAGTTGGTTTTGATGGAGGGTTCGGATGAGAAAGAAATCTCCGTCTTCGTAGCCGATGTAGAAGGCGGAGATCGACGAGTTCAGCTCGAGCGCCTCGGCGACCGGCGGCAGTGCGGCCAACCTTTCCTCGAGGGTGTCGCCTGCCCAGATGGCGCTCCTGGACGTGATGTCCACCAACCCCTGTGCCGGCTGATAGAGACCGGCGATGTCGGCGCTCAGTTGGCGGCCGATCCTGTCCATCAGATCCTCGGCGCCGAGAAGTTCGACGCGGCGCCCCTGGATATAGCTGTAGGCGATCACCGCCACCCCGAAGACGACGATCGCGGTGACAAAGACAGCGGCCAGGGTGATGTGCAGCGGATACCGCGTAACGCGGTCTTCCGCCGGTGGGCTGCTTTCGGTTATCGGGCGTGTCATGGATACGATCATAACCCGCGCCGCCCGCAGGGTCGCGTCGCGAGGGTATGGTGACACCGGAGGTGGCGCCGACGTCCCGTCGGCGATGGTTGTGATCCGATGAGGGTTGGTTCCATCGCCCACGAGACGTGGGCGCTACAAGGTACCCGGTTCGCCGAGTTCAATCCTCAACAGTAATTTTCGGTTGGAGCCGGAGCGTAGCGACGGAAATGGCCGAAAATTACTTCCAGTGTGACTTCACGAACTCCTCGGTCTCGGGCAACCCGCCCTGGAGGATGAGATACCCGTTGTGCGGTTCGCGTTCGGTGATCTCGTGGCTGATCGGCGTTCGCATCATCTCCATGACCCGTGCGTGATCATCGGTGTGACCGAGCACCCAGCCCAACTTCATGAGCGCGGTTTCGGGGAGCATGTTGTCCAGCGGCACGACACCGATGTCCATGAGATCGCGGCCGGTCTCGTAGACATACATCTGCGCGAAGCCCCACAGCGTCTGTACGGTCATCACCACGTGGACCCCGGCGGCGGCCGCACGTTCCAGGGCCGGATAGAGCGGGCTGTTGACATGGCCGAGCCCGGTGCCGGCGATGACGATGCCCTTGTAGCCCTTTTCAACCAGGGCGTCCACAAGATCGGGCTTCATCCCCGGGTAGTAGTAGAGGATTGTGACCCGGTCGTCGTAGGCGGTGTCGATCTTCACCCTTCGTGACGGGTCGCGACGGACATAGTCATCGTTGAGAATGGTGAAGTCGTCGCGGCTGACGATGGACAGTGGGATGTCGCCAACCGTGCGGAAGGTGCTGCGGTAGGAGGAGTGCATCTTGCGGCAGCGGGTGCCGCGGTGGAGCAGACCGTAGCGATCCGAGGTCGGGCCGAACATGCAGATCTGGACCTCGGCGATATCGCCGTAGGCGGCGGTCCGAACAGCGTGGATGAGGTTCAATGCCGCGTCGGATGACGGCCGGTCGGACGAGCGTTGGCTGCCGACGATGACGATGGGCACCGGTGAGTCCTGAACCATGAAACTGAGCACCGCGGCGGTGTGACCCATGGTGTCGGTGCCGTGGCCGATGACGATCCCGGCGGCGCCGCCCTCGATCTCACGACCGATGTTTTCTGCCAGTTCCTTGTACTGCGGCCAGCTCATGTTCTCGGAGAAGACACCGAAGATTTTCTTGGTGGTGAGGTTGCAGATATCGGCAAGCTCGGGCACCGCGCCATAGAGTTCACCGGGGGTGAAGGCCGGGATCACAGCCCCGGTTCGGTAGTCGAGGCGCGACGCGATGGTGCCGCCGGTGCCGAGCAGGGTGACGCTCGGCAGATCGGGGCTCACCGGAAACTCCTGCTCGGGGATCTTGTAGTGCGCCTCTTTGTAGCCCAGCTCCTCCATGCTCTCCACCCGGTCGATGTGGACGCCGACGTTGTAGCCGGTCTTGAGCTTGAGCACGATGTGGAGATCGTCGAAGTTTCCAGAACGGGGCAGGACCACCCCCTCGAAGACACTGCCCGCGGTGTTGACCAGCCGGACATCGGACCAGACTCGCATCCCAAGCTCTTCCAGCTTTGCTCGGGCGCGGCCCCGGTAGCCCTTGAGGGGATCAACCGTGTCAGTCATTCTTCGCTCCCATCTCGGTGCGGATAGCATCCTCGACCTCGTTTGCAGGGACCCTGCCGCGGAGCTCGGCCATGGCGATCCCAAGCAAATAACGGACCCTCTGGCTGTCGCTTCCGAAGGGGTAATCGGGCCTGGACTCGGCGACAAACCCGGCGACCCGATCCCGCCAATTGTCCGGCTTCGTGCCGAGGCCGGCGGCGCGTGTGTATTCTTCGACGCCGTGGGTTTGATTCTCGGCCATCCACCGCACGAGCTCGTCAGCGGCTTCCCAGAGGACGGGATCGCGCTCCGCGAGCGCGAAGAGATCGATCCAGCAGATGGTGTCGATGGCGTCCACCGCGATACCGGCGCGGCGCAGTCCTTTGATCCGTTCGCCGAAAAAGAAACATGCGCGTTTCAGATCGGCCGAGGCGGCCGCTGCAACCGCGTCCACGAGTCTTGCTCCGCCCCTGCGAATGAGGTAGTGGATGACCGGTCGTGGGACACCCGCAGCGGTATAGCGTTCTTCCCGGACCCAGGGCGGTTCGGGAAGCGGCGCCTGGAGCCGCTCGACCCGATCGCGGGTCACCCGTTGCGGCGGACTGTCGGTGTCGGGGTACATCCGGTCTGGTCCGGGGAGGATCCGCTCGAAGTCGGTGGAACCATCCTCGAAGGGCTGGCGGGTTTCGTTGGGGATGCCGTCGAGGGCATCCACATAGCGAAGTCGAATCTCCTCGGTAGCGGTGAGGGTGTCCCCTTCGGCGCCCCAGACGACGACAAGGCCGTCGGCATCGGTACAGTCGAGCTTCGTGCGCAGCGTCTCGAGTTCGTTCTTCGCCTTTACAGGCCAGTCCGCCGAGTGGAGGAGGATCGGATGCTGATCGAGCCCGGCGATCACCCGCACCCGGCCCTTCAATTCGTCTGCGAATGTTCTTTCGGGTTGAGTCGGCCACGAAAGGGTGTCGGCGAGACCAGTGAGCTTGATTGCGCGAACACAGAACGAACCGGCGCCGCACTCGAAGCCTGGTCGTCGGTCCTCATCGGTGAGGAAGCGGTCCCAGGAATCGAGCTTGAAAACATCGATGGTCGTATCGGTTACCAGCTCGGTGACATCATGGTGTTCAATGTTGATGTCATCGGGCTCGGAGATTCCCTGAGCATTGAGATCGTCCCGAAGTTTCAGCAGATTGACCTGCCGCACCGCTTCGCCGTGGACCAGGGGAGGCGCCCATCCTGCCTTGGGTACGCCCTTGATCTCAACCCGCCGGCCGCCGCGCACCGAGACGTTGACATCCTGCCGGCTCGCGCCCATCCCTACCCGGACGTGGCCGGTGGAGCGGCAGACCCGGCCGACCAGGAGGATGGCGTCCTCGACCTCTTCGGGTGTCCTCAGATCGGGGCCGGTGACGGTTTCGATGAGGGGCATTCCGAGCCGGTCGGTGCGCCAGACAATGAGGTGGCCGCGGTCCGAGACCTCTCGGCACGAGTCCTCTTCGACGCTGACCTGGGTGATGCTGATCTCGCGGTCGCGGAAGGGTAACTTGCCCTCGACTCCGACTATGGCGGTGCGTTGGAATCCGGTTGGAATCGACCCGTCAAGGTACTGCTTGCGCGCAATGTGGACCTCGTCGACGATGTCGCAGCCGAGCATCAAACATTGTTCGATGGCGATATCCAACGACTGCTGATTGACGAGGAATGGCGGCGTGTCATCCATCTCGTAGGTGCAGGTGTTGGAGCGGTGGAGCAGATAGATGATGTTCTTCTTTGTTTTGAACTCCATCAGCGCCGTGCCGTCGTACTCCCCGAGCTCCGACAGGGTCGGCCGCATGTGGCGCAGTATCGATCCATCGTGTTCGGTGGTGTAGAGCCCCGCCGGACAGTGGCAGAACATTTTCTTTTCGGTGAGTAGTTGCTGGTGGACCTCGAGGCCGACCCTGAGGCCGACCTCGGCGTAGTCGATGGTGTCGTGCACAAAGCCTCCCACGCCGAGCCGGGCGAGTTTAGCAGGGGAGTGGGCTTGAGGGCGTGGGGCCTGATGGCGGGAGTTTCGAATTATGAATTATGAATTATGAATTTTGAATTGAGCCTCTTGCAAAATTCCGGGTTTCGACCATAGGATCTGATGACCCGAATCGACACCATGCCGGCGGGACGCCCTCACCACAATAGAACTCGGCCCTTTGTGGCGCGGGCGTCCCGCCCGCGAAAAGGCCACGGACCACGAAATCCCCAATACTGTGGTTTTTGCAAGAGGCTCAATTATGAATTGCGGGCTCCTTGGTTCCGTCCGGATTTGGCGCTGCATCCGCCGGTGACTGCCCTTGGTCGCTGACGTTGACGTTGAAAATCGAGAGCGGGAGCGGTAGTGGGTGGGGGAGTGGATCATCGAGGGCACGGGCACGGAACCTCCCGATGCGATGGGCAGCGACCGAACGGTCGTCCTGGGACGTCCCGGTGGGGCGCGCTGTTCGCGTGTCCAGGATCGATCTACGGAGTCACGATATATGGCACGTCCTTCTCTTCGGCGAGCGAGTTGAGCTGCTCGAGGTTCTTGGAGACCAGCGCGTTGAACACGGATTCCTGTTCCGCGAGTTCGGTGGCCAGTTCCTCGGCAACCTCGACCATCCCCTGGGTGGGTGTGGGGGCATGAGATCATCACCGTGCGCCGAGGCCAGAGTATCGCCCGATCGGGCGGCGCCAACAGGAGGAGAACCCATGATTCACAGTCTTCACCGGTCTGCCCCGGCCACCGTATTCCTTTTCCTTCTTGCGGCTATCTCTGCGGGAGCTGCCGAGGAAGGCCCTGACCCGTCGCAACTGACTCTCGAGAGGATCTTTGAAGACGAGGAGTTCGAAGTCGAGACCTTCGGCCCCGCGCGTTGGCTGGAGGATGGCTCGGGCTACACCACTCTGGAGTCGGCGGATGGGGCCGAGGAGGCGAAGGACATCATTCGCTATGACCCTGCGACCGGGGAACGATCGGTGCTCGTCCCGGCAACCTTGCTGGTGCCCGCCGATGGCGAGGGACCGCTTCTGATCGAGGACTACCTGTGGTCCGATGACGGTCGCCGTCTTCTGATCTTCACAAACACCAAAAAGGTGTGGCGGCGCGAAACCCGTGGCGACTACTGGTTGTTCGACATCGGAAGCTCGAAGCTGCGACAGCTCGGCGACGCAGCCGGGGAATCCTCGATGATGTTTGCCAAGTTCTCACCCGACGGTTCGAGGGTCGCCTGGGTGGATTTCGACCAGAAAGACCTCTATGTCCAGGATCTCGAGGACCTCACGGTCACCCGTCTGACCAGTGACGAGGACCCGCACATCATCAACGGCACGTCCGACTGGGTCTACGAGGAGGAGTTCGGCCTCCGTGACGGATTCCGCTGGAGCCCCGACAGTCGAATGATCGCCTACTGGCAGTTTGACTCCGACGGTGTGGGGACTTTCAACCTCATCAACAACACCGACACTCTCTACCCGGAGCTCACACCGATTCCCTACCCAAAGGTCGGGACCACGAACTCAGCCTGCAGGGTGGGGGTGATCACTGCAGCCGGTGGTGACACGATTTGGTTCGAGCCCGAGGGCGACCCGCGTCAGAACTACATCCCCAAGATGGGTTGGGCCGAGAATTCCGACGAAATCTGGCTCCTCCAACTCAACCGGCTGCAGAATACCGCCCGGATGATGCTCGGAAGCATCGACACCGGCAACATCCGACCGGTATTCACCGATACCGATGAAGCCTGGGTCGACATGAGGAGTGACGATCCGCACTGGGTCGATGATGGTCGGTCTTTTACCTGGTTGTCGGAGCGCGATGGCTGGCGTCATCTGTATCTGGTGGGACGTTCGGGCCACGACGAAGTGGTTCTCGTCACCGGCGGAGAATATGACGTCACCGAACTCTCACACATTGACACCGAGGGTGGCTGGGCCTATTTTCTGGCTTCGCCCGATGACCCGACAAGCCGATACCTCTACCGGACGAGACTCGATGGCGAGGATTCACTCGAACGGGTGACACCGCCAGGCGCTGCGGGAACCCACAGCTATCAAATCTCGGAAAACGGCCGTTGGGCAATTCACACATTCTCGTCGAGAGAACAACCACCTCGTACCGATCTGGTTTCACTCCCAGATCACGCGGTACGGCGCGTTCTCGAGGACAACGCCGAGGTCCGAGCTTCCTTTGACGCGATCTCCAGGTCGCCTGTCGAGGACTTCCGAATTGGAATCGCCGACGGCATCGAGGTCGATGGTTGGATGATCAAACCGCCTGATTTCGATCGAGCCAAGAGCTATCCCCTTCTGATCTACGTCTACGGCGAGCCCGCGGGGCAAACTGTCCACAACACCTGGGGGCGGACCTCCGGAATGTGGTACTTCTTCCTGGCCCAGAAGGGTTACATCGTCGCCAGCCTGGACAACCGCGGCACCCCGGCGCCGCGTGGCCGGGACTGGCGCAAGTCGGTCTACCGGCAGATCGGCATTCTCGCGTCGGCCGACCAGGCGGCGGGGGTCGAGGCGATGCTCGAGCGATTCCCCTATCTCGACCGCAAGCGCGTCGGTGCCTGGGGTTGGAGTGGTGGCGGCTCGATGACTCTGAATCTGCTCTTCCGTTACCCCAACATCTATTCGATGGGTATCGCCGTCGCCACCGTTCCCGACCAAAAACTCTACGATACCGTCTACCAGGAGCGCTATATGGGCCTCCCCGAGGACAACAGCGAAGGCTTTTTGGAAGGCTCGCCGATCACTCATGCCGGCAACCTTCGGGGCGATCTGCTGCTGATCCACGGAACCGGCGATGACAATGTCCATTTCCAGGGCTTTGAATTGCTGGTCAACGAGCTCATCAAGCAGGGCAAGCTCTTTGACATGATGGCCTACCCGAACCGGTCGCACGGAATCTCCGAGGGCGATGGCACCAGCCTCCATCTCCGCAGGACGATGACCCGCTATCTCGAGGAACATCTCGAAGCGGGGCCGCAGCCGATTCCAACTCCGAGAGGTCCTTAAGGCACCATCGCCCCTGTGACCGTGGCGGGGAGCTCGCCGCCGGCATTGAGCCCAATCACCAGGTTGTCGTCTGGAAAGACCTAGACCAGCTGGCCGCCGCGGCCGGAGGCGTGCAATAAACCCGTGTTTCCACTCTCGCGAGAAGGGGTAAAAGCGGGCATCCAGGATGACCCGGTCGTTGCGGATCACCACCACGCTGTGAATCCGATAGGTCTCCCGGTTCGCCAAGTGGTAGTCGATCCCGGCGGCGAGTGTGGTGGAGTCCATCCCCTGCTCCTCCGGGGTTGAGTAGTGGGGGATTGACGGCACGGCCCTGCCGGATGTCCGACGCGCCGTTTGCTCCACGAGGCCCGGCGTCGATTCCGCCGCAATCCCGGGGCTCGCGGAAGCCAGCACCACAATCGCCAACAACAGACCGATGTGGCGTAGATGTGGAAACCTACCGAGCATCCTCAATTCCATCTCCATCTCGGCTTCACTCCATATCAAACAGGTGCCCGGGATAGCTCAACTCGGTGGCACCCGAGACCCGAGTCGACGGAATCAGCGATGGTGCGATGGAATCTGCGTCCATCTGCGGTTTTTCGGCGCGATGGAATGCGATGTCATCTGTGTGATCTGTGGGTTGTTCGATGCGATGTTCCTATCCAGCATCGAGAAAAAAAGGCCCACCCGAAGGTGGACCTTTGTGAACGATTGAATTGGCTCGCGCTAGTTACCCGCCCCCCAGCCTCGGTCGAGATTGTCCCACTCGGGGACCTGCATGATGGCCTCGCGGGGGTCGAAGGGGACCTTAGACGGGTCGATGCGCGGTTGGGAGGCTTTGATGGTCTCGGGCCGGGCGTTTTCGATGTTCTTGAAGGGGAAGTCGCGCCCCTGGCCCTTGTCCGGGTAGGCTTGCTTGAACATGAGGTGGCGGGTCTTCATGATCGAGAACATTGGCTTGACCGGGAAGAGGGGAATCAGCTGCCCCTGGACTTCCCGGGGGTCGTTGTAGAGGTCGTAGAACTCGGGACCGCTCAGCCCAGGCAAAGCGTTTCTCCAGTCCCGTTTGTAGCGGCCCTTGACTGTCGCCGCGAGTTGGTCGCCGGTGTAGATGAAGACGTAGTCGCGCCGGCTCTGGGTGTCGCCCTCGAGGATGACCGCGGTCTGGTCGATGCCGTCGATGATCCGGTCGGTGGGGATATATTTCTTGGCGCCGGCGAGGTTGGCGAAAGTGGTGAAGAGATCGGTCTCGTGGATGATGTCGCCGACGATCTGACCCTCGTCGATGACTCCGGGCCAACGTGCAAACGCAGGCACGCGGACGCCACCCTCGAGGAAATCACCCTTGCCGCCGCGGTAGATGGTCTCGACCATTCCGGGAGGGCCGTTGTGGGTCATGGGGCCATTGTCGGCCATGAGGATCACGAGGGTGTTTTCCTCGATCCCGAGTTCTTTCAGCTCCGCCATCAGCTTGCCGACATAGATGTCGAAACGGGCGATGCCCTCCTGGAGAAGGCCCGCGGACACGGTGATTTTTTCGGGAAAGCCGGAGAACGGTGTGATCTGCGGCCAATAGGCGACGTAGAACGGTTTCTTGGCTTCGACGTTCCGCCTCATGAAGGACGAAATCCGTTTCTCGCACTCACCGTCAACGGCCAGGTAGTCTGCAAGATTCGGCGGGGTCCCCCACTCGCGGACCGGTCCGCCCTTGACGCCCTCGAGAGCCCAGATATAGCCCTTGGGGCGCCACCCCTTGTCGATGTCGTAGGGATCCTCCGGGAGATTCTCCGGGTACATGCTGCCGGGTCGGATCGCGCCCGCGGACTCGAGCTCAGGAGTATAGAGACTCGGCACCTGGTTGTAGGGCGTCCACAACGCCTCGTCGTAGCCCTGGTTCGTCAGGTAGCTGGACTCGATGTCGCCGAGGTGCGACTTGCCGTAGAAGGCGGTGGCGTAACCCGCCGGGCCCAGGACCTCGGCCATTGTCACCTCATCGGCCGCCAGACCACCGTACTCGTAGGGGAAGCCGACGTTGTACATCCCGTTGCGGACGGCATGACGTCCGGTCATCACCGCGGCGCGGCTCGGGGTGCATGAGGGCTCTGTGTACATCCGGGTGAAGAAAATGCCTTCCGCGGCGAAGGTGTTGATGTTGGGGGTCTCCCAACCGCGCATCTTCTGGATCTGTGGGATGCCGACCTCACCCACCGGGGTGTCGTCCCACATGATGTGGATGATGTTGGGCGGGGTCCCGTGCTTCGCTTCGAGGGCGTCGAGTTTGGCCCGGAGCTCCGCGTCCTGCTGTTCCCACTGCTCACCGTACTGGGCCTCGAGGACGTAATACTCGGCGTCGTGAATGATGTCGGCTGCCATTGCAGGCAGGCCGATCAACAATGCCAGACTTCCTATTGCGAAGATGGTTAGGATTCTCATGCATTTCTCCCTTGGTTGGTTGCGGTGTGCCGGCGCCGGTCGAACCGGCGAGGCTCAGGTCATTGGATCTGCATCTGTGGAACGGATAGCACTGCGCATCTCTTCCCGTGGCGACATCGTGGCGATTCTGCAGGTGAGAACGAATGGACGCGTGCGGCGGCGCGTGCCTGGCTCTCGTTGTTTCTCGCGAGAGGCTGCCTGGCAACGCACGGGAACAGCGTTGGGAGACACGGGTCGAGGAGCGCGCCTCCGATCCCGACTCTCCCATCTCGGATGGCCGAGGGAGCCACCCGTAGCATTGTTCGGAATCGACGTGTCGCCATCGTCTGGGGTCTCACCGCCGAACAATGCAACAAGTGGCACCCCGTTCGAGGCCAAGACCGCGTGCCGTGTGGCGAGCTCATCTGCGTCGATCTGCGATTTCTCCGCGTGTCGGGCCTCACTCGAGGAGCTGGCTCTTCAGCTGCTCGACCTCCGCGTCGCTGATCCCGAGGCCTTCACGGATATAGGCCTCCATGGATCCGTAGTCCTCAACGGCCTGCTCGAGCGCGGCGTCGATGTAGGCTGCCTGGAGGATGTAGAAGGCGTCCATGTTGGTGGTGTCGACCTCCTCCGGGGCAACTCCGGTGTTTTCGGCATGGAGATCGCGGAGCTGGGCCAGACGGTGGTTGATCTCCTCCTGTCGGTAGGTGTTCGACAGCAGGTAGTCCGCGCGGATGGTCTCCCACGGGACTCCCAGGGCTGAGAGCAGAATGGCCGCTGCGGTGCCGGTGCGGTGGACCCCGTGCGAGCAGTGGAAGACCAGCGGTCGATTGGCGGGGTCGGCGATCTCGCGGAGCAACGCCGCGTAGTACTCGCGTCCCTCGGCCATCAACATCCGGTGGATCTCGGAATTGAGGCCGGGCGAGACCCGTGAGAAATCACCGGTCTTCCGGGCCTCGCTGGCCAGGGCCGCCATATTGCCGAGATTGCCTTCCATGGACAGTTCCACCTCGGTCACGCCGTCGGGGAGGCGATCGGGACCGCGGGCCTCGATCTCCTTCTCGGTGAGAAAGCTGACGACGGTTTCGATCTCCAGCGTTTCGAGGTGGGCCACATCGTCATCGCTCAGCCTCGGTAACTCGCCGGATCGATAAACCTGTCCCCACTTCACGGTGCGGTCATCGGTGGTTTCGTAGCCGCCAACGTCTCGGAAGTTGGGCTGGCCCTCGAGGGCCACGTGACGCGCCGGGGCCGCCGGCGGCTGCACCGGAGGTTTGGTTTCCTGGACGGGTTCGTTGCTGCAACCGGCGGCGAACACCACCATCAAAGCGAGAATCGTCGGATATGTGGCTCTCTTCACGTTCTCCCCCAATTCACTTGAGACTCTTGAGGGAACTCGGCCCTTTGTGGCGCGGGCGTCCCGCCCGCGAAAGACCACGGACCACGAAATCCCCAAAACTGTGGCTTTTTCAATAGGTTCATTTGAT
>RCND010000489.1_pt1 | contig 22689 bp, 23 predicted proteins | sample 2041351 | NCBI WGS metagenome assembly RCND01 (sample SAMN09708230, study PRJNA481090) | Marine sediment metagenome, whole genome shotgun sequencing project. | biome: marine sediment; feature: ocean; material: sediment; isolation source: Sewage treatment plant 12B marine sediment (STP12B) ... | reverse complement strand
TCTCCTCCTCCCCTGTATCTGCCGTGAAAGGCCGACCAGCTACCTCTGGCACCGACCGCCGTTGCGAAGTGGCCTTTGACGGCTCTGCTTCGCAACAGGCCATCGCATGGGCACACAAAGGTCTGGAGCAGGAAGGCCTTGCTGACAGGTTGGCAACAGTACCAGCCGACTTCCCCCGTCAGAACGGCACAGTGTTTATCGCCGCAGCACAACTCAATCCCAACCGCATTGCTGTGGTCCAAATCGGTGTGAGGGACGGCTCCAGCGGGCCGGAGACATTTCTGAACGTTGAACGCCTGACCCCACTCAACGAGGTGCCCGAATGATCCGGCAAGACCGTCGCACAAATCTTCTGACCCTCTTTGGCAGCGTGATCGCCGTTTTTGCTCTGATTGCGGCATGTTTGACGCTGCCCGCCGACATCCAAAAAGTCATCATCCGCGAAGGCGGGTTTATCGAGACAGCATCCGCCGTGGGCTACCTGCTGTGCGTTATACTGATGTTCGCACTTTGGGGCGTGCGCGCCAGCCTGAACAAATGGTATTTTTCAGCGATACTCATCCTATTCGCATGCCGCGAACTCGACCTCGACAAACGCGGCTTTACCGAAGGTTTGCTCAAATCACGTCAGTACATTGGCGATACGGTTCCCCTGCTTGAACGTGCCGGCTCCGCGATAATCCTGATCGCCATTCTGTTAACCATCGCCACCTTGGTCCGGGGTGAGACCCGCGTTTTCCTGCGCGGCCTGAGACAGAAATCTCCCGCTGCGTTTGCTGTGCTCGCGGGTATCGTTTTTATCGGAGTGTTCAAAACCCTCGACGGTCTCGCGCGAAAACTCGAACCCTTCGGCATTAACATCGGAGAGCAGGCCAGCCAGATGGCCAGCACTGCCGAGGAAATTGGTGAATTGGGCATTCCGGTCATGTTTGCCATGGCAATCATATTCTCAGTGCAGAACCGGAGGACCACCTGATGGAGACCCTTCCGCACCATCACCTGATCAAACTCGGCGACCACAAACCTTCCGCGCCTTTCTCATCAGGAGCCGAACCGACCAATGGTAAGGTAGAACTGAAACCAGCCACATATGCAGAAGTGGCCCTCGCCACTCCTGCACCCGCACAACCGATCCACAATCAAGACATTGGCGCCGTACCGGCCCAACCCTAAAAATAAGCAAGGAGACGCCTTCCATGGCCGTACTTATCGACGAGAACACAAAAGTAATCTGTCAGGGCCTTACCGGCTCACAGGGCACGTTCCACACCGAGCAAGCGATTGCATACGGCACAAAAATGGTCGGCGGTGTTACCCCTGGCAAAGGCGGTCAAAGCCACCTTGACCTGCCCGTGTTCAACTCCGTCCATGAGGCCCGCCACGTCACGCAAGCCAACGCCACCGTGATCTACGTGCCGCCCCCCTTCGCCGCTGATTCAATCCTTGAGGCGATCGACGCCGAGATGGAGCTGATCATCTGCATCACCGAAGGCATCCCTGTGCTTGATATGATGCGCGTAAAGCGCGCGCTGGATGGGTCCAAATCACGCCTGATCGGCCCGAACTGCCCCGGTGTCATCACACCTGATGCCTGCAAAATCGGCATCATGCCCGGCCACATCCACAAACGCGGCTCTTGCGGTGTTGTGTCCCGTTCCGGCACGCTGACCTATGAGGCGGTCAAACAGACCACAGACCTCGGCCTTGGCCAATCCACTGCTGTAGGCATCGGCGGCGACCCAATCAAAGGGACCGAGCATATCGACGTGCTGGAAATGTTCCTCGCCGATCCAGAGACAACATCCATCATCATGATCGGCGAAATCGGCGGCACCGCCGAAGAAGAAGCCGCACAGTTCCTCGCCGACGAACGCAAGAAAGGCCGCTGGAAGCCAACCGCAGGCTTCATCGCAGGCCGCACAGCCCCTCCCGGCCGCCGTATGGGCCACGCAGGCGCAATTGTCGCTGGCGGCAAAGGCGATGCAGAAAGCAAGATCAACGCCATGCGCGAAGCAGGCATCATTGTGGCCGACAGCCCAGCGACACTTGGTGAAGCGGTGCAAGAAGCGATCAACAAGGGTTAAATGTGGTAAACGTCTGGACACAAATACATAGGGTATTCCCAGACCGTGGGTGGGGAAGAATTTCCCGCCCGTGGGGGCGGTCGGGGAATGTCCGGCCTGACGTCCAACCAAAGGACTCACGGTCGACAACCAAGTGGATAAAAATGCTGCCAGTATTTATTATCGCAGCTATGGCAGTTCCAATAGCCGCAATAGCTACTGCGTTCTATTTTGTGAGCTTTCCCGAAAGAAGCGTCCAAGCAAAGGATTACACGCCCAGCGGGCTACGTGTCATATTGGTAGATTTTCCGGGCGATCCAAACATTGTTGCTTTCGACTCTGAAAGGGTCAGCACCTCGGGCCTTCAAGAATTTGCCAATGCGCATTGCCGATACTCCGAAATCAAAATTGAAATGCTAGAACCCACGTTGCTCGACCAACTACGCGGCGAAAAGCTTGCACGCTTCATCTGTTGAGGATCACACCATGACTGACCATCCCGCCAACGACCAATTCCACGCCTCTTCCTTTATGCAAGGCCATAACGCCGAGTATTTGGAGCAGATGTATGCCCGTTATGCCAACGACCCGAATGCGGTCGACGAGAGCTGGCAGGAGTTCTTCAAAGCGCTTGGCGATGATCGCAATGACGTCAAGGCCGAGGCCACTGGCCCGTCATGGGCGCGCACCGATTGGCCCCCCACGCCCACCGATGATCTGACCAACGCGCTCACCGGCGAATGGCCGGTAGAGGCAAAGGCAGCGGGCGGCAAGATCGCAGAGAAAGCGGCCGCCAAAGGTGTCGAGATTACCGACGACCAGATCCAACGTGCCGTGCTCGACAGCATCCGTGCGCTGATGATTATCCGCGCCTTCCGCATCCGTGGCCACCTTGCTGCCGATCTTGACCCGCTGGGCATGCGTGAAATCAACAACCACCCCGAGCTTGACGCCGCCTCCTACGGGTTCAAAGAATCCGATATGGACCGCCCGATTTTCATCGATAACGTGCTGGGCCTGCAAATCGCAACCATGCGCCAGATCACGGATATCCTCAAAGCCACCTACTGCGGCACGTTCGCGCTGCAATACATGCACATCTCCAACCCTGAAGAGGCCGCATGGCTCAAAGAGCGGATTGAGGGCTACGGCAAGGAAATCCAGTTCACCAAGCAGGGCCGCAAAGCGATCCTGAACAAGCTGGTCGAGGCGGAAGGTTTCGAGAAATTCCTCCACGTCAAATACATGGGCACCAAGCGTTTCGGACTTGATGGCGGCGAAAGCCTGATCCCTGCGATGGAGCAGATCATCAAGCGCGGTGGTAGTCTGGGCGTACGCGACATCGTCATCGGCATGCCCCACCGCGGCCGCCTGTCAGTGCTGGCCAATGTGATGATGAAACCCTACCCCGCGATCTTTAACGAATTTCAGGGTGGCAGCTCGAAACCTGAAGACGTGGATGGTTCAGGCGATGTGAAATATCACCTCGGCGCGTCCAGCGATCGTGAGTTTGACGGCAACACCGTGCACCTGTCGCTCACCGCCAACCCAAGCCATCTTGAGGCCGTGAACCCCGTCGTCATCGGCAAGGTCCGCGCGAAGCAAGACCAGATGGGCGACAAGGACCGCAGTACCGTTATGCCTATTTTGCTGCACGGCGATGCGGCATTTGCGGGTCAAGGCGTGGTCGCAGAGTGTTTTGCCCTGTCTGGCCTGCGTGGTCATAAAACGGGCGGCACCATGCACATCGTGGTCAACAACCAGATCGGTTTCACAACCGCCCCCCACTTTTCGCGGTCCTCCCCTTATCCCACTGACAACGCGCTGGTGGTTGAAGCACCGATTTTTCACGTCAACGGCGATGATCCAGAAGCCGTTGTTCACGCGGCGCGCGTTGCGACAGAATTTCGCCAGAAGTTCCACAAAGACGTGGTGCTCGACATCATCTGCTACCGTCGCTTTGGCCATAACGAGGGGGATGAACCGATGTTCACAAACCCGGTCATGTACAAAAAGATCAAAAAACAGAAAACGACCCTCACGCTCTATACCGACCGTTTGGTCAAGGACGGCCTGATCCCCGAGGGCGAGATTGAGGATATGAAAGCCCAGTTTCAGGCCAAAATGAACGCCGAGTTCGAGGCTGGCAAAGAATATCGCCCTAACAAGGCCGACTGGCTGGATGGCAAATGGTCCCATCTGGACAAGCGCGGCGAACAATACCAGCGCGGCGAAACCGCAATGGCGCCCGAGACGATGGCTGACGTTGGCAAAGCGATCAGTACTATACCCGATGGCTTTCCCGTCCACAAAACCGTCGCCCGTCTGATGGACGCCAAGGCCAAAATGATGGACAACGGCGATGGCTTTGATTGGGCCACCGCAGAAGCGCTCGCGTTCGGCTCTCTGCTGACCGAAGGCTATAAGGTCCGCCTTGCAGGTCAGGACAGCACGCGCGGCACCTTCTCCCAGCGCCACTCGGCCCTGATCAATCAGGAAACTGAAGACCGCTATTACCCCCTCAACAACATCCGCAAGGGGCAGGCCGAATACGAAGTAATCGACTCGATGCTCTCTGAATATGCGGTACTGGGTTTTGAGTATGGCTACTCACTGGCCGAGCCGAATGCCCTAACGCTCTGGGAAGCCCAATTCGGCGATTTCGCCAACGGCGCGCAGATCATGTTCGACCAGTTTATCTCCTCGGGCGAGAGCAAATGGTTGCGCATGTCCGGCCTCGTCTGCCTCATGCCCCACGGCTATGAGGGCCAAGGCCCCGAGCACTCCTCTGCACGTCTTGAGCGTTTCCTGACCATGTGCGGCGGCGACAACTGGATCGTGGCAAACTGCACCACACCCGCCAACTACTTCCACATCTTGCGCCGCCAGTTGCACCGCAGCTACCGCAAACCGCTGATGTTGATGACACCCAAATCCCTGCTGCGCCACAAAATGGCCGTCAGCAAGGCCGAGGAATTCACCACAGGCAGCAGCTTCCACCGCGTGCTGTGGGATGATGCCCAGCAGGGCAATTCCGAGACTAAACTGGTGGCTGATGACAAGATCAAGCGCGTGGTGATGTGCTCGGGCAAAGTCTACTATGACCTGCTCGAAGAGCGTGACACGCGCGGCATAGATGATGTCTATATCTTGCGGTTCGAGCAGTTCTACCCCTTTCCCGCCCAATCGGCGGTCAAAGAACTGGAGCGCTTCAAAAACGCCGAGATGGTCTGGTGTCAGGAAGAGCCCAAGAACCAAGGCGCATGGACGTTCATCGAGCCAAACCTCGAATGGGTTCTTGGCCGCATCAAAGCCAAGCACACCCGTCCCGATTACGCTGGCCGCGCTACCGCAGCATCGCCTGCAACCGGCCTCGCCTCACAACACAAAGCACAACAATCAGCGCTCGTGAACGACGCGCTTACCGTTAAAGGATCCTGATCATGCCAAGCGAAGTCCGCGTCCCCACCTTAGGCGAATCCGTTACCGAAGCCACCGTGGCCACATGGTTCAAGAAGGCAGGTGATACCGTCGCTGTCGACGAGATGCTCTGCGAGCTGGAGACAGACAAAGTTACCGTCGAAGTGCCAAGCCCCGTTGCCGGCACCTTGTCCGAGATTGTTGCTACCGAAGGTGAAACTGTTGGCGTTGACGCTCTTCTTGCCATGGTATCCGAAGGCGATGCAGGCTCCACAGCCGCGCCCAAGGCAAAAGAAGCCGCCGCAGGAAATGATGCCCCAGCGGCTGCTCCAGCCTCCGGCAAAGCAGTGGATGTCATGGTCCCCACACTTGGCGAGTCCGTGACCGAAGCCACTGTCAGCACTTGGTTCAAGAAAGTCGGCGATACTGTCGCGCAGGACGAGATGCTGTGCGAGTTGGAGACCGACAAAGTCTCTGTTGAAGTGCCCAGCCCCGCCGCTGGCACATTGACCGAGATCATTGCCGCCGAGGGCGATACTGTGGATGCAAAAGCCAAGCTTGCGGTAATCTCATCCGGATCAGGGGCCGCCGCGGCTGCACCAACGTCTGAGACGGCCCCCGCGCCTGCCGCACAAAAGACAGCAGGCGGTAAGGATGTAGAAGACGCTCCCTCCGCCAAGAAAGCCATGGCCGAAGCAGGCATGAACCGAGATCAAGTCACGGGCTCCGGCCGCGATGGCCGCGTGATGAAAGACGACGTCGCAAAAGCGCTGGCCACCGCCAAATCAGCTCCCGCTCCAGCAGCAGCAGCCCCGCGTGCACCCTCCAGTGCAGACGATGCGAGCCGTGAAGAGCGCGTGAAAATGACCCGCCTGCGCCAAACCATCGCGCGCCGCCTGAAGGAAAGCCAGAACACCGCCGCGATGCTCACCACCTATAACGAGGTCGACATGACCGAGGTGATGGCGCTGCGCAACGAGTACAAAGACCTCTTCCTCAAGAAACACGGCGTCAAATTGGGCTTCATGTCCTTCTTCACCAAGGCTTGCGTGCATGCCCTGCGCGAAGTGCCTGAAGTGAACGCCGAGATCGACGGCACCGATGTGGTCTACAAGAACTTTGTCCACATGGGCATCGCCGCTGGCACGCCCACGGGCCTTGTTGTGCCTGTGATCCGTGATGCGGACGCAATGGGCTTTGCCGAGATCGAAAAAGCCATCGCCGAGAAAGGCGCACGCGCACGTGACGGCAAGCTGAGCATGGCCGATATGCAAGGCGGTACCTTCACGATCTCCAACGGCGGCGTCTACGGCTCGCTCATGTCCTCACCGATCCTGAACCCACCACAGTCCGGCATCCTCGGCATGCACAAAATTCAGGACCGCCCCATGGCAATTGGCGGAGAAGTTGTGATCCGCCCAATGATGTATCTCGCCCTCAGCTACGACCACCGCATCGTAGACGGCAAAGGAGCCGTGACGTTCCTCGTGCGCGTGAAGGAAGCGCTTGAGGATCCCCGTCGTCTCTTGATGGACCTCTAAGAATGAGCGCCGACGCTGAACTTGCAGCCCTTATGGCCCAATACCTTGGCGCAATGCCCTTTGCGGCAGCGCTACAGGTTGAGGTTATTTCTGCAAACGAGGGCAGCGTTACACTTGAAGCGCCGCTGACGCCGCCTTTCGAGGCCCCGTCAGGGGCTTTCGCCGCCAGTTCCGTAGGTGCTTTGGGTGATATGGCCGCAATGCTATCGGTGACATCGACCTTGCCAAAAGGTGACGCGATGTCGACGATGGATTTTACCATCAAAATGCTGGGTCAGGCGCGTGGGCCCCGCATTCGTGCCGTTGGTCAGGCAAAGCAGATCGGCAAAACCACCTGCGTCGGTGCCGCCGATATATTTATACAGCAAGGCGATGTATGGACGGCTTGCGGCACATTGCTCGCGACAGGCCGACGGCTTTCGCTAACACGTTAGAAAGGTGCGCGCGAAGCACCGGAGGAGACACATACGATGCAGCTTATTGCCCACTTTGAGGTCACCGATTTCACCGCGTGGCAAACCGCATTCACCGCCGACGACGAAGCGCGCCGTGATGCGGGCCTTGGTGTGCTGCAAATCTGGCGCGATGCAGACAGCACCACGCACGCCTTCGCCCTGCTTTCCGTCAATGACCGTCCCCGTGCAGAGCAATGGATCACCCGGTCCAACGCGCTCAGCTCGGACGATAATTCCACTGTGACCCACGCCAGTCACTTTTTCATCGAGACTGCATAATGACGCCCGAGCTTACCGCCCTCACCCTCGCTGCTATACTGCAATTCGTGCAGTTCGCGCTTTATTCGGTCCCCGCCAATCTCCAGGTCGGCAGCGGCTATCTCATGTCCGCCCGCGACCGTGAACCGAGCCGCCAGATGTCTGACCGCACAGCACGAATGGGCCGCGCATTCGAGAACCATTTTGAAGGTCTGATATTGTTCGCCATCGCAGTCGGCGTCATCCAGATGTCCGGCCAGAATACGGGCTTCACCGCCGTTTGCGCATGGGTCTACCTCGCCGCGCGCATCCTCTACGTACCGGCCTATACGTTTGGCTGGTCTCCGGCGCGCTCGATCATCTGGATAATCGGATTTTTCGCAACCTTTCTCATTCTCATCGCGGCCCTCATTTGAGCCCCGCCTCTGCCACTCCGGTGCACAGGGGGTGTACCGCAGGTGTACACCCCGCACCCTCCCAATTTGACCAAGGAGAACACCATGTCGAGCTATGATGTCATCATTATCGGATCAGGCCCCGGCGGCTATGTCGCTGCAATCCGCTGCGCGCAACTCGGCCTGAAAACAGCCTGTGTGGAAGGGCGTGACACCCTCGGCGGCACATGCCTCAACGTGGGCTGCATCCCTTCAAAAGCGCTGCTCCATGCAAGCCATATGCTGCATGAAGCCGAGCATAATTTTGCCGAGATGGGCCTCAAGGGGAAGTCACCCTCTGTCGACTGGCCCCAGATGCAAAAGTACAAGCAATCCACCATCGACACCAATACCAAAGGCATCGAATTTCTCTTTAAAAAGAACAAAGTGGACTGGATCAAAGGCTGGGCCACCATACCGGAAGCTGGCAAAGTCAAAGTCGGCGATGACGTGCACGAGGCCAAAAACATCATCATCGCATCAGGATCAGAACCTGCGCCCCTTAAGGGCGTCGAGGTCGACGAAAAGGTCGTCGTGAGCTCTACTGGCGCGCTGGAGTTGGGCAAAGTACCCAAAAAGATGGTCGTTATCGGCGCAGGCGTTATCGGGCTTGAACTTGGCTCTGTCTATGCGCGGCTCGGCTCGGACGTAACCGTTGTTGAATTCCTCGATCACATCACCCCCGGAATGGATGCAGAGATCAGCAAACAATTCCAGAGAATGCTGAAAAAACAGGGTCTTAAATTCATCATGGGCGCTGCGGTGCAGGGTACCGAGAGCAACAAATCAAAGGCGAAAGTGACCTACAAGTTGCGCAAGGACGACAGCGAGCATGTGCTTGATGCGGACACTGTGCTGCTGGCCACGGGGCGCCGCCCCTTTGTCGAAGGCCTTGGCCTTGATGCGCTGAACATTGTTATGACGGACCGCGGGCAGATTCAGGTCAACGATCATTGGGAAACCTCCGTCAAAGGCATCTACGCCATCGGTGACGTCATCGAAGGGCCAATGCTCGCGCACAAAGCCGAGGATGAAGGCATGGCCGCCGCCGAGCAGATCGCAGGCAAGCATGGCCATGTGAACTACTCCGTCATTCCAGGTGTGATCTACACCCATCCAGAAGTCGCAAATGTAGGTGAAACCGAAGAAACGCTTAAAGCTGCGGGTCGCGCTTACAAAGTTGGCAAGTTCAGCTTTATGGGCAATGCCCGTGCAAAAGCGAATTTTGCGGGAGAGGGGTTTGTTAAGCTACTAGCCGACAAGGAAACAGACCGCATTCTTGGATGCCACATCATTGGCCCCGCTGCGGGTGATCTAATCCACGAGGTCTGTGTTGCGATGGAATTCGGCGCATCGGCCCAAGACCTCGCAATGACCTGCCACGCGCATCCGACCTATTCGGAAGCTGTGCGTGAGGCGGCTCTCGCCTGTGGCGACGGCGCAATTCATATGTAAACGCCTTTTGGCGGAGAGGTCAGGCTTTGCCGCAAGGTCTGACCTCAAATCCTCATGGAGGATTTTTCACCACATGGTTTTGGCAGCGCGCGGCGCCCAAGCAGCATCATACACAGCACCGCCCTCTGCTCCTTCACTCACTTCGGCCAATATCTCACCAACTGTTGGAAGCCCCGCACTGCGGTCTTCTCCGGACCATGTCTGCGCCCGCATCAATGCGCGCGCGCATTGGCTGTAAACTTCGGCAATATCTATGATGATCACTGTTGCAGGCTGCTGTCCCTGCTTTTCAAAACGCGCCCGCAGATCAGCATCATCGGTGAGCCATGCCATACCATTCACCCGCACGACATTGTTCGAACCACTCACCATAAACATAAGCGATATCCGCCCGTCGTTGACGATATTGCGCAAGGTGTCCAACCGCTGATTGCCCCGCCAATCGGGAAGCGCCAGACGCGTTGGATCAAGTTCAAGCACCACCGGACCATCATCACCGCGCGGGCTACCATCCGTCCCATCAGGCCCGACGGTACTCACCATACACAGCCGCGAGGCCATAATCCACTTGCGGTACAGAGGGGTCAGATGATCCGACACTTTGCGCAAGGCTGCCGCACCAGGTGTCCCGTAAAGCGCCTCAAGCGCTGCTATAGCTTCAATCTTATCCATAAAGGTGATCGAAACCTGTCTCTTTCAACAGCGCATCTGACGCCGTTTCAATCCGGTTTTCCAGCTCCACAACAAATTCCTGACGCGGCATGCCCGGTGCAATCGGTGGCAGAAAATCAACAACCGCCACGCCCGGACGGCGGTATAATCCACGACGGGGCCAGAAGACCCCCGCATTGGTCGCAACCGGATAACATGGCTGGTTCAGCTGCTCGTACAAAATCGCTGTCCCCACCTTGTAGGGCATCTTTGCCCCCGGCAGTGAGCGGGTCCCTTGAGGGTAGATCACCAATTGGCCCGGCTCACGTTGTCCCGCATCCACATCGGCAAGCATCTTTGCAATGGCCGCACCACGCTTTCCACGGTCCACAAAAACCATTTCCATCTTTGCGGTATATTGTCCCAAAACTGGCGACCAGCGCAGCTGGTTCTTCATGACAAATTTTGCAGCGGGCAGCGCATTGAAGATGAGCAAGATATCAAGGAACGACTGATGCTTGGCAGGAACCAATGCGGCCATGTCGGGTGGGGTTCCGCGCACTTCGCACCGCAGATTGATCATCCATGATGCTGTCCAGATCACCCAACGCGCGTAGGCCCGACACCCCGCATAGGCACCGCGCTTCGAGACCATAGCCCAAGGTGCCCAAAGCAAGCCGATCACCGGCAACATAATAGTCGCCTGTACGATAAAAATGATGGAGCGGATCCATTGCAGGATGTTCATGTAAGTCCTTCCAACGTCCGCCGCGCGGCCATGCGGGTCGCGACGAAGGCAACGCCAGCAGCCAAGGGTGGTATCAACAGCGGGTAAAGCCAGTGCGCACCCTGAAAACCCATGCCCGTCAAAAAACTCGCTGTCTCGTCATCGCCACTCGGCATGAGCAACACTGCTATCATCCCCAAGACCATTCCAACCACGGCGCCAATCAGCGCGCGCAAGGTAAAGCGCCGGATAAATGCCTTTGCAATATAGTCATCAACCGCCCCCACGAGCCGCAGGACTGCAATCACTTGGGCGTTGGCTGCAAGGGCCGCATTCGCAGCAAGGGTGACCATCGCAGCCGTGACAGCCGCAATCAGGGTGATCGAAACCCAACCCAACATCTTGAGCCTTGAGGCCGCTTTCACAAGCGGTGCGCGCCACCTGCTATGATCATCCAACACTGCTGCGGGCACTTCAGCCGCAAGGCGCAGACGAAGGCCCGCTGCGTCCATTCCTTCGGCTGTCTCAATCACTTCGATAAGGCGTGGGACGGGGAGCGTGTCCAACTCCAACTCAGTCCCAAACCATGGCGCGAGCAGCGCGGCCTGCTCTTCATTGCTAAGCGCACGCGCCTGCGCCACGCCACGCGTTGTCTCAAGGATGCGCAGAGCAGCATCGGTTTGCGCTTGCTGCTGATCATCCGGTGCGGCAATGCGGATCGTGGCAGAGCGCGCCAGTTCCTCGCCCCATTGCTCAGCCAAACGCCCAGCAGCCAATGACAGCGCCAACGCAAATACCGCCAGAAACGCCATCGCCCCCGACGCAAATAGGATAAGCTGAGCCGTGAAACCCGAGGAGGGAACAACGCGGTCCGCCTGCGTATCAGAGTGCAGCGCACCCTTCAGAGCTGCCAACATCCGGCTCACAAATCAGCTCCCGCAAGCTGAATCCGGCGGTTTGCTATGCGCAGCACACGCGCTTGCACATGCGCTTTGGTGGCGCGGATCAGGCTCAGGTCATGGGTCGCGATCAGCACGGTTTTTCCCATGCGGTTGAGTTCGATCAACAAGCGTAGCAGGCGTTGCGACATATCCCAATCCACATTGCCCGTAGGCTCATCCGCCAAAACGACATCGGGTGACATAATCACGGCACGGGCAAGGGCCGCGCGTTGACGCTCCCCGCCTGATAACTCAGGCGGCAATGCACCTGCTCGCTCCGTCAGACCCACCCAATGCATCAAATCGTCGAGGTCCTCACCACCGGCCTCAGCACTGCGGCCAGAGACGTGCAGTGGTAGCGCTACATTCTCGGCGACAGGCAGATGGTCCAGAAATTTGCAGTCCTGATGCACGACCCCCACGCGACGCCGCATAAGCGCGACATCATCACGGGACAGCGTGCGCACATCTGCATCAAACAACCGGACCTGCCCCGATGTAGGCAGCAACGCACCATAGCACAGCTTCATCAGTGTGGTTTTTCCCGATCCCGATGGCCCGGTCAGAAAGTGGAAAGATCCCGGCGCGAGCTTGAGCGAGATGTCAGACAACAGCTCCCCACCACCATAACTATACGCTACATTTTCCAGCTCGATCACTAGCAGGTTCCCTTCGGTTGGCCTGTTGTGCCTTAGCATCGCTTGGGTTTCAATCCGTACCCACAGGGCAATCGCATCAGATTACACTTTTCGCGCCGTTCCTTACACTCTAGGGTAGGGTCAATGAGTGGTAAACGGGTCAAAGACCGGTGTTTCGGGGCGTAACATGAGACTAATCTGTCCGAATTGCGATGCACAGTATGAAGTGCCTGATGACGTTATGCCCGTTGCAGGCCGTGATGTGCAGTGTTCGAACTGCGGGCAAACATGGTTTCAGCACCATCCCGACCACACACCCTCCGAGCAGCCAGAGCTTGAGGAAGCGCCTGCGCCAGATGAGGAAACGGCTCCGCCACCACCGCCACCTTCTCCCCCTGCAGCGGCGCCAGAACGTAAACAGCTTGATCCTGCAGTTGCCGATATTTTGCGCCAAGAGGCTGAAGCCGAGCAAGCAGCGCGGCGCAGCAGCCAATCCGACGGATTGGAAAGCCAGCCTGATTTGGGCATGGACCTTGAAGACAGCTCTTATGAAGAAGAAGCAGACCGCCGCGCCCGTGAAGCACGCGACCGGATGGCACGTCTGCGCGGAAATGATGCCCCAGAAGCCCAAGCCGCAAGCGGCAATGCGGCCGCTAAGGAAAGCACGGCGGCGCTCGGGTCACGGCGCGATCTGCTCCCCGATATTGAAGAGATTAACTCGACCCTGCGCTCCGGCTCTGCGCGCACGGGTGCCGATGCCGCAGATCTCGACCCCGAGATTGAAGCCCCTACCCATCAGCGCAAGCGCCGCGGGTTTCGCACAGGCTTTACCACCATGCTTTTGATCTTTGCCGTTCTGGCGATTGTCTATGTCTTTGCACCGCGGCTGTCCGCAGCCGTGCCAGCCCTTGAAGGGCCACTGCAAAGCTATGTTAGCGCGGTAGACAAAGGTCGCAGTTGGCTCGATAACAAGGTGCAAGGCATGTTGAAGTCATTGGACTCAGCCGCCGCGGACAGCAGCTAAGCACCTCTTTTCAAATTAAAAACGGTCAAGCAAGCGGTTGAGATAGTCGCGTTCAACCTCTGGCCGCGCCGCCTCGCCTGAGCGGCGCCTGATTTCGTCCAGCAACTCCCGCGCGCGCCCGTAGGCATCATCGTTCAGGTCTGCTTGCTCATCACTTCCCGAGGCACCGTTGCTCCCTTGTCTGCGCCCCAGAGGGTCGCTGTTTTCGGCACGACGATCGCCGTCTTGCTGGCCCTGACCCGCCTGTTGGTTGCGTTCTTCCTCAGCCATCGCTTCCCCGAGTGAGCGCATACTATCGCGAAGTGCCTCCATCGCTTGGGACTGGTTGTCGATCGCCTCTGCCAGGTCTCCCTCACGCAGGTTTTGCTCCGCTTGGTCCATCGCTTCTCCCGCGCGATCGAGCGCTTCGCGCGCTGCATCGCCTTCCGGTGTGCCTTGACCAGGCATGCGCCCTTCCTGACGGCTCAGTTCGTCGCGAAGTTGTTGCTGGCGCTCTGCAAGGTTTTGCTCTTGCCCTTGACCCTGCGCTTGGCCTTCGCCCTCACGCTGTTCACCACCGCCGCCTTGCTCACCGCTTTGCTGATCTTGCTCCCCTTCGCCTTGCCCCTGCTGGTTTTCATGACTTTCGCCGCGCCCTTGGCCACCGTTGCGGCCCTCGTTCTGGGAGTTTTCGCCAGCTTGGGCATTTGGGTTGAACTGTTCTTGCAGATCGCGGAATGCCTGATCGCTCAGACCTTGCTGCTCGCGCAATGTCTCGGCGAGACCCTCCATCGCCTGCTGACCCGGAGACTGACTGCCTTGTCCCTGCTGGCCCTCGGCCATCTGCATGTTTTCCATCATCTCTTGCAACTCGCGCAGCGCTTGCTCGGCTTCGGCCATGCGACCTTCTTCCATCAGCTCTTGAATACGGTCCATCATGCGTTGCAGGTCGTCCTGCGTCATTTGCATGGTTTCGCCTTGCTGTTGCTGGCTCTGCTGCTGTTCGCCATCCTGTTGTTCTGCCTGCTCACGCTGCAATTGTTGCATAAAGTCCTCGGTGGCGCGGCGCAATTCCTGCATAAGTTCGGCGATTTCCTCGTCGGTGGCGCCGTTCTTCATCGCCTCGTTAAGCCGCTCCTGCGCGCGCTTCATCCGCTCGCGCGCATCCTCAAGATCACCCTCTTCCAGCTCCAGCGCCATGTCCCACATATCCTGCGCCAGCTGGTTCTGGTTTTCCGCGTCCAAACCAAATCGCGCATATGTCTCGATACGACCGATCATCTTGCGTAGACGCAGCGCAAGAGTTTCCGAGCGGAAGGCATCTTCTGGCAAATAGCTGACGGCACGCAACACTTGCGCGGTACGCTTTGCGTTTGACCGGCTCCACAAAATATCGCGGCGCATCTCAATCACGGCCGCGGCCGTCGGGTCGAAAAAGCGGCGACCCGGAAGGGTCATCTGCATCGGAGCAGTCTGCGCCTGCTGTTCTGCGGCATCAAGTGCTGTCATCGCAACCGTGACGGGTAGGTTCGCCCAAGGGTGCTCGGAAAAATCATCAATGAGGTTTTCCTCAAACGCCGTACGCCCCCGCGCAATCGGCATCGGCAATGGCACAATCACTTCTGCACGCGGGTCAGGCTCGGCGATCAGACCATAGCGGCGATCTACAGAAGCCAGGTCCAGCATGATCCGCGCCTCGCCCGCATCAACGCCGTAATCATCCTTCGCCGCGAAAGGCAGACGCATCTCGCCCATGGCGGCCACTTCTGGCGCACCGAGGATCACAATCTCGGGTGCCTGATCTGCCCGCACGGTCACGTTCCACGCCCGCGCGCCGGGGCCTTCAATGGCAAGTGCACCATCTTTGATCACTTTAAAATCAAACGCCATCTGTGGCGGCGCTTCTGGGTCCACCTCCGGAGCATTGCCAGACACGCTTTCTGATACCGTTAGCGCACCGACCTCACCATACAAACGCATGGTCACAATCGTCCCCACCGGCAGTTCCAGCGCCCCTTCCGCCTGATCATTCAGATATAGCGTTGGTTTGCCTGTATAAAGCGGCGGCTCTGCCCAGCCTTCCCAGACCGGTCCCGCTGCAAGCGTTCCAGCGCCACCCGTGGCCATCTCGGCCACCGTGCCAACACGCCAGATCGAGCCAAAAACCACGGCGATCCCGAACGCCAAAACCGCCATGTAGCGCACAGCATAAGGGTCGCGCGACGAGACACGTAGATCAGCGGGAACTGCTTGGGCCTGCGCCGCGCGTTCGGCCATGCGCCGCTTGTGCGCGCGCCAAACCGCCGCAGATGCGTCATCACCGCTGCCAATGGCCTGATCATCCAATAGTGCCGTAATCGGCCGTCCGGCCAAGCTGCCGTCAAGACGCATCATCGCATCAGCGGTCGAGGGCCACGACCAATGGCGTGCGGCGTAGACAAGCGCCCAAAGTGCAGCACCTGCCGTCAGGCCAACACAGGCCCAAATCGCTTCAATCCGCAGAACTTCATGCAGCCCCATCATGGCCGCCGCCAGCGCGAGCAGCAGCACCGTGAGCAAAGGCCAAAGACTGCGCACCAGCCCTTCGGCCCGCATACCGATCCGTGTCAGCCACAGCGGACGGCGCAAACCATCCAGTGTCCGTTTCAAATCATCGGGCGTGAATTGAACCATGGTGACCTCTCAAAGGCGGCGCTCAGGTCGCGGGATGCAGCTCGAGCCATTCAGGTATGGTATCGCGATTTATCATTTCGTCAAAGGTAGGACGTGGGCGGATAACCGCAAATTGATCGCCATGCACCAAAACCTCGGGGATCAGAGCGCGCGAATTATACTCACTGGACATGACCGCGCCGTAAGCACCGGCACTCCGGAACGCCACCAGATCATCAGCTGCCAGCGGCACCATGTCGCGCTGTTTGGCAAAGGTATCGCCGGATTCGCAAACAGGCCCGACAATGTCATAGGGCTGTTTTTCGGTTCCTGCAGGCGCTTCATTCGCCGGGATAATATCGTGATAGGCCTCATACATCGCAGGGCGGATCAGGTCATTCATCGCCCCGTCAAGGATCAGGAAATCGCGCCCCTCCCCCGATTTGACGTAAATCACCTTACTCACCATCAGGCCCGCGTTGCCGGCAATCAAACGGCCCGGTTCAATCTCGATTTCACAGCCCAGATGCCCCAACGTACGCTGCACCATCGCGCCGTAGTCCGCAGGCAGCGGCGGCGCTTCATTGCTGGTCTCGTAAGGGATGCCAAGGCCACCACCCAGATCAAGCCGCGTGATCGTATGGCCATCGCTCCGTAGCTGTTCGGTCAGCTCTGCTACTTTCAAATAGGCCTGCTCGAAAGGCATCAGATCCGTCAACTGCGATCCTATGTGAACGTCGATTCCGATCACGCTCAGCCCCGGCATTGCTGCCGCCATCGCATAGACTTCCCGCGCCCGCGCGATTGGAATACCAAATTTGTTCTCGGATTTTCCTGTGGCGATTTTGGCGTGAGTCTTGGCATCCACATCGGGGTTCACACGCACCGTAATAGGCGCAACTTTCCCCAACTCCAGCGCCACCGCGTTGAGCACTTCCATCTCAGGCTCGCTCTCGACATTGAACTGGCGGATGCCGCCCTCAAGCGCCACTCGAATTTCCCGCTCGGTCTTACCCACACCGGAAAATACAATTTTGTCGCCCGACACACCTGCAGCTTTGGCGCGCAGATACTCACCTTCGCTCACCACATCCATGCCCGCACCAGCCTGCGCTAGCGTGCGCAAAACTGCCTGATTGGAATTGGCCTTCATGGCATAGCAAACCAAATGATCCATCCCCTCCAGCGCCTCGTCAAACGCCCGAAAATGGCGCAGCAATGTGGCTGTGGAATAGACATAAAAAGGCGTCCCGACCGCTGCCGCAATCTCAGCAACGGGGACATCTTCGGCAAACAACGCGCCATCCCGATAGAGGAAATGATCCATTTCTTTATTTTTCCCTTAAATTCATTGCTGCTCTAGCGGACAGGTGCCGACCTTAGAAACAGATAAAGCGGCAAGCCGCAGCTTACCCCAATGCAAAACGTCGCAGGGATCGCGACCAATGCGCCCCAGTTCCGCCGCGTGGCAACCTCGGCGATGATCCAGACGGTCAACGTCACGGCCGCAATCGTCAGATCCCAAACCAACCCGCTGCTCGCTGCGTTCACATGCCACGCATCCACCATCGCCATGATGTTCCAGCCATTTTCCTGAAACCACTGAACGAAATAATACATCGGGTGAATGGCACCCCAAATTGCCAGCGCCAGATAGATGATTCTCAAGATCGACATTAGTAGCGCCGTATGGCGCCGACATTGACCGACCCTGACACATTAACTCCGGGCGTTGTATTGCTTGGCTCTTGGTTTGGAGAAACCCAGCGCGGTGAGCTGGTATCGGGGGGACCACACGCGGCAAGCGCAGCAACGCATATCAAAACGATGACCCTCATAGTCCCATCCCTGGCTGCACGGAGCCCTTTCTTAAATCGACATTCGCTCCCAAACCTAAACCCTCGCCATTGAGCGTGACACTCACACCGCCTGTTGGTTGCACAGGCTCTCCGTCTACACCACAGGCGGCCAGCATCAGGCTGGTCAGAACGATCATCTTTCTCATTTCATATTCTCCTTCCAGCGGGCGATCTGTGCGCGCACTTGCGTAGGCGCCGTTCCACCATATGAAGTGCGCGAGTTTACCGAATTATCAACCCCCAACACTGTGAATACACCTTGCGTAATCTCCGCATGGGCCGATTGCATCTGCTCCAGCGTGAGGTCGGGCAGATCACAGCCCTGGGCCTCGGCCATCGCCACGAGTGTGCCGGTAATATGGTGCGCGTCACGGAATGGCAGACCCAGCACCCGCACCAGCCAATCGGCAAGATCAGTCGCGGTGGAGAACCCGCTCCCCGCAGCCGCAGCAAGCTCGGGACGGTTGGCGTTCATATCGCGCACCATCCCCTCCATCGCAGCCAAGGCCAGCATGAGGTTGTCGGCGGCGTCAAAAACTTGCTCTTTGTCTTCTTGCATGTCCTTTGAATAGGCCAGTGGCAGACCCTTCATCACCATCATCAAGGCGACATTTGCGCCAAATATCCGTCCAATCTTGGCACGGATCAATTCGGCAGCATCAGGATTTTTCTTTTGCGGCATAATAGAGGAGCCGGTGGAGAAGCGGTCTGACAAAGTCACGAAGCGGAATTGCGCGGATGACCAGATCACCAGTTCTTCGGCAAAGCGGCTCAGGTGCATGGCACAGATGCTCGCAGCCCCGAGGAATTCCAGCGCGAAGTCACGGTCACTCACCGCATCGAGGCTGTTGGCTGAAGGCCGGTCAAAGCCCAGCCCCCGGGACGTCATATCGCGGTCAATCGGGAAGGACGTGCCCGCAAGGGCAGCAGCACCCAGAGGCGACTCGTTCATCCGCGCGCGTGCATCGCGCATGCGGCTGAGGTCACGGCCAAACATCTCGACATATGCCATCATGTGATGACCCCATGTGACAGGTTGTGCCGTTTGAAGATGCGTAAATCCGGGCATCACCCAGTCCGCACCCGCCTCCGCCTGAGCGAGGAGCGCTTGAATAAGAGCGAGGAGCGCGCCCTCGGCTGCATCAAATTGATCGCGCACCCAAAGTTTGAAATCGGTCGCCACCTGATCGTTGCGCGAACGGCCCGTGTGCAAGCGCCCCGCGGGCTCGCCGATCACTTCTTTCAGGCGCGCTTCCACATTCATGTGGATATCCTCTAGGGCAGTCGAATATTGAAACGTTCCGCCCTCGATTTCTGACAAGACCGTGAGCAGGCCTTCCCGAATGGCGTCAGCATCGCTAGTCTTGATTATACCCTGTGCGCCGAGCATCGCCGCATGGGCACGAGACCCGGCAATATCCTGGGCTGCCATCCGCTTGTCAAAGCTGATCGAAGCGTTAATTGCTTCCATGATCGCATCTGGACCAGCGGCAAAACGGCCGCCCCACATTTTGTTCGAAGTTTTATCTGCCATTTGCCTAATTCCCCGGAGGGACCCATGAAGAAACTGTTGCTTGCCCTCGTCTATACGGCCCTCACGGCGGGTGCAAACCCCGCGCTGGCCTCCGATGCCGATATCATTTCTCCGATGCTCGCGGGAGATATGAAAAAACTCGCAGTGCATGGCACTCCCAAAGCAACATCTAACGCGCCGTTTGAATTGGCCGATGATGCAGGTCGCGCGTCGCTTGAGGACTATCGCGGGAAATATGTTCTGGTGAATTTCTGGGCCACATGGTGCGCGCCGTGCCGCAAGGAAATGCCGCACCTGTCGGAGCTACAGACCGAACTGGGCGGACCTGACTTCGAGGTTCTCACAATCGCCACAGGCCGCAACTCTCCAGCGGGCATCTCCAAGTTTTTCAAAGACATCGGCATTACCAATCTGCCCCGCCACCAAGACCCTAAGCAATCACTGGCCAGCCAAATGGGCATTTTCGGCCTGCCGATCACTGTGTTGATTGATCCAGAAGGTCGCGAGGTTGCGCGTTTGCGCGGCGATGCCAATTGGGCCAGCGATACAGCAAAGGGTATCATCAAAGCCCTTATTGAAGCGCGCAAGGCAGAATAGTTTCGGGCCGCAAACAATGCCGCCCAGCGCCTTTAGGCCGCGTGCCGCATAATGGCCGCTTCAGAAGGCGATAGGGTGCGCCGCGCAAAGCTGCCATAGGTGTGCGGGTCATATTCAAGCTCTGGGTATTCCGCCAACAAACGTTTGCGGTCCTTCTGGTCCAGCGAAGCAAAGGCCGCTGAGGCGGGGTGGAAGCTTTCTGATTCCAAGCCGTTCGCCAGTAGAATTTGATGCTGGTCCAGCAAAACATGAATGTACGTCACTTCACGCACCTGCATGTCCACGGTGATCGTGGTCCCGTTGATGAGATCTTTTGCGGCGACCAGAACCTCCGACGTGTTGAAAAGGCTCTGTGCCACGCTGCCCTTGACCAGCATGCGGTGCTCGGGCGAAACCAACAAATCGTCATCAGGTTGATCGACACCCAACGCGCCACCCGCGATGCGAATGGGCCGCAGCTTTGGCATCGCAAAGAGACGCGCGCCCGTCATTCGCCGCTGGCCAATCCAGCGCAGCGGCTGCAGGCCGTTATCCTTTGTCTGAACTGTGTCGCCCTCGCGCAAATCTTCGATCAGGCGAACGCCATCACCGGTTTGAATCCGCGTGCCCGGGGTGAAGCAAATAACACCGCTTTGTTGACCACTTGAGGTCTCCGCCGCGACGGTGCCAAGAGTATGATGCACGATCCAAAGATCGCAGTTGCGCGGCGGCATCTCGTTGAGGAACATCAGCAACGGCTGCGTTCCACCGCCCACTTCGATCAACGTCACGCTATAGCTTTTGCCACCGTCGGTTACGACAAAACTGTTGTCCATCAACGGAGAGTTCTCTCCGCTCTTGTCCAACGTGCGCGGGCTCGCTTCCCGCTCCAATGCGGTTCCCACAAGCCGGTGCACCATGCGTGCTGCGCGTTTGCGCAAATTTTCTGCTCCGTCCGCATCATCCAGTTGCAAAACATCAGACGGCCCATCCACACGCACAGCGTCACCACGCCATGCCCATGCTGCCCCAACACTCAACGCTTGCACAGGTGCAGCATCAAGCCCGTCTATTTCTGTTTGCGACCAGGAAATTACGAACGTGCCACGAAAGCCCGTTACCATCTACTACTCGCCTGCCTCAGTTTATTTTTTTATTATGTAATCGTTAACAAGATTATTTTGACCGGGGAAGGGTAAACAAGCGTTTGACGCAAGACTGTTGCGAAATGACCCGCTTAGAAACTGAGATTTATTCGGATGGAACCAACGACCTGACCTTCGGTTTGGGCCTCAAACTCTTCGCCCAAGTAGGTCAAACCGTAAAAGCCCGATGCTTGTTTGCCCTGCCAATGCACCCCGGCACGCACGCGGTCGCGGGTGTCGGTGAGGTTATATCCGTCCTCTTCCGGCAGATAGATGCTGTCGGCAACATGGGCGATATCCGCGCCCAGCAAGAATGAAAAACCCGTGACATTCCCATTTTGGACCACGCGGTAGCGTTGGCCGGTCACCCCTTCACGCACCAACAACTCGCCCTGCCCTACCATGCCAAACGTTAAATCAAACCCTGCGCGCAGCATCGTTTCGGCGCCCGCGCGCCCCTCAAGGAAAGGACGCAAGCGCAGATTGGGTGTAAGTGCCAGATCGCGACCAATCTCACCCACAATCGTGGGATGAATCCCGTTTGGAATCTGCTCGTCGAGGAGGGTGCGCGACGGCTGGTCCATACCAAGAAAATCGTGCAATTCCCGCTGAAAACTTCCCAAGCCTGTCCCAGGACCGGTCAGAACCATATCTGCACCAAGGGCCGTCTCGAAACCTCGCAAATTAAAATGTGTATGCGCGCCAATGGAAATCGCCCCCGCATACGGTCGGTCTGATGCCGCGGGGTTCCCAAGATCTTGCGGCGCAATAATCTCTGCTGAAAGTCGAAGTTCAATGAGATCGCCAAAGCGATCAGGCGCTCGTCCGGCCCATGCAGGCCCCCACACGCGCGAAGTGGTCCAAGACCCCGTGCGCCAACGGTCCTTGCCATCGCCCAAAAAATCGTTGGTCAGCAGACGTCCATAGCCCAGCTTTTCGCGCGGACCTGCATCCACTGGACCGGCAACCATCAAAAGTGAGAGAACGAGCGCAATAGCCGAGCCGGCGACGCATTTAGACATCGGACAATCCTGTCAATTCCGCCCCCACAGCGGCCTTCTTTGTACTGTCGCTATACGATTCGAACCAAGAAAGTTTTAACGGCGCCGCGCCCTGAGAATGTGATTGCGGCATTGATGCCACGTTTTCACGCTGGAAACTCCGATGCGCGATGTGGTTACATGCGCCAAACGGGAGAACCTTGCCATGAACATTCTTTTCATCATGTACGATCAACTGCGGTTTGATTACCTAAGCTGCGCAGGACATCCCCATCTAAAAACTCCTCACTTTGACCGCGTCGCTGCTATGGGCGTGCGATTTACCAACGCCTATGT
>RCND010000488.1_pt1 | contig 22714 bp, 20 predicted proteins | sample 2041351 | NCBI WGS metagenome assembly RCND01 (sample SAMN09708230, study PRJNA481090) | Marine sediment metagenome, whole genome shotgun sequencing project. | biome: marine sediment; feature: ocean; material: sediment; isolation source: Sewage treatment plant 12B marine sediment (STP12B) ... | reverse complement strand
GCGGGTGCGGGGGGGGCGCCCCCCCGCCGCGATTGCCGGGCGGTCAGCAGCGAGTTTTCTACACGGAAGCAGTCCGGTTCAAATGTTCAATTGGTAATTTCGGTTAGCTTGTTCTGTATTACTCGTTTGATCGGTGGAATCCGGTTGGCGAGTCTCAAAGCGATTGATCTCGCCAGCTTCGCTGGTGCACGGTTATCGGTAAAAAATTTCACGATCGCATTCGTGCCGTGAAACATTGGTCTGGTCGTTCGCATATGTTTGTCTTGATATCTTTGTAACAATGGCGTGGCACCAATGTCTCTTTGTTGAGCTGCTGCGTTAATAATTTCATTGGCGAGAATTTCCTGGCCACTAAGCCCGAGATTGTAACCATGAGCCGTTACCGGGTGCATGCCTACCGCAGCATCGCCAATTAACGCGAACCGTTTCGCACAGAACTTCGATGCGTGTACACCGACCAGGGGATAGGAAAATCTCTTGCTGACGAGTTGCATATCCCCGTATCGATTAGCAAAACGATCCTGTATGTCGCTGCTGAATTGGGCATCATCGGACTCCATTATCGAGGTGCGTTGATCCATCGGCGCTGTAACGACGATGGAGGAGCGGTGACTGGTCAGGGGCAAGACGGCAAGGGTCCTGTCGTAGTGAAAGCATTCGAACGCAATACTATCGTGCGCTTTTTCGTGTTGCATTCGGCTAACAATACAAACGCGCCCGAAATCGTGCATCGACGCTGAAATGCCCAACATGCGACGGGTTTCTGAGAAGCGACTGTCCGCAGCGACCACCAACCGTGACTGCATTGCCTGTCCGTCGGATAGAACGACCGTTGCTTCATTATCGTTGGTTGATATGGACGTCACCGTCAGGTCTGTGAGAATTTCAACATTGTCGAGCGTTTGTACTTCGTCGAAAAGTGCTCTTCGAATAATATGATTTGAGACGATGAAGCCAAGTGCGTCGATTGAATCTCGCTTGCCATCAAAATCAAGACAATAGGGCGATGTTCCGTCCAGGACCCGGGCTTCTTTTATCGGTGGCCTTTCATCAGGCTGGAAGCGTGCCCAAACGCCAAGTTCCTTGAGGATTCGGACTGACAAATGCGTGAGTGCAATATCGCGTCCATCGAATTCGGGTGCTGCAAGCTGTTGTTTAGATTGTCTCTCGACCAGCAAAACCTGTAGTCCGGTTTCGGCGAGAGATCGTGCGAAACTCAGGCCTGCAGGACCCGCGCCGACAATAATGATGTCGTAATTCATTGGCTGCTCACATTCATGTTATTCAGATCCAGTCGAAGGCGGCTGTAAAATGCCGCAAGAATTGCGGTGCCTGCACGATGCGCATGCCGCGGATGTCATTTCTTCTTTCCCAAACAAGATCAATACCCTCAACCACGTAGTCCATGTGGCTCTGCGTATAAACCCGGCGAGGAATGGCCAGGCGTACCAGGTCAAGGCGGGCGGCGTGCTCTTCACCGGTATGTGGATTGGCACCGAACATCACAGTACCTATTTCTACGCCACGCACGCCGGCTTCCAGGTATAGCTCAACTGCCAGGGATTGCCCGGGATATTGCAGAGGTTGTATGTGCGGCAGGAATCGACGGGCATCGAGATAGACTGCATGGCCGCCTGCCGGAGCGACCACAGGAATTCCCAGATCTCGCAGATGCTCGACGACATAGCGAGTCGAGAGCAATCTGTAGTCAAGATAGTCTTCGTCCAGAATTTCCCGCAGACCAACGGCGATTGCTTCGAGATCACGTCCCGCCAGGCCACCATAAGTCGGAAATCCTTCCGTCAAAATCAGGATATTGCGTTCCCGGTGTGCCAGGTCGGCATCGTTGGTGCACAGGAAACCGCCGATGTTAGCGAAGGCGTCTTTCTTGGCAGACATCGTGCAGCCATCCGCGTAGCTGAACATCTCACGAGCAATATCAATGGACGACACATCTTTGAATTCCGGCTCGCGGCGCTTGATGAAGTGGCCGTTCTCTGCAAACCGACACGCGTCTATATAGAAAGGAATACCCGCACCGCGTGCGATTCGGCTGATTTCTCGAATGTTAGCCATCGAGACTGGCTGGCCACCAGCGGAGTTGTTGGTGACAGTCACCATTATCAGTGGAATTCGCTCCGGCCCTTCGTCGGCAACGATTTTTTCGAGAGCCGCGATATCCATGTTGCCCTTGAACGGAAAGTCGGATTCGAGGTCGCTGGCTTCGACGCATGGTAAGTCCAGCGCGGTACCGTGATTGAATTCGATGTTTGCCCTGGTAGTGTCGAAATGAGTATTGTTTGGAATGATGGAGTCCGCATTCACCATCACGCCGAACAAAATGCTTTCAGCTGCTCTTCCCTGATGGGTAGGGACGATCTGCTCGAAACCGAAAATATCTTTAACCGTGTCACGGAAACGATACCAGCTTCGGGCGCCAGCGTAGGACTCATCGCCGCGCATCATGGCTGCCCATGCTTCGGCGGACATTGCGCTCGTGCCCGAGTCGGTCAACAAATCAATGATGACGTCTTCCGCGCGCAATAGAAATGGGTTGTAACTGGCAGCTTGCATGAACTCCTCACGTTGTTCGCGAGTGGTCAGCTTGATCGGCTCTACCATCTTGATTCTGAATGGCTCAATGATAGTTTTCATCGTTCCGGGGCTCATATTTTGTTGCCGTGATGTACCTGGAGTTACGGATTAGAGCAATCAGCAAATGCGCGGCAACGGATCGTCTTCCAGTTCTTCAAGAAAACGCTCACCGCCTAACTCGGTCTCAAGTACGACACGTTGACTATCTTTCGTGATACGACCGACGATAGCCGCGTCGCGACCTGATGGAATGCTCCGCCATGCTTGCAGCGCAGCGTCCGCTTCCTCTGCAGCGACGACTGCGAGGACACGGCCTTCGCAGGCAAGGTAATAGGGGTCATAGCCCAGCATGTCGCAGACAGCCTGGACCTGATCCTTTACCGGAATCGTCGCATCAAAGCGGACGCCCATGCCGGTGGCACGAGCAATTTCGTGAGCAACCGACGCAATTCCGCCGCGCGTTGGGTCACGCATGAACCTGAGCCCGGTACTTGCCATCATTGCCTCCGTGAGTGGCAGAACGCTGTCTGCATCCGATAGCAGATCGCCGCGCAAACCGAAGTCTTCTCTTGCGAGCATCACGGCTGTTCCGTGATCTCCGACAGAACCGCTGATCAGGATGATGTCGCCCGCCTGAATGTTACTCATGGCTGGCCGCGTGCCAGGAATTCGTATGCCGACCCCGGTCGTTGCGAGATACAATCCTCCGCCTTCACCACGTTGCAGCACTTTGGTGTCGCCGGCTGCTACCTTCACACCGATTTCCCGTGCGGTTCTCGCAAGGCTTTGCACGATACGGTCAAGCTGGGCTATTTCCATTCCTTCTTCGATGAACGCGTTGAGGGTCAGGTACAGGGGTCGTGCACCGGCTACCGCCAGATCGTTGGTTGTCCCGTGCACGGCCAATGAGCCAATATCTCCACCCGGAAACTCGAGTGGCTGAACCGTAAAGCCGTCAGTTGTTATCATCGGCTCGCCACCATTGAGTGACAACGGTACTGCATCTGCCTCGGTATCCAGATCGGAATGAGCAAGATGGCGTGCAAACACCTCTTCGATTAGTTCGCGCATAAAGCGGCCGCCGTTGCCGTGTGCAAGCGTTATTCTGTCGTCTTCCATTAGCTTTTTGTGTCCTGTTCAAGCGCAGCAATTTCTGCTGCCTGACCGTAACCAAGGGCTGCGTCATTGCACGGCAGCTCGCTACTCAAATAAACATCAAAACCATCGGCCCGCAAAAGTTCGACGGCCTGTTCTGATAAAACTCTGTTTTGAAATACGCCACCGGTAAGCCCGACCTGGTCAATCCGCTGGCTGTCACGCATTCGTCTTGCCTGCTCAAGTAGTGCCACAGCCATACTGGTGTGAAATGTTTCTGCACGGCGAGCGGGATCCTGGCGTTTGTCGCCTATCTCGACAAGCAAAGGTTCCCAGTCCGTACGCAAAATACCTTCCTGATCCACACTGAGTGGCAGCGCGATAGCCGCACCGACATCACGACACATTGACTCGAGTTGCATAGGGCCCTGGGCTTCGAAGCTGGTTTTGTGCATATCGCAGATGATTGCCGCGGCCGCGTCGAAAAGCCTGCCGGCGGCGCTGCTTTGCGGGCAATTCAATTGATGTTGCCACGCGGCTCTGGCCAACCCGCCTTCATCAGGACATTGCGGCCAGGGTCGACCAGTTTCCCAGTGTAAAGCGGCGGCGCTGCGCCATGGTTCACGGCCTGCACGTTCACCACCGGGCAGTCGAAATGGTCGCATGCTGCAAACCCGCCGCCAGCGGCCTGGTTTCCCGAGCAGCGTCTCGCCGCCCCACAATGACAGGTCTTCTCCAAGGCCAACGCCGTCCCAGGTAAACATTAGCCACGTACCCGGAGTTGCTATTTCTGCTGCCAGTGCAGATGCATGCGCGCGGTGGTGCCAGACGGTAGTAGCCGGCAATTGTTGTTCATGTGCCCAGCGATGCGTCGCATAGCCGGGATGCGCATCACAGACGATTCTCTTTGCACGTACGCCGTAAAGCGCCTGCAAATCCTCTGCAACCTGTTCAAATATTGCCAGGCTGCGTGGACTGCCCATCTCACCGATGTGCGGAGACACAATCGCGCGATCATTCCAGCTCAACGTGATGGTCGCCTTCATATGTCCGCCGACAGCCAATGTCGGTTGCTGTTGCGGCCACGGCAGGTTCAGCTCTGTCGGTGCAGAACCACGTCCCAGTCGCAACGGGCGCATTGTGCCACCAACCTGGCGATACAAAGGGTCGTCGGCGGGTCGTACAATCGGCCGGTCATGATGCAGGAAAGCATCCGCTACGCTGGCGAGCCGCCGCGATGCTTCGCTATTTTCCGTCAGCACCGGTTCGCCGCTGAGGTTTCCCGATGTTGCGACAAGTGGGCCACCGAACCCATCCAGCAGGAGTTGATGTAACGGACTGTATGGCAGGAATACGCCTAGTTCACGTAATCCTGGTGCGAGGTTCGCAGCAAGATTTGTAGCCACGGTTTTTTTCCGGGCGAGAACAATGGGCCTGATTGGCCCGCTGAGCAAATCGGCCTCAGTCGTGGTCAGGTTGACGGCGCTTTTCACCGCATCCAGCCCGGCAGATCCGGATACCGGAAACATAACAGCCAGTGGTTTGTCTGGTCGCTGTTTGCGCTGACGAAGTTTTTTGACGGCGAGGGCATTCGTCGCATCGCACATGAGGTGATAGCCACCTATGCCTTTTACAGCGAGTACGTCGCCACGGCGTAATCGCGTTAGCGCACTTTCAAGTGCTACTTCACTGCTTAGCACTTCCTGGCTATCTGGCAATGCCAGGCTTAGTTGTGGTCCGCAGGCGGGGCAGGCGACGGGTTCAGCATGAAACCTTCGGTCAGAGGGATTTTCATATTCGCTGGTGCACTGCGGGCATAGCGGAAATTCGGCCATGCTGGTATTCGGACGATCATAGGGCAGTGAACGGATCAGCGTATAACGCGGACCGCATTGCGTGCAGTTGATGAAAGGATAGCGGTAACGCCTGTCGTTCGGATCCTGCAACTCTCGCAGACAGTCCGGGCAAGTGAAATAATCAGGCGGAACGAAAATTTGCGCATCCGACTGATCTGAGCTTGCCAGGATCTGGAATGAGTCAATTTCTGCGGCACTGATGGCTTCGACCGATGTAATGTACGGACTTGATAAGAGCGGCGCCTTATCGATCAGATCTTTTTCGAACTCAATCAACGAACCGGCATTACCCTGCGCGGTCACTTCAACTTCACCGAGTTGATTTTGTACTGATCCACAAAGCTGGTGATGTTGGGCAAGTAGATAGACGAACGGGCGAAAGCCGACGCCCTGGACGTGCCCGGCCAACCTGATTGCGACTGTTTTCAATCTATCATTCGTACCAAGTGCAGATTGACTCAGGGTACCGGTTTCGGATTCGTGGACAAGCATCGCGCTTATTCAACCTGCTGCTCTGCGGGCCTTGCTGTGGTCGGACTCGTTGTCACGATGTCCGCTGGCCCACCAAATCCTGCACGCGCCCTCATCAGAAACCATGCATGGGCCGATCGGTTTACGCGGTGTGCAGGCAAGCCCGTAGAGGCGACATTGATTGGGGTATTTCTTGCCGAGGACGACGCTGGCACAATCGCAACCGGGTGGCATCTCACCGACGCGTTTGCGTGAGTCATCCGCATACGATGGCAATTGCACACGTGCGTCATGTTGTGCGTAGTCGCTCTTCAAACTGAAACCGGATTTGGGAATAACACCAATGCCACGCCAGTTCGCGTCCGACACCTGCATGACCTGTCGCAAACACGCTTTCGCCGTTTCGTTGCCACCTGGACGCACCACTTCCGGATAGCAGTTATCAAGAAAATGTCGACCGTCCTGTAATTGACGCAGAACCGAGTACATCGCGGCCAACAGTGTGTCCGGCCGAAAGCCCGCAATAGCAGTTGGAATATCATGTTTGTCGACGACAAACTGCCACTCCTCCGGCCCCATCACCGTTGCGACGTGGCCGGGAGCGATCAATGCATTGAAACCCGGCGCGCCGGAATCCAGCAGCATCGCGACTGCCGGCCAGGTTAGCCGTGCAGATAACAGCACCAACAGGTTTGCCGGCAACTTTTCCGCCAGCATAGCCGCGACGGGTGCAGTAGTGGTTTCAAAGCCCGCGGCAAAGAAAATGACGCGACGGTCTGGATTCTCGTCGGCAATACGCACCACTTCAGTCGGCGTCGCGACCGGCCGAATGTCACCACCGGCGGCCCGCGCTTGCTCGAGTGATCTCGGTTCCCTCTTTGGCGCATTAACAGGAACTCTGAGCATGTCGCCGAATGCTACAAGGATGACATCTTCGTGCAGCGCAATCTGAATCGCTTCGTAGACATCTTCTTCGGGGCAAATGCAAACCGGGCAACCCGGGCCCGGAACCAGTTCAATAGCGGCCGGGATTGCAGATCGCAAGCCCGCAAGCGATATCGAGCGCTCATGTCCGCCGCAGACATTCATAATGCGGACGGGTTGCGTGAGTTTCAGCTCATGCAGTTTCCCAAGCCAGTATTCCGCTGACTGAGTCACGTGGAATGCGAACTGTGCAGGGTCGCTCCGTCCGGCTGGATTGCCGGGTGGATTTTTTCTCCGCTGGCGACGCGCAGTCGACAGTCGGCCAGATGTTGTTGCACCCAGGTACACCACGCGTCCATGCCGACACCAGTGCGGGCCGATAAAGTTATCGCATGGGCCGGACTGGCGAGATCTCGTAAATGCTGCACGGCCTTGTCCGGATCGAAATCTCCGAGTACCTCGATGAGATCTGACTTCGACAGAAGCAAAAGGTCGGCCGCTCGAAACATGACCGGGTACTTCGCCGGTTTATCGTCACCCTCCGGAGACGACAGCAAAGTAACGTTGAGATGCTGGCCGAGGTCGAAGCTTGCCGGACATACAAGGTTTCCAACATTTTCAATGAACACGATATCGAGCCCATCGAGGTCCAGGCTATGTAATGCGTCGTGCACCATGTGTGCGTCCAGGTGACAGGCGCTGCCGGTACTGATCTGGATAGCTGGAATCCCCTTGGCGCGGATTCGCTCGGCGTCATTTTCTGTTTCGAGATCGCCCTCGACGACACCGATATTCAGCTCGTCGCCCAATCTGTCGATGGTCGCTTCAAGAAGCGAAGTCTTGCCAGAGCCAGGTGATGACATCAGGTTGATCGCCAGCACCGAATGTCGGTCGAAATGCTCCCGGTTGTGGGCCGCTTCGTGATCGTTTGCATCCAGCAAGCCTTTCAAAACAGCGACAGACTCTGCGCCGGATGCTGTCCTGGCCAGGTGTCCGCCGTCATGAAGAAGATGCTGGTTACCGGAGGTAACATTACAGCCACAGGTATCACACATCGTCGTCAGCCCTCCACGGCCATTTGATCGGCACGCGTCAGATCGCGTTGCCGGGTGTGTTCGTCTATTTCAAGTTCAACACTTTTCAGCAGCAATTCATCACCGCTGACCAGTCGGGTTTTCCAGGTGCCACATTGAGCACATAACAGACGATTGGCAGCCACTTCTGACTCAGTATCACAATCTTTGCAATGCACTCTTACCGGCAAGCTGTCTATGTGAAGTTCGGCACCATCAGCAACCGTGCCAGCTACCGCAATAGGAAAAGCATTTTGCAGTAGCGCTGACTCCACGCCAGATAACGGGCCAACAGAAATATAGATTTCGCTGACCGAGGTCGCGTTACGCGCTTGTGCCAGTTCTGTAACCTGGTCGATCAGCGCCTGACATATCGCGAGCTCATGCATTGCTGGCCAGTATTTCGTCGAATAGTTCCCACGATTCAGCAGCTTCGGTCTCTGTTACTTTCTGGATGGCATAACCGACATGCACCAGTACGAAATCGCCCGGCGCAACATCTTCCCCCTGCATCAGGAACAAACTGACCTCGCGCTCTACGCCGCGCGCCTCGCAGAGGCACTGAAAGTCAGTGATGGTCTTTATCTGCATTGGGACAGCTAGACACATAAGTTTTACTTCGCTCCGATTCCACATCCTGCCGTCGCTAAACACCAACGACACCACCATATTATTCGGATATCAGCGACGCTTGCTGTACGTAGTAACGCCTATTCTCTCCTTATATAGGTGCGTTTATCGTAATGCTCTGAGAAGAAACGCTAATCTTGGGTTGGTGCGTGCTTGTATCAGGTGTCGCTGAATACGTACGTGCGAGCCGCAAAAAGGCTGGTAAATGAGCGAAACTTTGATACTTGGTGTGGGCAATACACTGCTTTCCGATGAGGGCGCAGGCGTTCACGCAATGCACTATCTGCAACAGCATGCCCCCGATATCGGTGACGTTGAGTTCCTTGATGCTGGCACCTTAAGTTTTACGCTTGCCGACGATATCGCATCGGCAACAAATCTCATTATTTTCGATGCTGCGCAGCTCAATGCAGAAGCAGGAGCAGTGCGAGTATTTGAAAATGACGAGCTGGATGATTTCCTGCGTTTTGGCCAGCGTAGCGTGCACGAAGTTGGCTTTGCCGACCTCATGGATATCGCCCGATTGCAGGATTGCCTGCCACGTAACCGGGCGTTGATCGGTATTCAGCCCGGTAACCTGGGTTGGGGCGAGCACGCCGGTGCCGAGGTGCAGGCGGCGTTTCCCGTGGCAGCTGACTACGCGATATCCCTGATCAGGAAATGGTCACCGCAAAAGTCACCCGGGCCAGTACAAAACGCAGCGGCAGTAGCGCAATGACCGGCCTCGATAACATCGCAGTCAATGTCGAGTCATTTACCGGCAATGTCCAGCCATTGCTGCATGAAATCAGGCACGCACTGCAGCGGGTTGCCGAGGGCGATGACGGTACCGTTATCGATCTGCGCAGCCTGCCACTGGCGCCCGGAGAAGAACAACAGATCGAAACCGAGTTGGGGCGGGGCGAGATCCACGCCGAACTAAATGCTGAGGGAACCACTACGATTCGGGAAACATCCTACCCGGGCGTCTGGTGGGTGACACACGCTAATACCGCACAAGAGATTGTTAGCAAATTCATCGAGGTCACGCATTGTCCTGATCTTCTGAAATCACAGCAGGATGATATTGAGATCGGCCTCGAACGGCTCGACGCGTACCTCGCAAACGGTACTGAGAGCGGTGCCGAACTGTTTTCCGCAAACGAACGATAACGAACGAGATTCACTATGAACGAAAGAGTTGTAGTTGATCCTATTACCAGGATCGAAGGGCATCTTCGGGTTGAAGCGCAGATGGATGGCGACGTGATTGCAGACGCATGGTCTTCCGGCACCATGGTGCGTGGCATCGAGATTATCCTTCGCGGCAGAGACCCACGTGATGCGTGGGCATTTGCACAGCGAATATGCGGCGTTTGTACGCTGGTGCACGGTATTGCCTCAGTACGGGCTGTAGAAAATGCGCTGAACTATGAGATTCCGAAAAATGCACAGCTAATCCGCAACCTGATGATTTCGGCGCAGTATGTGCATGATCATGTTATGCACTTCTATCATCTGCACGCACTGGATTGGGTCGACGTTGTATCCGCACTGGAAGCAGATCCGAAGGCAACGTCGGAATTGGCACAAAGTATCAGTAGCTACCCGAAGAGCTCGCCTGGCTATTTCTCTGATATGAAGAAAAAGCTCAAAGACTTTGTGGAAGCGGGCCAGCTTGGAATCTTCGCCAAGGCCTACTGGGGCCACCCGGCTTACAAGTTGCCGCCCGAAGCGAACCTCATGGCGGTGTCGCACTACCTTGAGGCGCTGTCATGGCAACGCGAAGTTTCAAAGCTGCACACGATATTCGGCGGCAAAAACCCACACCCTAACTTCCTGGTTGGCGGAGTTCCCTGTGCCATTGATCTTGACTCCGATTCTGCAATCAATGCGGAGCGGTTATCGAAAGTGCAGGACATCATTACGCAAATGCAGATGTTCGTCGATCAGGTTTATGTCCCCGATACGCTGGCGATCGCCGGTTTCTACAAAGACTGGGGTGCTCAGGGCGAGGGCGTCGGTAACTTCCTGACCTTTGGTGATTTCCCGGAGACGGGCACAGATGACCCGTCTACCTTCCTGTTCCCGCGTGGTGCGATTCTCGGCCGCGACCTGTCAACGATTCATGAGGTCGACCTCAATGCGAAGGACGAAATTCAGGAGTACGTCGCACATTCCTGGTATGACTATGAAGGTGGCAAGAACAAAGGCCTGCACCCTTATGAGGGTGAGACCGAACTGAATTACGATGGACCAGCGCCACCCTACGACCATCTCGATGTAGAGCAAAACTACTCCTGGCTGAAGTCACCACGCTGGAAGGGTCACGCCATGGAGGTTGGCCCGCTGGCGCGTCTGCTGATGTTGTATGCATCTGGTCACGAGCAAACAAAAGAGCTGGTCCAGTCGACGCTCACCACGCTCGATGTGCCGATCGATGCATTGTTCTCGACTTTGGGGCGTACTGCTGCACGTACGCTGGAAAGCAAAATCGTCGCCGATACCATGCAGACCTGGTTTGACAACCTGGTGACCAATATCAAGGCAGGTGAAACGAAAACATTCAACGATACATTGTGGGAACCCTCTTCCTGGCCTCGCCAGGCACAGGGAGTCGGCTTCATGGAGGCGCCGCGTGGTGGTCTGGCGCACTGGATCGTTATTGAGAACGAAAAAATTGCGAACTACCAGGCCGTGGTTCCCAGCACCTGGAATGCCGGCCCGCGCGATCCGCAGGGCCAATTGGGCCCTTATGAGGCCGCGCTAATTGGGCACCACCTGCATGACGTGGAACAGCCTATCGAAATTCTTCGAACCATACATAGCTTCGATCCCTGTATCGCCTGCGCGGTACATGTGACAGATCCGAACGGCCAGGAACTGGTCAATGTGAAGATCAGGTGAAAAAAGGAAACGTGATGCGACAAACAATAGTAACTCTGCTTATGCTCGGACTGGCCAACATTGCGTCTGGTCATACGTTAGACAGTGAGCACCGCCTGGTTGAAACACTTTGGCACCAGATTTTTGGTGTCCACCACCTGCCTTATACCCTGGGCCTGCTAGTTGGGGGTGTAGTTTTGTTAGCAATATTTGGGCGGCGGATAGCAAGGCGTAGAACAAGATAGCGTGCTGTCCTCGATTCCTGATTGCTCTCGTAGGAGCGGCATCCTCTGCCGCGATAATCGTTAATCGCGGCAGGAATGCCGCTCCTACGATGTGCAGTCAATCATGGCTACACCTGTGCCATCGTCTCAAAGCTTTTGATAAATGGCCCTGTCATGCGGGGCTCTTTTAACATGGCGGCATAGTCACCCTGTTTGAATTGCAAGCGGCGCATCGTGTAGGCCAGGCCGATCTGCGTCAGGTTGGGAGGACTCTTCATCCACTGTTCCCAAAGATCGGCGCCCGCCCTGATATCCCAGTTCATGTCCTGGTTGTCATAGGCGCCACCGGAGGTGGCTTTGCCATTTTCGACCAGCAGCACGCCGCGTGGTTTGTCGTCGTCCAGTAACCCATAACCAATCGCTGTGGAAAAGCCGATTTCGCCCAAAGGCTCCGTTAGCTTGGGCTCATTATTCCAGGCATTTTTGTAGGCACCCATCCATTCGGGTGAAAATAAATCACTCACTCGTGTTACTCCTGTTTAATCCGGCAAATTCTCGCCAACCAGTGCGGCGATGCTGTCGACCTGAATGGTGTCACCTGTGTTCAGTTTTCCCGCTTCGAAATTGAGGCGGCAGCTGCCACAGGAAACCACCAGTGCCTCGGCACCGGTCTTGTTGACTTCCTTCATCTTGGTCTGAAACCCGAGTTTCCTGACCGGTGCGGCCGATTGCACCAGGAAGTTTCCGGCACCGCCACCACAGCAGAAATTCATTTCCCGATTCGACTCGGTCTCGTTCAACTTCAGGCCAAGTTCTTTCAAAATAGCGCGCGGTTCGTCAAATACGCCGCCATGGCGGCCGACCTTGCAGGGATCATGCAAAGTAACAACCTTATCGCCTGGAATTTTTTTGAGTTTCAGTTTGCCGTCCATAACCTGCCTGCCGAAATATTCGGAGACTGTCATCACTTCAAAGGGCAGCGGTTTGCCGGAGATTTCAGCGGCAGCCCAACGCATGGCGGGGTAGGTATGGCCGCATTCCGGGGTAAGAACTGTCTTGACGCCCATTTCAGTCGCGGCCTCGACGATTCTCATGGTTATGTGCTTTTGCGTCTTGTCGGAACCTGCAAGTAAACCGAAATTTGCGGCTTCAAACGCGTGACTGCACAGCGTCCATTTGACCTTCATGTGATCCAGCGCCTTGATGGTCCCCAACAACGCGTCAGTAAACAGATGTATGTCCAGGCCACTTGTCAGCATCATTACATCCGAGTCGGGCTTGTCGATATAGATGTCTACGCCGTGTTTTTCCTTAAGGTCATTCAGTCGGAAATTCAGCAGTTCTTCGTTTGCACCAAAAATCGTGCCTTCACCGTCCTGTTCCCGACACATGTAGTCTAGCTCGGAGGGCATCAGACCCGCTTCAACCATTGCTTCCCGGCTGACATGGACCATCTCGGCAATATCGATTCCCATTGGGCAAAGCATTGAGCAACGCCCGCACATCGTGCATTCGTCGAACACTTTCGGCTGGAACTCGCGCAGGTCATCCGCAGTAATGTCGCTCGTATGGAGTCGATGAAACCAGCGTAGCGGGCTTAGCTCGCGCCGGTAAACACGTTTCATCAGGTCGAGCTTGCCAATCGGCAGGTATTTTGGATCCTCACTGGCAACGTAGTACTGGCAGGCTTCCGCACACAGTCCGCAATGAACGCAGGCTTCCAGGTTGAGCGCCATGTCCCTGTTGATTTTGTTCAGGAATACCTGCTTGGCCTTGCTGACTCGCTCGTCATCACTCATCTCGACCGGTTCAACCATGCCCTTGAGGCTTTGTGACATTCCGTAGAACATCGCAAAGGAGTCTTGCATTTCCTTGTCCATGCTCATGCTTTGACTCCTTTGTAGCCCAGCTTCGCGCCAAGGCGTTTGCGTGAGGGTATGACCAGCACTATATGCATCAGTTTGCTGAATGGAATCCAGACAAGGAGAAGAGAAATGCTAAGCAAGTGCACAGCGAGCATTGTTTCGTAGCGCAAACCCACATGTGCCGAAGCCAAAAGGCCAGTAACCAGTGGCAGTGCGGTGACAATAAGGGTGGCGAAATCACCGCTGTCAGACAGGACTTTGAGTACCGGGTCAGTCAGTCGGCGAATAAATGCCAATACCAGGAAGATCAGGGTGATCCCGGCTACCGGCATCACGATGCTGTTGGCAACACCGGGCCAGGACAAGCCGAGCAAGCCTTCAAAAAATGCGATGTGTGGCTGAAAAAACACGAGCACAAAAACAAATCCCACGTGCCATATCGTGCCGGTGAAATATCTACTGCCTACCCGTTTGCGAAATACGGCATTCGGTAGTGCCCGGCTGAATATTGTCCTGTAGCCCGCTGCTGTGGCATTTCCCCGTGCGGGCGACAGCGGTTTTTTCCGGCCAAACATCAGTATGCCTATCAGTCGAAAAGACACGCCTGCGACGAAAATGATCAGGGCCCATTGCATCGCCGGGCCCCTGGCGAAATCGAGTAATGTCATGATGATTCTTCCGCGGACAGTTCCTCACGGACCTTTTTCTGTTTGGCCCGTGCCATAAGTGTTGCCCCGGCTCCTGCTGCGACCGCGGCAGCAGCCGCAATGCCCAGCTTTCCAGGGTCGCTAAACGTGGTTTGAGAAAGCGGTTGATAAAACCCGCCTTTATCCCAGAAATGCGGCTCTGAGCAGCCGATACAACCGTGTCCGGCCTGGATCGGAAAGCTCACTCCACCGTTCCATTTGGTGACGGCACAGGCGTTGTAGGTCACAGGGCCCTTGCAGCCCAGTTTATACAGACACCAGCCTTTGCGGGCGCCTTCGTCATCGAACGTTTTGGCAAAAAGGCCACGTTCGTAGAATGGCCTGCGGTAGCAGCGGTCATGGATATTCTGGCCATAAAACGCCATTGGCCGCCCCAGATGATCGAGCTCCGGAATACTGCCGAACGCCAGTATCTGCACCAGGACCCCGGTCATAACATCGCCTATCGGCGGACATCCCGGGACATTGATAATGGTTCTATCCGGTAACAGGTCCCCGACGGATGCTGCACCAGTCGGATTGGGATCTGCCATCGGCAAACCACCATAGGTCGCACAAGTGCCAACAGCAATAATCGCTTTTGCGCCAGCGGCAGCATCTTTGAGCATAGTCAGGTTGTCGATACCGGCAATGGTCGAATAGCCAGGATTACCGGTGGGTATCGAGCCGTCAACAATCAGGATGTACTCGCCGTAGTTCTCCTCCATCGCAGCTTCTTTTGCTGCTTCCGCTGCAGTACCGGAGGCCGCCTGCAAGGTATGGTGGTAGTCCAGAGAAACGGTGTCGAATATCAGGCTTTCAATGCTTGGAGAGGCTGATCTTGTCAGCGATTCTGTACAGCCGGTGCACTCCTGGAAGGATAGCCAGATTACCGATGGCCGCCTGAGATTTTCCAGGCTGGCTGCAACCGCCGATACCATGCCGGGCGGCAAGGCCATCATGGAAGCCGTCCCAGCACAAAATTTCAGAAGTGCTCGTCGTGAAATACCGTGCAGTTTCAAACGCTCACCTAACGATAATCTATCGCTCATGTGCAAACTCCTGGTTCAGCGAAATCCGATATTTTTCCTAGGAAAGCATGAGGATACTAGTCTGCAGTTTGAAATTCGGTATGTAGTTGTACTTATTATTATGGGGTGACTGACGGCTCTTCAGGCCGGTCCGTAATGCGGTTGAGACAAATTTTGAGTAGCGGTGGTGTCATCAGCGTGGTGACGATAACCATCAATATCAGCGCGGAAAACAGGGCATCACTGAAAACGCCGAGGCTCTTGCCGATCGACGCAAATATCAACCCGACTTCGCCACGCGGCACCATTCCCATGCCAACTGCCAGTCGACTGCTGCCGCGTGCTGCTCCAAGGCCGGATAGTAACTTGCCAATTACGGCCGCAACGATCAGACCAAGCCCCATTACAATCACCTGCGGGTCAAGGAATGTTTCTAATTTTACCTGCACGCCCATGAGTACGAAAAAGATAGGTACAAGAATGACTTCAAGTGGTGAAATTAAGTCGCGGATAGAAAACTTGTGCTCACGAACATCGCCCCACTTTCGGAAATAGCCATCATGCAGGATTACGCCAGCTGCAAAAGCACCAACGATAGTTGCTAAACCCACCAGGTTTGCGAACCATGCAAGAACCATAACGAACAGGAAGGAAACGAACATCTTTGCTTCGACGATGTCGAGATGATCCAGTAATTTTATGGTCCTGCGCAGGAAGCGTGGGCCGAATGCGAAAGCCGTCACCAGGAACAAGGCGGCTAACGCGATGGTTTTCAGCGTGCTGGCTAGTTCAAAACCTCCCGAAATGATGATGCCGGAGACAATTGCAAGCATAACCAGACCAAGCACATCATCAATAACCGCCGCCCCCAAAATGACGCGGCATTCATGGCAGTTTACCATTCCTAACTCATCGAGTACGCGTGCAGTAATGCCGATGCTGGTCGCGCCCAGGGTTGCAGCAACAAATAAATCGACACTGATCGACAACTCGGGCATTAGCACGCGTGCCATCATGAAGCCAAAAAAGAACGGCAATAACACGCCCAGAATGGCCACTCTGAAAGATTCGGGGCCAACTTCCCGCATCTCTCTGACGCTGGTGCCAAGACCGACCAGGAAAAGGAGGAAAATCACGCCGTAGCGGGAGAAGACATCGACGGCATGGGCGATTTGGGTTAGCTCGGCACCACCCGGGCCTTGCAGGATGTTGAGAATTGTTATTGCATTTTCCGCTCCAAGCGCACTAACTGCTGCCTGCTCGAGACTTGCGCCGGACAATGCGAGGTCAACCATTTCAAATATCGCCGGACCCTCACGCAACACAAGCAGGAAATCGACACTAAACAGATAGCCAATGGTGCCGAGGATAACGCCCATCAGTAGTTCGCCAAGCACGGAAGGCTGGCCCAGCTTACGCGCGCCGAAACGGCCCAGCACGGCGAAAAACAGAATGCCGGTAACGCCCAGAATAACGGGTGCTATAGGATCAGCAAGTTGACCACTGCCAGCGGCAAGCGCAGCCGTGGTTGCAAGCGCCAAAAGTATAGTTACGAAGACTTTGGCTGGTGAATACATTGTTCTTATGACTCTATAGTATTCCCGCTGGACTTGCATGAGCGACGACGATAGTGGATGAGTAAGTGAGCAAAGTATTGATTCCAATTTCGTCCTATGGATTCGATCCAACGGAGGTTGCTATATCCTGGAAGTTGGTAAAGGAAAGGTATATTGGCGTTGTATTTGCGGCGCCCGCAGGTCGCAAATCTTGTCCGGACAGGTTGACAGTCAATCGCGATAGGGAAGCCCGCGCCGCGAGCAAGGCGCGATGCCGTAACTACCTGTGCAGATATGCAGCAGGATGATTCGTTTTTGAATTGGCAAGCTCGGCCGAATAGCGCAGACATTCGATGGTATGCTGAACAGGATTCCTACACTCGATAAAACTCGTCGGCTGGCGAACTGCAAAGACAGACGACAAATGAGCATTTTCGACTGTTCTAATACAGACAAGAAGAATGACAACTTATGAGTATCTTCGAAATAGGCGCATTCCTTGTTGGCCTGTCCGCATTCTTTGGCTACATCAACCACCGTTTTATGCACTTGCCGCACACAGTTGGCCTTGTTGTCATGGCGTTGGCGGCTTCGCTGACGCTTATCCTTATAGAGTTTCTAAGTCCCCGTACGCAACTACTGGAAACTGTTACCAGCGTTCTTGAGCAGATAGATTTTCATGAAACGGTGATGCACGGCATGCTGAGTTTCCTGCTTTTTGCAGGTGCAATGCACGTCGACTTTTCGGTATTCAGGTCAAGGTTATTAGCTATTGGGCTCATGGCCACATTGGGAATACTGATATCAACATTCATTATCGGCTGGGCAATGTGGTTGCTGCTCAATTTCTTTGGCACCGATATTCCGTTTTCCTGGGCGCTGGTATTTGGGGCGCTTATCAGCCCAACTGACCCGGTTGCAGTGTTGGGACTTTTCAAGACAGTTAAAGTCCCGGAATCCCTGGAAGCGAAGATGGCTGGCGAGTCACTTCTTAATGATGGTGTTGGTGTTGTCGTATTCACGATCGTCGTAGCGATCGCTGTCGGCGGTGATGCGCATGGCGGCGGCATCGGCTTTATGTCGGTACTTGAGTTATTCGTTTACGAGGCAGTAGGCGGAGCGGTTTTGGGCCTCGTGGCCGGGTACGCGTGCTATCGGGCAATGCGGCAGATTAACGAGCACAATCTCGAAGTGCTGATCACGTTAGCCATGGTGATGGTCACCTATGCTGTAGCGATCCGTCTTCACCTGAGTGGTCCGATATCGATGGTTGTTGCGGGACTGTTAATCGGTAACCGGGGAATGACCTATGCAGTCAGCGACAACACTCGTGACTACGTAGAGAAATTCTGGTCACTGCTTGATGAAATTCTGAATTCGGTGCTGTTTTTGCTTATAGGTCTCGAAGTGCTGGTGATAGCGCAAAGGGTAGACCACGTTGCGGTTGCGCTGCTCGCAATTCCGGTCACACTCGCCGCGCGCTGGATTAGTGTATCCGTTCCTATTTTAATCCTGGCGCGCTGGAGATCTTTTACGACGGGCGCTATACCGATATTGACATGGGGCGGATTGAGAGGCGGCATTGCGGTCGCACTTGCGCTTTCGTTACCTGTGAACGAGTACAAACCGACAATATTGACAATCACGTACGCGGTCGTCCTGTTTTCAATCATTGTCCAGGGTTTGACGATAAAACCACTGGTCGAGCGATTGGTTGCCAAAGGACCGATTGACGAAGCGTAATATTTAGTAGTTAACAGTTGTGGGAACAGGTAATTTGGCTACTACTGTGTGAGACGCAAAAATTCTGCGAGACTCGCCTTCGCTGATGCCTGGTTATCCCATAGTTCAAAATCGCGCGGCCGCGGGCCAGCCGTGCGCAGTCGAATATCGCTGGATTCGGCAATCAGACGGATTTGATCGACTGTCACCTGGTAATAAGCGTCTGCGGCAGATGCCATGGGCTTCACGTAGACCGGTTCGCTGATGCCGATTGTGTCCGGTGTCCAGCCGCTCAATTCAAATAGCAGCGGTTCACCGTCGGCAAAGATAACGATACTTTCCAGGCCATCCCGGACAGCCAATGGGTCTGTGACCTGCATTGTGCTCCAGCTGCTAACCCATAAGTAATATCGATATGAGCCACTACGATTTACCTGGATCGGACCTGCATTGACAAAGTTTCTCGCATACGCTGCCCGTGACGGGTTGTCCCGATAAAACATCAAAGGCGCGCTGGCATAAGTAATGGTTACGCCGGTCAGCTCGTCCATTTTCTCATAGACGATCGGCGGTGATGAAGCGCAACCCAACATGCCAAAGAGCATGCACACGCACGCGGCTTGTCGAACTACACGATGAATGAGCGTCACAATAGTCATCGAAACTAGAAGAATGCCTGATAGCCGAGATAGACGAAATAGGACTCACTATCCAGATTGATGGAGTTGGTCTCTCGCTCACTGAAACGCTTGCCGACTTCCAACTCCAGGCGAAATTTTCGATTCCAACGATATTGCATGCGCAGCCCGGGTGTGTACAGCCACTCGTAACTTGAATCTACCAACGTTTGCCGCCTGTCGACTCGCAGTCGTGGATTAATACGAAATTTTTCTCCGATCGGCAGACGAGTGTCGAGACTCACTGAAATTACGTTGGTTGTGTCTGACGTCGAATATCGCAAACCGAGAATCGATACATCACCTTCCTTCAGAAGGCTGCTGGCAGTGAGGTTGGCCGAATAATATTGGTATGTAGATTGTGGCGTCGCCAGGACGCCGCCCGACTCGGGAGTCCCACTTACATTAGTTTGATTGGCGTCCACGCTAATTTGCAGTCGTGGCGATATCGATTGGGATAAACCAAGAGAGTAGGTGGTTGCGACTGAGGTGCGGTCAAGGCTTAGTTGACGGAGTTCATCTTCGCTAAAAATCACGGCAAGCTCGGCGAAGGAGTTCACGGGCTGCCCAATGATGGCATTGCCTGTACTTAAGAACGGACTGCGGCGACGATCAATCGTGCCATGAACGGTCAGGCGGGACTCGAAGCGCCAACTCCCCTGTAAATAGGCGCTGCCAATTTCCTTGAAAAGTGTGTCGTAATCGATAAGGCCCCAAAAACTCTTGTTGGCACCAAAATAGCGAAACTCTGTCCCGATTGCCCGCCGATCGTCGATCCCCTCTATGTCCTGTTGTATGAAAAACAGGCCAAGTTCAAGGTCTTCGAGGACCGGGCCATAGGTTACGCTGGTGCCATAGAATGTTCTCGCAGAGTCGATGCCATCTGATGCAGAATTTACTGGTGCGCCAATAACTGCGTTAACGAGTACGCGATCACTTGCCTGGTAGCCGAGGTTCAAACCGTCAAACCGGCCCAGGATTCCACCGGTGTTTCTTGATTGCCTGCCAACTCTGCCGCGCAGGCCTGTTGCGGCGTCTCCCAGGTCAGCGTAGGCGTACGAGATGCGTACGTCGTTACCGGATCCGAAACCTTCGCCCAAAAAGTCGTTGCGATAACCGGCGGATATACGGCTGCTGAAATCGAAGCGCTGCCCGCGACGTCTTACATCAAGATTAGCGTCAGAGTAGAGCGCGGACTGACTGACGATTTCATCCTGCGAACTCATCTGATTGACGTCGCGGCGGTAATACTGGGAAAAATAAGTCTGTATTCTCCACTCACTTTGTTGCTGCCTCGTACTACCTATGCGGGTATCGGACGTGGTCACCATGCCTGATGTCGACTGGCGGTCGACGGCAAGCAATACGGCAAGCCTCTGATTGACCCTTGCGGCACCGTCATCGTCCGGATAAAGAGACAAATACTTCTGGTACTCGGCTTTGGCGTGAGCTGCCTGGCCATTCTTCTCCCTGGAGAGAGCCAGGTACTCCTGCGCTTCAGCGTGCCGATCATGATTCGGTACACGGAGTACCTTGGTATAGATTTGCACAGCTTTTGAATATTCACTTTCGACCATTGCGAGTCGACCATCGTTCATCAGCACGTCGATCTTATCCAGCCCAATAGATGCGAATGCGATATTCGCGGTTTCAGCGTCAGGTCGACGTTCGGCAACGGTGGCAGTAGCCTTTTCGGCCCTGTCAATCCACGCTGTCGGATACTGGTTGCGGAGCTTTACCAATTCAGCCTGAGCGTCGGCAGAGCTCGAGAATTGGCCAAGCCGTAGTCGATACCAGGTCACGCCCGCCAGCACCACTTCCGACTCAAATACTTCGAAACCCGGCGCAACCGCTACCGCCGACATGTCAGATTCGGCGTGCGCCTGGCGGCTGGACGAAAGATTGATTACGTACGACGATTGCAGTTCGTCTGGCTTCTTCACCCGTACGCCGCCTGCACCCGAATTAGTCAAAACCCTCGCATCTGGTGGAGTCAGGTGGAGTCGAACGGTCAGGTTATTCGATGTGCCGCTATGCAATACTTCGTATTCGACGGTCTCGCCGAATACGAGGGTGAGTACCTGCCCACCGCTGGCATTGCCGTCATAAACAATTTCCTGGAGATTAACAAGATCCGCTTGCAGTGGTCGAAGCTGTTCGCGAGATTGAGCGACCAAAGGCGATACGCCGTTGCAGATCGTGGTCGCTTCCAGTTGTATACGTAGCGTGTCGCCACGGTTTGCTGGAAAATGCTCTATATATTCCACGCCGCATGCGAATTGAACGGATACTTCCGCAAGGGAACTGCCGCGCGTAACTTTCGTGCCGGAAATAAACGCGGGTGCCGCGAATGCAGCGGACGTAAGGCACAGCAGCACCAGGGACGCCAGGTGCTGCGTGCATCGATTTTTACAAGTATTAGAATCCACCGCCAGATATCCTATGACCGGGCGCGGTTCGTATGCGGCTCGCGTCTACCATTCGTCGTCACTGATTCTGTGGCAGCCACTGTCAGCACAGTTCTGGTCCCTGCTCAGGCCATTATGATCGTCCTTGTCTGCCTTGTAGTCATTGGCGTGGCAGCCCGCGCAATTGGGTTTGTATCCGGGAGACCTCCAGTTGATGGCCTCCGTGTTGGATCGGTGACATCGCGTACAGTCAAAGTTGCCACGGTGGTCCTGCGGCTCATAGGCGAGAGTAGTGTGACGGTAATCGGCCGGTCTCCAGGCATTCGTAATGTGGCAGGTATCGCATTCCTTAGGCGTGCTGAAGTGTCCCGAGTTTGTGCCAGTTGCAATGACACCGTTGTGGCAGGTCGAACACGAGCCAAGCACTTGGGTGTGATCGACGGTCAGTACGGGCGCAAACACGTTGGTCGTGTGGCAGTCCTCACAGACATTCGTCGTTTGCGGGTGGGCCGGATTTTTGCCGGTCGCATCTGTGCCGTTATGGCAGCTAACACAGTTGCCCGTAATATTTACATGATCGAAATTCGCCGGTAACCAGGCAACTGTGCTGTGGCAGTCGTCGCAGTTGTTGCCGCTGGCAATATGCGTTGGGTGCTTACCGATTGCGGTGACGCCGTCATGGCAGGAACCACAGCTTCCCAGTACCTGGGTGTGATCGACTATCGTCACCGGCGCGAACACACTCGTGTTATGACAGTCTTCGCAAACGTTCGTCGTTTGAACGTGAGTCGGGTTTTTGCCGATCGACTCGGTGCCATTGTGACAGTTTACGCAATTGCCCGTGATGGTGGCGTGGTCGAATTGTGCCGGTAACCAGCCGACCGTGCTGTGGCAATCGTCGCAGGTATCGCCGCTGGCTATATGCGTTGGGTCTTTGCCGATAGCTGTGACACCGTCGTGGCAGGAACCGCAAGTACCAATGACCTGGGTGTGGTCGACTGTCAGCACCGGCGCAAAAATATTGGTGCTATGGCAG
>RCND010000485.1_pt1 | contig 22783 bp, 18 predicted proteins | sample 2041351 | NCBI WGS metagenome assembly RCND01 (sample SAMN09708230, study PRJNA481090) | Marine sediment metagenome, whole genome shotgun sequencing project. | biome: marine sediment; feature: ocean; material: sediment; isolation source: Sewage treatment plant 12B marine sediment (STP12B) ... | reverse complement strand
GGCGTCCATCTTAGAGCATCAGCCGGTGGCCATCAACGGTGGCCAACGGGGAACCATGCTTATCATGGCACCGATGGATATTATGGTTGGGACCCATGCGGAAGTGGCGGATATAAGTACGTAGCCTTGATTGAGGTACGAAATCATGGTTTTACAGTATCAGGTTTAGGCCCTTGATTTCGTACCTCAATCAAGGCTACATCTTGCATGAATTGGTCCAGATCAGAGGCCTGAATCAACTCTCACGGGTGATCCTGGAAGAGATCCTCACGGAAGATCATGCTCCCAGTTCCATTTCCCAGGCCGTTTTTTGATCTGGATTCCTTTGGGAATCGGTTCATGCAGGGTGATCATTTTTTGATAACCGGCCCGGGTGAGTGTCTTGGCATGGTCCGTTAAATCAAGGGGCCAGTTGGGATAGACCCAATTGGTATCCCCATATCGCGCCACCCAGGCGGTTTCCCCCATGGGGCTGATAAACGGCTGGTTGGGTTTGATGCTGTCTGAAAGGATGCGGGACAATCCCAGTGGCCAATTACCCTTGATCACAATAGCTAATGGCAAGGGGCTTTGACGGGGCAGGGCAAGAAGATGGGTCTGCCCCAATTCCGGAGAGACGGTGGCGCCCATAAAGCCCATTTGGGCGGCCTGACCGATAGCCAGAGGGTTGGCGATATTACAAAAGGGGCCGGCCCATAGCTTGCATCCCTTTGTTGTCTTAAAAAAGCTGTTTTGCCACAGCGCGTTTAATACGAACTGGCGTGCGCCTTTGTTTAAAAGCGTGGTAACTTGTTGGACAATCTTCTCTTCACTCTCCGGCCAGATGACCGGCGGCAGCCAGAACCAAATCTTGCGTAAAAGTGCTTTGGGAAAGGTTGTGGCGATATTGTCATCGATCCAAATACCCGATTCCAAGCCATGGGCGACCCTTGGGGGAAGGCGTCGGTAGACGGCCGCCTGTATGGTTTTAGAGGGCAACCGTACCGGACGAGGGGTTTTAAGTGGACCCTGCGAACTCGGGTTCTGTTTTCTGGGCGGCTTTAACGATTCCTCCAGGGTTTTGATCATCTTATCCAGAGCCGATTCCAGGCGGTCAATTAAAAAGACCGGCATCTCTTTTGCCATTTGTCGCTTATTTGTGGACGGAATCTGAAACGTACCGCCTTTGGGAACACCTCGTTTGATCTTTATGGTGACATGGCCCTTTTGATCTTCATAACCGACTCTCAATCGGTCGTTGGGAAAAAGAGGTAGTCGGGGTTTAAAATAGGGTGCTTTGGCACCCATGGAGATGGTGCCGATGCGCAATCCCGACCCGGTTTGCCGGTCGCTGTCCAGAGGGTTGTAGCGTCGGTGGGAGAGGAAATTGTAGTGGGTTCCCGGCCGTCCCAGGGCCTGATCCAGCAGCCCTTGGGCATCTTTGCGGATTTGGGGATCGTGGCCTTCATCGCGCAGCATTTTGTAGGCGCTGGCCGTATAATAAACATAATGGGCCCCTTTTTTACGCCCTTCAATCTTCCAGGCGGCAATTTTTTCAATGGGTTTCAGCACCTTGACCAACACATCCAGGCTCAAATCGGTACAGGAGAAAAGACGGCCGCTGGCATTTTTTTGACGGTAGATGCGTCGGCAAGGTTGCACACAACGTCCCCGCAAACTGCTTTTGCCACCTAAAAAGCTGCTCCAGTAGCAACGGCCCGAAACCGCGTAGCAGAGCGCGCCGTGAATAAACACCTCCAGGGTGATATTGTCCGGGCAATGGGCCGCCATGATTTTCATCTCGTCTACGGTGAGTTCGCGAGGCACCACTACCCGTGTGACCCGTTCTAAGTTTTGGAGTGTCTCAAGCGCTTTGGGAAAGCTCACATTGCCGATGGTGGAAAGGTGCAGTTCGCCTTTAAAACCGACCTGCCGGGCCAGTTCAATGATAGCCGGGTCCTGGAAAATGATACCGTCGGCTAAAACATCGGTGGAGATGGATTGGATCATTTGGCGGCAGTCGGCCAACTCATCGGGTTTGATCAATGTGTTTAAGGCCACATAAACGGCGCTGTCCTGTTTGTGGGCTAGATCGGTTAAGGCGGCCATTTCAGATATGTCGAAATTGGTGGCCGTTGCCCGGGCGGAGAACCGTTTGAGCCCGCAATAGATGGCGTCGGCCCCCGCTGCCAAGGCTGCTAGAAAGGCCTCTTTGTCACCGGCGGGGGCCAGGATCTGAGGCAAATGGTTTGAATCAGGGTTATTTGAATTCATCGAGTTCCGTGGTATCCTTTTGTGGTCTTACCGTAAATATAGAGATGGCACCCGTTTTTGACATCAGTGTTCAACTTCTTATTTTAACCCAACAAACAATTAATACAACTGGGAAGGGACATATTCATGAAAATCGCGGTCAGCGGAAAAGGCGGTGTTGGTAAAACCACTTTTTCATCGCTTTTGATTCGAACCCTGGATGATATCGGTAAAAAGGTTTTGGCCATTGATGCAGATCCGGATGCCAACTTGGCGGCGGCAGTGGGGATCCCGGACGCCGATAAAATTGTGCCCATCTCCGAAATGAAAGAGATGGTCTACGAACGTACCGGTGCGCAGCCCGGCTCCATTGGGGGCTTTTACAAACTCAACCCTCAAGTGGATGATCTGCCAGACAGCTTGAGCGCTAAACTGAACCAGATTAAACTGATGCGTCTGGGCGGGGTGAAAAAGGGCGGGGCAGGGTGCATTTGCCCGGAGAGTACGCTGCTAAAAGCGTTGGTGATGCATATTGTTCTGGCCCGGGACGAATTTGTGGTGATGGATATGGAAGCGGGAATCGAGCATCTGGGACGCGGCACGGCCCGGGCGGTGGATCGGCTGATCGTGGTGGTGGAACCGGGACGGCGCAGTATTGATACGGCCGCCCATATTCGAGAACTGGCCGGTCAGATTGGACTGACCCAAATCAGCGTGGTGGGAAATAAAATTCGGGGTGATAAAGACATTGAGTTTTTGAAAAAGCATCTTTCCGATTTTGACTTTTTAGGTTTCTTGCCCTACGACAACGCCTTGATCGAAGCGGATTTGGAGGGTGTTTCCCCGTTTGACGTGCCGTCCACCACCAAAACGGAAGTGATCCGGATGGCCAATGATCTGTTGGCCACCTGATTCGAATGTCAAACTATAAACAAAAGGATTCCCGGCGATTCTCCCGCAGTTCAAATAGATCGCGGCAACCTAAATCGGTTGCCATCGGGGCCGACCGGCGGCTAAAGAAAGTGTTCGCCCAAATCGGTCTGCCCACTGCCCAACCCTTTTCACCTGATCCTTTTCAAATCGAAGCCTTAGCGGCAATTGACAAGACCGATTGTCTGGTAACAGCCCCCACTGGAGCGGGCAAAACCTGGATCGCTGAGGAGGCGATTGATCGATGTCTTAAAAAGGGCCAAAAGGCTTGGTACGCCTGTCCATTAAAAGCGTTAAGTAACTCGAAATTCATTGAGTTCTCCCGGACATTTGGCGCAAAATCGGTCGGGATCCTGACCGGTGATCACAAGGAGAACAGCGATGCGCCTGTTATTGTCGGCACCACGGAAATCCTGCGCAACCAGCTTTACGACGCCATGCATCAAGGCCATACCCTTGACGTTGATTTGGTGATCTTGGATGAGGCCCACTACATGGGCGATCCGGATCGTGGAGTGGTGTGGGAAGAGGTGATGATCTACCTGCCGTCCAGGGTGGCGCTCTTGATGCTGTCGGCCACCATCCAAAATGCCAACCGGATTGCGGCTTGGCTGGGGGCGATTCGGGAGAAAGAGTGCCGTGTCATCAAGGAAACTCATCGACCGGTACCGCTTTTTCCTATTTTCCTCCATCCGGGGGGAACCCTTTTTCCTTTGCTCAATGAGACCGGTAAAAAGGGTGTCCAACAGCTCGATAAAAAGGTGGTGCGATTTGTAGCCGCAGCCAAAAAGAGATCCAGTGAATATATGGGCCATCGTCCTTTTTATGATGATATTTTAAAGGTTCTGGATCGATATCGGTTGTTGCCGGCAATCTTTTTTTTAAAATCTCGTGCCGACTGCGACAAGGCGCTGATTCGCTGTGCCAAGGGTCAGATGTTGCCCCAGGCGCAGCAACAACAACTGGCCGTGCAGATTGGCGTATTGCTGGAAAACAAACCGATGTTAGCAGAACATCGACAACTCATTTTTTTGCGAAAATTCGGGGTGGCGGCGCACCATGGCGGGCAACTGCCGGCATGGAAGCTGTTGGTTGAAAAGTTGATGAGTCAACGGCTTTTAAAGGCTGTATTTGCAACGTCCACTGTTGCCGCCGGGGTCAATTTTCCCGCTCGAACCATTGCTATGCTCAACTCGGACCGCTTTAACGGGACTGAATTCGCCCCGCTGACGGCCACGGAGTTTCATCAGATGACCGGCCGGGCCGGACGGCGGGGGATGGATAAAATCGGATTTGCATTGGTCCTGCCGGACCGTCATATGGATATACGCCGTGTGGCTGAGTTGATTCATGCCCCGCCGGGTGCCATTGAAAGCCAGAGCCGGATCAATTTCTCCATGGTGTTGAACCTGCTGTTGTCCCATTCGCCGGAACAGATCAAAGAGCTGCTGGCACGATCCTTTTTAGCCTGGCAGCTGGATCGGCGGCGGAAAAAGGTTTCCGGTGTGGATCTTCTCGTCCGTGATTTTGAGCGCCACCTCAACTTTTTGGCGCAACACGGATTTGCCGAGCCGGACGGGCAGCCCACCGCTGACGGCCGCTGGGCGGCCCGGTTGCGGATGGATCAGCCCTTAATCGTCGCTGAAGGGTTACGCATCGGAAGTCTGCCGGACAAAGATCCCACATTGCTTGCGGCGGTGATGGCGGCGTTAGTGTACGATCGCGAGCCCAACGATCGGTTACGGTTTGATTCGGGATCGGAAGCGGTCGGCCGGGCGGTGAACGCATTTCAAAAATCATTGCGGCCTTTTATGGCGGCGATGGATAAAAAAGGGTTCGCTGTTCGTGCGATGCAAAACCGTCCGGCGGCATTGATGGAAGCCTGGGCCAAAGGGGAAGAGTGGGAAGTTGTTTGTCGCCGGTTTGCCTTTGCCGAAGGGGATGCGGCCTCCTTGATTGTCCGAACGGCTGATCATTTGAGGCATATCCGTCAATTGAAAGAGGAGTTCCCCAAGACAGCGCAATTGGCGAATGATGCCATTGAAAAGATTCTCAAACCACCAGTGGTAGACCTAACCTAGACTTACTCGACATAAACTTTCTGACCGGGAAAAATCTTACTTCGCTTGCTCATCTTGTTGATCTGTAGAAAACGCGTCAGAGTCATTCCGTTTTTTAGAGAAATGGCAAAAGGGGTGTCACCTTTTTTGACCCGATAGGTTTGCACCTTTTTTTTCTTCAATGAGGTCACTTTTTTTAATGAGGCCAATTGGACAGTCTTGCCACCGGGAATGGAGAGTTTCTGCCCGATTTTAAGGGTAGTGCCGCGCATCTTATTGGTCTGCTGGATCGCACGGGTGGTGGTGCCGTAGCGTCGGGCTATATTCCATAGGGAATCACCCTTGCGCACCCTATGGGTTACCGGTTTGTAAGACTTTTTCTTGGAAGTAGCCTGTGCTACATGCCCGTTACGGGAAAGCGGGATTTTCAGGGTCTGCCCTGCAATAATCGTGTAACGCCGGTTGAGACGGTTGGCTCGGGCGATAGTACGGATGCTGACGCCATAGCGTCGAGCAATGGCGCTGATATTCTGGCCGCGGCGGACCTTGTGATAGGCCAGCTTCTTTTTTGGCGGAGTCGGGACAGAAATGGTCACCGAATTGATGTTAGCCAAAAGTTGTTTTGATTTGCCAAGGGGAACTTTAAGTTTGTAGGCACTGCTGGGTGTAATCTCATTCCGTAATTCAGGGTTCAACATCTTAAGTGTTTCGGCGGGAACGCCCATAACCGTCGCAAAATTTTTTAAGTGTGAGCGGCGAGTCACTTGGGCCACGTTGTAGGAAATCGGTTTGTCAATTTTGACCGCATCTAACCCGTATTTGGCTTTATTTTTCATAATATGCAGAGTGGCCAAAAAGCGGGGCACATAACGGGCGGTTTCCCGGGGGAGTTTTTCGTAAAGATCCCAAAAATGATCCAGATAATTTACATTCTGCGAATTGATGGTCCTCCGAACCCGGCCTTCGCCACAATTGTAGGCGGCCAGAACCGTCATCCAGTCGCCAAACATCTGGTGTAGTTCTTTCATGTAAGCGATCGCGGCGGCGGTAGACTTGACAGGATCCATCCGCTCATCAATATAGGTATCCCGGGTAAGGCCGAATTTATATCCCGTGGATGGTATGAACTGCCACATGCCCAGCGCCCGCGCCGGGGACATGGCACGGGTTTTAAAACCGCTTTCGATAAGTGGCAGCCAGGACAGTTCGGCCGGCATGCCCTCTTTTTTTAATTCGTTGACAATATATTCTCGATATCGGCCGGAACGGATATAGGATCTACGGAAAAAAGAATTTTCACCGCTGGTTGTAAATCGATCGATCTCTTTTTGAACATGGCTGTTGATCACGATGGGAATTTCATCGTGGGTACCACTAACCACAATTTGACGCGAGGCGTGAATCTCAAGGATCCGTTTGGAAATAAGAAAGCGGAGGTCTTCCTTTTCCTGGATCAGATCAATATCAGTCTGAGTGTCATCCACCTTTAATATCATGGTATAGGCTTGGTCGAGAGCATCCAAAGCATTGTTCAGCTCTCCATTTTCACGGTATTCCTGTGCCAAACGGCAAAATTCAAGGGCATCATCGAGACATGCTTGAGGCCCTTTTTCAAACACCGACGATGATTGTTTGTAGTTTCCATTAGAGATGGTTTCGTCAACGATTTTACGTGCCGCCGGTTTTTGGGACATCGGGGAATCTGTTTGAACTGAAGGAGTTGCAGTTGGCACCGCTGGTTTCGGTGTCCGCTTCGCTGTGTCGATTGAGGTGGCGCAACCGGTCAGGCCCATAAAAATCAACACACAAAATAGAGTTGTCAGGTATGTTAGCCATTGTTGCCGGAGTTGATGTGAAAAATGAAGCATATGGTTTGAATCCTATCAGTTTTACCAGGTTGGCGAAGTGATGATCGACGTTAACCCATTGTGTGGAGTCTAATTATTATTTATCGGCAAATGTGTCAAGGCTGTCGGATAAACAGATGATCTTTTTCGGATTTGAATGGCGATTTAACCTGCAAATACTATAGCGTTATCAAAATGGACAAGATGGGAACTTTGACCCGTGGTTTGAACATCCGACACCGATCCTGCCCAAACAATCAGGCTGGATTATTGTGAACCAGGTGTGATATATATAAACTTAACCGTTGCCAGCCACACGGGTGGGATTAAAATGCAAATAGGTTTTTTATGAAAATATACAGAATTCTCTTGTTCACTTGGCTGGTGATGCTGGCAGGTGCTAGTTCTTTTTTTGATGTAGAGGCATCCGAGCCCGCTTTTGAGGGCGTTATTGCGCGGTTGCAAAAAGATGGCTTTACCAAAGAAGAGATCCACAAGCTCTATCAGCATCCGGATGCTGAATTTAATATTCAGGGGGTATCCGCTTTTTTTCGTCACAGTGAGGGCCGTTTGAATTATGATCAGTTTCTGTCATTGATAAACATCGCCAAGGCGCGTCGATATATGGCTGACCACCAATCGATTCTTTTGGAGGCTCAGCGTCAATATGAGGTGACTCCAGAAGTGATCACGGCCATCCTGTTGGTGGAGACCCGGTTGGGGACGTATCTGGGTAGGAGCAAAGTTTTCAACATTCTATCTACTATGGCATCTTTGCAAGACACGAGTGCGCGGGAAAAACTGTGGCGGGAAATGTCGTCCGAGAGGCGCTATGACCGGCGGCGATTTAATAAAAAAGCGAATCAGCGCTCCCCTTGGGCTTATAACGAATTAAAGGCTTACATCCATTATACTCAGGGCTCAGGCCTGGACCCGCTACAAGTACAGGGATCTTATGCAGGTGCTATGGGCATCTGTCAGTTTATGCCGAGTAATATTGAGGGGTATGGGGCCGATGGTAATGGAGATGGCCGGATTGATCTGTTTGATCATTCCGATGCAATATTCAGTGTTGCCCGATATTTTCAGAAGCACGGTTGGAAACCCGGGCTAAAGGGAAACGATGCAATCGCCGTGGTTAAACGGTATAATAATAGTAACCCGTATGCCAAAACTATCTTAGGCGTGGCTCAAAAACTAAAAAAATAGGATTTTAATGGCGGTGTAAAAAGCTTCGTCTACGACGTTGTTATGGTTTTCCAAACCCCCTCAGCATACTAAAGCGTATAGCTTCGGCCTTGGCAAACCACAACGCTTTGTACCCCAAGGGCACCTCCTGCTGGGCGTATATGAGCCTTTTCCCATAGCCATTATTTTCTGTAAGTTCATCAGGATTTGGGGTGAAATGGATCTGCATACCATTACAACAGTGCTGATTTTAACGATCCCTTTTTTTGCGGGGACCATCTGGGCGGTGGTCAATGCCGCTCAAAAAGAGTTTCCCACCTTGGGGCAAAAAGCGCTTTGGGTGATTGTGGCCGGAATTCCGTTTATCGGTTTTATCATCTATTTTTTGTTCGGCGCCCGCAAAGGCCGTATCCCCGTAGATAGTACGGTCAAACAGTAAAATTTTGGATATGGCTTTCTACAAAGCCGATTTAAAATTTGAATTGACAAGCGGCCGTCTCCTCAGCTATTAACCCATTTTCTGTTTGGTTTCAGGTCCCATCGTCTAGTGGCCTAGGACGTCGGCCTCTCACGCCGGTAACGCGGGTTCGAGTCCCGCTGGGACCACCACAAGTTAAATCAGGGGGATTAGATGAAAGTCTACCTCCTTTTTTTTTGCCCGACGTTTAGCCTCCCCACCACTGTCGCCACCGTGAAAAGTGGCCCTGCAAAAGTCATCCATCTGACATTAAATCAACCGATTGGATGGCATGGGAGATCGTCTCTCCTAAAAAGCCTTTATTATATAAAAAGCGATACATCTTCTGTTGCCGCCGCTGAGGGTCTTTTTCACGCAAAAAAGTGTTTTTTTTGCGCAGCAACGCCCGGCAGGCAGTTTCAACAGGATCGGGCAGGTCCGGATTTTTTTTTAAATAGCGGTCAAAGGTTTCCGGATCTAAACCCTTTTGTTTTAATCCCATCCGGATCCGGTAAGGGCCAAGGCCTTTGCGGATGAAGTTTCGAATCCACATTTCGGCAGTGGCCCCGTCATCGATATAATTGTCTTTTTGGCATGCTTCCAACACGGCTTCAATCTCGGGTGGGTTGAACCCGCGCTGTTTCAGTTTGGTTCGCATCTCGGCCATCGAATGGTTTCGTCGTGACAAAAGGTCAATGGCGCTCTGCCACGCTTTTTTATATTTGCTTGAAATCATGAAGGCGTTTTGTCCTTATATATCTTTATGTTATTTCAGTCGCTCTAACAGTAATCCTTGTATGTTGCCTTTTGATCGATGCCCAATATGCTGTTTGCTTTGGTACCACCCACGGATAGCTTATGCAATCGGTCCGCTGCCAACAACCTTGAAATAGTCATGGATCCGTCCAAAATGAGGTCTATGGAGCAAAAAACCTTTGACAACCGATTTGGGCCGATGCTATAGATTCGCGCGAGAGATTTTGAGGTAATTCCCATATTGTGGTCTTGATTATTATGATCGATTGTTGCTCAAACTTGGGCTGATTCGGAAATAGCAACGATTGTTTATCTCTGATAGGAGAGAGCCATATGGGGTTTCAGTTTTTATTATATATAAACCTTGATTCGTAAGTTCTGAAGGGAGCGTGCCTATGATAAAAATCGACGGGTCGATTTTTATTCAAATCATCAACATTTTGTTGCTGGTCTGGATTCTGAATGCGGTGCTCTACAAACCGATTCGAAGCATTCTTCAAAAGCGTAAGGCAAAAGTCGATGGGCTCTCCGATGGCATCAATGGGTTCAAAGCAGATGCCGAAAAACAAGACACTGCCTACCATGCCGGTATCCGCGATGCCCGGACCCACGGGCTGAAAGAAAAAGAGGCGATTGTCGATGTTGCCCGCGAAGAAGAGCATGCCATTATTGACAAGATTAATGCCAAGGCCCATGCGGAAATGGCCCAGATCAAAGAGAAAATTGTCAATGAGGCCAACGCGGTTCGGCAGGATCTGGAAAAAGAGGTGGATAATTTTGCCGATGCCATTGGTCAAAAGATTTTGGGCAGGGAGGTCTCATGATGAATTCACACTCTGTTCATAAGCAGGCGAACCTGAAAGTCATTCCCCTTTTTCTACTGATGGTTGCACTTACCTTTATGATGAATGGCGTGGCGATGGCTTCTTCCACGGAAGATTCCCACGCCCCGGCAGCCACCCATGAAAACACCGAGGCTGCTCACGGTGAGGCAGAAGGTCATGGTGAAGAAGGTGGTCATGGTGGCGGCACAAAAGGTTGGGTGCCAACTGACACATATCGGGTGATGAACTTTGCGGTATTGTTCATTGCCCTTTTTTTGGTGCTGCGTAAACCGGTGGCCAACTTTCTTTCGGGCCGGGTAGATGGGATCAAAACGGAATTAAGTGAGCTGGAGGCCAAAAAAGTGGCCGCCGAAAAGGAGCTCTCCGTTTACCAAGAAAAGCTGGCCAAATTGGACGATGAAGCCAAAGATATCATGGCTGAATATGTGCGTCAGGGTGAAGATGCCAAATCCCGGATCCTGAAAGAGGCTGAAGCCTCGGCCGATAAGTTGGAAGTCCAGGCCAAACGCAATATCGAGTCTGAATTCAAGCAGGCCAAAGAGAGTCTGCATGCGGATGTTATGGAGAAAGCATTGGCCAAAGCCGAGGCGCTGATCAAATCCAAAATTGGGACGGATGATCAAACCCGCCTGGTAGATGAATATCTGGAAAAGGTGGTGGAATCGTGAAGAATTTAGCTATTGCACGGCGATACGCCAAAGCGCTGCTCATGATTGGAAAAGATGACGGCCAGGCTGAAGTTTACAAAGAAGAGTTAGATGGTGTGGCCCGCTTGATTCAGTCCAATCAAGAGCTGGAACAGGCCATTACCAATCCATTGCACGATGCGACGGCACGTAAAAGGGTTTTAAGTGCCGTGGTTGAAAAGTTGGGTCTCTCCCAGATAATGAAATCATTTATCTCCCTGCTGTTTGATAAGGGCCGCATCGGTTTTTTAGAGGGTATCAACGATTTCTATCAGGAATTGGCCGATGACTTCAAAGGGATCGCCCGGGCCAGCGTTGTTTCGGCAACGGAGCTTTCCGATGACGCCATTGAAAAGATTCGCCAGGGACTGTCCAAGCGAACCGGCAAAGAGGTGATCCTTGATGTTCAACAGGATCCCGGTCTTATCGGTGGCATTGTGACCCGCATTGGTGATCTGGTTCTCGATGGCAGTGTGAAAACCCAACTTTTCAATATGCGGGAATCTTTGAAGAAGGGCGAAGGGGCCTAACGGGCTGGATATTCAATAATAGTTTGGAAATACAACTTTTTATATATTGAAAAACTTAAAAAGGGTGAGGGTGCCGAATGGAACTTAGAGCCGAAGAAATCAGTCAAATTATCAAGGATCAGATTACCGATTACGATAAGAAGGTCGAACTTTCCGAAACTGGAATCGTCTTGTCGGTGGGTGATGGTATCGCCCGTATTTACGGCCTGGAAAAAGTCATGGCATTGGAATTGGTGGAATTTCCCGGCCAGATCCTTGGATTGGTCTTAAACCTCGAAGAAGACAATGTCGGTGTCGCTATTATGGGTGAAGACACCCATATTAAAGAAGGTGATATCGTTAAACGGACCGGTCGTATTGCCGAAGTTCCTGTTGGCGAAGCGGTTCTGGGTCGCGTGCTTTCACCGGTGGGTGTGCCCATTGACGGTAAAGGTCCTATCGAAGGTGCTGAGACCGCTCGTGTTGAGATGGTGGCGCCGGGTGTTATTGCCAGAAAGAGTGTTCATCAGCCGTGCTACACAGGTCTTAAATCAGTTGACGCTATGACCCCGGTGGGAAAAGGGCAGCGTGAGTTGATCATCGGTGACCGTCAGATTGGGAAAACCGCTGTGGCGGTGGATGCTATTTTGGCCCAAAAAAATACGGACGTTTACTGTGTTTATGTTGCCTGTGGACAGAAAAAATCGACGGTGGCCCAGGTCCATGCGATTCTGGAAAAAGAAGGCGCCATGGAGTACACTACCATCGTTTCGGCGTCGGCCTCCGAACCGGCCACATTGCAGTATGTGGCTCCTTACGCCGGTTGCGCTATGGGTGAATATTTCCGTGATCGCGGTAAACACGCCCTGATTATTTACGATGATTTATCCAAACAGGCTGCTGCGTATCGTCAGGTATCGCTGCTGTTACGCCGTCCGCCAGGCCGCGAGGCTTATCCGGGCGACATTTTCTATAATCACTCCCGCTTGCTGGAACGTTCCGCCAAGCTCAGTGATGATTTAGGGGCCGGTTCATTGACCGCCCTACCCATTATTGAAACCCAGGCCGGTGACGTTTCGGCCTACATTCCCACCAACGTAATTTCCATTACCGATGGTCAGATCTACCTGGAGCCGGCGCTCTTTTTTGCCGGTGTCCGCCCGGCTATTAACGTGGGTCTATCGGTTTCCCGGGTGGGTGGTGCTGCCCAAACTAAAGCGATGAAACAGGTGGCGGGAACGTTGCGGCTGGACTTGGCCCAATACCGTGAACTGGAAGCGTTTGCAGCCTTCGGCAGTGACCTTGATAAAGCAACACAGGCACAGTTGACCCGTGGGGCTCGATTGGTGGAAATCCTCAAACAACCGCAGTACCAGCCGCTGTCAATGGCCAAGCAAGTGACGCTTCTCTTTGCCGGAACGCGCGGCTTTTTAGATGAACTGCCTTTAAACGTGTTGGCCAAATATGAAGCAGGTCTCTATCCGTTCATCGAAGATCGCTATCCTCAAGTTTTCTCCCAATTGGAAGAAAAAGAGGCGATTGATGATGAGCTGGATAAATTGATGAATGAGGCGGTCGCCGCCTATGGTGATGAGTTTAAAGACACCATAAAATAGTCGGCCAAACCGGGTGGCTGATGAATGGCCACCCGACATCACTTTGAACAGACAATAAAGGCTTAACGCATATGCCCACTTTGAAAGATGTCGAAAATAAGATCAAGGCGGTCAAAAAGACCAAGCAGATCACCAAGGCGATGAACATGGTCGCGGCATCACGGTTAAGGGGTGCCCAGACTAGTATGGAAGCGTTTCGACCCTATGCTTCCAAATTTTCCGAAGTTCTGGGTAGCCTGGCGGAAAAATCGGGTGAGGAGAGCAGCCCGCTTTTGGTACCACGCGAAGAGGTTGCCAATGTTCATATTGTGCTGTGTAGCTCTGACCGGGGGCTTTGTGGTGGTTTTAACTCCAACCTGATTGAAAAGGCGGAAAAGTTCGCCGCCGCTAAAATGGCCGAAGGTACCACGGTGACCTACTCCTATTTTGGGAAAAAAGGACGCGACTGGGGCCGGAATCAAGGCAATACGCAGATTGATGAATACCTCGGCGTTGTGGGAGCTTCTTTTGGCTTCAATGTGGCCAGTAATGCCGGTCGGTTGTTGGTGGATGGCTTTTTAGACGGTCGCTACGACGAAGTCCACATGGTCTATTCTGAATTTGGTGGTATGGGCAAACAGACCCCGATAATTCAGCAGATTTTGCCCATCCCCCCCATTGAGAAAACGGAAGAAGAAACTGACGATGTCCCGCAAGATTACTTAGCTGAACATATCTGTGAGCCTTCCGCCAATGAGCTGTTGAACGATCTGCTGCCACGAAACATCTTTGTGCAAATTTTCAAAGCGCTGTTGGAAACATCTACCAGTGAGCATTCCGCCCGGATGATGGCCATGGATAATGCTACCAGGGCGTGTAACGATATGATCGAAGAGCTGACCCTGATGTATAACAAAGCGCGTCAAGCCTCCATTACGGCGGATCTGATGGATATTGTCGGTGGTGCCGAAGCGCTCAAGGGTTGATGATAAAGGTCCGGATAGTCCGGAGCATTTTTGGCATCGGCCGGATTACTAAATATATACAGGATTACGTAGAAAATATTTTGCCACCTTTTATGAACGTGGGAGGTTTTGATGAGTGAGAATATCGGTAAGATCACACAGGTAATGGGGCCCGTGGTCGATGTGGAGTTTACTGAAGGAAATTTACCGGCGATTTTGTCGGCCCTGTTTATCACCAACCCATCCATCAACGACGAAGAGGACAACCTTGTCGTGGAAGTGGCCCAGCATTTGGGCGATAACGTGGTGCGGACCATTGCCATGGACGTTACCGATGGTCTGGTGCGGGGTATGGCGGCGAAAGATTCGGGCAACCAAATCATGGTTCCGGTGGGTCAGGCGGCCTTGGGACGCGTGATTAATGTTGTGGGTCGTCCGGTGGATGGTCTCGGTCCAATCAGCCAGGAAAAGATGATGCCGATTCATCGTGAGGCGCCGAAATTTACCGAGCAGGATACATCGGTACAGGTCCTTGAAACAGGTGTTAAGGTTATCGACTTGCTGGTTCCGTTCCCCCGGGGCGGTAAAATGGGCATGTTTGGTGGTGCGGGCGTTGGCAAGACCGTAATCATGATGGAGATGGTCCATAATATCGCCATGCAGCATGGTGGTATTTCCGTGTTTGCCGGTGTGGGTGAGCGCACGCGTGAAGGAAACGATCTCTACCATGAGATGAAAGAGGGTGGTGTTTTGCCCAAAGCTTCTCTGGTGTACGGTCAGATGACGGAACCGCCGGGAGCACGTGCCCGGGTGGCCTTGTCGGCCTTGGCTGAAGCGGAATACTTCCGGGATGTGGAAGGCCAGGACGTGCTGATCTTTATCGATAACATCTTCCGATTTACCCAGGCCGGTTCCGAAGTGTCGGCCCTCTTGGGCCGGATGCCGTCGGCAGTTGGTTACCAACCGACATTGGCCGTTGACTTGGGTGAATTGCAGGAGCGCATTACCTCCACGGATAAAGGGTCCATTACAGCCGTGCAGTGTGTTTACGTTCCTGCCGATGACTTGACTGACCCGGCGCCTGCGACGACCTTTGCCCATCTGGATGGTACCGTGGTTCTTTCGCGGCAGATTTCCGAGCTTGGTATTTATCCGGCGGTGGATCCCTTGGATTCAACCTCCCGGATTCTGGATGCAGCTTATATTGGAGAGGTGCATTACGACACAGCTCAAACTGTGCAGCAGATGCTACAGAAATATAAAGAACTTCAGGATATTATCGCTATTTTGGGGATTGAAGAGCTTTCCGACGAAGATAAACTGACCGTTTCCCGGGCCCGTAAGATCCAGCGCTTTCTCTCTCAGCCCTTCCATGTGGCCGAGGTATTTACCGGTAAACCGGGTAAATACGTCAAGATTGAAGACACGGTGCGCGGATTCAAAGAGATTTGCGAAGGCAAACACGACGATATTCCCGAACAGGCCTTCTATATGAAGGGCGGTATTGATGAGGTCGTAGAGAGTTTTAAAGAGCAGCAAGAAGCGGCTTAATCGTCCCGGCTTGACCTTGTAATAAGTTTTATCCGTGAACGAACTAAATAAAAGTCCCGTCCATGGCAGAGTCGTCATGGACGATGGGCTCTTTAATATGAACGGCCATCCCCGCCAGGCGGGGACAAAAGATGATGAAAAGTCAGCATCAAGGTTCATAAAGATCGAGACTTTTTATGCAGAGGGGTAAAGATGGCTGAAAATATTCGACTTGAAGTGGTCACCCCAGAAAAAGAGGTGGTCAGTGAAGAGGTACAGACTGTTATCGCACCGGGGGTATTGGGAGAATTTGGTGTGCTCGTGGGCCATACTCCGTTTCTGACACCGATTCAAACCGGTGCTATCCGTTTTGTGGATGTCAATGGGGAAGATCACTACGTTTTTGTCAGTGGCGGCTTTGCCGAAGCGCTCCCCGATAGAGTCACCATCCTGGCTGAATCGGCCGAGCGCCGTAAGGACATTGATACCGCCCGTGCCGAAGCGGCGCTGGAGCGGGCTGAAGGGCGTTTGGCAGAGAAGAATAAGGATGACGAGGTTGACTTTACCCGTGCCAAAGGAGCGCTAAGGCGGGCCATAGTTCGGGTTAAAGTCGCGGGAAGTCGCGTATAGCGGCTCTCCTGTTAATCACGTAAGACACTGTAAAGATAGCATTTAAAGGGCAAGTTGGCGATATTTTCGCCGGTTTGCCCTTATTTTATTTCAGACCATTTTATTTCAGACCAATAGATTAGGATTCTATTGCCATCGTTCCATTGATTTGATACACCCTCTAGCGTTTGTAAAACGGGCAAAGATCTATAAAGGGAAACTGTATGTCCAATGAGCAGAAAAAGAAGGGTGTTATCGACCAACTGATGGCATTCTTTGCATCCTTGAAACTGACAGTCGTCTTGTTTCTTTTGTTGGCGGCGACGTCAATACTTGGTACCTTCATTCCCCAGAACGCCGACCCAAGGGCCTATTTGCAGGCTTTTGGGGACTTTTTTTTCCGGTTGTTCTCCGTTTTTGGTATCTTTGATATCTACCATTCCTGGTGGTTTCAACTGCTGATTGTTCTTTTAACCTTAAATATTATTGTCTGTTCCATTGATCGGCTTTCATCGATCTGGAAATTGGTGTTTAATGTTAAAAAGCGTTTTATCAAAGGGCGTTTTAACAATGCCCCGTCAGAAGAATTTACCATTGACAGAGTGTTTGCCGATGTTCAGCCGGAGGTTGAGGTGCTGATTGAGGGCCGCTACCGTCATATGGAATCGCGTGTTGAAGAAAAAGAAGCAACGTTTTTTGGAGAACGTTGGCGATGGTCTCGATTGGGTGTCTATATTGTCCACTTGAGTGTCGTCCTTTTGCTGTTGGGTAGCCTGATTGGCTCTATTTTCGGTTTTGATGGATTTGTGCAAATCCCCGAAGGGGAGACCGTGGATTCGATCCAATTGCGTAGCCAAGCGGAACCGCTGCCGTTGCCATTTCAGATTCGGTGCGATGATTTTGATGTCCGGTTTTATGAAAATGGTGCGCCGGATGAATTCCGGTCCGATCTGGTGATTATCGAGAATGGTCAAGAGGTTATTCGAAAATCGATCATCGTTAATGATCCTTTGCGCTATAAGGGGATTAATATTTTTCAGTCCAGCTACGGCGAACTCAGGGGCAATCCCATGATGGGAGGTCCAAAAGCCTCCGAAAAAGAAGAAGCCCTCGTCACGGAGATTACCGAGGCGTTGCTACAGGTGATGGTCAATGAAACCGGTATGACTTACCAGGTTCCGGTAAAACTGGATGAACCGGCGGACTTGCCGGAAAAATTAGGTCAATTTACCTACACCGGGTTGGTCCCGCATGCTAAATTCGGTGGTCAGGATATTGGTGAGGCACTGGCCGGGATATTGACCAAAACCGGTGGTGAACCTGAAGAGATCCAGCTTTCGATTCGGTTTGCCAGTTTTGATAAGATGCGACAGGGAAAACTGTTTATTACCGTGCTAGAGCCCAATGCGGAAACGCTTGCCGGAGAAGATATTCACTCCCATACGGGAAAAGACCCGGAAGGCAAAGCCTACTGGACCGGTTTGGAAGTGACCCGGGATCCGGGTGTACCGCTGGTATACCTTGGTTTTTGTTTAATGATCGCCGGCTGCTTTGTTGCTTTTTTCATGCCCCATGAACAGGTGATGATCACTGTTTCTAAAAGGGGCCAAAAAAGTGCTGTGGTTGTTGCGGGGACGGCCTACCGTAGCCGCATTGCCATGCAGCAAAAAGTCAAACGGTTGGCCATACAGCTTGGGGCGGAAGAGACCGTCCTGTAATTTTCACATGAGAAGCCTCCACCGTCATATTGGTGGGCTAGGCTTTTCATCAGTCGTTGTGGCCGTTTTATACAATCCGGCCATACCGGGAGAGCATCATGCAAAGCTCGAAAATATTATCAGTGGTGACATTTATCTATGGACTGGCCGCTTTCTTATATATTGTGGCCTGGGTGTTCAAAGCCCCTTCTTTACGGCGGTTTGCTTTGGGAGCGGCCATCATCGGATTTTTGGGTAATACCGCCGGTGTGATTTTACGGTGGATGGAGTCTTACCAAATGGGGATCGGCCATGCACCGCTTTCCAATCTGTATGAATCGTTGGTTTTTTTCGCGCTTACGACGACGTTGATCTACCTGCTTTTAGAACATAAATATAAAAACTGGACCATTGGGGCTTTTGCCATGCCGCTGGCTTTTTTGGCTTTGGCCTATGCGTCGTTATCCCCCAATATCAGTGACCGGATCCAGCCACTGATCCCGGCTTTAAAGAGTAACTGGCTCATCGCCCATGTGATTGCCTGTTTTATCGGCTATGCTGCCTTTGCAATCGCTTTTGGAATAAGCATAATGTATTTGATCAAGGCACGGTCGCCCAACGCGAAAACCGGTTTGACCGTAAATATGCCCTCGGTGGGGACGCTGGATGAGTTGACCCATCGTATGGTCATGCTGGGCTTTCTTTTTCTCACGGCGGGGATCATCACCGGGGCCGTATGGGCCAATTCAGCATGGGGACGTTACTGGGGATGGGATCCCAAGGAAACCTGGTCGCTGATTACCTGGTTTGTTTATGCCACACTGCTCCACGCCCGTCTTATGCGAGGGTGGCAGGGTCGCAAAATTGCCTATCTGTCCATTATAGGGTTTGTGGCGGTATTGTTTACCTATTTTGGGGTCAATTATCTGCCTGGGCTCCATAGCTATGGGGCGGTGTAAGCCTTGATGGCGTTGAAAAAAGCCTCATCTACGGTGTTGTTGTGGTTTTCCAGATGCTCGGCATACTTTATATGTATCGCCTCGCCCCTGGTAAACCACAACGCCTTGTATATGAGCCCTTTTACTTAGCCATCCAGGTCTCTTTTTACGGACGTGTCAAGCCTTTAAAACCGAAAATCCTTACCCGATTTGGAAAGGTGGCGCCATTTGACGCCGCAATGCGGCTGTCGGTACCTGTACGAAAGCCCATTTTTACTTGACAATCAGAGCCATTTTGCGTACAAAAAACTGCGTTTTGACTGGAAAAAAAGTTAGAACCATTCAATGCGGGTATCGTTGGCCAAGTGAGGGGCTTAAACGAAATTAAACCTGCGGTTCATTCAATAGTTTGCTTTTTGTGCTGAATTCGTTTGCCACGGTAAACGTCAAGTCAGTCGTGCATCACCAACATTGGGAGATGGGGCTTCATGAGCGGATCGGAAGAAAAATCCATACAAGATGATGTCACCGAAGCGGTGGAAGACAATGAAAAGGGGAGTGGGGCAACCATTACCCTCTTTTTTTTGTTGGGTCTAATTGCCAGTATGCTGGTGGGATGGGTGGTATTTCCCAAACTTCTCTACTCCCAGAAAGAACAGCCTTTCAGCTTTAACCACGTGGCGCATCAGTCAGAAGTGGAAGAGGGGTGTCAGAGCTGTCATTTTTTCCGCACCGACGGATCTTTCTCAGGGATTCCAAAATTGGATTCATGTCTGGAGTGTCATTCGGAGATTTTGGGTCAGTCCGAAGAAGAAGCGCATTTCTATAACGAATATGTGCAAAAAAACCGGGAAGTTCCCTGGCTGGTCTATTCCCGGCAGCCGGATTGCGTCTTTTTCTCCCACGCGTCCCATGTCATGGGGTCGAAAATGGATTGTGTAACCTGCCATGGTCACATTGGAGAATCCGAGGAATCACCCGTCTACGAGGAGAACCGGATTACCGGGTACAGCCGCAATATCTGGGGACATAATATTTCCGGTATGAAAAAGAACACCTGGGATCGGATGAAGATGGATGATTGCGCGGCCTGTCATAAAGAGGCTAAGGTAAAACAGACCAGTGTTCAGACGTTAAAGGGCGGCTGTTTCAAGTGCCACAAATAGTGGTCTCAAGCGTTAGCAAGGCTTGATTTAAAAATACAAGGGTATTTCGCATGAAAATGAATCGCAGACGTTTTCTAGCTTTTTCGGTGGGTGGTACGGTTGGATCCGCATTGACGCCGCTTCCCTGGAAATTGACCGATGACTTTGCTATCTGGTCGCAAATGTGGCCTTGGACGCCGGTTCCGCCGGACGGCGAAAAGCACTATGTCCAATCGGCCTGCAGCTTGTGCCCCGGTGGTTGCGGGATCTCGGTACGCAAAGTGGATGATCGGGCAATCAAGATTGAAGGGTTAAAAGAGCATCCGGTGAATGATGGCGGCATCTGTGCCCTTGGATTAGCCGGACTGCAACTCCTTTACGGTCCTTCACGGATCAAAGGCCCCATGGCACGAACCGGAGAGCGCGGCGCCGGAGAGTGGAAAGCGATCTCATGGGAAGAGGCTGTAGATCAACTGGCCGGCAAATTGACCGAATTGGACGGCACCGGCTATCCTGAAGCATTGGCCGCTATTTCTGGACGCTCTTCCGGTGCCACCGCCGCCTTGCTAAAGCGTTTTGTGAACGCCTTTGGTTCCAATGGGTTTTACACGGAACCCACCGCTTTTGACAGTTATGCTAATGCGGTCGCCGTCATGGACGGACAGGCCGGGTCGGTGGGGTTTGATGTTAAGAACGTTGATTTTCTTTTGAGTTTCGGTAGCGGGTTTTTAGACGGTTGGGGCTCTCCGGTGCATATGTTCCAGGCAAATAGCAATTGGCGGGACAAGGGTGGTAAAACTGTTCAGGTCGAGCCGCGTCTTTCAAACACCGCAGCCAAGGCCGATCAGTGGGTTGCCATCAACCCGGGAACGGAAGCGACACTGGCTTTAGGGATCGCCCATGTTTTGATGGACCAGAAGATGGCCGCCGATGCGGCGTTTAACGGTTTTGGTTCTTGGAAAGCCAAAGTGATGGCCGACTACACCCCCGACAAGGTGGCCACCGAAACAGGCGTTTCAGTAGAGACCATTAAAGAGCTCGCCAACGCTTTTGCCCATGCCCATAAACCACTGGCCATCTGTGGCCGTGGTCAGGGGCGGACGCCTATCAGTACTTTTGAAGCAATGTCGGTACACGCGCTGAACCATCTGGCCGGAAACGTAAATCAAACCGGTGGGGTGAAAATGTTACCCGATTCCGGCTATAAGTGGCCCGATGTGGCAAAAGCGCCGACTGAAGCGCCAGCGCCATTGAATCAACGGTGGGGCAATGATCAACCGTTGGATATCTTACTGCTTTCAGGGAGCAACCCGCTCTTTACTCAGCATGACAGTGAAACCGTTAAAGCAGCTTTGGAAAAAGCAGGGCTGATCGTCAGCTTTTCCAGCTACATGGATGAAACTACCCAGTTTTCCGATCTGATTTTGCCCAACCACACCTATTTGGAAGGGTACTATGATGTGGTGGCTGGTGCAGGCGTTGCTCAGTCGGTGGTGGGCTTGGCCCAGCCGGTTGTAAAACCGCTGTATGATACAAAGTCTACGGGTGATGTGATTATCGCCCTGGCGCAAAAGATGGGCGGTAACATTGGCAATGCTTTTGGGTGGGTCGATTATAAGGAGTGCCTGAAACAGACCTACGGCTATCGTTGGAGTCGGATGGAGTCAGATGGGTTTGTGACCGGATCTGTCGGATTCCCTGCTGCGGTGGTGGCGGAAGGCAGCCCGGCGTTTGATGAAAAAATACTGGTGTCGCCGGAAATCCCTGCGGCGGACACGGCTGAATTCCCTTTGACGCTCATTCCCTACGACACCTTGCGACTGGCTAATGGTGCCATTGGGAACCCACCGTTCTTAACCAAAATAGCCGCGCCAAATGTCCTTGATGGGGAGATGCAGTTTGTGGAAGTTAACCCGGAGACGGCTAAATCCATGGGGTTAAAAGAGGGCCAAGAGGTTAAGTTGACCACTTCAATGGGCGAGGCGGTGGTTCAGGTGAATTTATATGAGGGACTTAAGCCGGGTCTGGTGGCAATGCCAACCGGGCTTGGCCACTGGGCCTTTGATTCATATTTAGCCAATAAAGGGGTGAATATCAATCGGCTGATCGCTGCCGTGGATGACCCTGTTTCCGGTATGGATACGGCGTGGGGTGTTCCCGCCAAATTGGCGGCAGTGTAATTACGATACGAGGTATTGATGAAACAGATAGACGCTAACAAGTACGGTATGGTCATTGATCTGGATAAATGTACCGGATGTGGCTCTTGTATGGTGGCGTGCATGGCCGAAAACAACGTGCCGTTTAAAGAAGACGAAAGTAACCAGCGCCTGAGCATTACCTGGATGCGGGTCTTTAAAATGTCCAACGGTAAATCGTATCCGGAAACGGACGTTTGTTATCTGCCAAGACCGTGTCAGCATTGTGAGGGCGAACATTCAGGCCACTCGCCGTGTGTATCGGTTTGCCCTGCCACGGCCACCGATTATGACGCCTCAACGGGGATTGTCAGTCAGATTTACACCCGTTGCTTTGGCTGCCGTTACTGCATGGGGGCTTGCCCGTATCATGCGCGTTACTTTAACTGGTGGGATCCTGTTTGGCCGGCGGAGATGGAAAAATATCTGAACCCCGATGTTTCACCGCGGATGCGGGGTGTGGTGGAAAAATGCAGTTTTTGTTTTCATCGCAGACAGCAGGCCATGGATAAGGCCATTGTCCAGGGGCGACGGGAACTTGAAGAAGATGAATACCAGACCGCCTGTACCCAGGCGTGTCCGGCCGGGGCCATCAC
>RCND010000484.1_pt1 | contig 22850 bp, 1 predicted proteins | sample 2041351 | NCBI WGS metagenome assembly RCND01 (sample SAMN09708230, study PRJNA481090) | Marine sediment metagenome, whole genome shotgun sequencing project. | biome: marine sediment; feature: ocean; material: sediment; isolation source: Sewage treatment plant 12B marine sediment (STP12B) ... | reverse complement strand
GAAGGTGATGGCGGGTTACAAGATTTCATTCATACACCCAATTTCATATTGGTAGATACTGAAAAACAAATTCGAGGGGTTTATGATGGTACTAAGGACAAGGAGATACAACGATTAACAAAGGACATTAAAATTTTGGCACAGAAACAATGAACAAAATAATCTATTATGTAGCTAGTTCCTTAGACGGTTTTATCTCCGGAGTTAATGGTGATGTCAGTAAATTCATTTTTCATGGTGAAGCTGTTGAAAAGTATAAAGCTGATTTATTAGGTTTTTAAACCGTTATAATGGGCCGAAAAACATACGAATTTGGGTATCAATACGGACTGGAACTGGGTCAGCCGGCTTATTCTCACATGCAGCATTATATTTTTTCCGATACACTTCAATTAGTCAAAAAGACCGAATAAGTTCATGTAGAAAAGTTGTCCATTAACAGGATAAAGGATATAGTAGACAAATCAGAAACGGATGTATACCTCTGTGGTGGTGGACAATTTGCTGGCTGGTTATTGGATAATGGCCTCATTGACCAATTAAAACTAAAACTTAACCCTATTGTATTGGGAGAAGGAGTTCGGTTGTTTGGGGATTCTAAAACTGCTTTTATGGGCGAGTTAATTAAAAATGAATCTTTTGATGGCGGACTTCAATTTTTAACCTTTAACCTCAAATGAGGTAGTTTGGACGTATACCCCATTTTTAACTAAGAAGCTACCTGCTATCGCACTCTTTGTTTACTTACTTTCCGCTCCCTTGTACGATTTACTTCTTATAGGTTCATTAGAACAAAAAATTCCGTATTTGAGCGGAGTTTGAAGTGATAGAACTAGCGCTAAATTAAAAAAGAAACTAGCGTTTTTATTGTAAATAAATGGTAGTATAATACAGATGTTGGTAATCTAAAGATTATGTCATAAGATTAAAATTGATTTCAGAACTTAGTTCTTAAGAGTTTAGTTTGAATTTTCAACTAGCACAAAACAAGAGGAATCTTAGAATTAAATTACGATATTTTAAGCTGTTATATTTGAGATTTACGTGTTTCAGTTTGTTCAATTTTATTTTTATACATGCTGTGATTCGTCCTTATATTTTGTTATAATTTCTTACGCTTAGTGTTTTTTAAAATTATGTTTAAAGTAGGAGAAATAGGTATTTTAGGCCTGTAGGTTAATCGTGCCAATGATTAATCAAAAAAAATAGGGTTGATTTATGAGTATTTCAGCGAAATTAGTGGGTAGTTCATCGAAAATCGTCGTGAAATAAGGTCCTAGCAGGATGCACCATGGAAGTTTAACCATAATTTTTTTTATCATTGTCATTAGTATTGATGGTAGTTTTTTGTCAAAAAAATTAATTCCCCCCCCCCACAGTACACTAGTTAAATCGTACCCCACATACGAATTTGAACAAACCTATACATGCATTGGTTTTAACGAACCAACTATTATATGCATAAAAATTACACTAGCAGAAACTCACCAACTCTGCTTCTAAAAAAATTACTTTCTTATAAATTAATTGATAACCTCAATTTTAAGGGCAGCGCTGTTTCAGGTGTTAGCCCGTATTTTGTTATATACAATCCAAAACAATTCGCTATCCCACTTTTTAATTCATTCTCAGTTATGAAAAATTTTACACTACTCTCCATTATTTTCTTTTTTACCACATTTGCGTTTAGCCAAACGCCTTGTGGTACAATCAGTCCTTTGGATTGTGACCAAGTAGAAGTTAGTCTTCCTGTTAATTTAGATTTTAATGGTAGCGGTGGGGGAATCCTTTCGACGGGTTTTACCATGGTGGATCCACCTTCCACACCTTTAATCGCGGACGAGGCAATAAACGATGCTAACATTCTAGGTCTTATTAGTGCTAATTTGGAAGTATCTGGTGGTAGTTTAAACGTTACGGCGACTAATGGAATTAATTTTAGTAGGCTAAACGGGAATCCAAGTAGTAGTGCAACGAATTCTCAAATGAATGCCTTGGCAGTAGGTTTTTCCGCCGCTTCCAATGTGATTGATATAAGGGCGATAATTGACCAGCCAAATTTTGCTGGTTCGCTTAATAATAACGCTAGTGGCTCTCAACAGGCTGGGATTTGGTTCGGGCTCAATGAGAATAATTTTGCCAAGCTGGTAGTTGTAAAGAGCAGTGCTACCCAGCAAAAGATACAACTGGCAATCGAGCAAGCTGATGGGGTAGGAGATGCGCCGAATTTTTCTATAGCAGAATTAAATACGGCTAATTTTAATATTTCAGGTGTTACCTCTATTAGTTTTAGAATTTCAATAGACCCAACAGATAATTCAGTGAGTGGGTTTTATTCTTTAAATAACGGAACCGAAATACAGGTTGTCGGTGCCACACCAAGTCTCACCGCTCCGGCTAAATTCATAACTGGAGTAGATCATGATACTGATGTAACAACAAACTCTTTGACTTATGCTGGTATTATGACGTCCACGCGAAGAGCAACAGGAGGTTCTTTAGTAATTTCCTATGATAGTTTTTCTGTGGTGGAAGATGTGCCAGTGCCGCCGGCTATGGTATCAGCCCCATATCGTATGAACGTAGCCGGTGACGACTACACGTTAGGCAGTGATTTGTTCCTGGCGGAGGACACCTCTTATTTGATTGAACGTGATGGTCCAAGTCCGTCGTTCAGTACTACTACTTATACGCCAAACCCAGGGGATACCGATTTGTACTTCCCACGACGATACAATAATGATTTTGGTTATGCATTTCCTATAGCTAATGGAAACTATCAAGTAGCCTTACATATGGTAGAAAACTTCTTTACGGCAAGCGGCAATAGGATTTTTGACATTCTTACCGAAGGTACTGTAGCTGTTAATGATTTAGACCTTGCTGCTTCTTTTGGCAAAGGAGTTTTAAGAATAGAGACACTAGATGTAACAGTCACTGACGGAGTATTGAATATTGACTTTTTAGCTTCTCAAAATAATGGTATTGTACAGGCTATAGAAATTTTGCCCGCACCAGTCAATCAGGCACCTGAAATTACTAGTGTAGCGTCTGTAGATGCTGCCGAGAACCAAACTGGTGTAATAGATGTGGTTGCAACTGATGATACCGATTCAGAAGGCTCCGGTCTTAGTTTCGCTTTAAGTGGTGGAGTCGATGACGTACTTTTCACCATAGATGCAGATAACGGATTGGTAACTTTTATTACTGCCCCGGATTTTGAGCTTCCGGGCGATACGGGTACGGACAATGTTTACGATATACAGGTAACGGTTATCGATTCCGGTACGCTTTCGTCGGTACAGGATATCGCGATTACGGTCACTGAAGTAAATGAAGCACCAGAAATAACCAGTATAGATAATGCTTCCGTTCTAGAAAACCAAGATGTAGCCATTGATGTCGATGCTATTGATGATAATGATGTTCAAGGGCCCGGGCTGCAATATACTATCGAGATAGACCCGTTGACGGATCATATTTTGTTTTCGATAGATAACGTAACCGGAGAGGTTACCTTCCTTACGGCACCCGATTTTGAAAATCCATTAGACAACGGTGCCGACAATAACTATGATATTAAAGTAACTGCTACCGATTCTGGTGCGCTAAGTGCTACTCAAGAGATTACCATTACAGTAACGGACGAGGATGAAACACCTGTGACTACTGATTTTTCTTTTCTCGAGAATTTTGATAACTATTCAGTATCAGGTAATTTAGACGCAATCTCGAATGGAGATTGGGTTAAACAAGATGGTGATGAAGGCTTGACGGGTATCCCAGTACTTTCTGAAGGGCTTACCACCTTGACCTCCCATTCATTGGAAATAAATAGTGCAACTGAAATTGCGGTATACAATTTTCAAAAATTAATGGATACCCCAGTTTCATTACAGGCTAACGTTCCATTCTATTACGGAACTTATTTTGAAGTTTCAGAATTGGGTGGTGGTGAAGGAAATAGGATTCGGGTAGCATTACGAGTCGATGACAACAGTGGTGAGGCTGGTGCTGGTTGGATTCGTCAAATTATTGGAAATTATGGGGGTGCCATAAATGCTAGATTAGGACTTGGAAATTCCAACTCAAATTCAGGTCAAGAGGAGATTTATTTAGATCAATTATTACAATTTGTAGTAAAAGGTGTTTGGGATGGAGCAAATACTATTTCTTATCAATATACCTTAGCTCCGTCAATAAATGAAGCTAATAACAATTGGATTAATGCGAGCAGTACACATGCTGTAAGCGGAATTCCTCAGTTAGGAAGAATTTTCATAAGTTCTGTAAGTACCGTAAATAATGGTAAAATAGGTCCAATTCGTTTGAGCACTCAATATACTGAAGTGGTAACTGAATTGGTTGATAGTAATCCATTTGCTGTATTTAATTCTACTGTAACTGATTTGACAATAGATGTTGATGCTTCCGCTTCTTTGGATGATGGTACCATAGCATCCTATACATGGGATTTTGGTGATGGTAGTTCCGGTTCTGGAGAATCTACATCGCATACGTATATAAATGGTGGGACATATACTGTTGTATTAACTGTTGAGGATACGGTTGGAAATACGTCTATAACATCGCAAGAAATTACAGTAGAAGCTCCTTTCGTCGCAACGTTCCCATATCAAATTAATTTTCAGGATGGGGATACTACACCTCCGACTGGATATGTAAAGGATTTTGGACAGGAATACGGGGATAAAGATGGTGAACTGACTTATGGTTGGATTAAGTTATCTGATGGTACTCCATTAGATTTGACTACACCTAGTAACGGTTCAGGAAGAAACCGGACAGTTGCTGGTGTTGACCTTTTATTGAATACGTTGATTCATGTTCAAGGAAATGATATTGGATCATGGACAGGTAATCGCGCAACAGAAGGTGTTTGGGAAATTGCCCTTGATAACGGTTGGTATGAAGTTGCAGTAGGTGTCGGTGATCCAAATACGGATGGGAACGCAGCTGACTCGCCTATACACTATATTAATGTGGAGGGTACGAATGCTATCCCATTATTCGTGGTGGATTTTAATCTACCCGAAGGAGATACCGGTCGCTTCCAGACCAATACGGTAATAGTCCAAGTTACTGATGGTAAATTAACCATTGATGCAGATGATGAAGGAGCGTTTAGAACAAAAATAAACTATGCTACCATAGCACAGGCTGCAGATCCAAGATCAATGGATGCAGAGCTTATAACATTTATGATTAATGGTATAGATGGTACTATAGCATCTACAGACTCTAGCAGTGGTACGGTTACTTTAGAGGTGCTCAATGATTCCGACCTTACGGCTTTAACCCCAACTATTACAGTATCTGATGCTGCTGCTATAGCTCCTCTTTCGGAAGTTGCGGTTGATTTCACAGAACCTGTGGATTATATAATAACTGCAGAGAATGGTACGACAAAGACATGGACGGTAACGGTGACTAAGGAAGCGGTAGCTCCTTTTACTGCGTTCATCAACTTTCAGGATGAAGCGACTACACCTCCAACAGGATATACTGCAGATTTTGGTCTTGGTTTTCCAGCTTCTCCTGTAATTGGTGACTATGGATGGAAGAAACTTGATGACGGTACCTCAATAGCTGTAAATGGTGCAAATAGTGCTGGCAGAAATAGAATTTCGGGGAGTTATGGCGCGGCAACGGATCAAGAGAAACTAGAGGGGACTTTGGTGCATTTCCAAGGGGATAATATTACTAGTTGGAGTGGTCAGAATCGAGGAAACGAGATAATATGGGAATTAGAAATTCCCAACGGTATATATGAAGTTACTTTAGGTTTAGGTGACAAGGGAGCAAACAATGTAGATAGTCGTCATACGGCTACTTTGGAAGGGTATACGATTATCCCGGCTTTCCGTCCGGCCAGTACGGAAACAAGAGTCGCCACTATGATTGTTGAAGTTAGCGACAACGCTTTAACCATGAATGGTCTAGGCGGTTTTAACTCTAAGATTACGCACATAGAAGTGACCGAAAGTACCGGAACTCCGGTAACTGGAATATTGGCTTTTGATCCAAATACGGCTAGTCCAATTTTGGAAGCTGGCGCAACAGGTTCTTTTACAAGCACCCTATCTGGTGCTGGTGCAACGGGTATTGTCTTAAACATTGAAGATGATCCGGTTAACACGACTGCCGATAATTTCAACGACTGGTTAAGCTTACCAACCACAGATGTCCCGGGAGAATTTACCTTTGGGATCGATGCCAGTGCTCTAGTAGCGACAGATACCAGAAATAACCGAATTATAGCCACTGCCTCAGGATTTACCCCTGCCATCCTGAATGCCGACCTTACGGTGATAGAAGCACCAATTGTACCCATAGCAACTCCTTTCCGAATGAACGTGGCTGGGGCAGAATATACAAAGGATACGGACTTGTATCAGGCAGAAGATGTTTCTTATTTAGTAGAAACAGAGACTACAACGGTATCTAGTACAGCGTATACGCCATATACAGTTCCGGGAGGACACCAGGATTTGTATTATCCTAGAAGATATGGTCCTGAGTTTAGTTATAATTTCCCAATCGCAAATGGCACCTATACGGTAGCCGTACATATGGTTGAGAATTTCCAAACAGCGGCTAACGCAAGAATATTTGACGTTTCCTTAGAAGGCGATCTTTTAATTGATGATCTGGACCTGTTTGCTACTTATGGAAAAGGTGGATTGGCCATATTAAGTTTTGATGTGGAAGTAATCGATGAAGAACTTAATATCGATTTTTTAGCATCCGTAAATAATGGTATAGTGCAAGCCATAGAGATTTTACCGGTTACTTTAAGCGATGCTAAAGAGATTTTAACGTTTGCGATAAATGGGATAGATGGTACGATAGTTTCTACGGATGCGACCACAGGTACGGTTAGTTTAGAAGTTCTTAACGAAGCCGATCTTACTGCTTTAACCCCTACGATTACAGTATCTGATTTGGCAGGCGTTGCTCCAGATACAGGAGTAGAGAATGATTTCACCAATCCGGTGGATTATGTGGTTACGGCAGAGGATGGTTCTACTAAAACATGGACGGTAACCGTAACCAAGGAAGCGCCTCCTGTAAATGTGTCACCTGTAATTACGGAAAATCAAGTATTTTCCATAGGAGAGTCTTCTGGATTAAATGCCGTTGTGGGTACGGTTGAGGCTACTGATGAAGATGCTCTTACCTATGCCATCACAGCCGGCAACGAAGCTGGTATTTTTGCTATCGATGAGAATACAGGTGAACTTACTATAGATCAGCTGGTAGATTATGCTGCTGCGGTACAATATTCCCTTACCATAGAAGTAAATGATCTAACGAATCCAGCAGTTACAGATCAGGTTACCATAAATGTTTTAGATAATATTTGTAACCCTTTAAGTAGTTTGCCTTGTGACCAGCTAGCGGTATCTTCTTTACCCTTAAACTTAGATTTCACGGTTGCTAACGGTAACTTATCGCAATCTGGTTTAACGATGGTCTTGGCCACTAGTGCCAGACTTGCTAGTGATGATAGTAATATTTCGGATTCTCGAATCCCGGGTTATGCGCCAAGTCTTATAGCACAGGATGGTACGGGACTAAGTATTACAAGTACCAAGGGTATTTTCTTTAGTCAACTACAAAATCAAGTACCGAATAGAACGCCCAATAGTGCTAATACCAATTCCCAGTTGAATGCCTTGGGTGTTGGTCTAAGCGCCCCTATTTCTACTTTTAGTGTGAGTACTACTTTAGTTGTTCCTGATTTTTCTCTAAGTACAGGGAATAGTGCACAACAGGCAGGTCTTTGGTATGGTTTAGACGAGGACCGTTATGTGAAACTGGTTCTTTCTAAAACCAATAATACAACCCAACGAATACAACTTCAGGTAGAGAACTTAACAAACAATCCAGGTTCTATTCTAGAGGTAAATATGAATAATTTCACTTTTACCGCAGGGGAGGTGCTCAACTTACGATTAGAGTTTGATCCAATAGCCAATACAGTACAAGGGTACTATACTTTAGGTGCCGGATCGGAAGTACTGGTTGTTGCTTCCAGCGATGCAACAAACTTTTTACCAGTACCTGATTTCTATTTTGATGGTGTTGACTACGATGCAGCGAATCCTTCTGCTTTATTAAACTTTGCTGGGATCTTTACTACACATCGTAATGCGGCTGTGGATCAGAGTATAGATTTCTTATTCAAAGACTTTGCAATTCAAGAAGTTGCTGCCCCCTTAAGTGATGCGGCCGAGATAGTAACTTTTACGATTAATGGTATTGATGGTACTGTGGTATCCACGGATGCTAGTAGCGGTACGGTAGCCTTGGAGGTTCTCAACGAAGCTGACCTTTCGGCCCTGACGCCGACGATTACGGTATCTGCTGACGCAACTGTAGATTCTGCTTCGGAGGTTGAGAATGATTTCACAAGCCCTGTGGATTATGTGGTAACGGCAGAGAACGGGGATGAAAAAACATGGACGGTAACGGTAACCCAAGAGGCTCCGCCTACTGGAGATTTTGCCTTTATAGAAGATTTTGAATATTCTCTTGGAGATCTGGGAACGGTTTCCGGTGGAGCTTGGCAGCCGGAAAATACAAATCCAGATTTACCTGTGGTAGCAACTTCTATAGCAACCGGTGTTCCAAACTCCGTCAGGATTGAAAATGATAACACGGTTCTTGACTATCAGACTTTAATTAACAATCCAGTAGACCTGGAAGCCAATGTGCCATTTTATTACGGTACTTATTTTAAAATATCCGAATTAGGAGCAAGTAATGGAAATAGAATTCGGGTAGCTATCCGAGTAGATGACGACGGAGGGTTAGCCGGTGCTGGATGGGTTCGACAAATCATTGGAAATTATGGTGGTTTTGTGGCACGTTTGGGCCTTGCAGGCTCAGAGTCCAATATGGGAGAAACAGCTATAGCCCCTGACCAATTGTTACAATTTGTAGTAAAAGGGGTATGGGACGGTGCTAGTACCATTAGTTACCAGTACTCTCTTACGCCAACCTTAGTGGAAGGCGATAATACTTGGATAGATGCTACTTCCTCTCAAACGGCCTCAGGTACACCTAAGTTGGGTAGGATTTTTATCAGTACAACCAGTACAGGCAATACAGGTAATATTGGTCCAATCCGTTTAAGTACAGACTATACAGAAGTAGTTACGGAAGAAATTACAGAAGAGGCTACTCCTTGTAGCCCTTTCAGCACCTTACCTTGTGATCAAATTGTCACAAGTAACACAGTCGACTTAAACTTCGATGGTACTGGTGTAGGCCTTAGTAATACGGGCTTTACCATGGTAGATCCGTATTCGGGAACCAGAGTCGCTGTCGATGGAACTCCTAGTAATACAGATGTTCCGGGATATGAACCTGGGAATTTAGCTCTTACTGGTGATAATTTAGTAATTACTGCCAACAAGGGGATTGCCTATTTAGATAATAACGCACAGATTAACACTCTCGGAGTGGGCTTACAAAATATTAATTCAACTATTACTATAGAAACAAAATTACTTGGAATTACTACAGGAACGGGCTCAGCTCAGGCTGGACTTTGGTTTGGTATTGATGATGAGAATTTTGTGAAACTCAATGTAAATAATAATGATAATGTTGAGCTAAGAGTTGAAAGAGTAGGTGTTTCTGGAAATAATACAACAGATCAACTTCAAGTCAACGCTGGAGCTTCCGGACAGGATGTTGTTCTGGAGATGATTATTGATCCAACGGTCCTAACGGTGGAGGCATTTTACACAGTAGGAACTGGTACGAGGACCTCTTTAGGAAGTCTAGGGATACCCTCTAATTATACTACAGGTAAAGAAATTAACCCTGAAATAGGTAATGCTAGCTTTGCTGGGGTATATGCTACCTATCGAAATAATGCAAATAGTTTTGACGCTACTTTTGATAACTTCTCGATTACTAAGGAAGAAGTGCCTTTAGCTTTCAATTTTGATGTAAACGATCTTAGCTTTTTTGGAACGGTTGGTACTCCAGTCGCTGCAAAAACGGTTACCTTATCGGCTACTTCGGGCACCCCAACTTTTGTATTTGGCGATGAAGCCGAATCTTCAAGTTGGTTGATCTTACCGACAAACCCTGTTCTAGGCGAACTGGAATTTGGTATCGTAGAAGGGCTTACCGCAGGGAATTATAATACGACAATTTTTGCTATTGATGATTCCGGTTTGGGATATGCTACCGCTGAATTGGAAATTGTCTTAACCATTAGTGAAGTTGGTACACCGCAAATCTTAGGGGTATCACCGGCTAATGGAGCTACGGCTGTTTCGGTGAATACTAGTATTTCAGCGAATGACATTTTTGTGCCGAACTTAGACGCCAATGGCAATGCAGGTATCGACAATGGTAGTATTACAGCAGCTACAGTTCAACTCTTCAAAGAATCAGTGGGCTCAACGCCTATTGCTGCTGGGGTAAACGGAACCGGTGGAGGCGATGCCATTAGCTTGGTGCCTTCCCTACCCTTAGAATCGAATACAACATATGTGTTTGTTATTGACGGAGTTCTAGATACCACAGGCGTACCTTTTGAAGTCTTTACATCAACATTCACCACAGATGGTGGTGGAGGTGGACCTACCACGGATTTGGATAACGTTTCCTTTACAAATGCAGGAGCTGTTGCCTCTGGCGCCAAATATTCAACCTTAACCAAAGGCCCCGATGGGAAGTTATATGGTCTTGAAATTGATGGTGATGTACATCGATGGTCCATTAACGCAGACGGTACCCTTGCTAACGAAGAAGTACTGAACGATTGGAAATCAGCATATGGATCTAGAGCCGCGATTGGTTTTGCTTTTGATCCTGATGCTACCGCTGGGAATTTAATCGCATACCTTACCCACCAGTCAGGAGCATTGAATAACGCCCCTTCTTGGGATGGTAAGATTTCTAGAATTACTGGAGTCAATTTAGAAAACGAAGATCTTGTTGTGACCAATTTACCAAGGTCGAAAAAAGATCACCTAACCAACAGTATTGCCTTTAGACCAACAGAACCCAATGTGCTCTACTTCAATCAAGGAAGTAATAGCGCAGCAGGAGCTCCTGATAATTCATGGGGTAATCGTAAAGAACGCTTATTATCCGCAGCTTCATTACGGCTCGATCTTGATAAGCTTCCTGAAGGTCAATGGCCTTTGGATGCCAAGACAACCATGGATGCAACGGCAATAAACGGTGTTAACACGAATTCGCCAACATTGGCATCTACTGTTAGTACGTTTACAGAAGATGGTCAGACTTTTTCAGATGATGGAACTTACAATCCATTCTATGTGAACGCTCCGTTAACGCTTTACGCTACTGGAATACGTAATGCCTATGATTTGGTATGGCATACGAACGGACAACTGTATATACCTACCAACGGTACGGCCGGAGGCAGTAATGCCCCTGCTTCAATAAGCGGAACAAGAAGACCTGATGGTATGGTTTATGACCATTCAAACCCTCTTTACCCTTCAGTTCCTGCTTCTAATAATAATGATACGCAACGTGATTGGCTATTTAGAGTAAATCCGAATACAGGACTCGGGTATTATGGCCATCCAAACCCATTGCGAGGTGAATTCGTTTTAAATCGTGGGGATGCCGATGTGAACAGAGGCGGTAATACCTATGATGGTGTACAAGCTGATGTCAATTATCGCGGTGCAGCTTTTGATTTTGAATTCAACAAATCACCTAATGGGGTTATCGAATATCGAAGTACTGCTGAAAATGGAAATCTACAAGGAGCGTTATTAGTAGTTCGTTATAGTGGAGGTAAAGATATTATAGCGTTGGTCCCTGATGGACCTGGCGGCGATGTGACCACCTTTAAAGAAGGGATACCTGGTTTTGGAGGATTCGGATCTCCGTTAGATCTAATGGAAGACGTTACCACCGGTAATATCTATGTTTCTGATTATGGTAGAAGTGAAATAGTGTTACTTAAACCTCAAAACCAATCTACGCCAATGCCATTGATCGTAGTAAGTTCAGAGGAATTCGCTGGTGATGCGGTATCAAGTGGAAACGCGATTTATTCAGAGGAAATTACACTATCTAATTTAGGTAATGCCAACTTAGAAAATATAATCGCGCAAATTACCGGTGTCGATTCGGATCAATTTAGTATATCTGTATTGCCCGGAAGTGTCGCTTCCCAAAATTCAAGTTCCTTTACGGTTTCTTTCGACCCAACTTCCAATGGACCGAAATTCGCACAATTGACCCTTACTGGCACCGATGCTGACCCCGTAGTAATCAACTTGAGTGGTTTAGGCAAGCAAGGACTTGGAGGTTCCAATGAGCCTTCCCTACAATGGATTTTAGATACCCAGTTAGGAAATGGAGTTGTAGATGTGGGCGATGAAAATGCTTCTTCAAATGTATTTGATTTAGGCGGACTTACAGTTGGTAGTGATGCCTATAAGGCAGCACTAACCGAAATGTTAGGCGATGAAGTGTCGATTCAAAGTTTCGAAAGAGCTATTGATGCTCCGATAACTATGGAATTATTGAGTGTTTATGGTCCTACGGGAAGTAATCCGGTAGTAGCCTTAGGTTGGTATGAAACAGGAAATGCTGCAAGCACGAATGAGTTGTTTACAGTCACCAATAGTCCAACAAGTAATGGACAGCGTTTAAACCCACCTTTAATTGGGCAAGACGAATTTGATCCTGGAACGCAAAGCTTTGGCTTCTACAGTAGATGGCCAGCATTCCAAAACAGACTGCTCTTTAGCGAAGATGCCTTAAATACTTTTTCGGGGGCTATTCCGCATCATGTGCGAGTTTATGAACTTCCAGGAGAAGAGAATGCCTACATCATTGCAACTGAAGAACACATCAGTGGTTTTGATTATCAGGATATTGTAATTATCGCTAGGAACATAAAACCAGTAGGAGACAACCCTATAGTCGCATGTTCTCCAATAAGTACCTTGGATTGTGACGAAATAGAAGTTGCCTTACCATTCTCCTTAAATTTTAATGGTACAGAAGGTGGGTTGAGCAATACAGGCTTTACTATGGTTGACAACCCTTCAGCCAGAATAGCTGCTGACGGGCCAATTAGTAATGCTAACGTGCCAGGTTATGAGCCAGGTCAATTGAGTATTTCAAACGATAATTTGATTCTTACGGCCAACAACGGTATTGCTTTTGTAACCAATGGTACTGGATCTGGGTTGAGTACTGATGTAAATTCTCAGATCAATACATTAGGGGTTGGTTTTGATGCCGATGCGTATGGTAATTTTAGTATTACAACCACAATTATGAATCCATATACCGATGGGAATAATGATTCGGAGCAAGCGGGAGTTTGGTTTGGATTAAATGAGGATAATTTTGTAAAACTAATTGCAGATGGCAATGGACGCGTTGAACTTCGGTCTGAACTAAATGCAATTTCTGTAAATGCTAATCAGGTTATAGCAACGATTCCTAACCTGAATACTAGTACGGTTCAATTGCGGATGTTCGTTGATATCGACAATGCTCTTATAGTACCGCATTACACCTTAAATGGAGGTGTAGAGGTTGCGCTTGATCCGTTACCACTTCCTTCGGAATACCTAGCAGGAAATACGGCTTATGATAATCAAAGTTTTGCCGGCGTTTTTGCTTCTAAAAGAAGGGAACTAATCGCTGATGTAGTCTACACGTTTGAAGATTTTGCAATTACTCCGGAGAATAATCCGGTTGCTTTTGAACCGATCAACATCAATTTTTCCCGCATAGCAGATGCAGCGCCAGCCGATTACTTGGTAGACTCGGGCCTAGGCTTTGATGATAGGGGCAATGATTATTCATATGGTTGGTTAACTACTGATGGTCAAACATCCTTAGACCTTTCCACCAATACAAGAAATAGGGCTGTCGCTGGTGTTAATGTACTTCAAAATACCTTAAACCATATGCAATATGGCGACACAGGAGGAAGTAACGGTATCGCTACAGAAGGTATTTGGGAAATAGCAGTCCCTAACGGAACCTATATTGTTAGTGTAGCTGTTGGTGACCCAAGTGTCGATAATACCAATACGCAGTATTCAATAAATATTGAAGGAACAAATATCATTGATAAGTACGAAGCTAGCGGTGCAGAAGGTGCGGCTACACGATTTACATCAGCCAGTACAACTGTACTTGTATTAGATGGCCGATTATCAATAGATGCTATAGGCGGATTCAACACAAAAATAAATTCATTAACCATACGAGGCGGGGGTGAAATCACACAGCCGTTCTTTGCTAATGTGTCTCCAGATGATGAAGCTATAAATGTAAGTGTTACTGGTTTCCAAATCAATGTTGATGTAATTACACCAACGGGTTATGAGCTTGATTTAACAACCTTGAACGGTAATGTAAGTCTCTTTAAGATTTCTGCGGGAGGACAAGAGGAATTGGTACCTTCCAATGCTAACGATACAGCTGGGGGAGATGCTATTACACTTACTCCGCTTGTTAACCTTGATATCTTTTCAGACTATGTGTTCAGATTATCTAGTGGAATCGAAGCTAACCGAATAGGTGATGTTAGTGATCGCATTCCGTTCACTGCATTTGAGTCTTCCTTTACCACTGGTGATGTTGATAGTACAATTGACCTTGACCTGACCGGTGTTACCTTTACGAAAGTAGAGGGCGGAACGGCTTTGGGTGAAAGTACCTTCGGAGAACGTTTTTCTAGTTTGGTCGTAGGACCGGACGGAAAGTTATATGCAAGTACTATAGGGAATTTTAATGCTGATGGACAAATATTCAGATGGGATATGGCTACCGATGGTACCTTGATAAACTTGGAGAAATTATCTCCAAACCTTCAAGGAAATCCACATCCTACTACCGGAGTACCAAGCAATAATGATAGGTTGATTATAGGATTCACTTTCGACCCTGCATCCACAGCGGGCAATCTGATTGCTTATATTACACATAGTTCTGCTTCCGTGACTAACGGTCCGGAGTGGGATGGGGTATTAACACGATTATCTGGTCCTAATCTTGAAGAAGTACAGGATTTGATTATTCACCTTCCAAGATCAGCAAAAGACCACTTGACGAACAGTGTTATCACTGGCCCTGAAGGGGATCTGTATATCACGCAGGGAAGTAATTCCGCCGGTGGTGCTCCTGATACCAACTGGGCATTTAGACCAGAGCGTTTATTGGCTGCTGCGGTATTAAAAGTAGAACTTGATAAATTACCAGCATCGCAAAACCTGCCACTTAGTGCCTTTACTACCGATAACATTTCGGTCATTAACAATGCGCCCATAAGCAGTATTCAGATGTCTGATGGAACCTATAACCCATACGCAAGTGCGTCACCTTTGACCATATTTGCTACGGGGGTCCGTAATGCTTACGATCTGGTTTGGCATTCTAATGGATGGCTGTATGTACCTACCAACGGTACGGCGGGTAATCAAAGTGATAATCCCAACCAATCCTCGCCGAATTCACCATCTACCGATGATTTCGAATTAGCAAGACGTATTGATGGGTTGACAAGCATACCAGATGTACCTGCCTTATTTGGCGGTGGTACTCAGAAAGATTGGTTGTTTAAGACGCAAGGTGGGTCGTATCACGGGCATCCAAACCCCTATAGAGGTGAGTTTGTATTGAACCATGGTGGATTAACCTATAGTGGGCTACCTGGTCAAGAAGATGCATCCTATAAAGATGTTGCCAAATATGCTAGCTCTGTTGCTCCTGATCCTAACTACAGACAGCCAGCTTACGACTTTGACTTTAATAAATCTCCTAACGGGGCCATAGAATATAAGAGTAATGCCTTTGGTGGTAAACTGCAAGGCTTGCTTATGGTGGTTCGCTTTAGCGGACAAGATGATCTATTGGTCATGCAACCAGCAGCTAGTGGCGATATCGCCAATGTAAATGGCGATGTGCCAGGACTTGGAGGATTTGATGATCCATTGGATGTTGTAGAAGACCCTAGGACTGGAAATATTTACGTTTCGGAATACGATAGGTCAGGCAATCAGAACTTGCGGATAACCTTATTACGTGCTGATGTGCAGTCGATTACAGGGCCGGAAATTACGGCCTTACCTAATGAGTTGATCTTTGAGACGACCGTTGGTACACAAGGACCACAATCGGAAACCAAAACAGTATCCGTAGTAAACGAAGGCACTGGAGTATTAACGATTCAGAGCGCTTCTATAACTGGTGCTTTTGCCGATCAGTTTGATACAGTATCCCCTTCGGGCGCTGTGACACTAAACCCTAGCGAAAGCCAAGAGTATACCGTAACCTACGCTCCGGAATTGACAAATACGAATCTTGGTTATCAAGAAGCCAGTTTAACGATTTTAAGTGATGACGCGGTGAACCCAACTTTTGAAATAGGCCTACATGCCTTGAAGAAAGCTGGTGGTGCAGGCGGAAACGAGCCTGCCTTACAAAACGTTGTTAATGCGTTGGGTATTGGTATCGATGTAGGTTGGTTAAGCTTAACAAATGGAACTAGTGCTGAATTACAAGGAGATGAAGTAGACGTTTCGCTATGGGTCAAGGCAAGTGATGCTCCAATTAACGTAACACCTGTTGGACGATATTCGCCTGCAGAGGAATTACCATATGGTTGGTATAGTGCGGGTGACGCATCAGCAACAAATCAGATTGCAGTATTATCCGGTGAAGGTAGTCAAGCACAGAGCTTATTCCCTGAAATCGCGTCTGGCGATACTTTTTTCGATCCACTTGGTGCAGTATTCGGCTTCTATGTCGAGTCCAATACATTTGGGAGGTTCAGTTATACCGAGGATGCATTGAACACAGGCGTTCCGCATGCTACCCGTGTTTATCCAATGAAGGAAAGAGATGGTACACCGATAGAGAACAGTTATTTGATTACGTTTGAAGATGCAAGTAATGGTGATTACCAAGATTATATGTTCATCATTGATAATGTGATTCCTTTTGAAGATGGTACTCTGGTATTGAACTTTAATCCAACCGAGGTAGAGTTTGTCGCTTCCATAGGGCAGGATGACATTCCTGTACAACAATTAACGCTTTCTGGAAACGGTGGAGTTAGTGCAGAAGAAATAGAACTAGCGGCTTCCGAGCCTTGGGTTGTATTACCAGCGACCTATGCGCTTAATAGTCCTTTCGATATTGGTATAGATATCGTTGGCCTGCCTCGCGGCTCGTACAGCGCAACACTTACGGCTTCAGCTGATTTTTATCAAGCTGCGGTTACTACGGTCAACTTGACTATAACTAATGAATTGGTATACACGTATCAGTTTAATTTCCAAGATCCTGATGATGTAGTGACGTCTCCAGAAGGTTATGTAGATGATTTAGGTGTGCCTTACGGCGAGCAGTCCACGATACTTGGTAACTTAACCTATGGTTGGGTAGAACCAGGTACCTTAACGCCGGTTGATGCAGCCGTGAATGCTAGGAACCGTGTTACTGGAGTTCAAGATGGTGTTCTCTTACAGACATTTACCATTATGGGGCATCCAACTCCCGCTTCCTTCCCATTATATGATTGGGTAGTAGATGTTCCAAACGGAGCGTATTCCGTAAACATAAGTGTTGGAGAACGTGATTTTGTAAATAGCAACCATATTTTAGATGTCAACGGTACCGAGGTAATCAATTTCATTCAAGGTTCTATTGACGATGGGCCGTTTTACGGTACTGATACTCGTGTTGTTGATGTTACGGACGGAACATTACGTTTATCCTTAGGTAATGGTGGTTCAAATGCAAAACCAAACTACATTAGGTTAGCACCAGTAAATACAGCGCTATTCCCACCGACATTAGTAGCAACTTTTGATGGTAATCTTAGCGCTCCAAACACCTATAGAGGTAGTGTGGCTGTTACTTTAGAAGCTACCGATAATAGCGAAAGTGGAGGAATAGCTTCTATTACTTATATTTTAGATGATGCACCTGAGACGGTTTATGAAAATCCAGTTACAATAGCAGGCACAGGAGACCATACTTTAGTGGTACGAGCAGAAGATCTTAATGGTAATGTAATCGAAGAGACAATAGACCTCACCATAGAAACTCCTACTGGCGCATTACTGACTTTAGAGAATATGACTAAAGTACCTGGTACGAATAGAGGCTTCCCTTCGGATGATTACTATACGTTCTACCGATTAGGAAATCCAGGCCAGGCGATTGCCTATGATTCCAATGTAATGCGCTTAAATAACACAGGTACAGGTGACTTGGTTATTACAGCAGCTACGGTTTCTGACAACAATGATTATGTTTATGACGTTTTAGACGGATCGGGGACTATTTCAGAATTACCTATTACCATAGCTCCAGGTGATTTCGCTGAGCTTGACATAACCTTTATTGGTACCACTGGAAATGGGAGTAATGGGATATTTGTAGAGGATATTGAAATTATTTCAAATGCGGATAACGCTCTTGAAAATATTGCGGTACTTCATGGTGGATATGCACCTCAACCTGAGGGCGGGGATGAAATAAACGCACAAGAAGTTTTTGATGCTTTCGGTTTCCAAACAAGCATGTTAAGTATCGTTAATGATAATGGTACAATATCTCCGCCAAACGGAACGCCATTCAGACCAAGTTCAAATTATCCCGATGCTGATAATATTAATGCAGGTTACGAAGGTGATTTGATATTGTCTGAATTTTTTGAACAATCAGATCCTAATCAACCTGTAATCGGTATTCAGTTGTCGGCCTTACATGGAGGTCCAGGAAGTAACAATGCCCGATTGATTGCAACAGACGGTTCGACTGCTGGTGGTATGAATTTTGGACATAATCAGTTCTGGTACCAGACCTTATTGCCAAAGGATGACGAAAATGATGGTATTAATGCTGGTATAGCGAATACTATAAGTACTCCTTTTAGGATTGCTATTGGAGGACAAACAACCTCTCTGAGAAATAGTTCGACAGGGCAACCATTATTAGGAGTTAGAGTATTTAAAGTTATCGATCAGGATGGAAACATAGTGCCCAATGAATACATTGCACTACAAGATTTTATTGCAAATGGATGTGGTGCTGGTTCTGCCAACTGTGACTGGAATGACAATACGTTCTATTTCATCAATATTAGACCGGTAGGAGTCCCTACCGCCCAACCAATAGCTGATTTGCTAGCGAATTCCAACGAAGAGTTTACCTTGGATATTTCTGAGAACTTCGATTCTGGATATCCTGGTAATACCTTAACGTACGCTATCAGTTCAGCTGAAGGTTCTTTGCCTAGTTGGGTTCGGATTGACGCTTTAACAGGTAGTCTTTCTGGTACACCACCAATGGATGCTCCGATTAGTATAGATGTTGTTGTGGAAGCATCTGATGCGAATGGTTTGGTCGCTTCTTCTACTGTTGCAGTACTGATAAACGTTTCACCGATTGCACAGGATGACGCGGTAACTGTAGTTCAGAATATAGCGTCTTCATTGGAGGGGCTTTTGGAAAATGATTCTGAACCAAATGGACAGACATTTAGTATAAGCTCAGTTGAAACTCCGTTAAACGGATTGGCCACTATACAAGATGGTGGATTGGCCATTACCTACACGCCAAACTTGGATTTCATAGGAGACGATAGTTTTGCCTATGTAATTGAGGACGCTACAGGATTGACCGCAACAGCAAATGTAAGCGTTACGGTTACTGCTGAAAATCAAGCACCGATTGTGAACATAATAACAGATGTAACTAATGGTCCAGCAGCGCTATCAGTAAATTTTGATGGTAGCGAATCTATAGATGATCAGAATGCAATAGTGGAATACCTATGGGACTTTGGAGACGGTTCAGTGACTTCTACCGAGCCTATTGTCAATCATGTTTACACAACTGCAGGTTCATTTAACGCGACATTGCGTGTTACTGATGCTCAAGGGCTCTCTGGTAGCGCTGCAATACAGATTGTTGTTACTTCACCACCGAATAGTGATCCGGTTGCAGTAGCTACTGTAACTCCGGGAGCTATAGCTCTAGAGTATAATTTTGACGGTAGTGGTTCTAGCGATGTTGAAGGTGTATTATCTTACGAATGGGATTTCGGAGATGGGTCTCCTACGGTAACAGATGTAGCTCCTGTGCATGTTTATGTTGTTGCTGGTGTTTACAACGTTATACTTACCGTTACAGATACGGATAACGTAACCAATAGCACTACAATTATAGTCGATACGGAAGAATCTGTTGTTGGTGACTTTGTACTTCGCATCAATGCAGGAGGTCCGGAAACGAATTATCTTGGGAATACCTATCTAGCCGACCAGAACTTTGTGGGCGGTAAGGTTTATGTGAACACTAACGCAGAGGTTCCGGTACTTTATCAAACGGAACGAAGTGCGCTACCTCCTGTCTTTAGCTATGGGATTGATTTGCCGAATGGAGAATATAGAATTACCCTCCATTTTGCAGAGATATTCTTTGGCGCTACCGGAGGCGGAACACTAGGCACGGCGCAACGTATATTTGATGTTGCGATTGAGGGCGCCACTGTATTGGATGATTTTGATATCAATGCTGAGGTTGGACCACAAACCATTGTTACAAGAGATTTTGACGTAACGGTTGTTGACGGTCAATTAAACATTGATCTGGATGCAGAAGGGGCTGATGGTGTCAATCAACCGAAACTATCGGCTATTGAAGTCGTGAATCTTGTGTCGGTTAATACCGATCCCGTCGCTGTGGCGAATGCCAATATTCTAAACGGCACATCGCCTTTGGAGGTGAGTTTCGACGGCAGCGCATCAACGGACTTAGAAGGCGAATTGACCTATATATGGAACTTTGGAAATGGAGATACATCGACCGAGGCGAACCCTGTATATGTGTATACCACGGCTGGTAGCTTTATCGCCACCTTAACTGTAACGGATGAGGCCGGTAGCAGTGATAGTGCCGAACTGATAATTACTGTGGAAGAGCCTGTTATTAGCGATTTTGCACTTCGTATAAACGCAGGTGGTCCCGCGACGAGTTTCGGCGGCAACGATTACATTGCCGACACGAACTTTGTCGGAGGCAAGATTTTTGCCAACGCCGCCGCTACGGTTCCGGTACTTTACCAGACCGAGCGCAGTGCTTTACCGCCCGCCTTCGGTTATGAGATACCTCTGACGAACGGTGAGTACAGTATCACCCTCCATTTTGCAGAAATTTATTGGGGAGCTACCGGTGGCGGACCTTTAGGAACGGCACAGCGTATCTTCGATGTTGTCATCGAGGGCAACACGGTGCTTGACGATTTCGACATTAATGCGGTAGCAGGACCACAGACGGCCATAACCAGGACCTTTAACATAAACGTGGTGGACGGTGTCCTTAACATGGATTTCGATGCACAGGGTGCCGATGGAGTGAACCAGCCAAAGCTTTCGGCTATAGAGATAGTTGGACAGACGGCCAACGAGGCACCGACCGCAATAGCGTTTGCCACCCCTGAAAGCGGTGTTGCTCCATTGGAGGTCAGCTTCGACGGCAGCGGTTCCACGGATTTGGAAGGTGGGTTGACCTACGCATGGGATTTCGGCAACGGGGACACGTCCACCGTGGCGAACCCAGTATATGTGTATACCACCGCCGGCAGTTTTACCGCGACCCTTGCGGTCACGGACGAGGATGGTACCGTTGACGCTGACAGCGTAACTATTTCGGTCAACGAATCCTTAGCGAGTGACGTATTTTGGTTGGAGGCAGAATGTGGAACAATAGGTTCCGGATGGCAGGTGATCGATGATGGGTCGGCGTCCGGTGGGCAGTACATAATTCCTCCGGCAGGGAACTCTATTGATGCGCCTTCTACCGATAGCGGTACCTACGTGGTCTTCAATGTTAACGCAAGCGCGGGCAGGTATGACATCCACGGACTTGTTAATGCCCCTACCTCGGGTGATGACAGTTTCTGGGTACGGGTCAATGACGGCCCTTGGTCTAGATGGAACCAAATAGCTCAAAGCAACGTCTTTGTCTGGGACAAGGTACACAACCAGGTTGGGTCCGCTAGCCCCGTAGAAGTGGTATTTGATCTTGTAGAGGGCAACAACAGAATCGAGTTCGCTCCCAGGGAGGACGGAACAGGCCTTGATAAGCTTTATATAACCAAAAACGGAGATTTTCCATCAGGTATAGGCGGTGCGGCCACAAATTGTAATTCGGTCAACGCTGCTCCTGTAGCTGTTGCATCGTCCAATTTTAGTGAAGGTGTGGCTCCATTTGCAATCGATTTTGACGGGACAGGCTCTAGGGACGACAAGGGAATTGTATCTTTCATATGGAATTTTGACGATAACGGTGCTGGGGCAACGACAGAGAATACGACCTATGTCTTTGAGTCTCCGGGATTCTACAATGTTACACTTACCGTTACGGATGCCGAAGGTTTGGAGACGACCACTTCGGTCGAAATAAACATAACCTCAACGGTTAATATAAATCCTACGGCTGTTGCCACGGCAACTCCTTTATCGGGGATATCGCCCTTGGAGGTAAGCTTTAATGGTAGTGGTTCTACGGATGTGGAAGGAGATTTGACCTACGCTTGGGATTTCAAGGATGGTGTTACCTCCACAGAGATAAACCCTATTCATACCTTTGCATCCGTAGGCAGTTATATTGTTAGTTTGTTGGTTACCGATGAGGACGGGGAGACGGATGAGACCTTTATTGAGATCAACGTCGAAGAGCCCTTGGTCATTGAAGGGGATTGTAACGGAATACTTACCGATGTAACGGATCCGGTTGGAAGCGGAACGATTACTTCCCGAAACGATTTCATA
>RCND010000481.1_pt1 | contig 22906 bp, 25 predicted proteins | sample 2041351 | NCBI WGS metagenome assembly RCND01 (sample SAMN09708230, study PRJNA481090) | Marine sediment metagenome, whole genome shotgun sequencing project. | biome: marine sediment; feature: ocean; material: sediment; isolation source: Sewage treatment plant 12B marine sediment (STP12B) ... | reverse complement strand
GGGGCTGGAACCGGATACCGACGAAGAAGGAACAGGGGATGAAGAGGTTTCGGTTTTCGCTTGAAACGCTACTTTCTCTCAGGAAAGAACGTGAACAGGAATGTGAAATAGCCCTCGCATCTGCCGCAGGAAAACTTGCGCTTATTGAAAATGGAATCGAAGCTGCGCGGCTGGCCGGTGAAAGGGCATTTTCTGAAGGCGGATCGAGTCTTTACGAGTTACAAGCCCGGGAATTGCTTTGGATGAAGTCGAAGAACGACAGGAAGTCACTTGAGCAACCGAGGATTGAAGCGACGGTAAAAGTAGACAGCGCAAGAAATATATATTCCCTGGCCCACTCTGAACGAGCGGCCCTGGATAAGCTCAGGGAAAAGAGAATGGATCAATGGAAGTTCAGTGTGAAACAGGAAGAAATCAAAAGGCTGGATGAAACGGCAAAAGGTGCGGTCGCCAGAAGGCGTCTGACAGGAGGGGATGAGTGAAAAGCTATAGCCGCGGTGGAGGAATCGCGAAGATTTTCTTTCTCCTCGTATTGATACTTGCATTAATCATCGGCGGACTCATCTGGCTGGATTTTCTGGGAATTATCGACGTAAAAGAACAAGTGGCTCCCATCACATCGCTTTTCGGTGTTGAGCCTCGAACAGCGGTTGAACAACCCTTCTCTCCGATGTTGCTGGATGCCGACCGTCTCTCAAAAGAGCGGCAAGCTGTCGCTATTGAACGCCGTGAGCTGGAATCCGTGACTGAAGAACTTGATTTAAGGGAAGCAGAAGTCCGCCAAATGGAGAGTGAAGTCTCAGAAAGAGAGAGTTCTCTGGAAGAAAGACAGATTTCTCTAATAGAGGCCATCCGGCAATACGACAATAAAGTAGCGAACCTTGAACAAACGGCCTGGTACATGATGGGAATGCCACCTGCAGATGCCGTGGCGATCATGGACGAATACGACGAGAAAGACCTTGTCGATTTGCTCCGGACCAGTGAACGCCTTTCCCGGGAATCCGGGGAACAATCATTGGTGGCCTACTGGTTGTCCCTGATGCCCGACAGAGTGCGGGCAGCGGAGATCCAGCGGCTGATGGTGGAGAAGCCGGGACCGAATCTGGACGGGTGAGCTGAAGGAATGGCAAATGGCGCATGTCCCCGTAATGGTTGCGACAGTAGAACCCAAGAATACCCAGGCCATGGAATCCATGGTAGGGAAGAATACGGTTCGTCGGAACATTGTCAGGGAAGAGCGAAATCGGGACGGTAAATCTTTTTCAGAGATGATGGACAAGGCCGGTAAAGGCACATCATCCGAAGAAAAGACCGGTAAGAAATCTGGTATGAGCAAGGGACGAAAAAGTTTCGGCATTGTCCGGAGCAAATCCAATCCATTTGCTGGAACACGATTCCTTATCGACAAAAACCGAACCCCGAAATCCCCGGCTCTGACTGATCTTGATTCAGAGAAGATGAGCGATGAACCCGCAGATACTAACCTGCAGTTTCCGCTCGCAGCTGATGATGTTCTCGGTTCCCGTAAGCAGATGGCTCTGGCGGGTTCTTCTGTAAGTGATATTTCGGTCTCCGCACTGAAACGGCGTAATAGTGACAATCGTAATAAAAACATCGAAATGACGAAAGCCGGAAAAAACGGAAAATCGGGGAGCGGTAATCTGACCAGCACCGCCCCCAGAATTGAAGTCGTTGATAAACGACCTGGTCTTCGAATCTCTGAAGTTCGGGAATCCGGTATTCCGGAAACCACCGGTAAGTCGAAGTTCCGGGACGCTTCTGGACAAAAGACTTTACGGACGGGATCATCAGCTAATCGAATAGAAGGTACCAGTCCGGTTAAAAGTGAGACCGGATTTGCCGTAGCTGAAACAGATATTGAGATTTCATCCCGTGGAGATGGTAAAAGTATCGAACGTTCGGCGGCAGCAGAGCTTGCCCGCAAGCTGGATGCCCAGGCCGGGAATGATATCGTCAGGCAGGTGAAGGTAGTACTCAATCGTGCCAACACAGGTGAGGTAAGAATAAACCTCAGACCCGACAATCTGGGACGAGTGAGTATTCGGATCAATCTGGAAGATAATCGACTCACCGGACGAATATTCGTAGAGTCTGCAGCGGCAAGAGAAGCTTTTCGAAATGCGCTGGACGGACTCCAGACCAGGTTGGTGGAGAGTGGTTTCGGAGCTGCTGATCTGGAGCTTGCCTGGGACGACTCCGGAAAGGAATTTGCACAGAACGGTCAGCAGTCAGGTAAACAATCCGGCGGTACGAACGAAGTTTTGAGTGACATCGATAATATTGTTCCGACAACGGCCTTTGATGAAATTGCCGACGGTCGTGTGAACATGGTTGTATAGGAGCCTCCAGTATGGATATTGCATCGACATTGAACGGAGCGGATCGGGCCAGCCTGGATATGCAGGTTGACGCGTTCAACGCAAGCCTGACCGGGACAAGAGCACCCCATCAGGATCTAAATAAGGACGACTTTCTTCAAATCCTTATCACACAGCTGCAGCACCAGGATCCCACCAAACCGATGGAAGACCGGGAATTCATTGCTCAAATGGCTCAGTTCTCTTCTTTGGAGCAGATGACCAATATGAGCACTCAGTTTACCGAGCTTTCGGCGACGCTGAAGGGATCTCAAGCCATGAACCTGATCGGCAAAGATGTCGAAATTGTTCACGGTGAGATACTGATTCAAGGTTCAGTTGAAGCTGTTACCGGAGGTGCTTTCCCGCAACTGATGGTTAACGGCGCCTATTATGATTTTGACGATATTTCCAAGGTTACAAGGTAGAGGAGAAACTATATTATGATGCGATCACTTTATTCCGGTGTATCCGGCCTGCAGAATCATCAGATTCGTATGGACGTTATCGGTAACAACATTTCCAATGTAAATACCATCGGCTTCAAGAAAGGGCGGGTGAACTTCCAGGATCTCATCTCCCAGAGCATGAGTGGTGCGGCCAGACCAAGCGATGAAGTTGGTGGTGTAAATCCCAAACAGATCGGGCTTGGTATGACCGTTGCAACCATAGACACCATTCACACCCAGGGTTCTCTTCAGACCACCGGGGTGATATCAGACCTGGCGATCCAGGGGAATGGTTTTTATGTCATGCGGGCTGGTGACAAGGAACTGTACACCAGAGCCGGAGCTTTTGGTTTAGATGCCCAGGGTTATGTTGTGAATCCCTCAAATGGTTTAAGACTCCAGGGTTGGGTACCGGAAGATCTTGGTGATGGTACTCTTGGAGCGATCAAAACTGCTGCAGACGTCACCGACCTTATTGTTCCCGTCGGTTCCAAGGATCCGGCCAAACAGACCACGTTGGTTGAACTGGCCTGTAATCTGGATAAGCGTACGGCAATTATCCCTCCTGGAGCCGGACTCGCGACCGTCAGTGAGGGAACCTGGAGCCTCGACAAAAAGGTGTACGATTCTTTTGGCGATGTCCACGTTATGAGAATGAACTTTACCCGTACGCCGGAAATTAATAACTCCTGGGATGTCGTTGTACAGGTAGACCCTGAAAGACCTGCGGACGCTGATATACCCCCTAACGTCACTCTGGGTCTGGACCCGGCCACGGCGGCGGGTAACGTCGATGGTGAAGGTGTATTTACCATGACCTTCGACAATTTGGGCGCCATAGCCACGGTTACCGATGCTCAGGGCAATCTTGCCGACGTCGGCAAAATCCAGGTTCCGGTAACTTTCGATGTCGAAAATGATGCAACCGGTGCGGTTCTGACACAGAATTTTCTCATCGACATCGGAGAGGTGGGAAGCTATACGAATTCCACTACCCAATTTGCCGAGACATCCAGCACCAAGGCATTCCGGCAGGACGGCTATTCCATGGGCTATCTCGAAACCTACAAAATAGACCAGAAGGGCGTTATCACCGGGGTATATTCAAACGGCACCGAACGTGACCTCGGGCAAGTGGCAATGGCCACTTTCACGAATCCCGGCGGCCTGGAGAAAGTGGGAGAGACTGCTTTCAGTCAATCCATAAACTCCGGGGAGGCACTGGTTGGTTCTTCGGGTATTGCCGGTAAAGGGAAGATTATTTCCGGTACCCTGGAAATGAGTAACGTCGATCTCGCAGAACAGTTTACAGATATGATTGTCACCCAGAGGGGTTTCCAGTCCAACAGCAAAACTATCCAGACCTCGGATCAGATGCTGCAGGAACTGCTGACCCTGAAACGGTAGTAGTATAACGATGTCACCGGCGGCAATACTGTCGGTGACAGGAGTAGGATTGTTGGATGATAAAAGTCAGTTTACCGGGTAAATCCGGCCGACATGTAATGCTGAATCCCCACCTTATTGAATATGCCGAAGAGGCGGGGGAAGGGCGGACGGCTCTCCTGCTTACAACCGGTAAGCGTTTTGTGGTTACAGAATCATCTGACGAGGTCCGAAGACTTATCATTGCCTACCGACGGGAAATAGGCTTTCCCGCCCAGGAGGAGTAGATCGTGGATATTGCAACATTAGGTGGAATCGGCGGAGGACTCGTTCTTATCGTTGTCGCGTTTGCGCTGAAAAACAACGTCTCCGGCCTGTTTGACCTTACGTCTTTCATCATTGTCATTTTTGGATCCTTCGCGGGCGTCGTGGCATCCAGTCCTCTAAGTCGGGCACTTGGTTTTATGAAGTATCTCAATATCGCCCTCAGAGTTCCGGTTTTCCAGAACAAGATGGAACTTATAAATCAGCTGGTGCAGTTTGCCGACAACGCCCGTAAAGAAGGCCTGCTGTCACTGGACGACTCATTGAATGAGGTTGAGGATGATTTTCTGAGAGGAGGCCTTCGACTGGTTGTCGACGGTACGGATCCGGACGTAATCAAACGCATTCTCTATACAAACCTCGATCAGGTTGAGAATCGGCATGATGACGGTATCGGCCTGTTTCAGAGATGGGCAAAACTCGCCCCTGCGTTCGGAATGATTGGTACCCTTCTGGGACTCATCGGTATGATGTCTAATCTTGAGGATACTTCTTCCATCGGTCCCAATATGGCAGTTGCCCTTATAACCACATTGTACGGGTCGGTTTTTGCCAACCTCATTTTGTCTCCTATTCAATTCAAACTTGAGGATCGGCATAAGGAAGAAATGCAAATCAAAGAAATCATGGTTCAGGGAATACTCTCAATTCAAAGTGGTGACAACCCGAGAATCCTGGAAGATAAACTCCTTACCTTCCTGCCGCCTGCGGATCGACCGGCTCAGAGTGCCTCCGGAGATTAATAAATGGCTGATGAAGAACGCGTAAAAAAGAAGAAGAAAGGCGCTGGGGGGGCCGATGACTGGCTCGTTACCTATGCTGATATGGTTACACTGCTTCTCACCTTTTTTGTTCTTCTGATGAATCCTGAAAATCCAATAGACAGTCAGCGTATCGAATTGATCATGCAGGCGTTTCAAGGTCTCGGACCGCTGCGAGGTGGTAATACACTTTCGGAAGGTATTTTGGCCGAGCTGGGAAATGATGTAGCATCGATGCCTTCGATTACCAGAGGCAACCGGCTTAATGAGGCCCGTAAAAAGGCTGTCAGTGAATTCCAGCCGGAAATCCAAAACCGTTTTGTAAAAATCAAAGAGGACGAAAGGGGGCTGGTAATCAGCCTTGCTGGAGATATCCTGTTCAAGAGGGCCAGTGCTGAAATAGATCTTGAAAGATCCCGAATTGCACTGCAGAAGCTTGCCCGTTTTCTCGAATCGGAAGAAATCGCAGATCGGACAATCCGGTTGGAAGGTCACACCGATTCATCACCTACAGATCCGGACGGTCCCTGGCCGACAAACTGGGAACTATCATCTGCCCGCTCTGCCGCGGTTCTGCACTACCTTGTGGATTACGGGGCTCACGAATCAAGATTTCAGGTTTCCGGTTTTGCTGACACAGTGAAACTGAAAGATCCGGAGACTCGTGAAGAAGACAGAGCGGAAAATAGAAGGGTCGACATTGTGATACTCAAGGAGGCTCACGAATGAACATACCTTTAGGGGCTGGCGTCCTTAAGTGTTTTGTGGTAAAATTTTGTAGACATCAAGGGAGGGTGATGTCCTATGTCTGATGAGGATCTCGAACTCGGAAATGCGATAGAAGCGGATCAAACCGAGTCGATCGAAGAACCGAAAAAACGCAAGCTCTTTTCCGACCGCATGGCCAAAGTGCTAATGTTCGTGGCCATAGGTATCGTCGCCATTCTGGTAAGTGTCACAGTCAGTTTTCTAACCTACAGGTTCATGGATCGGGGAAACCGTTCAAGGCAGTTCCCGGTTATCTCTGATGAATACAATACTGAGGTGCCGGAATATTATATATGGGCATTTCTGACTGATGAGGGGTACGATCTTCGGGCTCAGACGGCCGATGTCGAACGTTACACCGTTTCAGCCAAGATTAAACTTGGTTATGACGGCGATCGTTATAAAGACCTCAGCGGTGAGCTTACTACAAAGAATGATGCTCTTATGGATACGATACGTTTTTATTTCAGCCAGAGATCCCGGGAGCAGCTGAAAGACGAAGCGGCAGTAAAACGGGAGTTGATGAGTAAAATCAACAGTCTCCTTTCCCGGGGTGAAGTGGAGCAGGTTTTGTTCCTGCAGTATCAGATCATCGGGCTTTAGCCCGTATCGGAGTAGAACGTGACGGAAGTCCTGTCCCAGGATGAAATAGATCAGCTTCTCACAGCTATCAGTTCAGGTGATGCGGAAACCGAGGATACCAGACAGGTAGCCGAGCGGAAGAACATCCGAATATGGGATTTCCGCCGTCCGGACAAATTCTCCAAGGAACAGATACGAACCGTATCTTTCATGCATGAAACCTTTGCAAGGCTTACGACAACGAGCCTGGCCGCTCAGCTTCGCTCCATGGTTCATGTTCATGTAGCTTCGGTAGATCAGCTCACATATGAAGAGTTTCTGAGATCAATTCCATCCCCTACAGCCCTTGCGGTAATAAACATGGATCCACTTACAGGGTCCGCAATTCTTGAGATAGACCCGGCAATCACATTTACCATCATCGACCGTCTATTCGGCGGGCCGGGTGAAGGTGCGAAAATCAACCGGGAACTATCGGAAATAGAACGGGCTGTAATGGAGTCAATAATTGTCAGGATTCTTGGCAATATGCGGGAAGCCTGGAGTCAGGTGATTGATCTGAGACCGCGACTCGGACAAATTGAAACCAATCCCCAGTTCGTTCAGATCGTTCCGCCAACCGAGATGGTTGTATTGGTTACCCTCGAAACAAAAGTTGAGGAAGTGGAAGGAATGATGAACTTCTGTATCCCCTACCTGACTATCGAACCTATAATTTCAAAGCTGTCAGCACAGTACTGGTATTCCTCTGTACGTCGGGGTGCTACAACGGAAAATCTTAATGTGCTGCGTGAACGCCTTGCCGGGATTGACGTCCCTCTGGTTGCAGAAGTTGGCAATATTTCTCTCCCTATGAGAGATGTCATGTCATTACAGCCGGGAAACGTTATACGACTGTCGGGAACCCGAGTCGGGGATCCCATGATACTGAAACTTGGAAACAAACCAAAATTTGAGTGCAGGCCCGGAGTTGTTGGTAAAAAACTCTCTGTGCAGGTTACACGCAAAATCGAAGAAATCGAGGAAGACGAGTTTGAAGAACTCGCTACCGAAGGAGACGAAGAATGAGCGATGGCTCTCTCTCCCAGGACGAAATTGATGCATTGTTGATGGGTGATGCTCCCTCCGAAGTACCCGGTATGGGAATGCCTTCAGGAAACGGAGATCTCAGCAGTGATGAGAAGAATGTGATTCTTGGAGTCTTCGGTGAAGTAACCGGGTCTCAAAGTGCCACACTATCGGGAATCATGGTGAAAAGTGTCACTGTCGGTGCACCTCGTCTGGATACCCTTGGACGGGAGCAATTTCTCGCCGAACTGCCCGATGAAGTAGTTGAAATCAAAATTGACTATAAAAGCGGTCTGGCCGGTGTCCATATGTATGTTCTTCGTGGAGACGATGCACTGAAGATCGCCGCCCCGATGATCGGGCAGGACGATCTTGAGCTTGACGGCACCTCAATCAGTGCTGTGAGTGAAGCGATGAGCCAGATCGCCGGTGCTTCAGTCACAACTATCGGTGATAAGGTTAATGAAACTATTATGACCGAATCTCCGGAAGGGCAGAGCGTGCCGAAAGCCATGCTTGCATTGCCCGGAGATAATTTCGCTGTCATCTCATACGATCTCGAAATTGAAGGCCAGGGCGGCCTCAAGCTTTATGAGCTCTTTGATCTGCAACTGATTAAGGAGATGGCCGGTAAACTCGGCGCATCGCCGGCACAGGCCCCCGCAGGCGGGCAGCCGGCTAACGGCGGTTTCGGTGGAATGGGTGCATCTGATCCCATGGCCGCAATGATGGGCCAACAACAGATGGCGTCGGGTGGAGCGGGCGGCTTTCAGCAAATGTCGCCTAATATGGGCGCCGCACCGATGATGGGTGGTTATGGCGGACAGCCGGCTCCTAATGTTCAGGGTATACAGTTATCGGAGCTTTCGCCAAATATCAGCGCTGGAGAACAGAGAAATATCGGTCTTCTCATGGATGTATCCATGGAGCTCACAGTAGAACTTGGCCGAACAAAGTGGAAAATAAAGGATATTCTGGGTATGGGCGAAGGCACCATTATCGAGCTGGACAAACTGGCTGGTGAGCCTGTGGATATTCTCGTAAACAATAATCTCATCGCCCGTGGTGAAGTAGTTGTCATTGACGAAAACTTCGGCGTTCGGGTTACTGAAATTGTTTCAACGATTGATAGGATGAACGAGAGATGAGTTAAAAACGGGTTTTCGGCAGTCGCTCGGGGAAGGAGCGGCCGTCGGTACGAACTGGGAGGGGAAAACTGAAGACTCAAGTAATGACGCTGGTTCTTTTTGCGTTCGGTTTATTGGCCGGCGCTCAGGAAACAGGGGAAGTAAATACCGAGACAGATACGGTTCCCGCCAGGCCCGCGGAGACTGAACTACTCTTCGACGTTGCAGTCGACGACGCCGGTGATGGTCAAATCAGCGGTGTGGAAGAGCTCCCCGGAGTTGGTTTTGGTGATTTTGTCAGGGTTCTTATAGTTCTCGGTATCGTTATCGCTCTGATATATGGTTTTGTCTGGATGCTCAAAAAGTTTTCCGGGGTTAAGGCTGAGGGCGGAGACTCTATCCGAATTTTTTCGACTCGGCCCCTTAAAGGGGACTCTGCAATTCATCTTGTAGAGGCCGGGAATAGAATTTTCCTAATAGGCAGCAGTTCTAATGCGATTAATCTGATTTCGGAAATCGATGACAAGGAATCTATCGACGAAATTCGCCTGAATGCCTCATCAATACCCGCACCAATCAAAGTTGGCTTTGCCAGACTATTCAAGGATAGATTCGGAACTGGACCTTCAGAGACAGCAGCTGAAGGCGAATCCGGCAGTCCTGACGCGTCCCCCGCCGATCCGGGTTCTTTCTTAAGAAAACAGAGGGAGCGCCTGAAAGACCTATGAGAAACATAGCGACGCTTTTTCTGATAATAACCATTTTCCTGTTTTTGCCTTTATCCATTTTCGGTCAGGCAGATGCACCTGCGCCTGGCGCCGGCGGGCAGGGACTTGGAGAAGTCCAAACTCTCCCGATACCTTTTGTTGATCTCACTGTGAGGCAGCCCGAATCCAATCAGGAAACGGCGTTGTCGATCCAATTACTGTTACTGCTGACGGTGATCAGCCTCGCACCATCCATTGCGGTACTGATGACCAGTTTTCTCCGTATTTCAATTGTTCTGGACTTCGTAAAACGGGCGCTCTCACTGCAGCAGGTACCCCCTGCTACGGTACTTATGGGAATTTCACTTTTTCTCACTCTTTTCATTATGTTTCCGACATTCAACGAGGTCTATCAGGAAGCCTTTGTGCCATTTTCAGATGGCGAGATTGAGACCGGCGAATTATATGAAAAAGCGGCCGCCCCCATACGATATTTCATGTATAAGCAGATGGCCGGAGACTCCGGGAACATCACTTTATTCATGAACATGGCGGGGCTGGCAAAGCCGGATACATTTGCTGATGTACCGACATATGTCCTTGTACCTGCATTTGTCTTACATGAACTTACAGTCGCATTTCGCATCGGCATATACATTTATGTTCCGTTTATAATTATTGACATGGTGGTGGCGTCTGTTCTGATGTCTATGGGAATGATCATGCTGCCGCCGGTTATGATTTCTATGCCGTTCAAGTTGATTTTATTTGTACTCGTTGACGGGTGGACTCTTCTTGTCCGTCAAATCGTTTTGAGTTTTAACTGAGGAGGGTGGAAATATGGATTTAGGCAGCGTTGTAGAACTGATGAGATCGGCTGTCATTACAATTTTGACGGTGGCTTCACCGGTACTGATTGTCGCCATGGGAGTCGGCTTGATAGTCTCCATAATTCAGGCCACAACCAGCATACAGGATCAAACCCTCACCTTCGTTCCGAAGATACTCGCAATACTCGGCGTACTCGCCGCTCTGTTCGGCTGGATGATCACCAGATTGACCTCTTACACCACGATTCTTTTTGAACGGATACCGGATCTTGCCAAATGATTGATTGGAGCGGATTGATTGACGGGGCGCAACTATATTTTCTCATTTTTGCGCGGATAGCGGCGTTATTGAGAACCGCACCCATAACTTCGTCTTCAGGAATCCCTCCATTAGCAAGAGGTGCATTAGCATTCTTTTCGGCTATTATTTTTTATTATTTTGTCGGCAACCTATATGGCTCGGTTCCTCAGGTTGGCCTCGGTTATGCACTGGCTTTATTCGCGGAAATCGCCCTCGGTATTATAATGGGACTATTTCTTCAGTTGATTTTTGCCATTTTCCAGACCGCCGGACAGTTGTTTTCATTTCAGATGGGTTTTGGTGCATCTCAGGTTTACGACCCATTGGCTCAGGTTCAGATACCTCTGAGCGGTCAGTTTCTGAATCTCATAGGCCTGGGTGTCTTTCTCAGTGTCAGCGGCATGGTGCGCATCTTCATCACCGGGCTCGCCGGCTCTTTCAGTGTAATGAAAGGCACTGACTTTCTGGCTGCCGGACCTTTTCTCCAGGAGACCTTGATCAAATCCCTTGGCGGGCTGTTTGAACAGTCTCTTATTCTGGCGTTTCCGATTCTGGGCACACTGATTCTGATTTCTGTAACTATGGGACTGCTGGCGAAAGCGGCACCGCAAATGAATCTGCTGATGGTCGGTTTCCCGATTCAGATCGGTGTCGGATTCACCATCATGCTGATAGCCACACCGTTTATTGCTGAAAAAATGTCTCTTCTGATCGATATGGGATTCAATATGATTGAATCCTACCTGATCGCCAGTAAGGAAGTGCTGCAATGACATCCTTACGTGATCGAACAAATCACCTTTCGTTGGCCGACGACCTGTTTTTCGGAGTTCATCTTCAGTGGTTTGCAGCTGAGGACGAAGGTCGAACAGAAGACCCGACTGAACGGAAAATACGTAAAGCCCGGGATGACGGCAAGGTTGCCAAATCCGGAGACATTACTTCGGCCATAGTTATGATTTTCGGATTGGTAACCCTGATGGCTTTTTCCGGTACCATTATTCGAATTACTTCGGACATGATTCGCCACTTTATTACGATGGCTACTCCCGATATACGTAACTCTCACGCAGCCCTCGCATCTGTTGGTAATTATCTTCTCAGGCTGGCATCACCTGTAATGGCTGTCTGTTTTATTGCGGCGTATCTGGGAAATGTAGTTCAGGTCGGTTTCCTTTTCTCAACTAAGCCGATTACACCCGATTTTAAAAAAATATCTCCGAACTTTGCCAAGTGGGCACAAAAGTCGTTCTTTTCAGCGGAAGCCATTTTCAACTTGTTTAAGTCAATTGCCAAAGTGGCAATAATCGCTGTTCTGGCTTATATCAATATCAAATCAGAAATCCCGCGATTGTCCAAAGCTGTGCAACTGTCGGCTTTCCGGGCGTTTACCCTCGTCGGTGGTATAGCGATCAGGCTGATGCTGGAAACTGCGATCCTGATGCTGGCATTTGCCTTACCCGATTATTTCTTTCAACGTCGACAACATCGGGAATCACTGAAAATGTCGAAACATGAAATCAAAGAAGAGTTCAAGGAAACCGAAGGCGATCCCCTTATAAAAAACCGCCTCCGGCAACGGATGCAGGAAGTACTGGCATCTTCCATGGCCCGGCAGGTACCGGAAGCCGATGTCGTGATAACCAATCCTACCCACTTTGCCATAGCTTTAAAGTGGGACAATCAGACCATGCATGCACCTACGGTTACCGCTAAGGGGCAGGATAATCTGGCCCTCAGAATTAAGGATATTGCCCGAGGGGCAGATGTTCCCATGGTGGAAAACAGACCTCTGGCTCGCGCACTTTACGATAATGTTGAGCTGGGTGATGAAGTTCCGGAGGAATACTGGGACATCGTTTCCGTTGTGCTGGCGGAAGTTTTCCGTCTTAACGGCAGAGCCGTTTAGGAGATTGGCGTATGGCTGATGCAACAGTAAGCACATTTCGAGGCATTTTCGGCCGGCAGGGCGGGGATATCATTATCGCATTGGGTGTAGTGCTCATCGTTATGATGCTCATTATCCCGCTTCCTACTGTCATCCTTGACCTTCTGATGGCCATCAACCTGATGCTGTCGCTGCTCATTATTCTTTTGGTTTTATACAATAAAGATCCTCTTGAGTTCTCCCTTTTTCCAACAATTCTGCTGATATCTACAGTCTTCGGGCTAGCCTTGAATGTCTCTTCAACGCGCCTCATCCTGGGTAAGGGAGCGGCATTCAACGGGCGAATCGTTCGAGCCTTTGCCACCTTCGTTGTCGGTTCTGAAGGTTCTCAGGGTTTGGTGATCGGCCTTATCATTTTCATTATTCTGGTTGCAGTTCAGTTCATGGTAATTACAAAAGGTGCCACCCGGGTATCAGAAGTTGCGGCACGATTCGCTCTGGATGGTTTACCTGCCAAACAAATGGCGATCGACTCGGAATACAGTTCCGGATCAATAACAGAAGACGAAGCCCGAAAGCGCAAAAAACACCTTGATGATTCGGTGAACTTCTATGGTTCAATGGATGGTGCAACAAAGTTCATCAGCGGAACTGTCAAAGTGAGCATTGTAATCACAATGATCAACATTATCGGCGGACTGATAGTCGGGACTACTATCCACGGCGAACCTTTACAGCAGGCCCTTAATACCTACGTATCGCTCACTATCGGTGACGGCCTGGTTTCCCAGGTTCCAGTGTTGCTGGTGTCCGTTGCAACAGGTTTGATTGTCACCCGATCCATCAGCACCGGATCTTTCGGGGACGATGTGAGATCCCAATTTACTCGGCAGTCCCGAATCTATTACGTTGCTGCAGCATTCATGACTGTCCTGGGATTTCTACCCGGATTTCCCTGGTACCTGATGTTACCTCTAGCCGGAGTAACTGGTTTTCTGGCGTTTAGTCTGAACCGGCGACAGAGTGCCGAAGCCGCTGCGGCGGAAACTGACGAAAATTCTGCGGGGACCGAACCTCAGGAAATATCTCCTGTCGTACCTCTCGATCCGATATCCCTGGAGCTGGGATTCGGATTGATCCCGCTTGTCGACAAAGACCAGGGTGCGGAACTTCTTGAAAGAGTTACTCGAATCAGGAAGGAGGCGGCCCTGGATCTCGGTCTTGTTGTGCCCCGGATCAGGATTATGGACAACATGAGACTGGAGCCGTCGGAATATGCCTTCAAACTTCGTGGCACGGAGGTTGGCCGCGGTACCATCCGAATGGGTCATTTTATGGCCATCAACCCAGGTGGCGACCGAGAAAAACTTGAAGGAGAACCCTCAATTGATCCTGCTTTCGGTCTGCCGGCAACATGGATATCCGAAAGCGTTCGTGAAAAAGCCGAACGGGCCGGATACACAGTCGTCGATGGACCGTCAATTATTGCTACCCATCTTACCGAAATTCTTAAACATCATGCCGGTGAAATTCTGGGTCGGCAGGAAATCCGGTCGATGCTGGATACTCTGAAAAACGACTATTCAGCTGTCGTAGAAGAAGTAACAAAATCTTTCACTCTCGGAGAAATACAGAAGATTCTTCAGGGCTTATTGAAAGAGCAGGTGAGTATCAGAAATCTGGTGGCGATACTGGAAACTCTTGGTGACTTCTCGTCGATATCAAAAGATACCGGCTATCTGATTGAGAAAACCCGACAATCATTGGGGCGGCAAATCTGTCTCCAATATGCGGATGACGAGAGGTCTCTGCATGTACTTACAATAAATCCCAAGGTGGAAAAGGTGATAATAGACTCCCGCACCGAAACGGCCACCGGCGATATTGCGGCTCTCGATCCGGACTTTCATCGCAACTGGATTAATGCTGTTGCCAATTCCGTTAAGGCTGCCCGTGACACAGGTGCCTGGCCGGTAATTCTTTGCAGCGAATCGGCAAGGCCGCTAGTCCGTTCAACAACAATCAGGGAAATGCCTGATTTGGTAATACTTTCAGTTCCGGAGATCTCTGATGGAATTCAGATAGATTCTCTCGGAGAGATAAGATTAGGAGACGCTTGATGCCGCGCTATTTCAGTGAACGGGGTAACAGTCATATTGAAGTCATCGATCGTATTCACGATAAATACGGCGATCGGGCTAATATTCAGATTCAGAAAACTATTCCGGCTCCTGGGTTACTGGGTTTGTTCGGCAAAGTTCAGTATGAATATCGGGGATATTTACGCAACGGAGAGGAGACCAGGGCCGTTCAGAAAAATCGTGACAACGAAACCAAAGCGGCGATTTTAGCTGCGGCAGGTAAGAATCTCCCGATTGTAACTGAAAATCCCGGCGGCAATCAGCAAACCCTGACGCCGGAGATTGGTTCGGAAGAGCGCCTTGGAGAGGTGCTTCAGGAAATCCGCGATCTGAAAGGTCAACTGACCATCAGCGCGTCTACACCGCCTCCAGAACCGTTCCCGATACTGGCGGAACTTTCGACAATTTTGGAAGAGAATGATTTTGACAGAAATTATATCAAAGGAATACTGGATTCTTTGAGGCGAAACCATAGCGCTGCCGACCTTGATGACCGCGGCTCCATTCATCATGATGCTGCAAAACTTGTTGCCGATAGTATCAGCTATTTCGAAAAAGACCTCACCGACGGGCCTCGCATATTTGTTCTGGTCGGCCCCACAGGAGTGGGTAAGACAACAACCATCGCCAAATTGGCTGCAGTTCATGGCTTGTCAGGCGGAGGATCAGATGTACGAATCATTACTGTAGACAGCTTTAGAATTGGTGCCAGAGCACAAGTTGAAACCTATGGCGAAATTATGGGTATTCCGGTGAAAGCCGTCGATGATTACGACGAGCTTCGGAGGCAGATTGCTTTAGCATCCGAAGCGGATCTCATTCTGGTTGATACTATCGGCAAAAGCCCCAGAGATACAGAAAAGATTGAAGAAATGAGAACACTCCTTTCAGCATGCGGGGATCATGCGGAGGTTCATCTGGCACTCAGTGCAACAACAAAGACCGCAGACTTGAAAGAAATAATGGAGCAATTCCAGTCCTTCAGTTATCAATCCGTGGTTCTTACAAAGCTGGATGAAACATCCAGGGTCGGAAATCTGGTGAGTGCAATTTCTTCAACCGGAATTCCTTTGAGTTATCTTACTGATGGACAAAGTGTTCCTGTGGACATAGCCGTTGCATCGCCCCTCCGGTTATTATCAAGACTGAGAGGTCTGGATTACGATCAGTCCATTCTCGATGAACAATATCCCGCTGCTGATCTTACAGCGGCCTGGAGATGATAGTGGGCGATCAGGCAGAAAAGCTTAGAGAAATAGTAAAAGCCCAGAATGGGCAGGCGACATCGTCTTCGGAGAAGAAAACTCGAATCATTGCAGTAGCCAGTGGTAAGGGCGGTGTCGGGAAAACAAACATATCGATCAACATGGCTATTGCTTATGCCAGGCTCGGGAAAAAAGTACTTGTACTCGATGCCGACCTCGGGCTGGCTAATGTCAATGTTGTAATGGGTGTCATACCTAAGTTCAACCTTTATCATGTTATCCGCAAGCAGAAGATGATGAAGGACATCATTCTCGATACACCCTACGGAATCCAGATTGTTGCAGGGGCATCTGGCTTCAGCAGGATTGCAAACCTTTCGGAAGACGAACGAAATAGTTTTGTTAGTGAACTCACCGCTCTGGCAGATGCTGATATCATCATAATTGATACCAGTGCCGGTGTGAGTTCTAACGTTCTGGCTTTCATTGAAGCTGCGGATGAGGCTGTAATCATTACCACTCCCGAGCCCACGGCCATTACTGATGCTTACGGAATCATCAAAATCATTTCTACTGAAATAGACGATCTTGATCTGGGACTGAAGCTGGTCGTCAATCGGGTTTCAAGCGTTACAGAAGCCAAGAAGGTAGCCCAGCGGGTTATCAACATCACCGGACAATTTCTTAATGTTAAAGTTGATTATCTTGGTTTTGTATATGATGATCCAGTTGTTCCGGCTGCCGTACGTAAACAGCAGCCGTTCATGATAAGTGACCCTCGCAGCCGTGCGGCACAATGCATGCAGCATATTGTCGGACGGCTTGAAAAGGTAGAATACAGGGAAGGAGGTGGTGTCTCCCAATTCCTCAAGCGACTCTTCGGCCGTTTGGACAGTTGACGGCAATTTTGAGGTCGCCTATTCTGAGGATGGGAACCGCGAACCTGTGATTGATAACATTCGCTGGAAATTCGTAGCTGCGGTCGCCATATTCGCTATGGTGGTTTCTCTCCTGAGTGGGGGACTGGGCGGGATTCGATTCGGAGTTCTCATTATGAGGGCTTTAATCGGAGGTGTCGTTTTTGCGGCATTGGCGGTAGGATTGAATCTTCTTGTCACCAGGATATTCCCGGAAATCCTGGAAACCGACGGCGCCGGTAGTTTTGAACCGGACGCCGACAGGGAGACTCCGGGAAGCCGGGTTGATATCGTGATGCCGTCTGAATCACCCGGTATTTCAGGGAATTCTGATGACAGGGATGAAAACCCTGCTTTGGAAGGTGCAGGGTCTGATTCCGGTTCTGAGTCAGCTGAAAAAGAAGAAAACGAGGATTTAGAGTTTGTAGAAAACGATTCTGAGAAAGAAACAGACACCACTGGAGATCTTGATCATTTCTCAGGCGATTTCTCGGAAGTTGATGATGAAGATTCAAGTTCGAAACGATCGGCGTCCGATGGGCCCGGTGGTGATCATGATCCAGAGGAATTAGCTCAGGCTATTCAAACAGTAATCAAGAGAGATGAGAAAGGTTAGGATCGATGGCCGACGATGACATTGTAATTGCCGGGATTCCGGAGAAAGAGCTCTGGCGGCAGTACCGCAGCACCAAGGATCAATCCATTCGTGATGCGATCGTTAAACAGTATGCACCACTGGTTAAATATGTCGCAGGCAAAGTGTCCGTCGGCATGCCGCAGAACGTCGATTTTGACGATCTTGTCGGGTTCGGTATTTTCGGACTGTTTGATGCAATTGAGAAATACGACCCCGACAAACACGTCAAGTTCAAAACCTATGCCGTAACTCGAATCAGGGGTGCGATATTTGATGAACTCCGAACAATTGATTGGGTTCCCAGATCTGTAAGGCAGAAGACTAGAGAAATCGATGATACTGTCCAGCACCTTGAAGCGAAACTCGGTCGGGCTGCTTCCGATGAGGAGGTTGCCGGAGAAATGGGAATGAGCATTGAGCAGTATAACCAGATGATGTTAAAGGTGAGCGGCACCTCGATGTTATCGCTGAATGATGTCTGGTATACAGGTGAGGACAACGATAAAATTTCCATAGTCGAGAGCATTGAATCACCGAGTTCACTCAGGCCCGATGCCATTGCGGAAAAAGGTGAGATGAGGCGGGTTATTGTAGAGTCAATAAACGAACTGCCTGAAAAAGAAAAAAAAGTTCTGGTTCTTTATTATTATGAAGATCTTACCCTCAAGGAAATAGGCAAGGTACTTGATGTAACTGAGTCTCGGATTTCCCAACTTCACACTAAAGCTATCAGTCGGCTGCGTGGAAAACTTACCAATATAAAGAAAGGGATTTTTTAGCGATGATCGGTCTCGATGATTTCCGGGACAGAATGAAGACGGAGATCGAAAAGACAAAACAGACGAAGAGCGTCCAGGTTACCGGCAAAAACCTGGACGATGCTCTGAAGCAGGCTTCCCTTGAATTGAGTCTGCCATTGCGGGTACTGGAATATGAAATCCTGGACCGTGGAAAGTCCGGTTTCCTGGGTGTCAAAGGTATTCCCTGCAGAATAATCGCCTATGAGTCAGTTAAAGGGTCTTCGGTTGCAGATGAAAAGAGTCTGGAAGAGGAACTCGACCTGAAGTCCTACGAACAGGAAGATGTTCCCATGACGACGGATGCGAATGGTCGATTCACCGTACGTCTCGGTTCCGACGGGGCCTGGGCAAAAGTTTACCCGTCTGTAGGCGAGGGGATGCCTATCGTTCTTGAGGATGTTCTGGGAAAACTTCAAGAACGAGGCATCATGGAACCGGATCTGGAGATTCTCGAAACCCTTGTACGACGGGCTGACATGATGTGGGTTAAGGTTGGTGATTTTGCCTACAATCCAGCCAACGATGCCTTAAGTTCTCTCGAAGTTACAGAAGAGGGAATGAAGGCCTATATCAAAGTTCTTGAGCCGGGACCCGGCGGCGGGGATCTTTCTGTCGACGATATCAAAGGTTTTCTGGCCAATAATACCGTCGTTTTTGGGATCCTGGATGAGGCGCTTCAGGAATTTGAAGACTTCCCGATATTTGACACACCAGTTCTCGTTGCTGAGGGTACCGCCCCGTTACACGGTGCCGATGCCAAGGTTATTTACAATTTCGAAACTGAACCGGATAAAATTCATATACACGAACGGGAAGACGGCAGTGTTGACTTCAAGGAACTCAACAAATTTCAGAACGTTGTTAAAGGCCAACCCCTGGCACGTAAAGTGTCACCTGAGCCGGGTAAGGATGGCCGGACCGTTTACGGGCGATATATCCCGGCACGGGATGGCAACGACCTTGAGATAGGATTAGGGAAAAATGTTTCCATCGCGGATAACGGTGCGACAGTAATTGCCACTGCCAGCGGCCACGTCATGCTCAAAGGCGGCAAGATTACGGTTGAAACCGTTCTTGTTATTCCCGGCAACGTCGATGCCCGCACCGGCAACGTCAATGCACTGGGCTCGGTGGTTATCAAAGGCAATGTTGAAGACGGATTTGCTGTTACAGCCCAGGGTAAAATTGAGGTTTCCGGATATGTCGGAAAGGCTAATCTTAATGCCGGGGGTGACATCATTGTTTCCCGGGGTATTAACGGCGGTGAAGGAAAAGAGTTCGGCCATATTGTGGCCGGGAAATCAATCTGGTCGTCTTTTATTCAGAATGCCCAGGCTGATGCCGGTGAATTCGTTATTGTCAGTGCCGGTATTGTGAATTCAGATGTTGTTTCTCAAAAGAAAGTTCTCTGTAAAGGTAAACGGGCCAAAATTGTCGGTGGCCATGTCAGGGCGTCAGAAGAGGTAAATGCTGTAATTCTTGGGTCTGCCGGTGGTTCGGAAACTCTGATCGAAGTGGGATTTGACCCCAAGGCGAAGGAAGAAATAGAACAACTTGAAGAACAGAAACAGGCTGTTGAAGCGGAACGGGACACTGTAGATTTGAACCTCCGGGGACTCAAACGGCAGGTTCGTATGCAGCGCCGCCGGCTCTCAAATGAAAAAGAACTGCTTTTTGACGAGTTGCGGATTCAGCACAATGAACTGCACAAAAAGCTGCAGAATATCGAAGAAGAAATACGTAAAAAACAGGAATATCTGGATTCGTTGTTGATGCATGGTAAGGTATCAGCAGCGCAAAAAGTTCTGGCTGGTGTCATCCTGAGAATTCGTGATGTGGAATATGTTGTAAAGGATCCATATGAGAGTCCTGTGACGTTCATCCTCGAAGACGATTATATCCGTACTGTGAAGTTTCAGGATATTGAGGAAGACCTCACCCGGAGGTAATGCTGATGAGTATCAAACCCATCGATTTGCAAACCTTGTTCGTGAAGATGGACGAGGTCAGTAAAGACCAATCTATTGCAAAAGGGCAATCCGCGCTGCAGCAGTCCAACGCGGCAAAGGCTCAGGTAGCCAAAGAACTTGAAGAGGACCGCCGGGTTACCGAAACGCCTGAAGACGATGAAACCCAAGCTGTGAAGGATGACGACTCGGAAAATGCCAAAGACAGCGAGAAACGAAAAAAAAACGATAGTGATGATTCAGCTGGAGATTCAGATGGCCGCGAGGTGGTAACTGATCCGGATGTTGGACGTCACATCGACCTGACCGGCTGATTTGTTATGATATTTCTCTCAATTGCAGTCTCAGTTCTGGCATCTCTCGGAGCCTGTACGATATTTGTTTATCTATGGCGACGAAGAATCAGGCGGGAGCTCGAAACGGATGTAATAATCGGAAAATTAAGAACCGAGATTGGTGAAATGGTCACGGAACTTAATGGCAGCGCAGAGCGGAATATTGCACTGTTGGAGAATCAGATCCGGACAGTAAATGAACTTATCGACAAGGCCGGTAAAACTGCGAACGTCCTGCAGAAGGAAAAAGAAAAGCACGATCTTGCCAGCAGAGTTTACACCTCTCTCGCCCGATCCCGGCCTTTGGCCCTGGATGTGGAAGAGGATAATCCGGAAGAACCGGTTCCGGAAAACAACATTTCTGTTGAACCCGCGTCGGTAGATTTTGATTCACTGTCACCACGTGAAAAAGCCCTGCTGCTTCATCGAAAAGGTGACGGGCCCGACTCCATAGCGGCAAAACTCAATATGAGCCGGGGGGAAGTTGAACTTATCATTTCCCTTCATGACAGGAGACATTAGTTAGAGATATGGCTTCCGAATTTATCGCTACATTTTTGAGAGATGCTGAAGAGTTACTTGAATCCATGAAAATGGGTCTCTGGGATGGATTTGACGAAAACGGCGGTATTGAAGTCGCCAGGGCTTTACACTCATTGAAGTCGGGTGCGTCTTTCCTCGGTTGGGAAAGACTGGAACAGGAAGCACATGCCCTGGAAGACGTCCTGAGCAACAGCAAAGGGGCCGGTTACAACTGGAAGGGCGTAGCTGAGAGATTGCAGGCCATTGTCGATGAATATGCTGCAGATAATGCAAAAAAAAGTCGATCATCCGGGGAAACCGGCAGGGCAATTCGATTTTCTGATCTGGAGCAACGGGTTCTCGATGAGTCCCGGCAAAGGGGTGAGCATTTTTATCGGCTTACCTGCCGAATAGACCCGTCAGAACCGCTGCCTTATCCCAGGGCGTATCTGCTGTCGTCAAAGCTGGAGACAGGAATGACCCTGGTAAAATCAGAACCGCCGATGGACAATCCTGAAGCAGATTTTTCCCGGCCGACATTCTGGTTCACAACTGAGTCTCCGGAATCGGACATTTTTATGGCAGCCAATGTTGATTTAGTGGATGTTGTGGAGCTGAAACAGCTTAACTACAAGGATGTTCTGGAAAATGGCATTGTCCCTATAGGAGCTGCTTTAGGGGCTGCTCCGGACGAGGATTCAACTCTAATAGTCGATCATTCAAGATATACCGAAACTATGCAGATAGCTGAGGAACTGGCCTGGAGACTGGAAGGTAGGCCCGGAACACCGGAAGCGACATTATCGTCGGAACTGCAGAATTCTTTGGAATCACTTGCTTTCCGCCCGCTGGAGCCTCTGCTCATTGATATAAATGCGGCAGTAACCCGCTTAGCGGAACGCCAGGGAATCAAAGCCCGATTCGAATGGAGTGTTGCCTCAGGGGGATTGGACGCGGCAACGCTGGAAGCCGTCGGTGAAGTATTAAAACAGCTTGTCAGGAATTCCCTGCGCCATGGTATTGAGACATCAGAGAATCGGCGAGCCTCCGGGAAAAGTGAAGTAGGAGTCATGAGGCTTCAGGTTGAACGGTTGGGAAAATCATACAGCTTCAACTTCGAAGATGACGGCCGGGGTATCGATGAAGATGCTGTAATGGAAAGGGCGGAACGGCTGGGGTTCATCTCTGATAACAAACATCCTGAATTGTTGAACATACTATGTATGCCGGGATTCTCAACGGCCGATGATGCTGATCTGAATGGCGGCCGGGGCATCGGGCTGGAGATGGTACGTCACATACTAATGAGTGAGTTTGACAGTGATCTGATTCTTGAAAACCGATCCGGTGAAGGGCTGTCGGTAAAATGGAGCCTGCCTGAAAAGCACATGCGCCGCCCCTATCTGGTTTTCGTTACCGATGGCCGTACCTGGGCTATCCCGGCCGATTCAGTCCGCAGAAGAGGTGCATTGGACCGCAGCAGAGTAAATGCCTCAGGTCAGGGATACAGCATAGGCGGCGGCCTTATTCCAATGGTCGGACCTATGGGTCTGCGGCCGCCGGGGACTTTTAAGCAATATTTTCTTGAGATTCACCATCGGGGTCGTCGGGCTGCACTTCTTGTGGACGATCTTGTATCTGAAGAGCCCTGGGGGCCGGGGGAACTCGTTCCCGCCGACCCGATCGGTCCCTGGTGCCGATCGCTGAAAGACAAAAAGGATGGAACCCCCATTCTGTCTCCAGCTGTCGTTTATGCTGCCGAAGCTACTGGCGTTTGACGAAGCTGGTAAGGCGTTCGACCTGGGTTTCT
>RCND010000479.1_pt1 | contig 22941 bp, 23 predicted proteins | sample 2041351 | NCBI WGS metagenome assembly RCND01 (sample SAMN09708230, study PRJNA481090) | Marine sediment metagenome, whole genome shotgun sequencing project. | biome: marine sediment; feature: ocean; material: sediment; isolation source: Sewage treatment plant 12B marine sediment (STP12B) ... | reverse complement strand
GTCGTCGTTTCTGTATCAGAGTCGCTGACCGCCGGTGGAGTGGTAGATGTTGTGGTCGTCGTTGTGGTGGTTCCGCTGGCTGCGACTGCGGCCACCGGGAAGGCGTCGGCGAGCGCCTCGTCGACTGCATCGTCGAAGAACAGCTTGTCCGGTCGAAATAGCAGGAAGCCGACCAGCAGCACCACTGCCCCGGCTCCGAGAATTGGCCACCTGTAACGTCGAATGAAATCCATGGTCTCCCTTGATCAGTGAAGAAGGCAACGCCAAACGTACCCGAGGGGCTTCCGGAATCGACCCGTGTTCAGAATTTGTTCATCGGGCTAGGTGGTCTTGGTGACTTTGGAGAGGCCTCGGGGCTGGTCGGTGTCGAGGCCCTTGATGGTGCCAAGGTGATAGGTGAACAGCTGGGCAGCCACGATGGCGGGGATTGGGCTCACCCACTCCGGCATGTTGGCCAGGGGGATCCCGTACCGGGCTGCCTGGAGTGCCTCGCCGCGGTTGGAGATAGCGACGCTACGGCTGTGCCGTTCTTTGGTGACGTTGGTCAGCAGTTCCAACATGTCATCAAACAGCGGACCGTCGGGTGCGACCGCCAGCAGAGGGAAGCCGGGTTCGACTACCGCGATCGGGCCATGACGGAAGTCGGCCGTGGAGTACGGATGGGCCAGCACATAGGTGACTTCTTGCACCTTGAGCGCCCACTCGTATGCAGTGGAATGGTTGTAGCCACGTCCCAGCACGGCGCAGGCACGCATGTCCGCAAAGTCGGCGGCGACATCGGCGATGTGGTCTTCGATAACAAGCACAGACTCGACGTATCCAGGCACGTTGTGCAGTTCGGCACCAGTCTCCGCTGGGTCAAGTGCAGCTGACAGCATGGCGATAGCGAGAAGTTGTGAGGTGTAGGTCTTGGTGGCGGCTACGGCGAGCTCTTCGCCTGCTGCGATGTTGATGACAATGTCGGCCTGTGCGGCCAGCGGGGAATCGGGTTCGTTGGTTATCGCCAGCGTTGGGCGACCTTGGCGGCGGCCCTCTGCGACAACCTCGACAAGATCGGGGGACTCACCCGACTGGGAGATCCCCACCACCAATGCACCATCCAGCTTCGGAGGACGCCCGTAAGATGTGAATAGCGAGGGTGCGGCCAAGGCGACCGGGATACCGTTGTGGGCGGCCCACAGATATTTGGCGTAGCGGGCCGCGTTGTCGGAAGTGCCCCGGGCCGCGATCAGCGCATAGGTGAAGTCGGTGGATTGCAGTTGCGCAGCTATCGAATCCATCGGGTCGGCATTGCGATCGAGCGCCTGTCGAAACACCTCTGGCTGCTCACCGATCTCCGAGCGCAATGTCACGTTGAACCTCCCGAAGTGATCCCGTGGCCAATCGGATACCGATCTGACACGGTCACCGGCAGTCGACCGGTGAACGGATTGACCCCGAACAGCGCCGCCGCCGTTGCATCGAGCGAAGGTTGGCGAATGCCGAAGGAGCAAACGTGGGTGAGCGTAGTGTCGTAGGCGTTGATGTCGTAGGGCGTCCGCAGCGCAACCGTAACGACAGGGACACCGGTGTCGATCAGTTGCTTGGCTAGCTCGGCCTGCTGCCGATCAAGCGAGGCCGAGATGGTCCCCAGCACGATCAGCTCATACTCACCGGCACGGGTTCGCATCTCAATTATGTCCTCGTCGGTCGGTGGGTTGTTCACAACAAACTCGTCAACGTTTGGGTGATGTATTCGCAATGCCTTAGCCAGTCCCGGCTCCACCAGCGATGAAGTGTCGGCGGGCGTGAGATCGATGGGCGTTGGCATGATGGTGGCAATCCGGTCTGTTGCCTTGAGGGTCAGTGGCAATAGCCCCGCGTCATCTTTTACCAGGGTGATGGAACGGGCTGCGGCTTCGTTGGCAAGGTCGACATGCTCCTGACAACCAACAACATCGAGGGGAGGCCGGGATGTCTTTGCCACCCAGCGACGTAGCTCGCGCGAGTTGTGCACGGCGTTGGCCAGGCGTTCATCAGAGATCAGGCCGCGGTGGTTGGCCAGGGCGAGTCCCTGTTCAACTCGATCCTGGGTTGCACCCTTGAGCAGCATCAAGTCGACCCCGGCCCGGATTGCGGCGATGGCATCGATCACCTGTCCCGAACCTTGGGCAATAGCGCCCATGTCGAAGGCATCGGTGATCACTGCACCCGTGAACCCGAGCTCGTCACGTAACAAGTCGGTGAGCACGGCATGAGACAGCGTCGAGGCAATATCGTCACGCTCGGTTATGCCCGGGATCGCAAAGTGCCCGGTCATCACCAGCTGGGCACCTGCGGCCAGGCCTGCTCTAAACGGAACCAGCTCCATTTCCTCTAACCGGCCGCGGTCGTGGTTGATGACCGGCAGCCCGTAGTGACTGTCAACTTGGGCGTCGCCCTTGCCGGGGAAGTGCTTCAACGTGGTCAGTACACCGGCGGAGTGCTGACCGGCGACAAACGCCTCGACATGATCGGCAACCAACCGCGGGTCGTCGCCGAAGGCTCGGATTCCCAGCGCAGGGTTGTTGGGGTTGGTGTTGAGGTCGGCGGCAGGTGCGTAGTTGAGGTTCACGCCGATAGCCAACATTTCGCGTCCCATGGCCTGCCCGACGCGTTCGGTCAGTCCGACCTCTCCGGCGGCCCCCAGTGCCATGTTGCCCGGAAAGCCGGTGGTGCCGGTGAGGGTGATGAGCTGTCCACCCTCCTGGTCACTTGCGATCAGCAGCGGCAGATCCGATGTATTGGCAGCTTCCAGCGAGGCAGTCAGCTCCCGGACCTGGGCGACGGTGCGCACGTTGTCGAACGAGAACACTGTGAACCCAGCTGGCGGATTCTCGGCGACCCGCGCCAGTATGGCGGCGGGTACTTCGGTTCCCTCGAAGGCAAGGATGAGCGTCTCTGCCACATTGGGAAGATTCATCCCTTCGCCGATCCGGCGAGGAGTCCCCGCACAAAGACGGCCACACATGCGGAAGTAACGAGGGCAGAAACAATCAAGAGTGAGACGATTAAGCGCTTGCTCATATGCTTCTCCTTCGTAGTCGGTTTCTGTTTTCGTTTGTCCCGATCGCTCGGCCTAGGACAGGCGGCCGATTCGATCCGAGATCTCTTGCTGCATCCGGTCGATGTGATCGGCGACGTGGTCAGCCGCATCGGTTGTACCGGTTACGAGAGGGGTGAGGTCCATTGCGTAGATGAACGCCTCGGCGCCATCTACTTCGTGGCTCTCGGAAAAGGTGGCGTGCGCCAGCCTCCGGCCTTGGGTGGCGAGGTCGTAGCGTTTGCCACCGGCGATCTGTGAGTCGTAGACACCCATCAGCGCAGCCGACAGATTGCCGTGCTCAGTGACGTCAAAAGCAATCTTGTCTTCGTCGGCCATCCAATCAAGATCCCGCCACACCTCACATCCGTAGACAGCGTGCGGGCGGGTGTTGTCGGGCAGCCGCCGAATCGCGGCAAGGGTGCGCAAAGTCACCGCAACGTGGGTGTCATGCTTGTCGGCGAGATTGTGGGTGTAGACGACCGACGGCCGAGCCTTGTCTATCAGCCGCGCCAGCTCGAGCACGATCTGGTCCTCGGATCCATCCTTGGCAGCGGCGCTGGGGTAGTCGAGGAGAACGGCGGCGCTGTACTCGCCGACAAAGGCAGCCTTCTTCTCTTCGACGATCCGTACCTCACGCATTTGGGCATTGGTGTAGTCGCCGTAGAGATCCGATCGGGGGCTGCCGGCACCGTCGGTGACCGTGATGCCGGTGAACCATTTGTTACCTTGGCCGAAGCACTGCAGGATCCCGTCATGCGCCATGATCGGGATGTCATCTTGGTGGGCGCCAACCGCCAAATGAGTAGTCCGAGCTAGGGCATCCGTGGCCGAGACGCCGTCCGGGATGTAGATCTGTGCTCCGGTGTTCGTGAACTTCATTGCTGCGATCCTTCTTCGATTTGAGGCAGACTGGCCGCGGCCACTGATTGGCCGACCCTTTTCATATGCTCGTCGGGGACATGCAGTTCCATATTCAGTTCCGGGAATTGCAAAGCGAGGATGGTGCGGGCCTGGTCGACGATGATCTCGCCACCGCGCCCCGACGTCACCCGTCCGAGCACCAGCACGTGGTCGATGTCGTAGAACTCTGCGTAGTGGGCGAGGGCGTAGCCGAACCAAACGCCGATGGTTTCGTAGATCGGTGGCACCCGCTCGTCGCCGGCGGCCATCAGCTCTTGGACTTTGACCAGCTTCTGGGCTGGAGTGCTTCCGGGGTCGAGTTCGATTCCAGCCTTGGCGGCGAGGCGAATGACACCGGTCTGGCAGAAGTACTGAACGCCACAGCCGACATCACCCGACCACTCGTCGGCGGGTGCATCCTTCTGGTAGTCAAATGGCGCAAAGGCCAACTCGTTGAGCCAGCGGGTGATGGTGCCTTCTCTGGTGACGTAGCCGACTGCTTCGCTCGAACCCATGGCGACGCCAAGGACGCCGTTGCGGCCGAGACTCATTGAGCCCGCCAGCGCGGTGACCTCTCCATCGTTGACTACATTGAGGGGAACTTGCCATTCGTCACGGATACTCACGAACAAGTTGGTGGCGGCGTCGTCGAACTCTTCTCGGGATAGACCACGGAAGAGCGAGGCAACGCGAACCCTATCGTCGATCCAGACGCCGGCGGAGCTGCCACCGATAGCGTCGACTGTGGGGAGATATTCGGCTGCCTTGTGCAGTCCCTCGGTGATCCTGTCGTGGTGGTAGGCCAACTCCGTGGCATCGCGGGGCATCCATGGAAACTCGTCTGAGTAAACGGACTGGCCGTCGACGACGGCGCTGATCTTGTAGTCGCTGGCACCGAGGTCGAATCCGATGCGGTTGCCTTCGAGATGTCGTCCCAGCTCAACGGTCGGTTCTTTGCTGTCGGGAACCGATTCGACGAGTTCGATGGTGAAAGGGGTCTCGTAGACCCTGGTCATGAAGTCGACATCGAAGGCCCGCGCTCCCTCATCTGAGTAGACCTGTTGTAGATGGGCAGCCACCTTGGCGGATCCTGTGATGTGAACCGAGCTGGCACCGCGCTGCCACAGCAAGAACTTGACGAGACGCTCGACGTGTTGGAAGTTTGCTTCCGCGTGCGGGCTGGCGTCGTCGTAGATGGTGGTTTCGTATGTCGAAATGGCGCCACCGGGGCGGACTAGCCCGATTCGGATTCTGGTGGCGTCGCCAGACTCGGCAACAGCTTTGCGAAATGCCCGGTTCGCCAAGACAGCCGGGCGAAAGCCGGGGTCGAGGGGAGGGGTCACCCTGGGGGTAACCAGGCTGGGGCTGGTAACTGTCATCAGACGACTCCTAATTCCTGACTCACGACAAGGGCAGCCGCACCCATGCGGACCGCTTGGTCCCCGGTGTGGCCATAACAAAGCTCGAGTTTTGAGGCGAGGGTCGACAGCACCGCCTTGTCGATCTCGCTGCGGAGGCGATCTAGGAACGGCTCGCCAAGTTCGGAGACTATGCCGGTTATGACCACTCGGTGGATGTCCAAGATGGCAACAGTCGTGGCCAGCACTCTGCCGAGGTTGCGGGCTGACGTATCGATGATGCGTTTGATGTCTTGGTCGCCCTGTGCTGCCGCGGCACCGGCTGCGGCAAATACCTCGCGGGTGGTCTCAACTTCGATGTCGAGGTGCGGTGCGAGCGCACTCACCAGGCGCGGTGCGGCCGCGATGGTCTCCAGACAACCGACCTTGCCGCAGTAGCAGGGGACGCCTTTGGGATCGACGACTACGTGGCCGATCTCGCCAGCAGCGGAGTCTTCGCCACCGTGAATTCGCCCATCGAGGAGGACTCCTGCGCCGACACCGTTGCCGATCTTGATGACGAGGAGGTTCTCGGCCTCATGATCACCAAAGGAGTATTCGGCCAGGGCGGCGGCGCGGCTGTTGTTTACAACGTGGACGGGCAACGCGTACCGCGCGGAGAGGAGGGAACCGAGCGGTACGTCGTGCCAGTCGAGGTAAGAGGCTTCAATTACAGAACCCGCGTTGTCGATGACTCCGGGAGAGCCGACGCCGATACCGAGGACGGGCGCCGGAGTCTCTTCGAGTAGTTCGTCAATGGTCGCGAACAGCGCATCGACGCCGGCTTGGCCTTGCATGTCGTCCTGTGACCTGGTGGTGCGGTAGGCGGTGGTGCCTTTCAGGTCGAGCACTGATCCAACTCGTTCGCCGTCGCTGAGATCCACGGCGATGATGCTGTGGGCCCCGTCGTTGACGCCATAAAGGGTGGGTGGTTTTCCGCCCGCGGAGGGCCCGGTTCCGAGTTCGACGACAAGACCGTCACTTTCCAGCTCGGCGACGAGATGAGAGATGGTGGCAGGCGTTAAGCCAGTAGCTCTGGCGATGTCGGCACGGCTTGTCGAACCTTCGCCAAGTATGCATTGCAGCACAAGGCGGAGGTTCTGATTTCTCTGGTCGTGGCGGGGAGCTTTGTGTTGCACCCGAAGTCGTGCAGAAATTTGCGGATCCCTCTCGTACTAACTATCTTTATCAAACATACTAAGTCCTGGTCTAGTACGTCAAATGGGTTTTTCCCGTTTCTACGTGAGATGATGAGGACGACCTGTTTAGGTCACAAGGAGGAGAAGGATTTATGAAGAGAGTTAAATGGGCAACCGTTCTACTCGCTTTCGCCATGGTCGTTGCAGCCTGTGGTGGAGACGATGAGGACGCTGCCACGACGACCGCCGGCGATGCTGGTGGCACCGAGACAACAGCCGCTGCAGGTGAAACTGCTGAGCTTGTCATTGAGAGCTGGCGTAATGACGATCTCGCAATCTGGGAAGACAAGCTCATCCCGGCTTTCGAGGCAGCCAACCCCGGCATCTCGGTCACATTCGCACCAACGGCCCCTGCCGAGTACAACGCAGTGTTGTCGACGCGGCTCGAAGGCGGAACTGCCGGCGACCTGATCACATGTCGTCCGTTCGATGCTTCGCTCGAGTTGTTTGACCAGGGCTATCTGGCTTCGCTCAACGATCTTGGCGGCATGGCCAACTTCGGCGATGTGGCCAAGAGCGCCTGGATCACCGATGACGGCTCGGATGTCTTCTGTGTTCCGATGGCTTCTGTCATCCATGGTTTCATCTACAACAAGGCAATCTTCGACGAGTTGGGTCTCAGCGAGCCAGCCACCGAGGACGAGTTCTTTGCGCTACTCGACGAAGTCGTGGCAGATGGCAACTACGAAGGTCTCGCCATGGGCTCGGCCGACCAGTGGGAAGCTGCCACCATGGGCTTCCAGAACATCGGTCCTAACTACTGGGCTGGTGAAACAGGTCGTAACGGTCTGATCGCCGGCACCGAGAAGCTCACCGATGCGGCCTATGTTGATACGTTGGCGACGCTGGCTCGTTGGGCCGACTACATGCCAAACGGTTACGAAGCCATCGGCTATGCGGACTCACAGAACCTATTCACCCTCGGCCGGGCGGCTATCTATCCGTCAGGTTCGTGGGAGGTTGGTTTGTTCAATGAGCAGGCCGACTTTGAAATGGGCGCATTTTCACCGCCGACCAAGGCCGCTGGTGACACCTGCTACATCTCGGACCACACCGACATTGCCCTCGGCATGAACGCATCATCGCCAAACGCTGATGCCGCCAAGGTGTTCCTTGACTGGGTGGCCTCACCCGAGTTCTCCTCGCTGTACGCGAACGCACTGCCTGGCTTCTTCAGCCTGGCCAACGAGCCGGTCACGCTTGACGACCCGCTGGCTCAGGAGTTCGTGTCATGGCGTGGTGAGTGCGAGTCAACCATCCGCAACTCGTATCAGATCCTCTCCCGTGGCGAGGACATCAATCTCGAGAACGAGATGTGGGCCGTCAGCGCTTCTGTGCTGAACGGAACGCTCACCCCGGTCGACGCTGCCCAGCGTCTCCAGGACGGGCTCGACACCTGGTACACGCCGTAAGCGAACTCGCCCACGACGTAACTAGAGTCGCCACATGACACAAACGACCGTCACAGAAACGGTCAAGACGAAGACCGGGGGATCTGCCAAACGTTGGCGGATCCCCCGGCACGTCATTGTTTTTCTTGCACCGGCCGTGATCATCTACACCGCGTTCATGGTCTATCCGCTGCTTGACTCGCTCCGGCTCAGTCTGCTCTCCGATGAAGGGGCATTTGTTGGCCTGGAGAACATTCGAGAGCTGTTCCCCGGCGGCAATCTATCCAGCACCTTCTTCAAGGCGCTCGGCAACAACTTCATTTTCTTTGCGTTCCACTTCTTTGTGCAGAACCCGTTGGGTCTGCTCATCGCAGTGCTGCTAACCCAGCCAGGCCTGCGGGGCCGCGGTGTCTACCGGACGCTGATCTTTGCACCAACCCTGCTGTCGGTCGTGATCGTCGGCTTCATCTGGCAGCTCATCTTGTCGCCACTGTGGGGCATCGTTGAGACCCCGCTCCTCGGCAAGGCTGCAACCGCTCTTCCGACTTTGTCGCTGATGTCGGTGTGGCAGTACCTCGGTATCCCGATGATGTTCTTCTACGCAACGCTTGTCGGCATCCCGGAAGACCTGCTGGAAGCCGCCCGTGTTGACGGTGCCACCGGGTGGAAGATCTTCTGGAAGATCACCTTCCCGCTGATGCTCCCGATGATCGGCATCATCTCGATCATCACCTACATCGCCAACCTCAACGCCTTCGACCTCATCTACAGCGTGCAGGGGGCGCTGGCCGGCCCTGAATTCTCGACCGACATCATGGGCACGCTGTTCTATCGAAGCTTCTTTGGCCAGCAACTCCAGATCGGATCAACCGCGGTTGGAGCAACCGTGGCCACCGCAATGTTCGTTGTGATCTTGGTTGGTGTTCTGGTCTACCTCTTTGGGTTCCAGCGTCGAGTCACCACATACGAACTATGACGACAGCAACTGCCACATCAACCAAACTGGGTCGCAAGCGACCGCGTATTTCGATCGCCGGTATTCACATTGCCCTGATCGTCTACACGATGGTCGCCCTCGGACCCGTGCTGCTTATCGTGATGAACTCGTTGAAGTCACGGCGCGCCATATTCGATTCGCCGTTCGCCTTCCCAACATCGGAGACCTTCAGCCTCAAGGGCTATGAGACTGTTTTCGAGCGTGCCGCGTTCGAGAAGTACTTCCTCAATAGCATCACGATCACCGTTGTCACAGTGGCCGCGGTGGTCTTGTTTGGCGCCATGGCTGCCCATGCGCTCGCTGAGTACAACTTCACCGGGAACACGATGATGGGTCTGTACTTAGCCGTCGGGGTGATGATCCCGATTCGGCTTGGCACCGTCTCCATCCTGAAGCTGATGGTGAAGCTGGGCTTGGTAAACACCCACCTGTCGCTCATTCTGGTTTACACCGCGATGGGGCTACCACTCGCCGTGTTCATCCTCAGCCAATTCTTCAAACAGGTGCCGCGCGAGCTGAAGGATGCGGCCCGTATCGATGGTGCGGGCGAATACCGGATCTTCTGGCTGGCTATGCCGCTTATCCGACCGGGTCTAGCCGCGGTTGCCGTCTTCACCATGCTGCCGGTGTGGAACGACCTTTGGTTCCCGTTGATCCTCGCCCCTGGAGAGTCGACGAAGACTGTCACCCTCGGTGCCCAGGTGTTCCTTGGACAATTTGTTTCCGACTGGCCCTCTGTGCTCGCCGCTCTCACTCTGGCGATGGTTCCGATCCTCATCCTGTACGTCATCTTCTCCCGGCAGATGTTGCGCGGGATCATGTCGGGGGCCATCAAGTGACACTGCGGGTTGGTCTGGTTGGCGCTGGCAACATGGCGGCAACGCACGCCGCAGGGTGGATGGAAGCCGGAGATACGATCTCAACCGTCCTCGGGACTGGGTCGACCCGCGCTACCGCATTGGCCGCCAACCTTGGCGCCCAGGTCAGCAGGACCTATGAGGACCTCCTGCTTGCCGTCGATGTTGTCGACATCTGTAGTCCCACCGATACCCACCTCGACTACATCAAGGCTGCCGCCGCGGCAGGTGTCTCCATCGTCTGTGAAAAGCCGCTGGGCAGAACGACAGCAGAGGCTCAGGAAGCTGTGGACGTATGTGCCACCCAAGACGTGTTGTTGTTGGTGGCTCATGTCGTGCGATTCTTTCCCGAGTACTCGGTCGCAAGGGATCGGGTTCTTGCCGGCGACCTTGGCAATGTGGCTACGGTCCGGCTGGATCGATCGACGTACTTTCCAATGGGTGACGCGTCATGGTTTAGTGATCACGAGCGGTCTGGCGGTGTCGTCTTGGACCTGATGATCCACGACGTCGACTACGCCCGTTGGGTGGCTGGTGATGTCGCTCGGGTCTACGCCAGGCTGGCCCAACCAAAGGGGTCTGGAGGGCATGTGTTGGCGACGCTCCGCCACACCAACGGTGCTCTAACTCATGTCCAAGGATCTTGGGCTTTCCCCAAAGGTTCCTTTCGTACTTCCCTCGAGATTGCAGGGTCTGACGGTTTGCTGACGCTGCACTCGAGCGAGCCTTTCTCCTCACTGACCGTCGGAAGCGATGAGGCCGCCGCGGTCCCGCAGCCACCGACGACACTTGCGGAGTCGCCCTATGTGACTCAGATGCGCCACTTCTCGGCCGTGCTGCATGGCTTGGAGGATCCTGTGATCAGTCCGAACGATGGAGCGGCCGCCGTTGAGGTCTGTGAGGCGATCTCACGATCGATTAGTACCGGCCATGCGATATCACTCGGGGGGACAGCATGAGGGCAGGAATCTTTGGTGTCGGGCATGTTCATTCCGAGTCCTACGTCGGCAACTTGCGCGCTGCCGCTGGGGTCGAATTCGTTGGCGCCTCGGATAGCAATGGTGCGATGCTTACGGACTGGACCAAGCGCCATCACGCTTTCGGATACCCCTCTGACCAGGAACTCATCGACGCTGGCGTTGACTTTGGGATCGTGTGCTCACCGACCAACGCCCATCTCCCGTCGGTGGAACGGATGGCTGCGGCAGGGGTACATGTCTTGTGTGAGAAGCCTCTGGCAACCAACGCCACGGAAGCACAACGGATCGTTGATGTCTGTGCCGCTGCCGATGTGAAGCTGATGACGGCATTCCCGATGCGGTTCAGTCCGTCTCTGACCACCGGAGCCGAGTGGATTGCCGAAGGCCGGATCGGTGAAGTTCTTGCGATAACAGGCACCAATCGAGGTCATCTGCCTACCGACTATGCACCCTGGTTCGCCGACCCCGTGCTGGCCGGCGGGGGAGCTGTGATGGACCACACCGTGCATCTTGCCGACGTGATGCGGTGGTGGCTGGGCAAAGAGCCAGAGGAGGTCTATGCCGAGACCAACAAGATTCTCCACCCCGAAGTTGCGGTGGAGACCGGCGGGTTGGTCACCGTGGGCTTTGAGAGCGGTGTCTTTGCGACAATCGATTGTTCGTGGAGCAGACCCGACAACTTCCCTACATGGGGTGGGTTGGAGATTGAAGCCGTCGGTACTGAGGGTGTATTCACCATCGACGCTTTTGCGCAACGTTTCGATGTGTGGTCGAAAGGCGAGACTTCCTGGGTTGACTGGGGATCTGACACCAACCAACTCATGATCGATTCCTTCGTCGGTGCCGTGCGCGGTGATCACCCGGTTGCTGTTACCGGTTTCGATGGGCTCCGCGCCACCGAGGTGGCACTGGCGGCCTACCGGTCCGCAGAACGGGGTCAGCCGGTCGGTGTCTGATAGCGACCTTGCCAGGTGGGGATTGCCCTGGCCCGCCGCTCAGGTCGTCCACCACACTGCACTGCGTGTTGGAGACCCTCCTGTGATCGATGGCGATCTCGAGAAACCATGCTGGCAGGCAGCGCCGCGGAGCTCCCGGTTTGTCGATCTGGTGAGCGGCGCCGCAACGATGCACGACACCAGAGTTGCGATCCTGTGGGATGACGACAATCTCTATCTCGCTTTCTGGGTTGAAGAGCCGTCGGTTACCGCCACTTTCACCGAACGCGACTCGCTCATATACGAAGACAACGACGTCGAGGTTTTCATTGCCGGCGCCGACTGCTACTACGAGTTCGAGGTCAATGCGTTTGGAACTATCTACGAGGTCTTCTTTGTCTGGGACGACACCTACGAGACCGCTGGTTTCGCCGATCTTCCCGAATTCGGGCGAGATGATGCAGGCGCCCGGCCATTCAACGGTGTCGGCTTCACCACCCATCCCCGCGGTACCCGAACCGGGTTCTGGGAGTGGGATTTTCCCGGACTCCGCAGTGCGGTGGCAATCGATGGCGCTATCAACGAGCCAGCGAGCCGCGACCGTGGCTGGACCGTTGAGTTGGCCCTGCCCTGGGAGGGAATGAAGCACCTAGCCGACGGCAGGGCGTTGCCGCCCGTTGACGGTGATGTGTGGCGGATGAGTTTCTCTCGGTTCAACCAATACAAGGCGCCGCCGCCCGCATCGGATTCCAGCGGGTGGACCCTGAGCGCTCATGGAGTATGGGACTCTCATATCCCCGAGCTGTTTCCCTTTGTTCATTTCTCGACGCAATCCGTTAACAAGGAGTAGACCATGGCCAAGGTTCTCTACATCGGTGACTGGGCGGTTGCCCTTGGGCCGATCTTTGCCGAGACGCCGTTCAACTATGCGTTCAAAGGGCTCGAGACATATCGTTATGACCACTATCTGCGTGATGCCATCGAGTCGTCAGGGACTCACAGCTGCGGCACGATGCCTACATGGGACTTCTATGCGATGAAGCCCGGCGAGTACGAGCAAGCGCTGCAGGACTATGACGTCATCGTGTTCTCCGACGTGGAGTTGAAGAACTTCCAGTTGGCGCCACAGTTCTTCGACCGCAAGGTGTTTGGGGAAGGGATCATTACCTACCCTGACCGGGTTCGTCTCACGGTTGAAGCTGTTGAATCTGGCTTGCGGGTGATGTTCATGGGCGGCTGGCTGTCGTTCAGCGGCGAGATGGGCAAGGGGGGCTGGGGCCGGTCTCGGTTAGCTGAAATCCTCCCCGTGACTTGTCTGGAGACCGAGGATCTTGTGGAGAGCACCGAGGGCTTCCATGCGCAGGCGACCGGCTCGGCGGTTCTCCCTGATGTCGATCTCGGCTCGATGCCACCACTGCTTGGCTACAACCGAGTCATCCCCAGACAAGATGCAACGGTCCATGTCGCGGTGCGGGAGACAGGCGATCCGCTACTGGCAACGATGCAGCACGGTTCTGGCGCAACGCTGGCGTTCACCTCTGATCCCGCCCCCCATTGGGGATGCAACCTGGTGCAATGGGAGCAGTATCAGTCCTTCTGGGTGGAGGCGTTGGACTATCTACTCGGGCTGAGCTGAACGTCTTCGGAGACGTCGCCATCCGCCTTCCCAGACAGCGGCAAAGCCAGGTTGGAGCTGTCGATCAATCAGCCGAAGCGGCCCGGGAAGGGTGATGATCTCGTGTCCGGTGATTCGGGTCCCGCCGTCGGTCTCCTCGAACTGCACCGCTCCATCGCCCTTCCAGAATCCACGAAAGTCCCACGCCACTTGCTTGTCGGGTTCGGAAGTGGTGATCTTGGCGACCAGCGGGATCGGTGTACGCCGGATCCACACTGTGTACCAGCCAGTGCCACGGTCGCGGACCTTGGTGAACGCCGGGAACAGCCGCGGCCAATCTTTTGGTGTCTTGCAGTAGTCGTAGGCCTCTGCGGCTGTGATCTGAAAGACCTCATCGAAGTCGTGTCGCACCGGGAACCTCCTCGAGTTGAACAGATCGCCACGCCGCATCTGAGAACTGCCCGATCAGTTGATCTGTGATCTCCGGTCCGCCGGCCAGCCAGGCACTGCTTGCGAAGTAGCTGGGACCGAGAATCTGGGCGAGTAGCGAGGTGGGGTGCAACGGGACAATGACGCCCTGTTCGATGACTGGAGCGGACCACGCCTCTATGGCTGCGACAAGTGATCGGTTCTTCTGACGCACTGCGGGTTGAGCGGCTGCGGTCGCCGGTGCGGCCCCCATCTGCAGCAAGTACCTCGCCCAAAGTTCGTTGTCCCTCACCCAAGTGAGATGACTGCTGACGAGGATTGAGACCATTGCTCTTGGAGACAACGGTTCTGCCAGAGCAGCCTGCATGCTTGCTTGGAATTGATCGACGGCCTCGGCGAAGAGGGCGGCGGCGACTCCGTCCTTGCTGCCAAAGTGGTGATAGAAGCTACCCACGCTCGCCGGTGCCGTGGCGCAGATATCCTCGATGGATGTTGATTCGTAGCCGACTGACGAAAACGCAGCCAGCGCCGCTTGGAGAATCGACTCACGTCTGCTGATGGTGTGGGTAACGGTCATTAGAAGCAGATTCTAGAACAACATTCTAGGAAGTCAACAGATGCGGCTCTGTCGATTCACTGCGGCGACGCCATTCTGCGAATATGGCTTCCGATGAGCGACCATGTCGACCTTATGAGGGCGGTTGACGGGTCGGTAGGTGTCTACGGAACCGCACCGACCTGTTACTTGTCGGCGCTCGCCCGGATCCCAGACTTCACTATCGATTGCTTCAACGATGCCGTCGACGCCGGTGACCTGGTGCGGATAAGAGCGATGCGCTATTCGGTCCATACCGTGTCAGCCGAGCTGTTGCCGACGATTGCGGCGGCCACCAAGAGCCTGGTCCGCAAGACGAACTCGTATCGTGGCCGAGCCGAACCGTTCTATGAGAAGTTCGCCAACGACCTTGACGCCGTACTTGCGAACGGACCCATGCCCGCCGTGCAGATCCGCAGGTTGGTCGACCCCGATGGAGAGTTAGGAGACTTATTCAGCGTTCTGATGGGTTTGGCAGCCTCACATTTCCAGGTTGTACGTACCGTGACTACCGGAACATGGCGCTCAGACCGATTCCTCTACGCCCGCTGGCAAGACTGGGTACAAAGTCCACCGCCGGACGAAATGGACGAGGCGACGGCGATGCGTCAGTTGGCGGAGCGATATGTCGCAGCGTATGGCCCGGTCACAGTTGATGACGTGAAGTGGTGGACCGGCTGGACAAAGACTCAGACATTGGAAGTGGCTGACGGTCTTGATCTCAGTCTGCAAGGTACCGCCATTGGGTATCTCGAAGGCGTGCGATTGCTTCCGGTATGGGACGTTCTGATGGTGGCCTACCGAAACCGGGACCGTCTATTCGACCCGGGCTACTCCCCGCTGACCCACGATCGTTTTGGCAACGCCACCTCGGTCGTGTTGGACAAGGGCAGGGTCGTCGGTCAGTGGGATCTTGGTAGCAGCGACGATCCTCTGTCGATCAAGGTTGCGCCTTTCTCGGATTGGCCCAAGCGTCTGTGGAATGACGTAAGGGCCCAAGCAGACCGAATCGGCAAGCTGATCGGCACCGATAACATCGAGGTGACTGAGGTGGACGAACCGGTCGATCTTCTCGATTCGTCCCGCAACCGATTTCTGGCTCCTCTCTCCAAACGCTGATCGATTGCGACACTCTGATCGAGGTACGCTGAGGGTTGAAACAGAACGACACGATGGGAGTCGACGATGCGAGATCTCAACGGCCAAGTTGTAGCGATTACAGGGGCGACCGCAGGTATCGGGGCAGCGACTGCAAGGGCACTCGTAGCCGTTGGGGCGAAGGTGGCTTTGGGGGCCCGGCGTGGCGATCGTCTCGACGAGATGGTTAGCGAACTAGCGGGCTCGGCGGTCGCCGTCGAAATGGACGTTCGCGATCCGAACGGCTCAGCCCGCTTGATTGACCAGGCGATAGAGAGTTTTGGGAAGATCGATGCGCTCGTTGCCAACGCCGGTATCGGAGCTTATGGCGGAATCATGGACCTCAGCGACGAGCAGCTGAAGGACATGATGGACATCAACGTTGCCGGTACCGTGTGGCCGATCCGGGCTGCGGTTCCTCACTTCCTTGGCCAAGGCGAGGGCGACATCGTGATTGTGGCATCGGTGGCTGGTATCCGTTCCGGTGCTGACGAGGCTGTGTATTCAGCAACCAAGTTTGCGCAGATTGGCTTGGCCGGCGGTCTGGACAGGGAGCTTCGTGAGAAGAACATCCGAGTGAGCACCATCTGCCCAGGTGGCACGGCAACCGAGTTCGCCATGGGGGCGGGCCGAACACCAGATATGCCCGGTCTTGCCGACATGATGCGCCCCGAGAACATCGCCGATGCAATCGTCACGGTATTGAGCCAGCCAAAGAGCATGAGAACCCTCATCTGGTCGATGCGGAGCACCCAAGAAGACGACTGAGCACAAGAAGGTGGGTGGTCCTGGCGGACCACCCACCGACGGTTCTTGCGTACACGGCGCCGATATGTCGGTGGAATCTACGCAGGAACCAGTGACGGGGCGGCGCCATTTCTTCGTGCGTACACGGCGCCAATATCCCGGTGGGATCTACGCAAGAAAGCAACCGGCATTCTTGTCACCGTATGGCGTCACAGTGGCGGTATGGAATCTCATAGATATGCAGACCTCAGCGCCAAAGCTGCCGAACGGCATGGAGTGTTTTCGCTCCGCGACACTCGGGAACTAAACATCGCGGACAGCACCGTCCGGGATGGCGTCGCCGCTGGCCGGTATCGACGACTGGAGCCAGGTGTCTATGCCATCAACGGTAGCCCCCGGTCACTTCAGCAGCTTCTTTCCGGAGTCACGCTTTCGTTTCCTGCCCTTGCTGCAGTTTCGCATCAAACCGCTGCTGAGGTCTGGGGGCTGACCGACCGAGGCGTGCGTGTTATTGATGTTGTAACCACACGGTGGGATCGAGTTCACCGGAGTGCCGTGCAGGTGCACGAGTCGCTCGATCTCATAGATGAAGACGTGACCCACAAGGATGGACTTGCGGTGACTACGCCGGTGCGAACAGTCGTAGATCTTGGCGCTTCAAACCGTTGGCTAGTTGAGTCGGCACTCGAGCAGGGGATCAGGCGCGGCCTGTTCAGCCTCGCTGACATCGAGGCCTTTGTCGCTCGTGTTGCTCGTCGGGGACGGCGTGGTGTCGGTGTGATCCGACCCCTGCTGGAGGCCCGCCGTCTCTGGGATTCGTCAACGGAGAGCGCACTCGAAGACGAGTTCAAGAAGCTTGTCACCGAGTCAGGGCTACCTCGTCCGCAGTTTCAGTTCGTCTTGCGCGACAGGTGGGACTCGTTTGTCTGCAGAGCGGACTTCGCCTACCCAGATGCACGGATACTCATCGAGCTCGATAGCGAGGCACACCATCTGGACCGGATGGCCTTTCGCCGAGACCGCTCGAAACAGAACCAGGCGGTCGTTCTGGGCTGGACAGTCCTGCGTTACACGTGGTGGGACCTTGTCGAGGACCCAGGCAGGGTCTGCTCCGAGATCAACGCTGCACTGATCGCAGCCTGAGTTACCACTCCGATTTTTCCTGGTGGAGCGCAGGCAATCCCTGGTTCTTGCGTACATAGCGCCGGGATTCCGTGGTGTGGTACGCAAGTTCCTGTGACTGGGTGGGACCTGGCCATCTTGCGTATATCCCGCCGGCATTTCGGCGGGATATACGCAAGAACAGAAAAGGTGGGTGGTCCGCTAGGACCACCCACCTTAAGCCCCCCACCGGGCCCTCCTGGTTGATTGTCAGCCTTTGCTCTGGTCTGTCTCTACATGCCATTGCATGGCGAGGGCATCCTCGGTGAGCTCGACCGACACCAGCGTGCTGTCGGGGTCCTTCTTGCCCTCTTTTTCGAGGCCAGCGGCTAGCTCTTCGTTCCAGATATCCACTAGTTCCTGAGGAATCGGGAACTCGTTCCAGACCGCCTCAGTCACATCGGCGTCCAGGTGGCCATCCTCGACTCGCAGATCGACACGGAACGAGATTGTGTCAACGCCGAATCCGCTGTCACGGACCCGCTCCATGGCAACCAGAGCGTGTCCGGTCTTCATGTCGACGGTCAGATAGTTGACCTGGGGATCGTCGATCCCCTTGCTGATCTCGTTCTTGACGCTCTCTTCTGTGAGAATCGTCTCGAGCTCCAACGATCCGTCTTCGTTGCGCTCAACGTCAATGCTGCATGCTCCGGCAACCAGCGCAAATGCTGCCACTGCCACCAATATCATCATCCTGTTCACGATCCACCTCCGTAGTGGGTTTGATTACTTCCTCATTTGACGACATGGATGACATCGGTGGTAGTACGCGGAATCACGTCGATCCATTACATCCCTCACATGTCGATATGACAGGAATCACTGGGGCGATCTGGTCGAGGCGTCGATAATGCGACTATGAGAAGCTCCAACATCGAACCGGGTCTCCTGCGCGTATTCCGCTGGTACGTCTCGGTACGGCTTGGTCTGCTGGTGCTCGTGGCGTGGTCCAATCAACAGAATCCGGATCCTGCCAATCCACGTTTTCCTGAAGCCGGCATCTTTTTCTTCGGGATCTTGCTGGTGATGATCACTTGGCCCCGGATCCAGAAAGTGATGGGCAGGGCCTTCCTACCGACAGCCCTGGTACTAGCCAGCATCGCTCCGATCGCAGAATCCGCGGCCAAGGTGGAAGGTCGGCTTGCAGCCGGCATGGGGGTCAACCAGGCGGTCGAAGACATCTGGATGCCTTTCTTCCTGCTGTTCGTCCCACTTCTGCTCACAGCGTGGCAGTACCGCTACCGGGCGGTCCTGTTCTTTGCTGTGGCCACCACTTTCCTCGACATTGGGGGACTGGTCCCTCTCGTCGCAGGAGAGAACGCCGATGTCGCTGCGCTGACTGGTCTGCTCGTCCTCCGCGGTTTCATGTATGCGTTCGTTGGAGCCTTCATTGTGAAGCTGGTGGGAGCCCAAAAAGGGGCGCGTCGTTCCCTGGCAACCCATTCGACAACATTGGAGCACCTGGCCACAAGCCGAGAGCGCAACCGCTTGGCCCGAGATCTTCATGACACTCTTGCTCACAGCCTGTCTGGGATTGCGGTTCAGCTGGAAGCGGTCAAGACACTGTGGGAGGACGACTCGCCCAAAGCGAAAGAGATGCTTGACAGGGCACTTGCGGATGCTCGGGGCGGCCTCGGCGAAGCTCGGCGCGCTATCCAAACGCTACGGGCGTCACCTCTAGAGGATCTCGGCCTGGCCGGCGCCCTTCGGCAACTCGGTGACGCGGCACGGCAACGCAGCGGTGTGGTCGTGACAGTGAGTGTCGCCCAGAAAGTAGGTGAGCTTGACCCGGAGCTCGAGAACACGGTCTATCGAATCGTTGATGAAGCGCTGACCAACGCCGCACGGCACTCGCAGGCGGAGCATGCCAGCGTCGACTTGCGTCGCAAGGCGGGCAAAATCCGCCTCGAGGTTGTCGATGACGGTCAGGGCTTTGACCCGGCGCTCCCTGTTCCCGATGGTCACATCGGGATCGCAGGCATGAAAGAGCGGGCCGAGATGGTCGGCGGCACTCTGGAGATCATCAGCACCCAGGGGGTCGGCACTACCGTCAGGTTCGAGGTAAGCCCATGGAAATAGTCAAGCTTCTGATTTGTGACGATCAGGAAGTCGTGAGGGAGGGCCTGCGGGCCATCTTGGGCAACGTTCCAGGCATCGAGGTGATCGGTGTTGTGAGCAACGGTGCCGAAGCGGTCGAGGCCGTGGCAACCAACAAACCCGACGTTGTCTTGATGGACCTCAACATGCCGATCATGAACGGTGTTCAAGCAACCCGCGAGCTCGCGGCAAACCATCCCGACACCAAGGTGTTGGTCCTGACCACCTACGACGCCGAGGAATGGGTCGTGGATGCAATACGAGCCGGTGCGGCGGGTTACATGCTCAAGGATGCGCCGCGTGACCAGCTGGTGGCGGCAATCAAGGGCACAGCAGCTGGCAAGACCCATGTTGACCCGGCAGTAGCAGGCGACCTATTTGCGAGAGTGGCAACTGGTGCCGATGGGGTCGACACCAAAGTTGCCGACAACCTGAGTGATCGTGAAATGGATGTGCTGAGGCTGCTGGGCAAGGGGCTGAGCAACAACGAAATCGCGGCTCAACTCTTCCTGTCCGAAGGAACGGTCCGCAACTATGTGAGTGCGGTGCTGGCGAAGCTGCAGGTTGCTGATCGAACCCAGGCAGCGGTCCTTGCCGTTAAGAACGGTCTTGTCGACTAGAACTCTCATCGAGCTCTTAGGTGCGGTTAGGGCATGTCTTACTCACGTGGCGGACTATGTAGTCAGACACAGCGGGAATGTTGCCGCTGAGAACTGGGGAACCAGATACTCAGCACCCGCACAACTGAATATCGAGTCTTCGTACGCAGAGGGTGATCGGACCACTCCCCCTCCCTCCGGCCAGGCTTTTGGTGAAAACCAGCTGCCAGCCTCTCTCCGTGAAACGCTCTGCGTGCGAACATCTGGAAGAGCCCCCACTATGTGGGGGCTCTTCTGTTGAACTGATCGGTTTTGCTAGGGGAGTGGGACGGTGAGAAGCAGCTGATCTCTGGTCAGCGGCGGGCAGTCCCCGGTGACGACGGGTGCTCTGCCCGAGTCGTTGCTGAGGGCCGAACGTGTCGGCAAGTCCCAGACCAGCGTCTCGCCGCACTCGGGGCACCACGCATAGCCCTCGCTAGACAAGTCCTCATGATGGCGGAGCCGTTCCTCTACGCCCATGTTCTGATAGTCGTGTTCCATGTTGTATTTGTCGGCAGCACGGACCGTAACTTGAAGTGACCGGCTGTAGATCTCTTCATCATACGACCGTACGATGAACAGATGGTTATTGCTGAGCCGATTGTTGACTGGCTGCTCGAAGGCGATGCGGCGATCCGGTGGCAGACGAAACGTGATCTGTTGGATGCACCGGTTGCCGAGTACGCAACCGACCGTGCCGCGGTCACAACTACCGGGTGGGGGAAGCAACTGCTCGATGCAAAGGACCCCGACGGCACCTGGGCGGGCGGCCTGTACTCACCGAAGTGGGTTTCCACGACCTACACGTTGCTCCTGCTGTACCGATGTGGGCTTTTGCCCGGCTCACCGGAGGCGGTGCGGGGAGTCCAGCTTCTTTGGGATGGTGCTCGTTATTACGACGGGGGATTGACGCCTGCCAAGACTGTGAGTGGAGCGGAAGGCTGTGTCACTGCGATGTATGTCATGCTGGCCCGCTACTTCGGGTACCAGGACGAACGTGTTGCGGTCGCTGAGGATTGGCTGCTGGCGAACCAGCGAGCCGACGGTGGGTGGAACTGCATCGTGGAAGATCAGCACAGCTCGTTTCACACCTCGATAGCCACGTTGGAAGCCTTTGCCGAGACGGAACGCAACCAGCCGGGACGGCCCGAGATTGCGTCGGCCCTCGATCGGGGCAGGGAGTTCTTCCTCGATCACCGCATGTACCGATCACACCGCGACGGGCGCATCGCTAATCCCGTGTTCACCCAGCTTTCGTTCCCGCCGCGGTGGCACTACGACATCCTCCGTGGCTTGGATCACTTCCAGGCGGTTGCGGCCCCTGCTGATGCCCTCTTTGGCGACGCCATCTCGGTTCTACAGAGAAAGAGAAGGTCGGACGGTCGATGGCCGGTGCAGAACAAGCACGCCGGAAGGGTGTGGTTCGACATGGAGGCGGGTCGAAACCCAAGCCGGTGGAACACCCTGCGGGCGCTGCGGGTCTTGCGGTGGGTTGAGTCGGGGTGAAACCGGGGCTATCCCCAAATTGGCTAGCCAAGAGCCCGATGGAGGAATGCGGCCATCTGCGACCGGGTCACCGTCTCGGTTGGGCAATACCGGTCGTTGACTGGAGGGTTGCAGCCACGGGTGACCCCGGATGCGGCCAGCTTGGCGATATCTGACTCGAAGATGGAGCCGTCATCGTCAACGAACGCATTACCACCACCGTCGTCAGTCAGTTTCAGGGCACGCACCAAGAACGCGGCCATCTGATCTCGGGTGACGACTGCGGTTGGGCAATACCGGTCATTGTCCGGAGGGTTGCAGCCGCGGGTGATGCCGGTCGCCGCCAAGGCGTTGATGTCTCCCTCATGAACCGAACTGGCGGTGTCGGTGAACGGCTTGTCTGAACTAGCGGGCAGCTCAAAAGCCCGGACGAGAAATGTCGCCATTTGCTCTCTGGTTACGGGGCTGTCGGGGCAAAAACGGTCGTTGGTTGGCGGGTTGCAGCCCACGGTGATTTCGTTGTCGGCAAGCCAGGTGATGTCACTGGCAAACGAGTGGCCGGGAGGCACATCCACGAAGCCCGACGGAGGAATCGGTCCGCTGGAAGCGTGTTCGTCGGCTCCGGCATCCGCCAACAGGCCGACCGGGCGAAAGTGGCCATCAAAGTCATCGGCAACAGTCGCAAGAGGCTGCGCAGAATCTATCGCCAGTACTGCCGCAGCCGTTAGGTGGAGGTCCCCAGCGCCGGGGTCCTCGAACCATCCCAGCGATGCCGAGGTGACGTTGCCGCTTTGGGCGGCTGTCGCCCCATTGCGCTGCCAGATTGGGGCATCGGTGAGGTTGTTGTGGATGTTGGCGGTTGTCGATGCGAAGCGGTACTCGATGGCTCCCCACGGGAAGGTGTCGTTGAGTACCACCGTGTTGTGCGATATCTCGACATCCCTGGCGTAGTTGACGGAGATGCCGATGTCCCCCGGACCCTCTCGGTACACCACGTTGTTGCGGATGATCCCGCCTTGGTGGTCATAGGTCTTCTCTCCGTCGCGGGAGTTCCCATCCGGCGTCGACAGTCCAAGCGCAATCGCTCTGTCACATTCGATGAACAGGTTGCGTTCGACGACGGTATCGACTGAGTTGCGCCACATGAGAACGGCCGGTCCCGCGAGTTGACCGAGGGGAGCACGGATGTTGCGAAAGACGTTGTCACGGATGATCCATCCGGAGCCGGCGAGCACATCGACACCGTTGGTGTAGTTGCTTCTGGCCCGATCGGTGTATTCGATCAGCGTGCATTCGACGATGCCGTCATCGGCGTAA
>RCND010000478.1_pt1 | contig 22947 bp, 16 predicted proteins | sample 2041351 | NCBI WGS metagenome assembly RCND01 (sample SAMN09708230, study PRJNA481090) | Marine sediment metagenome, whole genome shotgun sequencing project. | biome: marine sediment; feature: ocean; material: sediment; isolation source: Sewage treatment plant 12B marine sediment (STP12B) ... | reverse complement strand
TTTTCTGCAGCTTTTCAACAATAGAACTATTTTCTTTTAGTTCTTCAACACTTTTCCAGTATTTCTTGTTAGATGCCATATTTAATCTTGTTGTTTATTTTTTTTAAAACTGACAATTGATCAGCTTATCTAATTTCATTACTCTAATAGTGACACTTGCCACATTCCTTACCACCCAATTGAGCGATAGTCACTTTGTTCACATCATACTTCTTCGCCAGTTCTTCATGGATCTTAGCATAGTACCCATTGCCTTTCAGATCAACAGCAGTTGTCTTGTGACAATCCAAACACCAGCCCATTGTTAAAGGCGAGTATTGATACATATCTTCCATTTCCTCTACTGGTCCGTGGCATTTTTGACAAGCCACTCCTCCAGCTGTGACATGCTGAGCATGATTGAAGTAAGCGAAATCTGGTAAGGCGTGTATCCTAACCCATTTGATGGGTTTTTGTTCATAATTCTCTATGTAGGTAAGATTTTCAGAATCCCAACCTATAGCATCATAAATCTTCTGGATTTCAGCATCATAAAAGGCCTTATCCTTTTCTGAGGTCGTAGGTCCTGTATATTCAGAGATGCTCTTATGGCAGTTCATACAAACGTTAACTGAAGGAATTCCTGACATTTTACTGTGTTTCGCTGATGAGTGACAATACTGACAATCTACCTTATTATCACCAGCGTGTATTTTATGTGAAAATGCAATTGGTTGTATAGGTTGATAGTCCTGATCAATACCAATATCCATCAAGGTATCAAAGAGTATATATCCCGATAGTATCAAAACAAAAATAGTAGCCGCAATTTTAAGGAATCCATTATTACTCGCAACAAAAATCCAAATAATCAATCCAAGAAGTACCAAGACAACTATGTAGCTCATCCAAGCAGTAGATTTTTTTGGAGCGGCCAGTACCTCTCCTCCTGCAACTGCCGCCACAGGCTTTACATCTCCCGCTGTAGTGTAGGCAATTATAGCATCAATATCTTCATCCGACAATTGAGGGAAAGCTGTCATGGGCATTCCATTATATTCTTCAAAAATATCGATAGCATCTTGATCGCCACTTGCTCTTAAGGCATTATTATCTTTAATCCAGGCTCTTAACCATTCCGTACTTCTTCGATCTGCCATACCGCCAAGCGCCGGACCGATAAGCTTTTTATCAAGCTTATGACAGGAAGCACAATTTGTTTGAAATATTTTTTTACCTACTGCTACTAACGGATCTACTTCCAGAGTAGCTACTGCCGCAACTTTAGCCTCAGCCGGCTCTCCACTAGTATAAGCCAAAATATCGTTAATATCCTGTTCAGACAATTGAGGATACGGTGTCATTGGCATGCCATTATATTCTTCGAAAATATCAATTGCATCCTGGTCACCTGTTGCTCTTAAGGCATTATTATCTTTAATCCAGGCCTGTAGCCACTCATTTGACCTTCGATCAGCAACCCCTCCTAATGGGGGACCAATCAGTTTCTTATCCAATTTATGACATGCTGCGCAATTGGTATTGAATAACTTTTTCCCGTTGATGGGATCACTATCCTGTGCAGTAAGACTAAATGAGAGTAATAAAAGAAAAGAAAGGCTGGCTAGGAATTTCTTAAATGTACCGCTGGGCATTACAATTTTCATTTGCATTGTATACGTTATATTAAAAATCACTTTTTAGAGCGTAAAATATTCCAAGATTAATATATTTATGATATAAATCATGTTATATAAAAACATTGTGCAAAAATACATTTTCTTACGTATAGACAAAGTATTAATAATCGGTTCATATTAATTTATAATCATTCTAAATAACAAAAAAAAGACCTAACTCAAAATATTCTTTTAGATTTGTAAAAAATATATTTTATGAGGTATTTATCGAAATACAAATTGTTGATTTTTCTATCTTTTTTAGTCCTTTGCCAACTCGATGTCTTGGGACAAAGCAAAGAAGGGGTGGTGCGCATTGAATCAAGTGCTCATATTGATGAAATGCTGGCTCAGAAAAAAGAATACAATAAAACTTTAGAAACCTTTCAAGGATACAAAATACAAATCTATTATGGTAGTGAAAAAAAGTGCTATGAAGTTAAGGATGAGTTCTCATCATTGTTTCCAGACATTGCCACTTCGATCATTTTCAGCACTCCCCAATGGAAGCTTCAGATAGGAAATTACCGAACGCGACTGGAGGCCGATCATTCTATGGTGACCATTAAAAAAGAATACCCAGCTGCCATTGTGCTTGCAACAGAAATAGAAGTAAAATAAGCAGATGATTTTAATTGATAATTCTCATACATGAACGAATATTTAGATGCCTCTAATAAAGATCTTAACCCCGAGGAATTCGATCTGGAAAAAAAACTCAGGCCATTGTCATTTGATGATTTTGCGGGTCAGGACCAAATATTAGAGAATTTGAAAATTTTTGTAGAGGCGGCCAATCAAAGGGAAGAAGCCCTTGACCACACCCTTTTTCACGGACCTCCGGGGCTTGGAAAAACAACGCTTGCATACATCATCGCCAATGAACTGGATGCCAATATTAAAGTTACCTCTGGCCCGGTTCTGGATAAACCTGGTGATCTTGCCGGTCTGTTGACCAACCTTGGAGAAAGAGATGTCCTTTTCATAGATGAAATCCATCGTCTAAGCCCGGTAATCGAGGAATACCTTTATTCGGCCATGGAAGATTATAAGATCGATATCATGATCGAATCAGGCCCAAATGCAAGAAGTGTTCAGATCAATCTGGAACCTTTCACCCTAATAGGAGCCACTACCAGATCGGGACTTTTAACAGCTCCAATGAGAGCGAGATTCGGCATTAGTAGCCGACTTCAATATTACAGTACAGAATTACTAACTCATATTATTCAAAGGAGTTCGAAGATTCTCAATGTTCCAAATTCTATGGAAGCGGCCATCGAGATTGCAGGAAGAAGCAGGGGCACACCCAGGATAGCCAATGCATTATTGAGGCGAGTTCGTGATTTTGCACAAATCAAGGGTGATGGGACTATTGATATTGCCATAGCCAAATACGCACTTAATGCGCTTAATGTAGACCAGCATGGTCTTGATGAAATGGATAATAAGATCCTAACGACTATTATTGATAAATTCAAAGGAGGACCTGTAGGTATAAGCACCCTGGCCACTGCTGTGGGAGAAAATTCTGAGACAATAGAAGAGGTTTATGAACCATTTTTGATTCAGGAAGGGTTTATCATGAGAACGCCACGCGGTAGAGAAGTCACTGAATTAGCCTATACACATTTAGGGAGGATCAAAGGATCGTCACAGTCAGAATTATTTTAACACTTTTTCATCAATCCTCAAGTATTACGCTTATTTTTTATATGATCAGGCTTTCTTTTATACATTGTTGATAATCAAAACTCTGACATTCAAAAGCATTAAAGAAAGTAAGTTTTTTTGTATATTAGGCAACCCTAAACCAAAACCATGCCGATCTTTATGGATTTTCATGACCTCCCTGAGGTCAATATTGACGACTCTAAAAAAGCCCATCTGAAAGATGTATTGGTACAGGAAAAATACAAGGTAAAATACCTCCAATATTGGATCAATGAAAAAGAGGGGAAAGCATATTGTCTTATAGAAGGTCCGAATAAAGAAGCTTGTGAGGCCACCCATAGAGAAGCAAATGGCATCGCAGCTTGTAATCTTGTTGAAGTAAAAGGCGGAATGTATGATTTGTTTCTTGGAGATAATCAGAAAATTGATCAAGGTCTGGTTAGACATTTCAATGGCGAAGTTGATAACGGGTATCGCTTTATCATGTCACTTCAATTCATAAGGCCTTTTTCTCTCTCAGCTCAAAAAACAACCAGTAACAAAGCAGCAGATCAATTAAAACTAGCCTGTATTGGTATTGTTGAAAAATATCATGGAAGAGATATCAATCAGCCGAAAGAAGATACTGTTATAGGAATATTCAGGACTTCTGAGGCGGCTCTTAATTGCAGTATAGACCTTCGAAATCATATATTGAGATCTAATGGAAAAACAAAATACAAATCATTCAATTTTAATATAGGGCTTTGTGTAGGACAACCCGTAACGAAGGAACAGGGATTTTTTGAAGAGGCCCTGGACTCGGTCGAAATATTCTGTAATGTTTCTAGAGCATCCGAAATTACAACTTCCATATTTTTTTCTCAAATATCGAATCTGGGCAATCAAATAGCCCAAAAGAATGCCTTTCGGATCATTGAAGACCATGATGTTGAATTTTTGACTTCTCTCTATAAGTTTGTTAGAAAAAATCTTGATAAAGAAACCTTAAGTGTTGACCTTCTTAGTCATGAAATGGGTGTCTCAAGGGCACAATTATATAGAAAAATAAAATCTTTAACTGGTATTTCTCCCAATCACTTTATCCGTGATCAACGACTGGATAAAGCCATGTATCTTCTTAAGAAAGGAAATATTTCTATTTCCGAAATCGCAATTGACACCGGCTTCAAAAACCCTTCCTATTTTTCAAAATGTTTTCAAAACAGATTTGGAATAAGTCCTTCAAAAGTCAAGTTACCTTAATTTTTGTGAAAATCAAGAATGCCTGTAAAATTGTATTTTAGCTCTCGGAAGATCAAACCAAAGGAGTTGACACAAAAAGAAATAAACAGTAACTGGATAAAAAAAGAAGCAAAACGCCTTGGTTTTGATGCCTGTGGTATTTCAAAAGCAGGATTTCTTGAAGAAGAAGCCCCACGACTTGAACAATGGCTACAAAATAATTTTCACGGGGAGATGCACTATATGGAAAATCATTTTGACAAGCGCCTTGACCCTACGCTGCTTGTTCCTGGTGCTAAAAGCGTTATTTCGTTTTTATATAATTATTATCCTGAAGAACAACAAAACACCAACAGTTATCAAATTTCCAAATATGCATATGGTGAAGATTACCATCTTGTCATCAAGAAAAAATTAATTGAAATGGTCGATTCCATGCAACGACAGATGGGTAACTTCAGTGCGAGGGTATTCACTGATTCTGCTCCCATCATGGAAAGGGCCTGGGCCCAAAAAAGTGGTTTGGGATGGTTGGGAAAACATTCCTTGCTTATCAGCAAATCAAGAGGTTCCTTCTTTTTTTTAGCGGAAATTATCCTGGATATGGAGCTCATTTACGACTCCTCTTTTAAAACTGATCATTGCGGCACCTGTACAAGTTGTATCGATGCCTGCCCAACAGAGGCCATTTTACCCAATAATACGGTTGATGCAAGCAAGTGTATCTCCTATTTTACAATAGAATTAAAGGAGGAAATCCCTATTCAATTTAAAGATCAATTTAACAATTGGGCCTTTGGCTGTGATATCTGTCAGGATGTATGTCCCTGGAACAGGTTTTCTCAGCCTCATTCAGAAGAAAAATTCAAATCCGATGACCGATTATTGCACTTTGACAAAAATGATTGGGAAGAGATCACTGAGGATGTTTTTAAAAAAATATTCAAAAGATCTGCGGTAAAAAGAACAAAATTCGCCGGATTTCAAAGGAATATCCGTTATCTAAAAAAATAGAATTCACGTCCCTTCTCTTGTCAAATAAATTAACTTTGTTGACTTAGTCAAAAATTTACATAATGGGATCCAAAATAAAAAAATCAGACGCCTTAGCTTATCATCAATTTCCGACTCCTGGAAAGATCCAGGTCATTCCAACAAAAAAGCATGCTACTCAGAGAGACCTCTCTCTTGCCTATTCTCCTGGAGTTGCGGAGCCTTGTTTGGAAATTGAGAAAAACGCACAAGAGGTTTATAATTATACTTCTAAAGGTAATCTGGTTGCGGTCATCTCAAATGGGACCGCAGTTTTAGGCCTAGGTGACATTGGTCCTTTGGCTTCCAAACCAGTAATGGAAGGCAAGGCATTATTATTTAAAATCTTTGCTGACATAGACGTTTTTGACATTGAAGTTGATACTAAGGATGTGGATAAATTTGTTGAAACGGTTAAAGCCATTGCTCCAACTTTCGGAGGAATCAATCTGGAAGACATCAAGGCTCCCGAAGCTTTTGAGATTGAAAGACGACTTAAGGAGGAATTGGATATTCCCGTGATGCATGATGATCAACATGGAACTGCGATCATTTCAACTGCTGCCTTAAAAAATGCCCTGGAAATAGCCAATAAAAAGGCTTCCGAAGTCAAAGTCGTTATTAATGGAGCTGGTGCTGCGGCTGTATCCTGCACACTGTTGTACAAAAAATTAGGGGTTCGGAAAGAAAATATTGTCATGTGCGACAGTAAAGGCGTACTAAGAGCTGACCGCAAAGATCTTAACGAGCAAAAAAAACAATTTATAACGGAAAGAGATTTGTATTCGCTTGAAGATGCCATGAAAAATGCAGATGTTTTTATCGGTCTTTCTGTTGGAAATATCGTAAACCCTGACATGCTTCTTTCAATGGCTGATAAACCTATTGTTTTCGCTCTTGCGAACCCTAACCCTGAAATCGCATACCAGTTGGCCGTGGATACAAGAAAAGACATTATTATGGCTACTGGGAGATCTGATCATCCCAACCAGGTCAATAATGTTCTAGGATTTCCCTTTATTTTTAGAGGAGCACTTGATGTAAGAGCTACAAAAATCAATGAGGAAATGAAAATGGCTGCTGTGCATGCCCTGGCTGATTTAACAAAGCAAAGCGTTCCCGAACAAGTGAATATCACTTATGATAAAAAAAATATCACCTTCGGTAAGGATTATATTATACCAAAACCTTTTGATATCAGGTTGATCAGTGAAATCCCTCCGGCGGTAGCCAAGGCTGCCATGGATTCAGGAGTCGCGCAAATGCCAATCAAAAATTGGGACGCATACAAGGAGTCATTAGTTGAAAGATTAGGAACGGGAAATAAACTGATGAGACTAATCACCAACAGTGCAAAATCTGATCCTAAAACGGTTATTTTTGCAGAAGCGGACCAGCTAAGCGTACTAAAAGCAGCACACATCGCCTATGAGGAAGGTATTGCCATCCCCATACTTTTGGGAGATAAAATAGCCATAGAAAGCTTGATGAAAGAGATACAGTTTGAAGGTGAGATTTCTATCATTGACCCCAAATCGAAGGCAGAAGAAAAAAGAAGAAATGCCTTTGCAGAGATTTACTGGAAGCAAAAACAGCGTAAAGGAATGACCTTGCTAGAGGCCCAAAAATGGATGCGTGAACGTAATTACTTTGCCGCTATGATGGTTAATGAAAATCAGGCAGATGCTCTTGTAACAGGCTATACCCGAAGCTACCCTACAGTGGCAAAACCAATGATAGAATTGATTGGTAAGATCAAAGGAATCAGAAAGATTGCTGCAACCAACCTGATGTTGACAGAAAAAGGGCCGCTGTTCCTTTCTGATACTGCCATGAATATTAATCCGAATGCTAAAGAATTAGCCGAAATTACTCGGATGACAGATAAAACAATGAAAATGTTTGGCCTCACTCCAAATCTGGCCATGGTGTCATTTTCAAATTTTGGCTCATCCAGATCAGAATCTGCAGCAAAAATGTCGGAGGCAGTAACTTATCTGCATAAATATTTTCCTAACATAAACGTGGATGGTGAACTTCAGGCTGATTTTGCCCTCAATGGAGAAATGAGGAACGAAAAATTCCCTTTTTCCAAACTCCAGGGGAAAAAAGTAAATGCTTTGATCTACCCGAATCTTGAATCAGCAAATATCAGTTATAAATTGTTAAAAGAAATTCATTCTGCAGATTCTATTGGCCCCATTATTATGGGATTACAAAAGCCCGTACATCTGCTTCAACTTGGAGCCAGCGTTGATGAGATCGTGAATATGGTTTGTATAGCTGTAGTGGATGCACAGAGCAGGAAAAAATAGTTTTGAGTCTAAAATAAACAGATTGGAAGATGTTAAGATTGTACTATTTTGGACCTGGTTCTTACCCCTACAAATTAGTGCTTAAATGTTATTAAATTAAGTATAACATTTTCATTTAAAGCGCATAAAATTATTACATTTGACTACATCGCGATTCAAAATTTATGATTACACATATCCAAGGAAAAATGGTCGAGAAAAATCCCGACCATGTTGTTGTTGAATGTAATGGTTTAGGCTACCACATTAATATTTCTCTTCAAACTTTTTCTAATATTCCAGACCAGGAAAACTTAAAATTATACACTCATTTGGTGATCAGGGAAGATGCCCATATTCTTTTTGGTTTTTATAGTAAAACGGAAAGAGAAATTTTTAAAATGCTCATTTCAGTTTCTGGAGTTGGACCCAGTATAGGAATGACTATGTTATCTTCAATGGACACCGAAGAAATTCAGCAAGCAATTGGTAGTGAGGATGTTTCTAAAATTCAGTCTGTAAAGGGAATCGGACTAAAAACTGCACAGCGTGTCATTGTAGATCTCAAGGATAAAATTTTAAAATTCTATGAAATTTCAGAAGATTTACCTGGTTCGAACAATACAATCAAAATTGAAGCGTTATCAGCTTTAGAAGTCTTAGGATTTTCTAGAAAAAAAATTGAAAAAGTTATACAAGTTATTTTACAAAATTCTCCCGGCATAAGTCTGGAAGAACTAATTAAACAAGCGCTTAAAAACTTGTAACGATTGATCCAAATAAATCGATTTAAATATAATCTCCCTATTATATTAATTGTGCTTTTATTGAGTACGACCTTTGTTTCGGCTCAAATAAATTCAGGGGATAATTCCATAACTAGCAATCAATCAACAACTTCTACTCAAAACGACTCGATAGCACCACTTCCCTATTCCTTCAATAACAGCCAAAGCGGAAGGCTATTTCTAAACGACAATAAGGAACTTGAAATCATCTATGATCCTCAATCCGGGAATTATATTTTGATGGAAAAAATTGGTGATTATTACATCAAACATCCTACCCAGATGACTCCGGAAGAATATAAAGACTATCGCTTGCAAAGAGATATGCTGGAATATTCGAAAGACAAGATCAATGCGGTGAGTGGCAAAACAAAGGGAGCAACAGATGTCCAGAAAAATTTACTGCCAACTTATTACGTAAATTCAAACTTTTTTGAAAGTGTTTTTGGAGGCAATCAAATTGATGTGAATGTACAGGGGTCAGTTCTTGTCAAAATGGGACTGATTTACCAACGTGTTGAGAATCCTCAATTATCTGAAAATAATCGCCAGAACACCACTTTTGATTTTGACCAAGAGATCAATGCCAGCTTAAATGCAAGAATTGGCACGCGCTTAAGGGTTTTGGCAAATTTTGACACCCAATCTACTTTTAACTTCCAGAACATGGTGAAGTTAGAATATACGCCAACCGAAGATGACATCATTAGAAAGATCGAGGTAGGTAATGTTTCTATGCCAATCCGAAACTCTTTGGTTACAGGTGCCCAAAATCTCTTTGGAGCAAAAATGGAACTTCAGTTTGGTAAAACCACGGTTACGGGTATTTTTTCTCAACAAAGATCTCAAACCAGATCAGTCTCGGCTCAAGGAGGATCTATTCTGAACGAATTTGATTTTAGGGCCAGTAATTATGATAACAACAGGCACTTTTTTATCGCCCATGGCTTTAGGGATAAATATAACGATGCCCTTTCGAATTTTCCACTGATCAACAGCTCGGTGAATATCACAAGAATTGAAATTTGGGTAACCAACCGTAATGCAACAACAACCGGCACGAGAAATATAGTAACCCTTGCTGATCTGGGCGAAAATGATCCAAACAATATTGGTCCTGCTAATGTGACCACTGTTCCAGGTGGTAAGGATCCTTCTAACGAAGCCAATGACCTACAGAATTTGCTAACCTTAAATGGACCCATTAGGAAAATCTCTACAGTGGGCCAGGCGCTAAGCCCTTATGATATGGCGCAGGGTAGGGATTATACCATCCTTGAAAACGCTATTAAATTGGTTCAGGGAGTGGATTTTACCATGAACGCACAATTGGGTTTTATTACCCTGAACAGACGATTGGTAGAAGCTGATGTGCTTGGGGTTGCCTACGAATATTCTGATGGAACTGAAGTACATCGTGTAGGGGAATTTACAGATGCAGGGGTGATCGCTCCAGACAACCTGGTGGTCAAAATGCTCCGCAGTGAGATCATCAACCCAAACATCCCAATGTTTGATCTTTTGATGAAAAACGTTTACGAAATTCCAGGGGCCTTTCAATTGCAAAAAGAAGGATTCAGGCTAGAACTTTTATACTATGATGATAGTACGGGTGAGCCGGTAAACATTTTACAAAATGCCCAAACGCCTGGTCTCAATGACAAAACCCTTATGAATCTGTTAAGACTTGACCGACTGGATCAGAATAACAACTTCAAACCTGAAGGAGATGGTTTTTTCGATTACGTGGAAGGAATTACGATAGACTCACCTAACGGATATTTTATTTTCCCCACAATTGAACCATTTGGTGAAGACCTGGATGATCAATTGGTGCCTGAAGATGATGTATATATTTTCAAGGAACTCTATGACAGGACTCAGGCTGAGGCACAAAATGATTTTCAGCAAAAAGATAAATATTCATTTAAAGGCTACTTCAAGTCGGATGGAGAAAACGGTATTCCACTGGGTGCTTTTAATGTCCCAAGAGGGTCTGTTAAGGTAACCTCAGGGGGAAGAGAATTGGTTGAGGGAGTTGATTATGTGGTCGATTATAATATCGGAAACGTTCAGATCATCAATCCAACCCTCGTGGCATCTGACGCACCCATACAAGTAGATGTAGAGAATAATATTGGATTTAATCAACAACGTAGAAGGTATATGGGAGTTGATGTGCTACATGTTTTTAATGAAAAACTAGCAGTCGGTGGAAATATCATCAATCTGAATGAAAGACCGCTTACCCAAAAAGCGCAATTTGGTTCAGAGCCCGTTAACAATACCATTTTAGGTGCTTATGTGACCTACCGAACGGAAGTTCCCAAATTAACGAAATGGACCAATGCCCTACCCAATATAGATACTGATGTTCCCTCCTTTGTTTCGGTTAGATCAGAACTCGCCTATTTGGCACCAGGCACTCCAAGCGGAATAGATCTTGATGGTGCTGCAACCTCTTATGTTGATGATTTTGAAGGGGCTCAAATTCCACTTGATATCAAATCACCAAGGCAATGGTTTACTGCGAGTACGCCTTTAGGCCAAACTGGTGATCTTGATTTCACCAATGGAAATGTAGCTGCAGGCTTGCCCCCTGAACTAAAGAATGGATCAAAAAGATCAAAACTCTCCTGGTACAATATTGATCAGATTTTCTATGGCTCAAGCCTTAGACCTCCAAATATTGACAGTGAGGAATTATCACGAGCTGAAGTCAGACAAGTGAATTTCAGTGAATTATTTCCTCAGGTTGACCTGGATGTAACCCAATCAAGTATCATAAGAACTCTTGATTTAGCATATTTTCCTGAAGAAAGAGGTACCAATAACTACGATGATAGTTTCGGTGGAGACGGGAAATATATCAATCCTGAAGATCGATGGGCAGGTGTTACCCGAGCTCTAACGACTACTAACTTTCAACAGGCCAACATAGAATATATTCAGTTTTGGATGATGGACCCTTATGAGAATTATTCTATAAAACCAGAAGAAGGCGGACCCAGCTCTCCTATTAACCTGCAAGACATGCAAGGAGAATTATATTTCAATTTCGGAAGTATTTCAGAAGATATCCTTAAGGATGACCGTAAAATGTTTGAGAATGGACTGCCAATTGATGGTGTACAAATTCCTGGGTCAAATATTGAATCAACTCCCTTTTCATCCATACCTACTGATCAGTCTCTCTTATATGCCTTTCCAGAAAGTGATGAAGCGCGATTGAATCAGGATCTTGGACTTGATGGAGTTAATGATACTGACGAAGCCACTAAATATGGAAATGTTTTCGGTCCAGATCCCTCAGCAGATAACTTTCACTTTTTCAGAGGCTCGGATTACGATGCAGAAGATGCTTCAATTTTAACACGATATAAAGATTTTAGCCTGACGGAAGGAAATTCTCCCACCATCAATAATTCGGTAGAGAATTACCCAACTTCCTCCACCACCTTTCCTGATGTAGAGGATATCAATAGGGATCAGACCATGAGTGCCATTGAAAGCTATTATCAATACAAGGTCTCCCTTAACAAAACTGATCTGATAGTGGGCCAGAATTACATAGTTGACACAAGGGTCTCTACCGTGACACTTGCTAATAACACCACCCAGACAACAACATGGTATCAATTTAGAATTCCGATCACAACACCCGAAGATCCAAATAATATCATAAATGACATAACTGGATTTACCTCCATTCGTTTTATGAGAATGTTCCTGACCAAGTTCAAGATACCTATAGTGCTGAGGTTTGGCGAATTACAACTGGTAAGAGGAGACTGGAGAAGGTATACCAAAACTTTGGACGAAGCCATCAAACCTCCTCAGGAAATTACTCCTGATGAAAACCGGAAATTCGAAGTTGGTGTTGTGAACATTGAAGAAAATGAAGACAGGCAGCCCATACCTTATGTTTTACCTCCTGGAATCGTAAGAGAAAGGCTTCAGGGAACAACCACCATTCAGCAACAAAATGAACAGTCTGTAACTGTCAAGGTCGATGACCTTCAACCAGGAGATACCAGAGCGATCTTTAAAAATACCACCTTTGACCTTAGAATGTATAAGCAATTGAAAATGTTTATCCATACTGAAAGTAAAGTGGGGCAACTTGAAGTAAAAGATGATGAGTTAATGGGTGTGATCAGGTTGGGAAGCGATACCGAAGACAATTACTACCAAATTGAAATCCCGTTAAAAATAACAAGTTTCAACGCTGTCAGTCCAGAAGAGATATGGCCTGAAGAGAATAATATTGATGCCGCTATAGAAGCATTTGGCAATCTGAAATTAGAAAGACTTGAAGTTGGGGCACCCATCAACGAAATCTATCCTCAACCTCAGTCTGGCGAGACTCCTGAATACAGAATCAGGGTAAAGGGAAATCCTAATTTGTCGAATATCAGAACCATCATGCTGGGAGTTAAAAATGTTTCCCTGGCTCCAAAGAGTATGGAATTGTGGTACAATGAATTAAGGGTATCAGATTTTGACAACAAATCAAGCTGGGCAGCCATTGTCAATGCTGATGCCAATTTTGCTGATTTTGCTGACATTTCTCTTACAGGGAGTATGCATACTATTGGTTTTGGAAGTCTGGATCAAATGGTTAATGAAAGAAGTCAGGATGAAATGAAGCAATATGGCTTTGTATCAAATGTGAATATTGGCCAGTTACTACCCAAAAGAGCCAATGTCAGTATCCCGATCAATTTCAGTTTTGGAGAAGAATTCAGGGACCCAAAATACGATCCCAGATTTCAGGATGTGCTTTTTAAAGATGGAACAACTGATAGTGACCAGGCAAGAGATTATACCCAGAGGAAAAGCCTGAATTTTATAAATGTCAGAAAGAACAGGACCTCTCAAAGTGGTAAACCCCATTTTTATGACGTAGAAAACCTCTCTGTTTCTTATTTGTATAATGAAACCTATCACAGAGATTATAATATTCAAAAATTTATAGATCAGAAAGTGAGGGCCTCAGTGAACTATACCCATAGTTTTGAGCCCAAAATCATCGAGCCTTTTAAGGGATGGGGCTTGGTAAGTGATAAAGCCTATTTACAATTTATTAAGGATTTTAATATTAACTTACTTCCCAGTTCATTTGCCATCAACTCAAATATTATAAGGTCCTATAATGAACAGCTGTCAAGATCTTTAGTAGCTGGCTTACCCGATCTTCCTTTACTACAACAACGAAATTTCATGTTTGACTGGGACTATCTTGTAGCCTACAATCTCACAAAATCACTTCAATTCTCTTTGAGGGCACTCAATAACTATGTCTATGATGAATTCGACGAGGATGAAGACACTCAAATCTATGATAATTTCTTTAAGATAGGACGACCCGATCACTATCACCAGACCTTTAATCTAACCTATAAAATTCCCTTTGATAAATTCCCTGTATTGAGCTTTATCAACGGAACGTACAACTATACTGCTGATTATGACTGGCAAGCACCGGCCTACACAATTATTGACGAGGTTGGAAACACAATACAAAATGCCAATACACATAATCTTACAGCAGATATGAGTATGGACCGACTCTATGATCAGATAGGACTGTCAAAATTATTTACCAAACGAAAAACGGTAAATGCCAAAGAGGATCCCCAAACCGGGGAAGTGCTCAAAGGCAAGAAAAGCCTCTCCACAGGGCAAAAAATAGGGCGAATTGGTGTTGACATCCTAACTTCTGTTAAGAATATCAGACTTTCTTATACAGAAAACAATGGGACATTCCTGCCAGGATATATTCCTGAATTTGGATTCCTTGGCCAAAACAACTCTTCGGGTTCTTTTGCTCCAACTCTAGGTTTTGTATTTGGTAGTCAGGCAGATATTTTGGACAAGGCGCTTAGAAATGGTTGGATGGTCTCCAGAGATCCTGCGGATAATTTCTATGCCAGAAATTACACTAAGTCCCATTTTGATAAATTTGACTATTCAGCCAATGTAAAACTTACAAGAGACCTTGACATTGAATTATTTGGAAACAGAACGTATACCGAAAGTTTTAACCAACAATTAGATGTTGTCAACGGGACACTTAATGAAACCCCTAAAAACGGGGTTGGAAATTTCAGTATCTCACAGATCATGATTGGCGCCTCCTTTAAAAATGAAGGTGACGTTTTTCAAAAATTTAAGGATAACCGAGCCATCATTTCACAAAGACTGGCAGATGATACTGGCGGAAACATCAATGGATTTGGTGGCACTAGTCAGGATGTTGTGCTTCCGGCATTCCTGGCGGCCTATACAGGAAAGAATGCGAGCTCTGTGCAACTGTCTGCCTTCAGAAAAACACCAGTACCCAATTGGAGGATCTCCTATAAGGGTCTCATGTCTATTCCATGGGTCCGAACCAATTTCAGAAGTTTTACCCTAGAACATAGTTATCGATCAGTTTATTCAATTCTGTCGTTTACGAATAACCTTAAATATGATAAAAGCAATCCCTATGAAGATGTTAACAGGGATATTGCGGGAAACTTCAACCCGAACAAACTCTATAATGGAATTAATTTAATTGAGGAATTTTCACCATTAATAAGAGTTGATTTTAAATTAAAAAATTCTCTTTCTATGAGAGCAGCTTTCAACAAAGACAAGGCTCTTAATCTCAATTTTAATAATAATACGGTGACAGAAGTTTCCGGGGAAGAATTGGTATTTGGCATGGGATACAGGATTCAGAATGTTAAAATGAAGTTCAAATCTAGTAGCGGTAGAGGTTCAACTACTTTTCAGGGAGATATCAATTTAAAACTTGATATAGGAATTAGGGAAAATCTTACCATTGTTAGAGCTTACGGAATTGGAAATGATATAGATAATGATCAGATCACTGGTGGCCAAAATCTTGTATCATTTAAATTCCTTGCAGATTATTCTTTGAATAAAAATTTACTCACCTCCTTTTTCCTTGACTATAATAATTCTAAATTTGCAATATCTACTACATATCCCCGGACTTCAATCAACGGGGGTATAAGTGTAAGATATATCATAGGTAATTAACTTAAAGCTTTAAAAATGAATATACCTGAAGAATTAAAGTACACTAAAGATCACGAATGGATAAAAATTGAAGGAGACATTGCCACTATTGGTATTACTGATTTTGCTCAAGGAGAACTGGGAGACATCGTTTATATTGATGTTGAAACAGTTGATGAGACCATTGACCAAAATGAAGTTTTCGGCAGTGTAGAAGCAGTGAAGACTGTTTCTGATCTGTTTATGCCTCTAAGTGGTGAGATCATCGAATTTAACGAATCATTGGAAGATGCTCCGGAAAAAGTGAATTCAGATGCTTATGGAGATGGATGGATGATCAAAATGAAAATTTCGGATACCTCAGAAATTGATAATTTACTAGATGCGGCTGGATATAAAGAAATTATTGGAGGGTAATGCTTTGATCCTAGCGATACTGGCCACCCTGATTTTAGGCATACTAAGCCTTAGTGTAATTCCTAAGATAAATATAGGCTTGGGGATCAAATCTGGTGACAAGTATTTGCATTTTATTGCCTATTTCGGACTTAGTACATTATGGTATTTTGCCTTAAGGGATAGAATTCAAAAAAAAGTATTTAATTTTTTTGTACCTTTAGCTTTGATCCTTTATGGCATCATTCTTGAAGTTCTACAAAGTGGTTTGACAACCTATAGAACGGGTGATCTTTATGATGCCTTAGCCAACACGACTGGTGTACTAGTTGGTCTGGTATTATTCAAGAGAATTATCAAATGGTATCGGACAATTTAATAATTACTTGTTTTTGTGCCAAATATTTCATTAAATTAGCGCAGTATAAAAATTTTAAGAGAACATGGAAGTAAAAAAGAACCCTAAAGCAAATCTAGAAAAGCACAATAAACAGTTCATGCTGTTAGGATTGGCCCTAGCCTTAATTCTTATTTATATAGGAATTGAATGGAAAACCTTTGAAAGAAGCATTGCTGATTTGGGTATGGCTGATATAGAGGCAGAAGAAGAAATTGATATACCAATTACTGAAAGAATTCAGGAAATAAAGCCACCACCACCACCACCACCGGCTCCTGAAAAAATTGAAATAGTTGAGGATGAGGCAGATATTGAAGAAACTGTTCTTGAATCTACAGAAACCGATGAATCAGAAGCTGTTGAGGTGGAAGAAATAGAAGAGATCGTAGAAGACGAAGAAGTAATTGATGATGTGCCTTTTGCCATTATTGAAAATGTACCTGTATATCCGGGTTGCAAGGGGAGTAATGAGGAAAAGAAAAAGTGTATGGTTGATAAGATCACAAAACATGTCAGTAGAAAATATAATACAGGGTTGGCAGGTGATCTAGGTTTAAGCCCAGGTAAGAAAAGGGTATATGTGCAATTTAAAATTGACAAAACCGGTAAAATTACTAATGTTAGGGCAAGAGGCCCGCATGCGCGTCTTGAAAAAGAAGCGATAAGAGTTGTGGAATTGTTGCCTGAAATGATCCCTGGTAAACAACGTGGCAGACCAGTAGGTGTAAAATATACCTTGCCTATTACTTTGGTTGTTGAATAGAACCTTAATAAAAATTAGAAAAAGCCATCCGTCGATTGACAGATGGCTTTTTTTATGTCGAATACTTCGTGTATATTAAAGCAACTTATACTATTACATAGACTATTTTAAAATCAATAGGAGTCAAATATGACAAAAATCATATTTTGTTTTTGTGTAAATGACTAACTTAATAAGGTCTTAATCAATTCCTTAAATATGTTAGTCAAGAAGAGTCATAAAGCGAGGTTATCCCCCTACAGAAAACTTTTTTTTCAGCTGGGTTTGATTTTAACCTTGTTGCTCATCTATGTAGCTCTTGAATGGAAAACCGTCGATCGGAATCTTAGTGGTTTTGATGACGTATCTGTCGAAACAGAAGAATTTATAGAAATTCCTATTACCCAGAGAATTCTTGAAGTAAAACCACCCCCACCTCCTCCACCTGCTCCTGAAAAAATAGAGATTGTTAGCAATGAGGAAGACATTATAGAAACTGTTTTAGAGTCGACTGAAACAGATGAAACAGAATTTGTTGAGGTTCAAGAATACGAGGAAATTGAGGAAATTATTGAAGAGGAAGAATTTGAAAAGGATATTCCCTTTGCCATCATCGAAGAAGCACCTATTTACCCTGGATGCAAGGGAACCAAAGAGCAATTGAAGCAATGCTTACAAGATAAGATCAATAAACATGTGCACAAATATTTTAAATCCGAACTTGCTCAAGAATTGGGACTAACACCCGGTAAGAAAAAAGTCTATGTTCAGTTTAAAATTGACAAGACAGGAGAAATTGTCAATATTAGAGCAAGAGGCCCACATTCAAGACTTGAAAAAGAAGCAGTTAGGGTTGTTAATATGCTCCCTAAAATGACACCGGGAAGGCAAAGAACAAAAACAGTAGGTGTTTCCTATACCTTACCGATTACCCTTGTTGTAATTAATAGATAATAAAAACACTTCTCACTTTTGGTTTACAAAAATTTGGGTATTAGTTGATCATTTAATCTGGAGGTTTCTCTTTCATTTTGAATAACAAACCAATCACTGCCTTTCTATTAATTTCAACAATTCTAGCTTTCCTTTTTGAGACTCTTTTCTTTGGTCATACTTATCGTTTTTAATTTGTAAATTTGAATTTCTAATATGAATAAATGATTCCAAATCTAAATAATTTGCCCTCCTATGACACCCTTGGTGTTTTGGAGCGCGTTGACAGATTTTGCAAAAGAAGTATAAAAAAATCTTCAAAAGTTGAAGGGCTAAAACTTGCCCTTAGTATGATCGATCTTACAACTCTTGAGGGAAAAGATACGCCTGGTAAAGTAAAGCAGTTGTGCTACAAAGCCCTGCACCTTCATGAGCAATTAAACGATATACCTACCGTGGCCGCAGTTTGTGTTTATCCAACTTATGTGAAAATCGCAAAGACTGCTTTGGCGGGATCAAACATACAGGTCGCCTCAGTAGCCACAGCTTTTCCCAGCGGACAATCCAGTAGAAATACAAAAATTATGGATACACAATTTGCTGTTGAACAAGGAGCAGATGAAATCGATATGGTCATTTCCAGAGGAGCGTTTTTAGCAGGAGAATACAATTTTGTCTATGATGAGATTGCGGCTATAAAAGAAGCTTGTGGAAAGGCTCATTTAAAAGTAATTCTTGAAACAGGCGAATTAGATACTTTGGATAATATCAGGAAGGCTAGTGAAATTGCAATGTATGCCGGTGCAGATTTTATAAAGACCTCTACAGGCAAAATACAGCCTGCAGCAACTATGCCAGTAACCTATGTGATGTTAGATGCCATAAAAGATTTTTATATAAAAACGGGCAAAATCATAGGAATGAAACCCGCCGGTGGCATTTCAACATCGAAAATAGCCCTACAATACCTTGTGATGCTAAATGAAGTATTGGGCGAACAATGGATGAACAATACCTATTTCAGGTTTGGAGCCAGTAGTTTAGCAAATGACATATTGATGCAGTTGGTTAAATCGGAATCGGGACATTACCAATCATCTAATTATTTTTCAAAAGACTAGTCGTATGACAAAACCATCAAACCATAGTGCATTTAATGCGTCATGGAGTTATGAAGCCGCTCCTGAAAGTATAGATCACATTCATGTAAAAAAACAGTATGAGCTATTTATTAATGGAGAATTTACGGCCCCAATAGAAGGAAAGTATTTTAACACCGTCAATCCGGCTAATCATAAGATTATTGCTAAAATAGCGGAAGCCTCAGTCGCAGATGTTGATAAAGCAGTTATTGCTGCAGAAAAAGCATTTAAAAAATGGTCAACCCTTCCTGGAAAGGAAAGGGGGAAATTCATTTTCAGAATTGCGAGATTAATACAGGAACGCGCAAGAGAATTTGCAGTCATAGAAAGTCTTGATGGAGGTAAGCCTATTAGAGAATCCAGAGACATTGACATTCCTCTGGCAGCAAATCACTTTTTTTATTACGCAGGCTGGGCGGACAAACTGTCCTACGCTTTTCCCAACCGAACTGTAAAACCTTTGGGTGTTGCAGGGCAGATCATACCATGGAATTTTCCTCTGCTAATGGCTGCCTGGAAAATAGCGCCGGCTTTAGCCACTGGAAATACTGTAGTTCTAAAGCCCGCAGAAACAACCCCTTTGACAGCCTTGAAACTTGCTGAGATCATTGAAGAAAGTGGCCTTCCAAAAGGCGTCGTTAATATTGTGACTGGAGCCGGAGATACAGGTGCCGCCATTGTGGAACATCCAAAAGTCAATAAAATAGCTTTTACCGGTTCGACAGGGGTAGGAAAATACATTCAAAAAGCCATCGCCGGAACAAGTAAAAAACTTACTCTTGAACTTGGAGGAAAAGGTGCAAATATCATTTTTGAAGATGCAGCCATAGATCAGGCTGTAGAAGGAATTGTGAATGCTATATTCTTTAACCAAGGGCATGTATGTTGTGCTGGTTCAAGACTTTTTGTTCAGGAATCTGTGGCCACTGCCGTCATTGAAAAACTGAAGAACAGGATAAATTCATTGATGATTGGTGACCCTCTTGATAAGAACACTGATATAGGAGCCATCAATTCAGAAAAGCAATTAAGTACCATTCAGGAATATATCAAAATTGGTATTGACGAAGGTGGAGAAATCTACCAGCCAGACTGTCAAATTCCTGAAATTGGGAACTGGTGCCCTCCTACCCTTTTTATCAATGTATCACAATCACACCGCATTGTTCAGGAAGAAATTTTTGGCCCTGTTTTGGCCATTCAAACGTTCAGAACCATTGACGAAGTTATTGAAAAAGCCAATAACACACCCTTTGGTTTATCTGCTGGTGTTTGGACAGAAAAGGGATCCAAGATTTTTTACCTTTCTCAAAAATTAAAGGCAGGAGTGATATGGGCCAATACTTTTAATAAATTCGATGCCACTTCTCCCTTTGGAGGATATAAAGAGAGTGGGTTTGGAAGAGAAGGTGGCCTACACGGCCTAAAACCCTATGTTAAATTTCAATAGCCATGAGCAGATTAGATATACAAAAAACCTACAAATTATATATAGGAGGTAAATTTCCAAGAACAGAATCCGGAAGGTATTTTGCCATCCAGGATAAAAAAGGTAAGCTTATTGCAAATATGTGTCAGGCTTCAAGGAAAGATTTCAGAAACGCTGTTGTCGTTGCCAGAAAAGCACAAAATGCCTGGGCTGGCACAACCGCTATGAATAAGGGTCAAATTCTTTACCGAATTGCAGAAATGCTGGAGGGAAGGAAAGATCAATTTATCAAAGAATTGGAACTTTTGGGATCCGGTCATAAAAAAGCCAAAGAAGAAGTTGAAGCCTCAATTGACAGATTGGTTTATTACGCCGGATGGAGCGATAAGTATCAGCAAATATTTAGTGCTGTAAATCCTGTATCCAGTGCCCATTTCAATTTTTCAGCAACAGAAGCCATGGGAGTCGTATCAGTTATAGCCCCGGAAGATCAAGGCCTGTTAGGTCTGGTATCAGTTATAGCTCCTATACTTGTAGGGGGAAATACCGCAGTAGTTTTGGCAAGTAAAAGTATGCCGCTGAGTGCAATTTCTTTTGCCGAGGTAGTGAATTCTTCCGACGTTCCTGCAGGGGTAGTGAATATCCTCACCGGAGAAAGAGAAGAATTGATCTCTCATATGGCATCTCATATGGATGTAAATGCAATAACCTATTGTGGCGATAATGAGAATGAGATTAAGCAAATAAGTGAACTTGCCAGTAACAATATCAAACGGGTCATTTTGTACAAAAAGAATGATTGGTTGGGTGATTACTGCCAATCTCCTTATTTTATCGAAAAAACCCTCGAAATAAAAACCACCTGGCATCCCACAAAAATCTAGTCTCATTGTTCAATTAAACCTGTAAAACGACATTTTCTATGAAAAAACAAGATTATTTTGCACATGATACCGCAGTTATCGATGAACCCTGTCTCATTGGAAAAGGAACTAAAATATGGCATTTTAGTCATATTATGGCCAACTGTAGTTTGGGTGAAAATTGTAATTTAGGACAAAATGTTGTGATTTCTCCCGATGTTCATTTAGGAAATAATGTAAAGGTTCAAAATAATGTATCAATCTATACAGGTGTTAATTGTGAGGATGATGTCTTCCTTGGACCTTCAATGGTATTTACAAATGTCATCAATCCCAGAAGTGCCGTAAATAGGAAAAATGAATATATGAAAACCACTGTCAGGAAAGGTGCCAGTATCGGAGCCAACGCTACTATTGTTTGTGGTAATGACATCGGAGCATTTGCTTTTATCGGAGCTGGAGCTGTAGTAGTTAAGGAAGTAAAACCTTTCGCCTTAGTGGTAGGTAACCCTTCAAAACAAATTGGTTGGATCAGCGAATTTGGACATCGATTGAATTTCAACGACGAGGGCATGGCTATTTGCCCTGAAAGCAATGAAAAATATGAATTAAAAAATAATCTTGTTCATAAAATAAATTAGATTTGCAACGTTTATTAAGTTAATCCTAAGCTCACGATTACCTAACTGTATCGCATTATATGAAAAAAATACTTATATCTCTTTGCCTGCTATTATTAGTTTCCTTTTCACTTAAAGCTCAGGTATCTAAACCACCTGTATACAAAGGATGTGAAGACAGCCAGCTTAATGAGATAAATGGTTGTTTTAATGACAAATTAAAAGCTGATGTTCTAAAGGAATTCAAGGTTCCTGCTGTTGCCGTAAATGAAGGTTACAAAGGCACAATAAAAGTAGTTTTTCTTGTCACTAAGGAAGGGGAATTTGAAGTACTTTATGTCAACGCCATGTATCCGGAATTGGAAGAGGAAGTCAAAAGAGTATTTGAGACCTTACCTGTGATTCAGGCCCCTACCTATAACGGACGCGCCATAGATGAACGCTATCAGTTTCCAATTGCTATCCCATTAAGTGATAATACGAAGAAAGTGGTAGTTGTTGAGGATAAAAAGGATATTGAAGAAGAGATTCTAGACGTAAAAAACACTTTGTTTCCTGAATTTCAAAGCGAATTGAACATCCCTTTTGTACACCAGGAATACGACGATATCATCTATCATTTGAACAAAGACGAAAATACCCATACCGCTTCCAAACCCTATCTTTTCAATGAAGTAAAGCCTTATATAAATCTTGAAGCAAAGCGCACTAGTATTTTAAAAG
>RCND010000475.1_pt1 | contig 22972 bp, 16 predicted proteins | sample 2041351 | NCBI WGS metagenome assembly RCND01 (sample SAMN09708230, study PRJNA481090) | Marine sediment metagenome, whole genome shotgun sequencing project. | biome: marine sediment; feature: ocean; material: sediment; isolation source: Sewage treatment plant 12B marine sediment (STP12B) ... | reverse complement strand
GTGGCTTAATTAAGCCACTTTTTTATTGATAATTCCTCAGCTAAGATTGAATGTAAGTCACTTATCTTAACGCGTTTTTGCTCCATAGAATCTCGTTCTCTTAATGTTACGGTTTGGTTTTTTAAAGTGTCATGATCGATTGTGATACAGAATGGTGTCCCTGCAGCATCTTGCCGTCTATAACGCTTACCAACAGCATCTTTTTCGTCATAAAACACCGTGTGTTCCCACTTAAGGTCATCGACGATTTGATGAGCAATTTCCGGTAAACCGTCCTTCTTTACTAATGGGAATACCGCAACTTTTGTTGGCGCCAAGATATTTGGTAATTTCAATACGGTCCTAGTGCTTCCATCTTCTAAGGTTTCTTCTTGGAGTGATTTTGAGAAAATCGCCAAGAACATGCGGTCTAGACCAATAGATGTTTCCACAACATACGGCACATAGCTTTCATTTAATTGTGGGTCAAAGAATTTTAGTTTTTTCCCTGAAAACTCTTCATGTGCTTTAAGATCGAAATCGGTCCTCGAATGGATACCTTCCAGTTCCTTGAAACCAAATGGGAAATTAAACTCTATATCAGTAGCGGCATCTGCATAATGCGCTAATTTATCATGGTCATGAAAACGGTAGTTCTCTTCTCCCAAACCTAGGGATAAATGCCATTTTAAACGTGTTTCTTTCCATTTTTCGTACCATTCCTTTTGTGTTCCTGGTCGCACGAAAAACTGCATTTCCATTTGTTCGAATTCGCGCATCCTGAAAATGAATTGTCTCGCAACAATCTCATTACGGAATGCTTTTCCTGTTTGAGCAATTCCGAACGGAATTTTCATACGTCCAGTTTTCTGAACATTCAAGAAATTCACAAAAATACCTTGAGCCGTTTCAGGACGTAAATACAGATCCATTGCAGTTTCCGCAGAAGCACCTAATTTTGTGCCAAACATTAAATTGAACTGGCGTACGTCTGTCCAATTCCTACTTCCAGTTTCTGGGTCTGCAATCTCCAATTCTTCAATTAGGGCCTTGACATCTTGTAGGTCTTCATTTTCTAGGGACTTACCCATACGAGCAAGGACATCTTCTCGCTTCTGTAAATAACCCAATACTCTTGGGTTGGTTGTTTTATATTGTTCTTCATCAAAAGAATCACCAAAGCGTTTGGCAGCTTTAGTTATTTCCTTTTGTGCTTTCTGAAGTAGTTTTTCAGCATAATCCTCAATCAAGACGTCAGCGCGATATCGTTTTTTGGAATCTTTATTGTCAATCAATGGATCGTTGAAGGCATCTACGTGCCCTGATGCTTTCCAGGTTGTTGGATGCATAAAGATAGCGGTATCTATGCCGACTATATTTTGGTGCAATTGCACCATGCTTTTCCACCAATAGTCACGAATGTTTTTTTTCAATTGAGCACCATTCTGCCCATAATCATAAACAGCACTTAAACCATCATAAATCTCACTACTTTGAAATATGTAGCCATACTCTTTAGCATGTGCTATTACCTTCTTGAATGTATCGTCTTGATTTGCCATGCTGCAAAAATAAAAAACCGCTCTTAATTAAGAACGGTTTACAAACATATTAAATGTTATTATCTAATTTAAATTGATTTCGGTACTACCTAGTTTTTTTTCGTCATGAAAAACATTCACGAAATAAGTGCCTTTAGTAAAGATTTTTTCATCTTTTCCAGCTTGAGCTCTAACACAAACATCAAAGACGTCATTATCATAATCTATCAATGCTTTGGTGCTATAAATTAGGGAATAATCACCAAATTTCTTGGATATCTTTTCTCCAATAACGTTACTATTGGGATTGAGAATTTGTATGTAAATATTTTTTTCTCCTTTTTCAGCAAGAGAGTTTTTAGCTAGTGTAAAACAGATTTCCATGACATCGGTGCGCTTGGCCTTATCGGTTTCAACTTGTTTCCCTGAGATTTTAGTCTTAAATGCAGTAGCTGAAAAAGAATTAGCCGTTAAGATGGATCCTTTCTTTACGTTTTCTGCGAGAAGCATATTTCGTTCTGAAAGTTCATTGTTCACATCGGTTTGTTCCTCTAGACGCTTGACAACGGCTTTCTTGACTTTGTGCAATTGTTGGTTTTCTTCTTTTAAGGAATTGGCCAATGCCAATAAATCCTCACGTTCATCATTCAAATATGAAATTTGATTTCGGTATTTAGAAATGATAAAAACACTGGCCTCCTGAAGTTTAAGGGAATCCAACATTTTAAGGGTTCGTTCTTTGGCTAACATTAATTCCTCTTTGATATCTTCATTCTCAAACATCAATTCGTCATACCTTATAATGATTTGGGAAAGTTCATTTTCAACTATTTTCTTCTCTTGAGCCAAGAATACTTTTTGCTCATTTAGTTCATTATAACTTGATAAGCTATATGCGCCTAAAGAAATCATGGCGACTAATAGTACACCAATAATTAACCTATAGTTGAATGCCTGAGGGTTGACGATCATTAGAATTTCAGTAATTTTTATGCTAAATTATAAATAATAGGCCTAGCACATTATTTTAATCGATAAAGCGATCAAAAATTTGTTGAATTATTGTTTAGTACCAATTTATTCGATTAAATGAAATGCCAAGTGCTATTTAATTTTGAGGTTAATTGTATATTTAATTATCTTAATGAAACTGATATCACCAATAGTCGATTTGTTTTTCCCACCGGTTTGCATGGCATGCAATGCTATTATCCCGGAAAAGAAGTTGGTGATTTGTGTAGACTGCAGACACAATCTCCCTGTAACCAACTTTCATTTTGATGATTCAGATTATGTTAAGAAAGTCTTCTATGGAAGATTGGAATTGGAAAATGCAACATCGCTATTGAGGTTCCATAAAAAGGGAATTGTTCAGCAACTTATACACAACCTGAAGTATCGTGGTCATGAAGGCATAGGTGAGTTTTTAGGGAACTGGCTAGGAGAGGAATTGAAGGATATCGAATCTTATAAAAACATTGATTTGGTGATACCTGTACCACTTCATAAAAGTAAATTGAAAAAACGAGGATATAATCAAGTTGCTAAATTTGGACAACAAATTGCTGAAGCTTTAGAAGTGCCATATGAAGATGAGGTGCTTGTTAAAACATCTTCAACGCTAACTCAGGTGTTTAAGAAGCGTGAAGCCCGTTGGCAAAGAAATAATCAAATTTTTACAATTCAGAATGTTGAACGATTGAATGGTAAACACATACTATTGGTCGATGATATCATAACCACGGGCGCTACGATGGAGGCGTGTGCCAACATCCTTACAAAAACTCACAACAATAAGTTAAGTATTGCCACAATGGCAATTGCTTAACAACACCAATTATTATGTTAAACCTACTGTAATAAAGCATTCTTTTCCCTTTCTGCTTCTCTATAAAAAGAAACCGTAGCTGATGCTATGCTTTATTTTTCTAACTCGCATAAAGAAAAAATAACCATTTTATTTTCCAGAATATTCAACCCAATAACTGGTGTAATAATTTCGTTACATATAAATATATCGTTAATTTGTGCCTGTAATCCATCGATTCATGAATAATAAAGTCGTCTCAAATATCATTTCAGCAATTGTCATTTGTATCGTGATATCAGCATGCGCAAATAGAGCTACAATTAGCGGTGGAGAGAAGGATTTGGAACCACCAATAATCACCAAGGAAACACCAGAGAATTTCTCTACTAATTTTACCGAAAACGAAATCAGGATCTATTTTAACGAGTATGTGAAAATCAAAGATGTACAAAAGCAACTGATCATTTCACCTCCGATGAAAACGCAACCTGAAATCACCCCTCTTGGCGGCGCTAGCAAGTTTGTGACAATCAAGATCTATGACACGTTACAACCGAATACGACCTATGCTTTTAATTTTGGACAAAGTATTGTAGATAATACTGAAGGGAATCCTTATTCTTTCTACAGATATGTGTTTTCAACGGGTGATTATATAGACTCCCTTAGTGTAAGCGGGAATATTTTGGATGCCGAAAAACGAAAACCTGAAGATTTTGTATCGGTAATGCTATATGAAGTTGATTCAATTTTTACCGACTCCGTGATCTATAAGGAATCTCCAAAATACATAACCAACACTCTCGATAGTACAACGACTTTTAAGCTTGAAAATCTCAAGGCAGGTGAGTATTTAATGATCGCTCTTAAGGATGAGAATAGTAGTAACAGATACGAGCAGAAAACTGACAGGATCGGATTTATTCAAGAGCACATTACGATACCTACAGATCGATTATTTGACCTCAAATTATTCAAGGAAGAAACGGATTTCAAGGTAAATAGACCGAAGCAAAAGGCAGGCAACAAAATAGCTTTTGCTTTTGAAGGTGATGCCAAGGACTTGAAAATCAATTTACATATTGCTAAACCTGAGGGTTTTATCAAAAGAGTTACAAAAGACCCTAAATCAGATACGTTGTATTATTGGTATGCACCTAAAATTGAAATGGATTCTCTGTTGTTTTCAGTCAGTAATAAGGCATATTTGGATTCCATGTATGTCAAAATGCGTGATATGCAGAAGGATACGCTAGTGATCAAGCCGGTTCAATCAGGGATTTTAAAATTAAACGAGAACCTTGAAGTTGAAGGCTCGATACCATTTAAGTCAATTAATACAGAAAACATTAGCCTAATGGATAAAGATTCGGCAGATGTAAAATTTACTATCAAGTTGGATACATTACAAAATCGGTATGTTTTTGATTTTGAAAAGAAAGAAGACGATACCTACAGAATGCAATTATTGCCTGGAGCTCTAACAGACTTGTTTGAAAACCAAAATGACACCCTTACTTACAATTTGAAGACAAAGAATGTCTCCGATTATGGTAAAGCTAGAATAACTTTGGTCAATGCTGTGTATCCAGTCATTGTTCAGTTAACCGATGCCCAGGGCAAAGTTGGTGCTGAACTTTATGGAGAAAGAAACCAACCATTCGATTTTGATAATCTAAATCCTTCTAAATACTTTATACGCGTAATTTATGATACTAATAAAAATGGTAAATGGGATACGGGCAATTACTTAAAGAAAACACAACCTGAGCGTATTAGTTATTCTAAAGAAATGATAGATGTTCGGGCAAACTGGGATATTATTGAAACCTTCACCTTAAAGTAAAAGTATCGCGGTCATTCAGGAATTGTAATTTTTGTCTGTAATTCTTTAAATGGTCCTTGGATAGTGTTGCAATGATCGTTGCTTCATTATCTTCTTCGCTTTCTGCAATGACATTACCAAACAAATCATAAACAGCTGAATGGCCAGGATATTCCAAGCTATTTGCATCCAATCCTACACGGTTCACGCCTATACAATAGCTCATGTTCTCTATTGCTCTGGCTTTTAGCAATGCATCCCAGGCAGCAATTCGGGGTTTGGGCCAATTAGCCACATAAAACAGAAGATCATAGTCTTGTATATTTCGAGCCCAAACGGGGAAACGAAGATCATAGCAGATCAACGGATTGATTTTCCAGCCTTTATAGTCTATTATAGAATGTTTTTTGCCGGCTGTATACACTAAATGTTCGCCTGCCAATGTAAACGTATGACGCTTGTCGTACGTATGAATCAGTCCTGAAGGCTCCACAAAAAACAAACGATTATAGAAATCATTATCTTCAGATATCACCAGACTTCCGGTTATGGCAGCCTGTGTTTCGTTCGCCATTTGTTTCATCCATTCTACAGTATTGCCTTGCATGGTTTCAGCAATAATATTGGGATTCATAGTAAATCCAGTCGTAAACATTTCTGGCAAGATGATTAGGTCTACAGTATCCTTGATGTCATTAATTTTCCTTGAAAAATTCAATAGATTCTGGATAGGATTTTCCCAAACCAAATTTGCTTGAAGGAGTGCGACGGTCAAATGTTTTTGCATAGACTAAAATTACAGTATTTCAATCAAGGCATAAAATTAAATGCGTAATTTAAAGGGCTTTTAACAACCAATCAAATGAAAAATAACTTCCTCTTACTGCAGATCTTTCTGTTTGTTTTAGTTACTCCTGTCGCATCACAGAATATCAATTATTTTCCAGAACGGAATGCGGAATGGGAAACTAAGAACCCTTCATTTTACAAGATAGATTCCAATAAATTGAAGGAGGCAGTTACATTTGCTGAGGCCAATGAATATTCGGGATCAATGGATTTACGAATAGCAATTCTAAAAGGATTTGAAAGAGAACCATTTCATCAAATCCAAGGGCCAACCAAAAAACGAGGAGGACCTGCTGGTATGATTTTGAAGAACGGGTATGTTGTTGCACAATGGGGGGATACCAGGCGAGTGGATATGACTTTCAGCGTGACGAAGAGCTTCTTATCAACTGTTGCTGGATTGGCCTATGACCAAAAACTAATTGCAAGTGACACTGATAAAGTCGATCATTATATCTGGGATGGCACTTTTGATGGTGATCATAATTCTGAGATTACATGGCAACATTTATTACAGCAGAATTCTGATTGGTCGGGCGAGCTTTGGGGAGGTAAGGATTGGGCAGACAGACCACCAAAAGAAGGTAATTTAGATGATTGGAAACTCAGGAAGCTCGTGCAACCAGGAACCGTCATGGAGTATAATGACGTTCGTGTAAATGTACTTGCCTATTCTTTGACCCATGTATGGAGACAACCACTGCCCAAAGTCTTGAAAGAACATATCATGGATAATATTGGCGCCTCAACCACATGGCGCTGGCATGGATACGAACACGCTTGGACAGAGATTGATGGTATTAATATGAAATCGGTTACTGGAGGCGGACATTCTGGTGCAGGAATTTTTATTTCTGCAGAAGACATGGCTCGCTTCGGGTTGCTTTTTTTGAATGATGGCGTTTGGAACGGGAAGCGACTGATCAGTAGCGAATGGATCAACAAAGCAACGACACCATCCATACCCAATGCGAATTATGGTTATATGTGGTGGTTAAACCAACAAGGAAGTCGGCATTGGGAGGGTTTATCTGAGAATATTTATTACGCTGCAGGATTTGGTGGGAACTTTATCGTAATAGATAAGGAAAATGACCTCGTGGTCGTCACTCGATGGTTAGAGCCATCAAAAATCGGTGATTTTATGCGACAAGTAAATGCTGCTATTAAATGAATTTGATTTTTAAGAAATGTACCGTTGATGACCTAGATCTTTTGATCGATGTGTCGAGAACTTCTTTTATCGATGCATTCGAGAAAGACAACAACCCAGATGATTTTAAGAGATACATTGCAAGGGCGTTCAATACCGAGCAAATGTCTTCTGAACTATTGAATCCAAATTCATCATTTTATTTCTTGCTACATGATGCGAGTCTTGTTGGTTATGTAAAACTCAATAGAAAAGATGCCCAAAAAGAACAGTTTGACCTTAAGGCCATAGAACTAGAACGAATTTATATTTTTAAAGAATTTCAAGGAAATAAAATGGGTCAAGAAGCTTTATATACGGTCATGGATATGGCTAAAACAGGAAATGCTTCATGTCTATGGTTAGGCGTTTGGGAAAAGAACACTAAAGCCATTGCGTTTTATAAAAATAATGGATTTTCGGTCTTCGGTAAGCATCCATATTTAATAGGCGAGGATGAACAATATGATTTCATGATGAAACTAGAATTTTAGATAAAAATAGATTTATAAGTTTTTTATTATTGCTCAGAATCTAGTTGTTTTAATGCTTTTTTGTTTGTTTTTGGCAATTTTTAACTTGTTTTTGGTCAATTTCATTGATTTTTGAAAAATGGGCTTATTTAAAATGAACATAATATTTCAGCTGCTTTTTTCAAAGTATCATCTTTTTTTGCAAAACAGAAACGAAGAACTTTCAAGTCCAGTCTGTTTTCATTGAAAACTGAAATTGGGATGGAGGCCAACCCATTTTCAATGGTCATTCGTTTAGAAAATTCAATATCACTGTCATTGGTTATTCCAGAATAATCAAGCACTTGAAAATAGGTGCCTTGCGAAGGTTTGAATTTAAATTTAGAGTCTTTTATGAGACTTAAGAATACGTCGCGTTTATTTTGGTAGAACCCAGATAGGTTTTGGTAATGAGATGCCTCCTGTAAATAGTCCGCCAATGCGATCTGAATGGGATGATTCACACTAAAAACGTTGTACTGATGTACTTTCCTGAACTCTGTCATCAATTCTTTGGGCGCACAGCAATACCCCATTTTCCATCCTGTGTTATGAAACGTCTTCCCGAAAGAGGCGGTTATAAACGTGCGGGATTTTAGATCCGGGAATAGGCAGGCACTTTGGTGCTTTTGCCCGTCAAAAACAATGTGCTCATACACCTCATCACTCAACACAATAATATTGGTATGCTTAGTTAATTCCTGAAGTTGCAACATATCGCTTTCAGAAAATAAAGTACCGCTCGGATTATGAGGTGTGTTGATGATGATCATCTTGGTCTTTGAGGATATTTTTTGTTTGACCTCTTGCCAATTTACCTTAAAGTCTGGTGCAACCAATTGGATGGATATAGGTTTACCTCCATGAACTTCGATGGCGGGTTCATAACAATCGTAAGCTGGTCTAAAAATTATGACTTCATCATCTTGTTTCACAAATGCCGCAATAGCCGTGTAAATGGCTTGAGTCGCGCCAGCTGTAACCGTTATTTCCGATTCAGGATGATATGAGGTATTGTATTGTAAATCGAACTTATGGGCTATGGCCTTTCTAAGTGTAAGGATACCTGGCATCGGGGCATATTGGTTATGCCCAGAATTCATGGCCTTGCTTACTAGATCGATCAGTTTCTGGTCGCTTTTAAAATCTGGGAATCCTTGTGCCAAGTTGATGGCATTGTGTTTATGGGCCATGGCACTCATGACTGAAAAAATAGACGTACCTATATGAGGGAGTTTGGATTGGTGTTGCATAAAATAAAACTAATAAAAAATCCCAAGCATTTGCTTAGGATTTAATATAGATCTAAAAAAATTATTTTTTAACCTTTGAGATTGGCTTTCATCAATTCACGATTCATTCGTGCAATGTTATCTAAAGAAATTCCTTTTGGACATTCTATTTCACAAGCGCCAGTATTCGTACAATTACCGAACCCTTCCAAGTCCATTTGAGCCACCATATTCTTGACACGATCCGCGGCTTCTATTTGCCCCTGTGGTAGTAATGCGAATTGAGACACTTTTGCGCCAACGAATAACATGGCACTGGAGTTTTTGCAAGCAGCAACACAGGCGCCACAACCAATACAAGTTGCCGCATCAAAAGCATTATCTGCATTATGTTTGTTAATAGGAATATTATTGGCATCAACAGTATTACCAGACGTATTAACAGATATAAACCCACCCGCATGCTGAATACGATCAAAAGCAGATCTATCTACAATTAAATCTTTGATCACCGGGAAGGCTGAAGCACGCCAAGGTTCAATATAAACCGTATCACCATCTTTAAAACTTCTCATGTGTAATTGACATACCGTGATACTTCTGTCTGGACCATGTGCTCGCCCATTGATATACATGGAGCACATCCCACAAATACCTTCACGGCAATCATGATCGAAAGCGATAGGCTCTTCGTCTTTATCGATAAGTTCTTGATTTAAGACATCAAGCATTTCAAGGAAGGACATATCAGGTGATACATCATCAAGGTTATAATCTACAATTTTCCCTTTGTCACTTGCGCTTTTCTGACGCCAAATTTTTAATGTTAATTTCATGACTTACTTGTTATTTATAACTTCGTTCTTTTACCTCTATATTTTCGTATTCCAAATCTTCTTTGTGCAAAACGGCATCTTTTGGCGCTCCTTTGTATTCCCAAGCTGAAACATATTGAAATTCTTTACGACGCATCGCTTCACCTTCAGGTGTTTGGTGCTCATCCCTAAAGTGTCCCCCTGCAGATTCTTCCCTTTCAAGAGCATCTTTTGCAAATAATTCTCCTAGTTCCAAGAAATCTGCAACACGCCCTGCCTTGGCTAATTCTTCATTATACTGATCGCTGTTTCCTGGAATTTTTACATCTTTCCAGAACTCTTCCCTAAGTTCTGCAATCTCAACAATGGCCTCTTTTAAGTCTTTTTCGTTACGAGACATACCACATTTATTCCACATTATTTTTCCCAATTTTTTGTGGAAATAATCAACTGAATGGGTGCCATTATTATTGATTAACTTATCAATAGTGTCTTTCACACTCTTTTCGGCATCATCAAATTCTTTAGTATCGGTTGGGATCTTACCAGTCCGAATATCGTCAGAAAGATAATCACCTATAGTATAAGGCAAGACAAAATAACCATCAGCCAAACCTTGCATCAATGCAGAAGCACCTAATCTATTGGCGCCATGGTCTGAGAAGTTTGCTTCTCCTATGCAGTACAAGCCTGGTACGGTAGTCATCAAGTTGTAATCTACCCAAACACCTCCCATGGTATAGTGAACAGCTGGGTATATCATCATTGGAGTTTCATATGGATTCTGATCTACGATCTTCTCATACATCTGAAACAAGTTTCCATATTTGTTGCGTACGATTTCTTGTCCTAATTCTTTCACAAGGGCAGGATCATTTTCATCTAACCCTTTTATATGCGCTTGTTCTTTGCCATAACGTGTAAACGCTGATGTGAAATCCAAATACACTGCTTCACCTGTGGCATTTACGCCATATCCAGCATCGCAACGCTCTTTGGCAGCTCTTGAGGCCACATCACGGGGCACTAAATTACCAAAAGCAGGATAACGTCGTTCTAGGTAATAATCTCTATCTTCTTCAGCTAATTGGGTAGGTTTTAATTCACCTGTTCTAATAGCTTCAACATCTTTTTTGTGTTTCGGCACCCAAATACGACCATCATTACGCAAAGACTCAGACATTAATGTTAATTTGGATTGGTGATCTCCCGACACAGGAATACATGTAGGGTGGATCTGCGTATAACATGGATTTGCAAAAAAGGCACCACGTTTATGAGCTTTCCAAGATGCGGTTACATTAGATCCCATAGCATAGGTTGATAAATAGAAAGCATTACCATAACCACCTGTACCTAAAACAACAGCATGTGCTGAATGTCTTTCAATTTCTCCGGTAACTAAATTTCGGGCAATGATTCCTCTAGCTTTTCCGTCAACTATTACGACATCTAACATTTCGTGACGATTGTACATTTTGATTTTTCCACGTCCAATCTGACGATTCATGGCCGAATATGCGCCAAGCAATAATTGCTGACCAGTCTGTCCTTTAGCGTAAAAGGTTCTGGACACCAATACACCTCCAAATGAACGGTTATCCAATAATCCGCCATAATCCCGAGCAAAAGGAACTCCTTGAGAAACACATTGGTCAATGATGTTAGTCGATACTTCTGCCAATCGATAGACATTTGATTCGCGCGAACGATAATCACCCCCTTTTACGGTATCGTAAAATAGTCTATATGTGGAATCACCATCACCTTGATAGTTTTTGGCTGCATTGATTCCGCCTTGCGCCGCAATGGAGTGTGCACGACGTGGAGAATCTTGAAAGCAAAACGCTTTTACGTTGTATCCTAATTCTGCTAAAGTGGCAGCGGCTGATCCGCCAGCTAATCCTGTGCCTACGACAATAATATCTATAAGACGCTTATTGGCAGGATTGACTAAATTGATTTTGTCTTTATACGTTGTCCATTTATCTTTAATTGGACCTTTTGGTACTTTTGAATCTAAAGCCATAGTTTGTTCGATTAATGGATATGATTAAAGTGATGGTAAATAGCGATGAAAATAAATCCTAATGGTATTAGGATTGAATAAGCCTTACCAATATTCGTTAATGTTTTCTTTCTGCCAGCGGTGGCACCCATGGATTGAAAAGCAGAGGTAAAACCATGCAGTAAATGCAAGGCCAAGAAAATAAAAGCCACTACATAAGCTCCAACCCTTATAGGGCTCAAGAATTTTTCCTGAAGTTCATGAAAGTACCTAAACTCGCCATCATGCATGCCAGACCAGTCACCTTCAATGAATTTGGTGTTTATTTCTGGGAACCAAAAATCTATGAAATGAAGAATGATGAACGCTAAAATTGCAACACCACTCCAGATCATGTTCCTGCTCATCCAAGTGGAGTTTGCACCTCCGTTGTTCTTAGCATAAGAAACACCATTCGCTTTTTTATTCCTGATCTCCAAAATGAATCCCATTACAAAATGAAACACAACGCCAAAGATCAATACAGGTTGTAGCACAAATTGTATCAATGGGTTCGTTCCCATGAAATGTGAGACCTCGTTAAAGGTATCCGGACTTAAAACGGATAGAATATTGATCACAAAATGTTGAAGTAAAAAAAACATTAGGAAAAAAGCAGAAAGCGCCATGGCTATCTTTCTTCCAATCGAAGAATTTAAAATTCCACTCATTATAAATGTAGTTAATTAGAATTAATACAAAAGTACTGCATCGCCGAATTTTTGACAAACTTTATCCCTCTTTAATATTGAATTTAGAATGGGTATAATTAAAAGTTAAATCGCGGGTTGACCACCGTGTTATAAATGGATCCGAAAGAATAAGTGAACCCTAGGCTCACAAAATAATTATATCCAGACTGGATTTGTTGTTGTTGGAGCAGCAAGTCTTCTAAAGACACATCTCCTGCTGGCAGATTTATCTGGTTACGCGTGATTTCGTAGCTTCCATTCACATTAAAAGAAAAGCCCTTGAATAAACGAACACTAGTGCCAATAAAAAACGACAATTCAAACAATGTGGTGTCATGTAGGAATTGGTCGAAAGCGGCTTCTGCAAATATATTTCCCCATTTCTGGTTGATACTTCCTCCAAGAGATAAGCTATGTTCCCACAGCTGCTCGTTGTCTTTTCCGAAAATCGATGTTTCAATGTATTGGTTATAGATAGGCCCTATTCTATAGGATAACACAAGTTGTTTTTTTGCCGACTCTGCGTAATCAAAGAAATTGTATTCAATCGCAGGCTTAAATTGCCAGTAGAAATCCCTATTACTGAATGTGGAAGAACCCAGCCTTCCAAAAGCGCCTACAGACCAATGACTTGTGATACTTATGACATCATATATACTCACAAATTTCGAGTTGTTAACCGAAATGATATCATCCTCATCCTCATAACTGAAGGTTGCATTATTTTCACTGAAACTTGCCCTGAAGGAAAACTTGTTCTTTTCCGTTACACGTTTGGCTGAAACATTAAATCTGTAATTACTGAATTTACTTGTCTCCTGCCCATTGAAACGCCCATTAGCACCTAATTGAAAGACCCAATAATTCCACGGATCTTTTTGTTCTTCATTAGATTCTAATGGCTCCGCATCAACTTTGACAGTAATGTTATCGACCGATCCATTTTTCATCCAATATCTTACAAGTCCGAGTTTTAGTTGTTTAAGAATGACATTTCGCACATCATCATTTGTCATGTCGTTGAAGGTGGAGAAGGAAATCTTATCATTCATCTCAGAAAATTCATTCTTCCCAATGAACTCAACATCATACAATCGTCCTCCGTTAGCATTTCTTTGAGTCGCAAAGAATAAGTGAACATCAGCGAAATTTTGGTCTCTCACAAATTCTACATTGTTGAGATTCTGTTTTATATAAGTGTTGTCGCAAGAGCGGCAATCCAAGAATACTTTTAGATTATTAGTATTGGTTTGTGAAAAAATTTGAATGCAAAAAAATAGTACGGTTAAGACAATAGTCTTTTTTAACATTTAGATGATTGATTATTGATAGCTGAGTTTTAAACGAGGATCAGCTATGATTATTTCACCTCGAAGGATTTGCTGCTTGAACCAACTTGAACCGTATACGTTCCTTTTGGCAAATAATACTTTCCGTTTTGCGCTTTATTGATGTTGATACTTGTATTTCCTTTCATCAAGGCGACCTTTGCTTTCTCCGAAATGCTCAGATCGTAATCGAGGTAGTTAAAACCCTTATCGGCATTGACCGAAAATGAATTCAATTCATTGCCTTTATCAGATAATAATCTTACATTTTGTTTCCCGGACGAATCAGAAAAGAATGTAAATGTCGTTGATGGCTCAAAAACGCGCCCCCACTTTCCAAAGGAACCTCCCCATCGGCGATTTGACCTAACAGTTTCTGTTTCAAACACGACCGTTGAGCTAGATTTTCCTGTTCCAAATTCTTGCAAGGCTTCCAAATCACCTTTGTAAATACTTCTTCCATGCGTGCCTAAGAGAATGTCTTTTGCCTCTGATTGGATCACGATATCATGAACTGCGACGTTAGGCAAACCATGGCTAAATGCTTCCCAATTGTTTCCCATGTCAAAAGTCGTATAGGCGCCATTATCAGTCCCGACATATAGAATATTAGGATTAACAGGGTCTTCCTTGATGACATTTACCGGAGATAATGGGATATTAGAACTTATGTTTTTCCAAGTTTCCCCATAATTATCGCTCATGTAAACATATACCGAGAAATCGTCCCAACGATACCCATTCAAGGTCGCATAAACCCTCTCTTTTTTATGTTGCGATGCGACCACGCGACTAACCCAAAGGTCTTTAGGTAAGGCATTGGAAATTCGTTCCCAGCTACCCCCTGCGTTTTTAGTGACATTTACATAGCCATCATCACTTCCTACATAGATCAACCCAAACTGAAAAGGTGATTCACTAATGGATGTGATCGTGCCATAGGCTACATTTCCTTTTTTACCACCCGTGGTAAGATCATCGCTAATGGCATCCCAATCATTTCCTTGATTCATGGAGCGCATCAATTTGTTGCCTCCCAAATACAAGATATCTTGATTATGTGGTGAAAGGAGAATTGGAGTTTGCCAATTGAATCTATATGGATTTTCCCCAAGTTGATGTTTAGGCTGTATGTATTTTCTATCTCCTGTTTCTCTATTAAGTCTATAATAATTACCGAACTGCAATCCTGTGTAAACAATGTCTGTATCGCGAGAATCTATTTGTACTTGCATGCCATCACCACCCATAATCCCTTTCCAAGGATATTCGCCACGTTGATGCCATGATTTATTTTCTTGGGCATTATGTGGGCCGGTCCAAACGCCATTATCCTGTAATCCGCCATATACATGATATGGTTTCTGATTATCAACATTTATCGCATAAAGCTGACCTACTGAAGGCTGATTGAGCTTTATCCAATTGTCACCATCGTCATAACTCATATTTAAACCACCATCATTTCCATTGATCAAATGACCTGCCGTTTTAGGGTTGACCCAAAGTGCTTGATGATCCGAGTGAACATTTTCAGCATTGATGGAGGTGAAGTTTTTACCGCCATCTTTCGATTTTATAATTGGAACACCCATGATATAAATGGCATTCTTGTTTTGAGGTGCTACGCGAATCTCTCCGAAATAATATCCATAGCTATAATTAACATCTTCTAGATACTCGCTATGTGTTTTCTTCCAGCTCGCTCCACCATCATCGCTTCTAAAAATCTCAGCACTCACAACAGGTGAATCAAAAAGCATGGAATTGGCATCCTCAAGATATTTGGCAATGTCAATAGGTTTTACATTACCACTGCGTACCATTTGTTTTACATTTTGCGCACGATATTTTTCCTGGAAACCATTCATTTTAAGGAAACCGTCAAGTTGTTTGTCATCTAAATCCAGGAATTCCGAATTGCTCATGGTCTTGAAATCATCTTTCTCTAAACCTTCGGTATCACCCTTCTTTTCTTTGGAGGGCCTCCGGAACTGACTGTCATGAAAAGCATAAACGGTAGTATCATCGTAAACCGCAAGACCAATACGTCCCACACCTTGTCCAGTAGGGAACCCGCTTGAAGTTGTTGAGATCTTGCTCCAAGTGTCACCACCATCCGTACTCTTGTAAATGGCTGAATTGTTTCCGCTACCATCGAAATTCCAAGCCTTTCGGTCTTTGGTCCAAGAAGCAGCATACATAATATTGAAGTTATTCGGTGAATGAGCAAGATCAATGATGCCGCTCATGTCGTCTACATAGAGTTTTTGAGACCAGGTATTTCCGCCATCTGTGGTTTTATAAATACCTCTCTCTTTATTTGAAGAATATAAATGACCTGTGGAGCCAATGACCACTTCATCAGGATTATTTTCGTTTATCAGGATTCTGCCGATATGATGCGAATCATTCAATCCAAGGTTCTTCCAAGTCTTTCCATTGTCGGAAGACTTCAATATACCTATTCCAGCGTAAGAGGATCGAGATGAATTATTCTCACCTGTCCCTACCCATATCACTCGATTCTTCCAATCTACGGCAATATCTCCGACATTTTGAGTATCTGAAGAATCAAGTATGGGTTCGAAGGTTGTTCCATTATTAATCGTATGCCAAACACCTCCAGAAGCGTAGCCTACGTAAAATTCTGCAGGATTGTCTGGATTGGCATCGATATCGACCACACGACCACTCATGATAGAAGGTCCGATATTCTTGAACGGCACATTCTTTACCAAGGATGATTCCTGCATGGCCTTTTTTTGCTTAAGTCCTTGTTGCACATCTGATGCCGATGTTGCAGCTGGTTGTGCTAAGATTGAGAATGTAAAAAACAGGAAAATGTAAGAGAGAAACTGATGGATTTTCATAGGATGGTTGGATTAAGAAAACAAATTATATAAACTGCTAAAATCAGCAAAGCACTTAAGGATAGTTTAACATTATAAATTTAGGAATTATAAATATAGATAAATGAAGAGTCTTCAAAATTATCATATAAAAATTACGAATTTTATAAATGTTTAGTTAATATGTAATAAGATTTATCTAAGTTTAACACTTAATTAATTAATAAAATATTTTAAAATGGAAGAGTATTTACCTTTAATTATTCAATTGGTGAGTGGCGCAGTTGGTGGAAACGTCGCTGGAGCACTCATGAAGAATTCATCCTTGGGCACACTATGGAATTCAGTAGCTGGAATCCTTGGAGGAGGATTAGGCGGAACAGTATTAGGCATGCTAGGAGTAAGTGGTGCAGAAGCTTCATCGAGCATGGACCTTAGCAGCATATTAGGCAGTGTTGCAGGTGGTGGTGTAGGCGGTGGGATTGTCATGGCCGTTATTGGATTTATAAAAAAAGCAATGAATAAATCATAGATATCGAAATTTATGTGTCATAAAAAAGCAGCTTTAAAGCTGCTTTTTTTATTTCTGCTTAAATTCAATTACTCACCAACTGTTGGTATACATGATGTTACAACTTTAATTTTTTCTTAGTATCAATTTTAAGCTTACTCTTTTTTAGTTGTTTATTGAGTTCTGAAACTTCTTTGTTTATGAACTTTTCGAATTTCTCATCAACGATTTTCAGACGTTTATTAAAAATTGCTTGTACCTCTCGCTGTTGATCCGTTGGTTTGAAATCGATACCATGCCCAGATAGGTCACTAGCGAGTGCGCTTAATCTACCATATAATTTCATGGGTGAACGGAAGGCATCCTCTCGCGCTCCAGTTAAGTGAATATCATATAATGAACCTGCGATCGATTGCGCCTTTTTGCTAAGGGATTTGGCTTTATCAATGTCTGATGTCTTTTTGAGTTTTGGAATGATACTATCCAATTCACTTCTAACGACCTCTATTGTATTGATCATATTAACAGCGAGATTCATGGCGTCACGTAATTCTAATAGCGTTTCAACTTGTAGTTTAATGTCTTCAATACTTCCTTCAGATCTAGGGTCCTTTTGCACTTCCAATTCTCGCACAAATTCTTGATTATCAACTATGAGTTTAACTTTGTAAGTGTCCGGTACTACTTTGGGCCCAAATTGTCCTCGCCACAGATCTAGATCCCATGTCACCAGTGGTCTCCAACCCTCGCCATTTAATTGTACCCAAGGTCTTCCTGGAGGTGTTGTACGAATATATGGCTTGTATGTTGGTTCGTAGCGTAGATCCCACATGACACGATTCACGCCTTGATTATTTTTGCCTTTCAAGGTTCTAATGATTTCATTATTCTCAGATAAAATCTGAACTTCAACATTCTGGGCCAAGGTATCTTTTAAGAAGTAATTGATCTCAGCACCATACAATGGATTTCTGCCACTATTCTGACTTGGGCCATCTGTTTTAATACTTTGCTTATTGTGAAATCTGTACGCTGGACGCAAGCTAAATAAATGCACATCTTTGCCTATCGCCTCTTCGGCATATTCGCGTAATGGGGAAATATTATCTAAAATGTAATACCCACGACCATAAGTGCCAACTACAAGGTCATCAAATCGTTCTTGAATTGTTAACCAGTAAACAGGAGAAGGTGGTAAATTATTCCTGAATCGCATCCAATTACTACCGTCGTCAAAACTAATGTAAAGACCATTATCCGTTCCTAGATACAACATGCCTTCCTTTTTAGGGTCTTCTTTCACGACATGTGCAAAACTGTGTATGGATTTAGGGACAGAGTTACTTATTTTTTGCCAAGACTTACCGTAGTCTGAAGTTTTAAACACGTAAGACCCAAAATCCCCAACATGATGTGCATCTACTGAGATGTAAACGGTGCCCTTTTTGTGTCTTGATATTTCGATGTTTGAAATGGTTCCCCATTCTGGAAGCCCAGGAATATTGGGTGAGACATTTTCCCAAGAGTCACCGTAATTCCTTGTAATTTGAACCAGACCATCATTGCTTCCTGTCACTATGAAACCTGGCTCAATCTCGGATTCTTCAATAGAAATCAATACTGCGCCATCCCAAGTCATTAAATTATCAATGGCGATACCTCCAGAGCTTAATTGATGTGATTTATCATTTCGCGTTAGATCAGGACTAATGACTTGCCAGCTTTGACCATCATCATCACTTTTGTGAACAAACTGGCTGCCAACATAAACGCGGTGTTTTTTGTGGGCTGAAAACTCCAAGGGAAAATTCCAATACCATCTATATTTCATATCGGCAGGCGCCCAGCCATATCCAGCCTCTGGCCAAACGCGAACATCACGAGCATGTCCAGTGCGGATATCGTAACGTTCCAGTCCGCCATCATAACATCCCGACCAGACAATATTATTATCAAAAGGATCAGGTTGCGCAAATCCACTTTCGCAGCCACCAACTCCTTCCCAAAGACCTATTGGGATGTATCCTTGTAAACTATTACTAGGGCCTTTATACGAATAACCATCTTGTCTATTTCCATAGACGTTATAGGGTATTTGATCATCGACAGCCACATGATACATTTGTGCGATTGGAAGTACGACGCGCTGAAAACTCTTTCCATGATTAAGACTGATACTTGCACCACCATCATGAGCTACCATCAAACGATCTGGGTTTAATGGATCAATCCAAACATCGTGATTATCGCCGCCTGCCCTATAGCTCCCGCTGAGTGTTTTCCCACCATCTTTTGAGGTGATGAATTTTACATTAGGAAAATATATTTCATCAGGATCACTTGGCGATACAGCTATTCGCGTATAATAAGGTGCGCGCTCATTAATGTCATGATTTCTTGTCATAAGTGTCCATGTATCCCCAAAATCTTCAGAACGATATAAGGCTGGGCTATCAATTTCGAATAAGGCATAAACAATATTTGGGCTAGACGGAGAAATGGCAACGGCCGTTTTTCCTACTGGATTATCTTCACCTCCTGGCAAGCCATTATCTTTCATGGCATCCCAAGTAGCACCGCCGTTTTGAGATCTATAAATCCCACCTCCAGGTCCTCCGCTATTCAATCCCCATGTCTTAATGAGTATACTCCACATACCTACCAATAAATTATCAGGATTCTTAGGGTCAATTGCAATATCGGCCGCGCCAGTGCCTTCATCAATGAACAAAACGCGATTCCATGAGTTGCCACCATCCGTGGTTTTATAGACACCTCTCTCTTGTTGAGGGCCAAAGGTGTGTCCTAGCGCCGCAGCATATACAATGTCAGGATTTGTAGGATGCACGATTACGCGACCTATGCGCCCAGTTTTTTCTAGCCCCATATTTTTCCAGGTCTTTCCAGCATCTTCAGATTTGTAAATCCCATCGCCCATGGCATGCGCTGGACGTATTACAAAAGTTTCACCGGTACCGACCCAAACAATGTCTGGATTACTTGGAGCAATTGCAATGGAACCAATGGAAGAGACATCTTGATCATCGAAAATAGGACGCCAATTAAGGCCACCATCCGTAGTTTTCCAAAGACCTCCTGAAGCTGCTCCAATATAATTTATCATGGGATCTCCAGGAACTCCGGCAATCGCGATCGTGCGATTGCCTTCCGGTCCTATAAATCGAAAATTGAGATTTTCAAATACTTCATTACTAATTTGCGAAATGCTCATATGGAATGAGAATACGCTTAAAAAGAAACACAATACAACATTCTTTTTTGTCATTTTACTAGAGTTTGATGAATGATCATTAGGAGGCAATCAAATATAATCAATTATGAATTTTGAAACCGTACTTTTTCGATTATGCTTCTTTGATCTTAATCGTTAAATTTGTTACTCAAATACAATCCAACATGAAATACCATCCGATAGACTCCAAATTATTCGTTAAGAACCGCAAGAATTTCATGGCTAAAATGAAACCTAATAGTTTGGCGGTCTTTAACTCCAATGATATTTACCCAATAAGTGCGGACAGTACCATGCCCTTTGAACAGCATCGTGACATCTTTTATTTAAGTGGCGTGGATCAAGAAGAAAGTATATTGGTCATGTTTCCTAATTGCCCTAAGGGAAAGCATAAGGAAATCCTTTTTGTGAAGGAGACCAATGAGCTGATTGCCATTTGGGAAGGTGAGAAACTCACTAAGGAAGCGGCTCTTAAAACCTCAGGCATTAAAACCGTGTATTGGTTGCAGGATATGGAGAAAGTGATGTTCGAACTCATGACCCAATGCGATACGGTTTATATAAATACCAACGAACATTATCGCGCATCGGTAGAAACGGAAACTCGGGAAGACCGTTTCACAAAATGGTTGAAAGATAAATACCCAGCGCATTCGGTGGCTAAGAGTAATCCAATTATGCAACGTCTACGATCCGTGAAAGACAAAATAGAATTGGATCTTTTACAACAGGCATGCGACATCACTGAGAAAGGGTTTCGGCGTGTTTTGGATTTTGTAAAACCAGGCGTTTGGGAATACGAGATCGAAGCGGAATTTATACATGAGTTCTTACGAAATCGCTCTAAGAAATTTGCTTATACACCAATTATTGCTGCAGGTAACAATGCCAATGTGTTGCATTATATTGAGAACAACCAACAATGCAAAGCAGGTGACTTGATATTAATGGATGTCGGGGCAGAATATGCTAATTATAGTAGTGACATGACACGTACAATACCTGTATCAGGCAAATTCACCAAACGACAAAAAGAGGTTTACAATGCCGTGAATAGAGTAAAAGACGAAGCCACAAAACTATTGGTGCCTGGAGCCCTTTGGGGATCCTACCATGTTGAGGTTGGTAAACTCATGACCTCTGAGTTATTAGGCTTGAAACTAATCGACAAGGTCGATGTCAAGAATGAAGATCCTGATTGGCCAGCGTATAAAAAATACTTCATGCATGGCACATCACATCATATGGGATTGGACACTCATGACTATGGGATCTTGACCGAACCCATGAAAGCCAATAATGTGTTTACTGTGGAGCCTGGTATCTATATCCCAGAAGAAGGATTTGGGATCCGATTGGAAGACGATGTGGTAATTCAGAAAAAAGGAGAACCTTTTAATTTGATGAAGAACATTCCTATTGAAGTTGATGAGATCGAGGGGTTGATGAATTCTTAATAGAAATTATATTCTTTTATTCCCCTTCTGCCACCATTTAGGTGTTAACACACGTTCGCCAAATTTCCAGATATCATCTATTTTAAGAACTGCTTTTCTAAAAGGACTATTAGCAAACTTAATGCCTACTCTATGCCACCATTTAGAAAAATCTTTATTGTAAGGACATACACGAATACAAATAGCACAATCTGTATTCATACCAACCCAAAATTTAAAGCATTTTTCGGCATTAACAGTCCATTTTTTAATTCCTGTTTGACTCGAGAAATTTGGAGGTGATGCTTGTGGTTTGCCAAATGGGATGGCTTTTACAGGGCAGCCTTTAGAGCAACGTTCACAAACATTACAAAACTTTTTTACACCAAACTCAACAGGTTTATCAGGGAGCAAAGGCAAATCTGTAAACACTTTTGCTATTCTAATATTGGGTCCGAATTTCTGATTAATAAGTAATCCATTTTTTCCATATTCCCCCAATCCTGCTTCAATTGCCATAGGAATATTTAACGCAGTATCGTTAAGAGAGGCAACAGCTTTGTAACCTAAGTTGGAAATAAATTGTGCTATGGTGTTTGCACAATTTAATCCTGTTGAATAACCAATTCCTGTAGCTGCTCCACTTAAAGCAGCAGGATATGTTTTGCTTAATTCATAATCCATAGGAATAATGATCATTATGGCATGTTTCATTCCTTTAGGTAAATCGAATGGTTTAGCTTCTTGCGTCTTTCTATCAAAATTATGAGAGTACACCCAACGTTCGTCAATATTGCAAACGCCAACCATCCCAGCTCCAAACATTTTTGCAGCAAGTTTCACTCTATTTGTGGTGTCTTCAATTGAGGTAAGTTCTACTTTAGAAGGTGAGCTTTCGATTTGTATAGTATAATAATCTGTAAAACCTTCGACGGTTCCTTTAGTTTCAAAATCGCGTTCTCCAACCACATCTGTTAAATGCCAACTCGCATTTCTAAATGCATAATCCCAATGGTCAAAACCTTTAGCTTTTTTAGGCGCATAATTAGCAATATCGTAACTTAAAAAAAACTTTTTCGGATTCACTTTTTCATCCCA